>Ga0210389_10003733_pt1 | contig 11896 bp, 11 predicted proteins | sample IncBWH28OmetaG_FD_160127 | JGI IMG/M metagenome (GOLD analysis project Ga0210389, IMG submission 160127) | Forest soil microbial communities from Barre Woods Harvard Forest LTER site, Petersham, Massachusetts, United States - Inc-BW-H-28-O ... | reverse complement strand
CACGCTCTTGGCACCGGTCTCGTCGCTGCGCCCGATCACCACCAGGACCTGCTTGCGGTCGGTCAACGTGCCCAGAAAAACCTTGGCGCTCTTGGTCGACGGAGTCTGGCCCGACACCAGCTCGGTGACCGCATGGATGCGACCATTGCGTGCCCGGTCCGACAGCGCACCGCGCAGCGCGGCGGCGATCATCTTTTTCGGAGTCCGCTGGCCGTAGTCGCGAGGCGTCGGACCGTGCACGACGCCACCACCGGTGAACTGCGGAGCGCGTGTCGAGCCCTGCCGGGCGCGCCCGGTGCCCTTCTGCCGGTACGGCTTCCGGCCACCGCCGCGGACCTCGCCGCGGGTCTTGGTCGAGTGCGTGCCCTGCCGGGCCGCCGCCCGCTGCGCGGTCACCACCTGATGCAGCAACGCGATATTGGCGGGTGCGTCGAACAGCTCGGCCGGCAGTTCAACGGAACCTTCGGTTTTGCCGGCCGGCGTCTTGACGTCGATCTTCAGTGCCTTCTGAGCCTTCTCGGCAGCCATTACTTCTCACCTCGTTTGATCGCGCTGCGGACCACGACGAGTCCACCCGTGCGGCCGGGCACCGCACCCTTGATCAGCAGCACGCCGTTCTCGGCATCGACCTTGTGCACCAAGAGGTTCTGCGTGGTCACCCGGTCGTGGCCCATCCGACCGGCCATCCGAGTGCCCTTGAACACCCGTGCCGGAGTGGCGCAACCGCCAATGGAACCGGGACGACGATGTACCGCCTGCGCGCCGTGACTGGCGCCCTGCCCGCGGAAGCCGTGCCGCTTCATGGTTCCGGCGAAGCCCTTGCCCTTAGAGGTGCCGGTCACATCGACATAGCTTCCGGCAGAGAAGATCTCGGCCGTCAGTTCCTGGCCCACCTGGTAGTCGGCTGCCGCCTCGGCATCCTCGAGACGCAATTCGGCCAGGTGCCGGCGCGGGTTGACACCGGCGGCCGCGTACTGACCGCCCAGCGGCTTGTTGATCTTGCGGGGACTGATCTCGCCGTAAGCCAGCTGAACCGCGCTGTACCCGTCGCGCTCGGGTGTGCGGATACGGGTCACCACGTTCGGCCCGGCCTTGACCACCGTGACCGGGACAACGCGGTTGTTCTCGTCGAACACCTGCGTCATGCCCAGCTTGGTGCCCAGAATGCCCTTTCTCACCATTGCTCGCAGATCTCCTACTGGATGTTGACGTCGACGCTGGCAGGCAGATCGATGCGCATCAACGCGTCAACGGTCTTCGGTGTCGGGTCAAGGATGTCGATCAGCCGCTTGTGGGTGCGCATTTCGAAATGCTCCCGCGAATCCTTGTACTTATGCGGCGAGCGAATGACGCAGTACACGTTCTTCTCAGTGGGCAGCGGCACCGGGCCCACCACGCTGGCGCCGGTCCGGACAACCGTCTCGACGATTTTGCGCGCCGAGGCGTCAATGGCCTCGTGGTCGTAGGCCTTGAGCCTGATGCGGATCTTCTGTCCCGCCACGCTTCTCCTACCTCACTCTCCAGGTCCGGACCCGGTGTCCCGCCGGGCGCCGATCGCCTGTATCGATCTGGCGTCGCCCGGATGTTGCGCCGCTGTTTACCTGTCTTGGTCCACCGGCCCCCGCGGTCGGGTGTGTCGCCCTCACGCAGCCTGGTCCGCGACCGAAATTCGTCGCGCTCCAAGGATGGGACCGGAGGCGCCCGTGTGGACGCCGGTCGTATGCCCGACCAGGCGCAAACCCGGCGCAAGGCAACCCGAACAGTATGCCCTAGATCCCGGTATCGGCCAAATTCCCCCGACCGGGCGACCGGTCCGGCTGATCAGCAGCGACACCGCGAGCAGCGCCACGACACTATATCGCCGGACAGCACCTTCTTACTCCAGAGTAAGATATGTCGGCATGACGGCCACGACCAGCACGTATGCGGCATGGAAACGCCTTTCCGGCCGTCCCGGCGGCAGCCGGCTGTTTTCGGCGGCGGCGATGGCGCGAGTTCCGTACTTCTCCTCGGTGCTGCCGCACGTGGTGCGAATGGAGCCGGGCCTGGCCGAGGTGCGGGTACCGAAGTGGTTCATGGTGTACAACCATTTGCACACCGTGCACGCGATCGCGGCCTGCAACGCCGCCGAGGTGGCGATGGGAATGCTGATGGAAGCGACCGTGCCACCCAGTCATCGCTGGATACCAAAGGCGATGACCGTTCAGTACTTGGAGAAGGCCACCACGTCGCTACATGCACGTGCTCGACTGGATCCGCCGGATTTCACGCAGATCACCGACGGCGTCGAGCTTGTCGTGCCGGTCACGGTGACCGACCGCAGCGGCACAGAGGTTGTGCACGCCGATATCACCACCTGGGTTACGCCGCGCCACAGCTGAGATTGAGCTCAGCGCTGGCGATTTCGGCCGTGAGCTAGTTCAGGTAGGTTCCGTGGCCCCTACGCACTCGGTCTCCGTCGAACTCCAGTACCTCGTTGACCAACCGGCCGCGCTCGTTGCGGTAGTTGATCACTAATACGGATTGGCCCCGGTAAACGTCGATGACCTCGAACCGCAGCCCGGGGAGCGCGGCAAACGCCGCGGTCCAATACTGACGCAGCGCCGCCTTGCCGCGCACCACTCCTCCTAAGCCGGGCATCAATTCAGCTGTGACCGGCGAGGTGAAGACGACATCGTCGTGAAAATGCGCGAGCACGGCCTCGACATCGCGGCGGTTCCAGGCCGCTGACCAGTCTTTGGCGAAGACCTCCGGCTCGGGTGTGCTCACGATCTGCCCTTCAACGACGCCCAGAACGGGCACTGGTGTGCTGCTTCGAAGTTGGTGATGGCCCTGCTGCCGTCGGGACGCAACGACATCCAGAAGTTGTGGTCGGGATCGCCGGTTTGAGCCGGCCAGCCAGGCAGACTGGCGGCCTTCGGTGCGCCGTTGGTGACGAAATGGCTCCAGTAGCTGATCATCTGGTCGGACAGGACTCGCTGCGCGGGATCCAGCGGCGCCGCGCCGCCGACGTTGAACAGGTACCGCAGCTCCAGTGAGTGGCTGGCGCCAACCGGAAACGGCGCCTCTCGCAGCAGCTTGGGTGCCGGCGCGTGAGGATCGTCGAACTCGTAGGCGTAGACCGGCGCGTTGCGGCTCAGCGAGTCCGCCAATCGGTCTGCGGTGCAGGCGAATACGCCGTCAGTGACCGCCGCAGAGTAGGCGAGCGACACGTCTCCGCCGTAGTGATCGGGCGGATAGTGCGCCAATATCGGGGCACCGTCGGCGCCGAAGATGTCCGCGAGCACGTGCTGATACTCAGCAGACCTGACCCCCCGATCCAACTTCATGTACCGCAGCGCCGCGAACATCGTGAACTCGTCATGGTTGATGCCCATCAACACCGGAACCCTGGCCACCCGACCGGCGGCGAATGCCGCGACCGGGCCGTCCGGCAGCACCGCCGTCCCGGTGAGCGGACCAGAGAGCGCGTCGGAATCCCCGATGAAGTAGTACCAGGGCGGACGGTCGAGCGTGGCCGCCGGCAGTGCACGCAGACACACCGCGATGGTGGCGGGATTGCGGCAGCCCGTCGAAGCCGCGTAATCCACACTATGGCGCTGCCCGCTCGCCAGATCGGCCTGCGCCTGACACGGCGCGCTTTGGATGATCGCCGCACGGAACAGCCCCGCCGACCCCGGCGCCACCAGGTGATCGCACACCGACATGCCGCCCGCGGATTCGCCGGCGATCGTCACTTTCCGGGGATCGCCACCGAAAGCGCCGATGTTGTCGCGGACCCAGCGCAGCGCGGCCTGCTGGTCGGCCAGGCCGTAGTTCCCGACGTCGCCCGGCGGACCGAGCGACGGGTGGGCCAGAAAACCCAGCGCACCCAGCCGGTAGTTCATTGTGACGACGACGATGTGGCCCTTAGCCGCCAGCGAGCGCGAGTGGTAGATGTCGCCGCTGCCGTTGACGAAGCCTCCCCCGTGGATCCACACCATTACCGGGCGCTTATCGCCGCGTTGTCCGCGCGGCGGAGTCCAGACGTTGAGGGTGAGGCAGTTTTCGCTGGTCGGCTTTCCCACGCGCGGGTCGCGTCCGGTGTCCTGCATGCACTGCGGCCCCGGTTTGCTGGCGTCCAACATCCCCGACCACCGCGCCGCGGGCCGCGGTAATTGCCACCGCAGCGGCCCCACCGGTGGCGCCGCATACGGAATGCCTTGAAATAAGCGGTAATCCGAGGCGGCCATTCCGCGCAGGGTTCCCATCGAGGTGCGCACGACGCCGGCATCCATAGGGCCGGCATATGGCGGTTCGGTCTTCCGCGATGTGATGCTGCCGTCCTGGCCGCAGGCTGCCGCCATCACGGCCGTCACCAGCAAGACGGCCCAAGCTCGTCGGCGACGAGATGATCGGAACGGCACGAAACGACAGCCTACGGATTACCGGAAAGTGATCATCCGGTAATCGCGATCGCGGAGACTGAGCGAAGTCTCATCGCCACGACTTTCGTCGGTGGCCTCACGCACCTGCCGATTCGCCACGAGCTTTGTTGAGCGACTTGTTCGCAGTGCGCTGCACGTACAGGAAGCCGTCGACGGCGGCTCGCGCGCATTCGCGGTAGTCGAAATCAGGCAGGGTGGACAGCCGGCCCAACACCACCGGGCCCATTAGCAGCGCAATCGCCCGCGAGCGGTCGATATCGCCCAGCTCGGCAGCCTCTGGGCTATCGAAAATCGCGTCGAACGGCGCTGCGTACTGCTGGGCGATACGTTCGCGCAGGGTGCTGATCGCCGGGCTATCGGCAGAGCGGGTGTGACGTGATTCTGGCAACTGTTCCAAGTCGCGCCCGAGCGCCAGCCAACTCATCGCCGTCACCATGCCCGGGGCCTCGGCAATCGATTGTCCAAATGCCAGCACTACCGCGATCAGCCGATCGCGCAACGTGCCCTGTTCGGACGGCATCGGCGCCGGCGGTATCAGGCTATTGAAAGACGCTGCCAGCAAGTCGTTTCCGCTCGGGAAGTGGCGATACAGGGTGGCTCGGGCTACATTCGCACCACGGGTGACCGCATCGACGGTCACTGCGCTTGGACCACCGGAGCGAAGCAGCGCGGTGGCGGCTTCAAGCAAACGAGCCCGAGAACGCGCTGGCCGTGGATCGGTCTTGTCGGTGATGTAGACCACCTCCTTGTTTAAGAACAAGACTGTCCGTCTACCTACGAGACTGTTAGTCTCAAACCTAACTCGTCGCCGAACGGAGACGCATGACCATGGTCGATACCCTCCTCCGGTCTGACCAGCGTACTCAAGCGGTGACCACCCTCGGTTCGAACCGCGCACGAATCTCCGACGATGATCGTGGCCTGTGTGGGCGTGACGCTGGGATCACCTCGATGGTCGCGCTGAACACCGCGCTGCGCCCGCACTGACGTCAGCTGACGAACTCCGCTGCCCGATGCCCGAGCATCACGATGCTGGCGTGCGGGCCACGGCTGGTTACCGTCGGCAGCACCGATCCGTCGATCACCCACAGGCCGTCGATACCGTGGACCCGGCACTGGTGATCGACAACCGCCGCCGGGTGCTGTGCGGGGCCCATCGGTGCACTGCCGCACAAATGCTGCGATGTCGACCATGCAGGCTGGCCGACTTCGGTTGTCGAACTGGCTAATCCGCGAGCCAGCTCGGCGCCTTTCTGCAGTGCGGCCACATCCTCCGGTTCGCTATCGTAGCGATGCTCGATTTGCGGCGGCACCCCAGGATCAGCGGAGACCAGCCTGATGCGCCCCCGCGCCCGGGGCTGCATGAGAGCCACGCCGATGTGCGGCCAATCCGGGTGGCCCGCCGTACCGTCGCCGACCATCGCCACGAACCCTCCGGTATACGGTCGGATTTCAATGTCGTCGGGCGTGCTGAGCACCACTTCAAGCACCGGTCGGCCTGCAGCGACCTCCCAGGTCGTCGGCAACACCCATTCAGGATGGTCGCTACACAACATTCCGACCGGTAGCCGGGCTATGACACCGACTCCCGCAGCGCGCAGCATGGCCTCGTCCCCAACCCCGGAAACCATTAGCAGATGAGCGGATTCGATCGCGCCGGCGGACAGCACGATGCGATCAGCTGTCGCGATGATCGGACCGCCCGCCCCGATGGCGTCCACGCCGATGGCGCGACTACCTGAGAACCGCAACCGCACTACTCGTGTCTGTGTCAGGAGCGACAGATTCGCTCGTCCCAACGCGGGCAGCAGATATGCGGCGCCCGGACCGATACGCATACCGTCGACGATGTTGAGCGGGACGGCACCGACACCCGACGGCAGGGCGGCGGCGCTGCCCACGTCGTTGAGATCGGATATCCAGCCGAACCCGTTCTGTTGCGCCGCTGCGACGAACGACTCTGTGCTTCCGACGATTTCACGAGCCCGCCGGACCGGGATCGGTCCAGAGTCACCGTGGGCGGGCCCCGTGAAATCCAGATCGGTCTCGATCGCACGAAAGTGATCGACGACGTCAGACCACGCCCAGCCGGGTACCCCGTAGCCGTCGAAGTCGCGTCGCAGACCCCGGCAGAAGTATCCGCCATTGACGGCGCCGGAACCGCCCACCGTTGCCCCACGCATGATCGCAATCTGGCGGGCCGGGCGATCGGTCAGTTGCGTCTGATACCGCTGGACCAGTGGACTGGCGGCACCGATGGGGAGCCGCATCCCGTTGGTCGTCTCGGCCCGCAACGCCGGATCGGCCAGGCCGACCCCGGCCTCCAGCACGGTTACCACGCAGCTCGGGTCAGCCGAAAGACGGTTAGCAACAACGGATCCAGCGCTTCCCGCACCGATAATCAGCACATCGCTGTGCAAGGCCTCTGCAATCAGAGGTCAGACTCGAATCTGCGGCTTAAGCGGACCGATATTGCGTTCCCGCACCACGCCGTACCACAGTCCGAGGCCGTAGGCCAGGTCATCGAGACGCTTGAGCAGCATGTAAGTCACCAGCCCAATCGGTCTGGCATCTTCGTCGGCGGATTGCCTGCGGCTGGCCCAGTCCACCACCCCGTCGACGACAGCAGCGATCAGCACAACCCGGCGGCAGGGCCGGAACGCTACGGCCGCCAGCAAGGCGACCGGCCAGTAGTGCCGGCAAGTCGCCGACGCCAGCTGCAGAGCCGCCGACCAAAGACCGCGGGCAGCTACCAACAGCACATCCCAAATCTGGGTGTCAGCGCCCCGCATGGTCTTCGCGATCCGACGGCCGGTAAGCGCAGCGACGAACAGCGACGCGAGATAACCGAAACTCGAACCGATAGCCATCAGGATCCATGCCGTCAGCGCCCAGCCGGATATCATCAGGGGCGCGATCTTGTCCGGGTGTCGAACCGACAACGCGGCAGCCGAACCACCGTAAAACGCCTTGCGCGCGATCCAATCCCGCAATTCCGTCCGATGATCGTGTGCCACTTGGGCGATCGGCTCGTAGCGCAGCCGGGCACCGGCTTCGACAAGTCGCCAGCACAGATCGACATCCTCACCGGAGCGCAGGGTTTCGTCGAACCCGCCAATGTCGCGTAATGTCGAAGTGCGGCAGATGATCGCGGCGCTGGGCACATAGGAGACGCTGCTGTACGGAATCACCGGGGCTTCCCGCTGCCCGAGGTCCAACGACGAGCGCACTGCCTCATAGCGAGCCACCAAATGGTCGGTCTGCGCCATCCCGACGATTCGTGGGGCAACCAGTGCCACGGTGGGGTCACAGAAATGACCCAGCAGAGCCTCGAGCCAGCCGCGGCGCGGAACGACGTCGGAGTCCAAGAAGGCGACGAAGCCCGTTTTGCACGCGGCAAGACCGGTATTACGCGCTGCTGCAGGACCTTTGCTCTGCACATGACGCAGAACCTCGATGCCGGTGTGCGCCCCCGCAAAGTCGTCGTGCTCAATCGGTGTCGACGAGCCGTCGTCAACGACGATGATCCGCAAGCCACGCAACGAATCGAGCAATCGTTGCAAGCCATAGGCGTTGTCCCGCACCGGAATTACGACGGTTACGTCATGGTGCGACGGCCCACCCGCGGGCCGCGGGTGGGCCACCGTCGCGTCCAGTAAGGTGCGGGCCAGTTCGGCGCTCACTGCGTCGCGGACTTTGAGCCGGCCGTCGGCGAGCATGTCCTGAGCGGCCGGCGCCAACCGCAGCAGTCGGGTGGGAGACCCGCCCAGCAAAGTGGCACCCTGGCCGAGCACCCTGACACGCCGGTCGACCTGCACAGCAAACCCGTCCGGCAACCGCGTCTGGGTCATGTCAGCAGCCCGTCCGCCGCGGGCGCCCAACGTCCGATCCGGCCCAGGCACTCGTCGACCATTTCGGCCAGCATCCGCTTGCCCTCCGCAGCGGTCGCCGTGGTCGGGTCTCCCAATACTCCGACCTGGCTGACCGCCGCGACTCCCCCGCGCCGCATCGACGGCAGTAGGTCGGACAACGGCGCACCGTTGCCCGCACGCCACCGGTCGGTGAGCACGTCGGCCGGCGAAATATGCAGCAATACTGAAGTTTCAGTGTGGCCGGCGTGGGCGTCGGCGCCTGCCACCGCGCAAGCGCACCACGCGGCGTCGCGTCCTTCGTAGCGCAGTCGGCTCACCGCGCGGCCCAGCGCCGTGACGTTGCCGCCATGGCCGTTGACGAAGAGCAGGCGCTGTGACCAGCAGGTGGCCGACCTGCCGTATTCCAGCAGCAGAGTGGTCAGGGCGTCGGTGCCGATGGAGATTGTTCCGGGGAAGCTTTGGTGCTCGCCGCTGTCGCCGTATGCGATCGGCGGCGCCACCATCCAGTTCAGCCGGGCACCGCCGGACGCTGCGGCACCGGTCAGGCGGGCAGTAACCTCGCGGGCGACGGCGGTCGCGATCCGTGTGTCGGTGTCCAGAGGCAGGTGGGGCCCATGCTGCTCGGTGGCTCCAATCGGTATCGTCAGCCCTAACGGCATGCTTTGCAGCTGGCTCGACGTCGAGTCCCCAAGTTCGGCATGGACAGCCACTCGGTGATGGTAGGCCGAATTCACCTGCAGTGCATCGATTGTTGGCGCTCCGGAAAAATTTATTCCAGCGGGACGTTCACTTACGCGGTCACCGTAGCCACGTCCGCCCCGTGAGTATCAGTATGCTCGCTGGTCTCGCACTGCCCCTGGCCTTACCGTCCTGCCCGCGTCGGCGGGGCCGCCCCGCCGTCGGCCGCGGACATCCCGAGCACGCGAGCAAAGCCAGACGGTACCAGGATGTCGTCCCGGTTGAGGTCGTGAACGGAGGCTCGCCCGAGTCCCATCAACGCAGAGTCGATACCGCCGCGAAGAATGTCGAGCACGTTCTCGACGCCCAGTTGACCGGCGGCCGCCAGACCCCACGGTATGCGCGGCCGATCATGACCGCACGCGCTCCCAACGCCAGCGCCTTGACGACGTCACTGCCACGTCGGATACCGCCGTCCAGCAAAACCTCGATCTGGTCGCCGACCGCGTCGACAACAGCCGACAGTGCGCGAATCGCCGCCGGGGTACCGTCCAGATTGTTGCCGCCGTGGTTGGACACTGAGATTGCCGAAACACCGGCATCCACAGCTCTTTTAGCGTCATCGACCCGCATCACGCCTTTGAGCATGAACGGGCCGCCCCACAGCTCGCGCAGCCAGGCGATGTCCTCCCAGGTCGGCGGTGGCGTCGTCATCCACTCCCCGTAAGCGGCGAAGAACGGCGGCCCGGGTTCGCCGCGGCGAGCCTGGTTGGGCACCCGCAGGTCGGGTGGACGCAGCGTCTTGCCGTACGCCCACAGCCAGCCCGGACGAGTGATCGCCTCCGGCGAGAGCCGCAGAATGGTCCGCAAGTTCATCTGCTCGGGGATCTTGGGGCTGCCCCAGTCCCGGCCATGCGAGAACGTCCAGTCGGTGGTCGCAATCAGGCCCACCGCGCCGGCCTGCCGAGCCCTCTCGACGCGCTCGGCGATCGCGTCGCGCCCGCCCGACCAGTAGACCTGGAAGAACAGCTTCGCGTTGCTGGCGATAACCTCTTCGATCGGCTTGCTGGCGAACGAGGATAATCCCATCGCCGTGCCGCGCGCCGCAGCGGCCCGCGCCACGGCCACTTCACCGTCTGGGTCGACCGCCTGCACGCCGGTGGGCGAGATGATTACCGGCAAGGAAATATCCTGCCCCATAACGGTTGTCGACAAGTCACGCTTCTCGACCGCCCCGACCACATGCGGCGCGAAACCCAGCTCACTGAACGCCTCGACATTGTCGGAGACGGTCACCCCTTTTTCGCTGGCGGCCACCAGCGCGGCATAGACCGATTTCGGCAATCGCCGTTTCGCCCGTTGCTGCGCGATGGCGACCGTCTCAAACCAGACGTCACGGCCCACGGCTAGACCGGGCTTTCGTTGCACAGCCGCTGGGGCGCCACCGGAGGGTGCATGGACAGTTGCAACGGCACCGGTCCGCTGCGCCGCCGCCCGTGCGAGTGATCGCCTGCGGGTTGGGGCTTATTGCGTTCCTGGGCCAGGGCCGGTGCGCCGTAGCCCTGAACGCATTCCGGATCCGGACCGTCGATCGGCAGACCGGTGAAGAACTTGGCGGCCATGCATCCACCGCGGCAGCTGTCGTAGTGCCCGCAGCTTCCGCAAGCGCCCGCCGACTGGGGCTCGCGCAGCTCCCGGAACAGCGGAGCGTTCTTCCAGACGTTGTCGAAACCGCCGTCGGACACGACATTTCCGGCGAGGAACCGGTCATGGATGGCGAACGGGCAGGCGTACACGTCGCCGACTGGGTCGATCAGGCACACCACCCGGCCGGCTCCGCACATGTTCAGACCGGCCAGCGCGCCCGGTTCGCCCAGCCCGGACAGGTGGAAGAAGGAATCGCCGGTCAGCACCCGCTCGCCCTTGGCAACCAGCCATTGATAAAGCTGGACCTGCTGGTCGGCGGTCGGATGTAGTTCATCCCAGACGTCGGCGCCACGACCAGACGGCCGCAGCCGGGTGATGCGCAGCATGGCACCGTAACGGCTTGCCAGCGAAGCGAATTCGTCGAGCTGGTCGACGTTGTGTCGGGTGACGACGACGGAGATCTTGGCGTCGGAGAATCCTGCGGCCGCAAGGTTCTCCAAGGCGCGGATGGCCATCGCGTAGGACCCGGCACCCCGGACGGCGTCGTTGACCTCGGCGGTTGCGCCGTCCATCGAGATCTGGACGTCGACGTAGTCGCTGGCCGCCAGCCGGGTGGCTACCTCGGGAGTGATCCGTACGCCGTTGGTGGAAAACTTCACGCCCACGTGGTGAGCCGTGGCGTAGTCCACCAGCTCCCAAAAGTCGGGCCGCACAGTCGGTTCGCCGCCGCCGATGTTGACGTAGAACACTTGCATGCGTTCCAGCTCGTCGATGATGCCTTTGCAGTCCTGCGTGGACAGTTCACGCGGATCGCGTTTGCCCGACGACGACAGGCAGTGCACACAGGCCAAATTGCACGCGTATGTCAGCTCCCAGGTCAGACAGATGGGTGCATCCAACCCGTGCTCGAACTGCTCGACCAGCCCTGGCACGACCGACGTCATGCTGCCTCCTTCGGTTCTACCGGCACCAGCATGTTGGACCCGGCCAGCACACCGAGCGCACGCAAGTAGGGACCGTGTCGGGCGTCTTCGACTCCGGCGGCGCGGCAGGCGGCTCGTACGTCGGGGTGGTCGGCCAGCGATTGCACCACCGCAAGAATGGTGCGGTTCTTGAGGAACGACAGTTTGCGGGTACCGAAGTGATACAACAGCGCGCCAAAGGGTTCGGGGCGCACCGCCACCTGCGGGTGCAACCGCCACGCGTGATCGGGATCGAACCCACCGGGCGATAACGCAACCGCGCCCGGCTCCTGCACGGGGGCGCTCACGA
>Ga0210389_10003732_pt1 | contig 11898 bp, 10 predicted proteins | sample IncBWH28OmetaG_FD_160127 | JGI IMG/M metagenome (GOLD analysis project Ga0210389, IMG submission 160127) | Forest soil microbial communities from Barre Woods Harvard Forest LTER site, Petersham, Massachusetts, United States - Inc-BW-H-28-O ... | reverse complement strand
GACCCGGTTGTGTTCATCGAGCACAAAGCGCTCTATGTCCAAAGAGGTAAAGTTGATCCCACGCAGGCAGATGCGGATTGGGGACGTGCGGTCGTCAGGCGTCCCGGAGAGCAGGTTACCGTGGTGACCTATTCTCGAATGTTGAATTATGTTTTAAACGCAGCTGAGAACGCGGCTAAACAAGGGGTTGAAGTCGAAGTGATCGATCTGCGAACCCTAAATCCTCTGGATATGGAAACGGTAGCGGCCAGTGTTACAAAAACGGGTAGAGCGATTGTGGTCACCGAAGCGTGTCTCACTGGTGGGCCGGCAGCAGAGATCAGCGCTCGAATCCAGGAAGAGTGTTTCGATTTTTTGGAAGAGCCCGTCATCCGTGTCGCCGGAGAAGATGTACCGATCCCGGTCGCACCTGCTCTAGAAGTGAGCTCGGTCCCGACCGTAGAGCTCATCACAGAAGTGATTAAGAAGTTAGTCCGGTGAATAAAGCCAAAAATTCACCACAGAGACACAGAGGACACAAAGGACAGACATTTTTAACAGGAGGAAACGTAGCAAAGGGACGAAATAAAAAGAAAACCCGTCGCTACAGACCCGCTATCTTTCAAATCTCTGTTTCCTCTGTTACCTCCTCTTTAAAGTTTCCGTTCTTTGTGTCCTCTGTGTCTCTGTGGTGAAGTCTTCCTAACTTTTCATTCAATGGCTGAGAAAGAACTGAGACTCCCGCGCATGGGGGAGACAATGGATGAGGGGACAATCGTTGCTTGGTCGAAACAACCGGGCGAACAATTTCGGCGAGGCGATATTTTGCTCGAACTCGAGAGCGACAAGATAAACGTGGAAGTTCCTGCACTTGAAGATGGCGAGATGGTGCGGCATTTGGCTTCGCCCGGTGATAAGGTAGCGGTGGACCACCCAATTGCGGTGATCACTACGGTAGGGCCGAGCTCTTGCTCATCCGGATCTGTGGAAGCACAGCCGATTCTTGAAAGCAACCGTTCTCCTGCAGTAAGGGTAGAGAGGATTGAAAATCTACCCAGACTCATGGCTGGCAAAATGCGCGCTTCACCGGTTGCGCGCCGTACGGCGGCCAAACGCGGGTTGGATTTAGCTCAGATCAAAGGGAGCGGACCGCTAGGGCGGATCACCGCTGCGGATGTACGTCAGCACGCAAAGCTCGTACCGAAACCAGGAATTGAGATGGTGGATGTATCCGGCATCCCGGCTCTGCGCTGGGGTAAACCGGAACGAGGCACCTGCGTTCTACTTCATGGGTTTGCCGGTAATCCCAGCACCTGGCATCGAACTGGTGAGTTTCTCGCCAAAGAAGGTTTCGATGTGATCGCCTTCGAATTGCCGGGACACGGCTCTCAGGCATTACAGGCATCCACTTTGGAAGAAGTAGCAGCGATCCTGTTAGACGGGTTCCCCAATCCGCCAACTGGCGATCTTCATCTAATCGGACACTCGCTGGGTGGCGCTTTGGCTATTCTCATTGGTGCCAAAGCTTCAGCCCGGATCGCGTCGCTGACCCTGCTAGCTCCGTTCGGCATTGGAACTTATATCGATCAAACGTTTTTGGATGGTATGGTTTCGGTCCGCACAATTGAAGCATTGGAACGAGAGGTGCGTAAAACGACGGCTCATCCGCTTTCGTACTCGAAGTCTGCCCTCGCTGCGATGCTGCAATCGCTACCAACGGATTCACTCAGAACGATTAGCCAGATGATGGCACAGAATGGTGTGCAGCAACTGTTCTTGGTTCCGGAACTTGAGAAGATGACCTTGCCCATCCGGGTTTTCTTCGGGCGTCAGGATCGCATCGTGCGGTGGCAGGAGGCGCTTTCGTTGCCGGGAAAAGTGGCGCTCCATCTTTTTGATACCGGCCATATGCTGCACTGGGAGGATCCATCGGCCGTCCTGCCGGTTTTGGGGCGGTTTCCGGTGCCTCGGTAGGGATGAGCTGCTGCTCATCCGGGTTCGAGACTGGGTTTTCACGACTCCAGGAGGGAATGACCCAGGGCGATGTTTTGTCCATCGGTCGGATCGATTATTACATTTCACCTACGGCCAAGGGAAAACCACGCATTAGAAACGTTCGCGGGAGCCGCTTGTTGCAACGGTTTGCGGTCACACAGCACGCTGAGACGAATATCGGGGGGTCACTGAGGTACGCACCAAAGCGGCTCCCCTCCAGTGCGCATTCGTGGTTTGCTTTATCTGCGTTTATCCGCATTCATCTGCGGTTTTAACTTCGTTGTGCTTTCACGGACAACGAGTTCCGGGCTCAAAACCTGAAGAGTCGTGTCAATGGAATCTCGGTTAATCATGCGGAGCAGGGTTTTCACGCAGCATTCGCCTTCTGCCACAAAATCATGATGGACCGTCGTAAGGGGGGGCTCAAAAAAGCGGGACTCAGGCACGTCATCATAGCCGACAATCGAGATCTGATGAGGCACCCGGATTTTATTAGCATGCAATGCGCGTAATGCGCCCAAAGCCATATGGTCATTGCAGGCCACGATCGCCGTAAACGCCGGTGGGCTGGAACTGAGCAACTGTGCGGCAGCTTCATAACCGCTCTGGGTGCTCCAATTCCCTTGAACATGGGGGCCAGGCTGCCGGCCCGCCTTTCTTATGGTGGTGTGCCAAGCTCGATATCTTTCTTTGGCAGCCGGCCAGTCTGGTGGGCCGCTAATACAGGCGATGTGTTGGTGCCCCAATTCGAGTAGATGTCGAGTGGCCAGCCGAACCCCGTCGAATTCGTCGACCACGACCCCTGGTATGCCGTCATCAATGCGGTTTCCGACCGTCACGAAAGGCACTCCCCGGCAATGTTTACGGACGGCGGCAATCCAAGCCTCAAAACGTACGCCGATCACGAGGCCATCGACCTGCTGCTCGCAGAGGTCGTCAATCGCTGCCAATAATTCAGTTTCGCCAGGGTTCTCAACCCCTGAGAAGATCAGATTGTAGCCCTGGCGCTTTGCGGTTTCTTCGATGCTAACCATGACCTGGGCCGGGCCATAGTAGGTCATATGGCTCCCGATCATTCCGATCAGGCTCGAGCGCCGGGTGGCCAAGCGCCGAGCTGCCAGGTTTGGCCGATAGTTCAAATCCGCGATCGCTTTAAGAACCCTGACCCGGGTTTTCTCGGCAACGAGTGGACTACCGTTAACGACCCGGGAGACCGTTTGATAGGAGACACCACAGCGAGCGGCTACATCGTCGAGAGTAGCATTTTTAGATTGAGCCCGGACGCGCCTGGGGAGCGCGTCTCGCTTCCGCCGTGGCCGAGTTACGGCGCGATCTGGCGAAGCGGGACGAGATCGACTCGGTCCGAACCGTGGTTTCATTGGGTAATACTATTTACTTAGAGCGAGAGCCGGGCGACGCCAGTGAAAATGTGAGCGTTCACAAAAAAACTTGCTTCTCGCCCCCTTTTGCATTGGATTGTGGGCGCCGTACTTCCGTGCCATTCCCCTATGAACAACTCAACTGTTTGGCGGTCCTTTCTGCCTTCCCCCGCTCGTCGAAGCATCCTGCCTTTCCTGCTTTGGGCGGTCGCGGGGTACGTTTGTTTATTGCTTCCCGCCCTCAAGGCTCAATCCACCTATCAAGAGCCGGACTACAGTAAATTGAAACCCGAGAACGGGCCGATTACGCTCGAAGTCTGGACCTGGGTCGTTGGGCTGGATAAGGCGGCCCGACTTTTCGAGCAGGCATATCCCGACATCAAGGTGCATGTCAACAACGTCGGAGGCGGTCCAGCCGAATATCAGAAATTGCAAACCGCGATCAAAGCCGGTTCAGGCGGACCGGACGTTGCGCAGATCGAATACGACTTTCTGCCCTCGTTCATCGTGACCGACGGGATAACCGATATTTCGAAATATGGCGTCAACGATGTGAAGTCCTTCTTTGTACCGTGGACCTGGGGTCAAGTCTCGCCGGATGGAAAAGCGATTTACGGCATTCCTCAAGACACCGGACCGATGGCATTCCTCTACAACAAAAAGATTTTCGATCAATACGGACTCACGGTTCCTACAACCTGGGACGAGTTCGCGCAGCAGGCCGAGAAGCTCGCCAAGGCCAGCGATGGTAAAGTTAAGCTGGTCGATTTTGTTCCGACCCAAGCACCTTGGTTTATTAGCCTTGCCTGGGCTAACGGCGCGAGGCTTTTCAAAGCGAACGGGGATAGCTGGACTCAATCCTTAAACAGCCCGGAGTGCCAAAAGGTGCTCGATTTCTGGGCTGATTTAATTAAGAAAAAATACGTTGCTACGATCCCGGATTTCACGCCGGAATTTTACACCGCCGTGGGTGCCGGCCAGATTGCGGCGTCTATTGAAGCGGCTTGGGGACCGGGTGTATTGGCACAATCCCTCAATGACAAGACCTCAGGGGAATGGCAGGTGGCGCCATTGCCGCAATTGAGCAAGGGGCAGCCGTTTGTCTGCGGCAACTGGGGGGGAAGTTGTGATGCCGTCCTGAAACAGTCGAAGTATCCAAAGGCGGCGACCCTGTTTTGCGTTTGGTTAAATGCGGCCAAAGGCCCGGTGCTCAGCAACTGGAACAACTACGGGATCTTTCCTGCTGCGCTGTCTGGGCTCGCTTCACCGGATCTCAATCAGGCAGACAAAAACCCAAGCAAGTTTTGCGGTGGCCAGAATGTGGCTCAGATCTATGTGGATGCCTCCAAGGCTGTGAACGTGGATTTTGAGTGGTCACCATGGTTTGCGTTTGTGAACGACGATTTCAACAAACAGGTTGCGGGATTGATTGATGGAACTTTGACGGCGAAACAAGCGCTCGACGCTTGGCAGGCCGATAGTCTCAAGAACGCCACCGGTGACGGCTACGACGTCAAAGGGAAGTAGAGGGATCACATCTGCACGGCGCGCGAAGGCGCGCGCCTTCCCGTTTGTGTGACATGCGCCGGTATAGCAAAACCGCTTACCTTTTCCTGACGCCCTTTCTGGCGCTGTTTGTCGCCTTCTATCTGGCGCCGGTGGGTTATGCGCTCTATCTGAGCTTTTTTGTCCGCAAACGAATCGGTATCGGCCCACCGAAAGAGGTGTTCGGTGGGTTCGCCAACTATATTCGGGCCGTTCAGGACACCGACTTTCTGGTCGGCTTGAAGAACATGTTCGTGTTCGGAGTTGTGCAGGTCCCCATCATGTTGGGTTTGGCCATCTTGCTGGCTCTGCTTTTGCATCAGTCCCGGGGTTTTTTTATGAAAGTATGCCGGACGGCCTACTTCATGCCATACGGGATCCCGACCGCCATCGGCGCCATGGTCTGGGGTTATCTGTACGCGCCGAATCTGTCGCCTTTCAACCAGATCTTGCGAGCGTTCCATCAGGGCACGATCGATTTCCTTTCGCCGGCCATTGTACTCTTTTCGATTGCCAACATCGTGACCTGGACTTGGACTGGCTACAACATGATCACGCTGTTCGCGGCTTTGCAGAATATCCCACAAGATCTTTACGAAGCCGCTCGGGTTGACGGAGCCAAAACCTGGGACATCGTGCGGCGGATCCAGATCCCGCTGTTGTTGCCGACGCTCAGGCTGCTCTTCATTTTTTCGGTAATCGGCACCTCACAACTGTTCACTGAAGCTTTCGTGCTGCGACCGCTCGGTTATCTGGCCGACAATATCACTCCCAATCTTTACCTTTATCTAACCGCCGCCCGTGACGCTAACTATTCTTATGCGGGTGCGCTCGCCATCTTGTTAGCGCTGTTAATCTTCGTTATTAGCGGTCCGTTTCTCCGGCGGATCGCTTCTCGGTAACGCTATGAGCCCGATATCAGCAAGACATCAGGCGGCGGACGGACCGGTTTCAGTGATCGGATCAACGAGCCTGGCGCAACCTTCTGGGTCGGCAAAAAAGCCGACCGTCACCGCCGGAGCAATTGTACGTAACCTCATTCTCGCGGTCTTTCTGGTCTACTGCGTTCTACCCGCTATGTGGATCATCTCCGCGATGACCAAGGATAACGGCCAGATCTTTTCTACTTTTGGATTGTGGTTCTCCTATCCGTTTCATGTTTTGGAGAACTTAGCGGGGCTGGTTACCTATCAGGACGGAATTTATGTGGGGTGGTTTGGAAACTCGCTGATTTACGCGAGCTCGATCTCCTTCGGCAGCACGATGATCTGCGCTTTAGGCGGTTACGCGTTTTCCAAGTACGATTTTCCCGGAAAACAGTTCATTTTTAATTTTATCCTTGGAACCATCATGGTTCCTTCTACCGCGCTGGTTCTGCCGCTTTTCCTAATGCTGAACAAGATCGGTCTGGTCAATAATATGTTGGGTGTGATCCTGCCCAGTTTAGTTAACCCGTTTGGGCTTTACCTGATGAAAGTGTTCTGGGATTCGTCGTTGCCTAACGAACTCATCGAGGCCTCACGACTAGAGGGAGCGAGTGAACTCCAGATTTTTTGGCGGATCGGGATACCTCTCATGCAAACCGGGCTGGTGACGGTTGCCCTCTTAGCGTTCGTGGGTGCGTGGAACAACTTTTTTCTTCCATTGATTGTCTTGAGCGACCAACACCTTTTCCCGCTGACCCTCGGTCTCAACGTTTGGAATAGTGTGACCTTCGGGGCCGGTGGCAAACCAATTTACACTATAATTGCTATGGGTTCCCTGGTCAGTGTCCTGCCCCTGTTAATCGCTTTTGTGGTCTTGGGTAAGTATTGGCGCGGGGGACTAACCGCTGGAGCGACGAAAGGATAGTGAACCGTGAGAGGTGAAAAGTGAAAGGTAAAAGGTAGTAATCAGTGATTCAGTACTCAGCAGAAAAGCTGGCGATGCAAAAGAACTGATTACTTCTGCTCGACCTTTCACCTTTCACTTTTCACGTGTTGCAACGCTCTGTTTCTACCTGTGACATGAACTTATGACTAAGACATATTCCTATAACAACTTCCTCTACGGCGTGGTTTATTATCCGGAACAGTGGCCCGAAGGGCGTTGGGACTCGGACCTGTCGCGGATCGCGGAGACGGGGATGAACGTGGTGAGGATGGGCGAGGGCGCCTGGAGCGTTTGGGAACCAGAGGAAGGCAATTACGAGTTTGGCATGTTCGATCGCGCACTGGCTCTGTGTCAGAAGCACGGACTAAAGGCGGTCATGGGGACGCCGACCTATACCCCGCCGGCGTGGTTAACCGAACGTTACCCGGAAGTTTTACGGGCGAGTTTTGACGGTACCCGTTTAGTGCATGGTTCGCGGCGGCATTACAATTACACGTCGCCTCTTTATTGTGCGAAGTCCGAAGCCATCACCGAAGCGTTAGCGCGGCATTACCAGGAGAATCCCACTGTGATCGGGTGGCAGATCGACAACGAGCTCAATTGTCACCTCGACACCAGCTTTGCTGAGAGCGATCACGAAGCTTTTCGAGTTTGGTGCAGAGAACGGTATCAAACTCTCGACAGTTTGAATAATGCTTGGGGGACCGCCTTCTGGTCGCAAACCTACACTGATTGGGAACAGATTTGGTTGCCGCGGCCAACGGTTACCTACCAGAATCCGAATCTGTTGCTCGATTTTTATCGATTCACGTCTGAGATAACGATTCGTTTTGGCGCCAGACAATATCAAATCATCAAGGAGATCGCGCCGCATCAGTTCGTTACTCACAACGCGTTCCAGAGCATGACGAACGTCGACCTGTCCGCGTTTGTGCGGGAAGCAGTCGATTTTGTCTCTTACGATTCGTACCCCGAATTCAAAGTGTGCGACCTCGGTTTACCGGTTGAGTTTCGTGACCGAGCCGAATCGAGACTGCTATCTCGGATGCGAGGCGTTTCAGGCAATTTCATGGTGTTAGAGCAGCAATCAGGTCCGAGCGGTCAAATCGGCGGGGTCTTGAACGGGAACCCGGACTATTTACATCCTACGCCCAAGCCCGGACAAATGCGTCTTTGGTGCTGGAACTCGATTGCGAATGGAGCCGATGGCCTGCTGTATTTCCGTTGGCGCTCACTGCCATACGGATCGGAAGCGCATTGGAACGGCTTGCTCTATCACGACGAACGGAATACCTGGCGCTTGGAGGAAGCCAAACGGCTGGGTGAAGAGATCAAACGATTGGAAGCTACGCTCATCAGTACCCGCTGTGTTTCCCAAGCTGCGATCCTTTACGATTTCGATAACGAATCGCATGCGCGCATCGAACGAATGACTGGGAAATATCGAGAGAGCAACGAGCTGGCGGTCTATAGAGCCCTTTCGGAGCGACACCTCTCGGTTGATGTGCGTGCGCTATCCACCGTTGAGACCGGAGCGGATTTGGCTGGATACAAGATCGTTTTCTTTCCGCACGCCCATATTCTGACGGCTACCGATGTGAAGCCTCTGCGTGAATACGTCGAGAACGGCGGAACCTTAGTATTCGGTTGTTGGAGCGGTTATCGCAATCGCCTTCATTGGTGTTACAACGGCGATGAAAAAGGCTTTTATGAAAGCTTAACCGGTGTTCGGGTCGCTGACTTCACGGTGGCAACTCCAGGAGAGACCTCCACCCTGCGCTTTGAGCCTTCCGGTACGATTGTTCCCGCACCAATTTTTAACGAAATACTGGCCGGGACGGATGGCAATGTCACGACGCTGGCATCTTACCAGTCGGATTACTATGTCGGACAACCTGGAGTTACCTTGAACCGGAAAGGCGCCGGCCGGGTAGTTCACTTCGGGACATTCTTTACACCCGAGAATGTCGTTCCCCTATTGGATGCCTTAGGAATTCAAGATCCGCTAACCGCGAAAGCCGAAGTTTCACCAGCGATTCAGGCGACTCAACGCTCGAATGGTAAAGAGGAGTTCTGCTTCTTTCTGAATTTCACGAACCAGAACCAACCAGTCAGGTTTAGAGAGCCGGCGTTTGACCTGCTTGAGGAGCAGAAGCTGAACGGGCGGGTCGACATTCCGCCTTATGGAGTGCGGTTTGTCAGGTGGTAGGGCTGCCGAATAGGAAACAACACTTGAGGGGTGACACCTGTGGAGCGCTGCCTCGCTTGCGAGGCCGTGGTGAACGGGCGATAGCGTTTACCACGCCCTTTGTCTGGTTACGCTCTATAGCGTGTGCCGGGTGGGATCGCTGCGGTCTTAAAGAGTCATTTTCTCCGGATCTCGAGCACTGGCGATAGAGACTAGCACCCCCTAAGGCATTGCGTGACGATGTTTCGCTGTTCACAACGGCCTCGCTAGCGAGGCAGCGCTCCACGGGTGTCGCTACTCAATGCAGCTTTGCCCGCACCGCCTCGTAGTCATACGCATTGGAGTTGACGCCTGATGGTTTGCGGTCGTTCCTTTATCGCAGTTTTTCAAAGATTTTATTCATGAGCACAGATCATTCTTGGAGTCTTACTGGTAAATTCGCTGTGGTAACAGGTGGGTCGAAAGGGATTGGTTTAGCTACGGTCTCGGAGTTGCTGGGACGCGGAGCCTCTGTGCTTTCCGTAGCGCGCGACAGCGGAACGTTGGCGGCTTCGGTCCAAGATTGGCAGAAGAACGGGCTACCGGTAACGACTGTGGCAGCGGATGTCAGCACTCAGCAAGGGCGATCCCAGCTTTTGGCGGCCGCGGAACAAGCTAAGCGCATCGATGTTCTCGTTGCCAACGTCGGCACTAACATCCGCAAAGGAATCGAGGCCTACACTCCGGAGGAGATTCTCCACATCTTGAACACCAATTTGATCTCTTCGATTGAACTGGTCCGGGAAGCATTCCCGTTGCTGAAAGCGGGCACCGACAGTTCCGTCATTCTGGTTGGATCCATCGCCGGCCTGAGCACCGTTCGCACCGGAATTCCTTACGGCGCCTCCAAAGCGGCATTAAATCAGGTGACTCGTGGACTCGCCGTAGAATGGGCCAAGCATAAGATCCGGGTTAACCTGGTTGCCCCTGGGTTTATTGTTACCCCGCTTACCGAGAATCTTTTGGCGAATCAAGAATTCATGGCCTACGTCCTAACTCGGATTCCAATGGAGCGGCCCGGTCAGCCCGAAGAAATAGCGAGGATGATTGCCTTTTTGGCGATGCCAGCCTCGAGCTATGTCACCGGCCAAATCTTCGTGGCCGACGGTGGTGCGTCATCCAATCTGATTTGAGGCGGCGACAGTAATCGGTGAAGGTTTTTGGAGGGGACTGGGGACCAAATCATACTCGTTCTCGTCGTCGTCCTCGACTTGAGGGTGTGTTTCTCCAAACAGGCCGGAACGGCTCCAAATCCTTTCTCGGTATGAATTTTTCAGGTTTGCGAGTCGGACTTTGAGCGACCTATACGTCCAAGGTCGTGTCATGGTCTTTCGAAAGCGCTGGGGCAAACAACCGTTTCGAGGACGAGGACGACGACGAGTACGAGAACGAGTAAAGGGATCGGCGCGGTGTTATCAGGCCGCGCTTTCCACCCTGATCGTCGGGCTAACCTCAATCGGGAAATTTACTGAATTCGCGATGAAACAAAGCGCATGAGCGCGTTCGTGTAGCTCGTGAGCAGCTTTCAACCCGGCCTCCGAAGTAATCACGATCTCCGGGTGCAAGACCACTTTGGTAAATCTGCCGGCGCCATTGGCCGTGATTTCCATTTCTCCCTCGGCGGCATCGGAGTAATGCGTGCAGATGATCTTTTGGTCCGAGCAAAGATGCAGGTACCAAAGCATGTGGCACGCGGATAACGACGCCATTAGTAGATCTTCGGGGTTATAACGCGCAGGATCTCCTCGGAATTTCGGATCAGACGAACCGAGCAGAACCGGCTTTTGCGGAATACTGACCTCGTAAGAACGTTCATAGTCGCGGTACCCGGATGTTCCTTTACCGGTGTTGCCAGTCCAGACGGTCGTCAACGAGTAATGATGGGAGGGCATGAGGCAATTACGGATGACAAATGACAGCTGACAAATGACAAAGCAGCCCCGGTAGGGATGAGCGGGAGCTCATCCGGATGTAATTAGGACGCTCATTCTGGTTGGTAGCGGATCGGACGATTAACACGCGGATGAGCGGGAGCTCATCCCTACCGGGGCTGATAAAACTGATTCAATCCCAGCAGAAAAGGACTACTATACCCAGACCTGGACCGCCAAGCATCGGCCCGGCGGCCCGCTAACCCTGTTTAAATTCCATTCCTATGTCTCACTCGGTGGAATCCCATCTACGGCTCGACATCGCTGAATACGACCAGTTAATCCGTCGATTCATTCCTGGTTACGACGAAATGCTGCGTGAGTTGGCTGACTATTTGGCGTTCTACCTGGTCGATCAAGAGCGGCCTCAGGTATTGGATCTCGGCACCGGGACCGGCTCGTTAGCGGCGTTGGTTCTGAAGCGTATCCCCAACTCCAACGTTATCGGGATTGATACGGATCCAGCGATGATTGTCGAGGCGAGGGAACGGTTGGCGGATTTGTTACCCAGAGTTACGCATGTTCTCGGAGATTTTTTTGGCCCGTTGCCGCATCCTTCCAACGCCTGTATGGCCTCGTTGGCGTTGCACCATGTTCGAGAGCTAGCCGAAAAACGGCGTCTGTACCGCAAGATCCTCGGTGCGTTGGCGCCTCACGGAATCTTCATCAACGCCGACGCGATGTTCGCTGAGAACACCCCGTTGGAGCAGTGGATGCGGTCAGGTTGGGCAAAGCATCTTATTGCTTGTGGCTTCACTAAAGCCGAGGCGGACTCACATTTTCAACAATGGTCAGCCGAAGACCGATACTTCGAGGTCCAAACTGAGCTGCACCTCCTGCACGACGCGGGTTTTACCAACCTGGAAGTCGTTTGGCGCCGGGGCCCAATGGCGGTTATTGCGGGGCATAAGGGGGATAAGTGATCAGTAATCAGTAGGGCAGTAATCAGCTTTAGTGTGGCGCTGGTTGC
>Ga0210389_10003731_pt1 | contig 11904 bp, 8 predicted proteins | sample IncBWH28OmetaG_FD_160127 | JGI IMG/M metagenome (GOLD analysis project Ga0210389, IMG submission 160127) | Forest soil microbial communities from Barre Woods Harvard Forest LTER site, Petersham, Massachusetts, United States - Inc-BW-H-28-O ... | reverse complement strand
CAAGTGCAGGGCTTCGCCTGGGGCATGGGCGTCGAGCGCATCGCCATGCTCAAGCACGGCATCCCCGACCTGCGCCTGTACTACGAGAACGATCTGCGCTTCCTGGAGCAGTTCTAGATGAGAGTCCCGCTTCCGTGGCTGCGCGAATACTGCGACCCGGCGTCCTCCCCGGCGGGAGAGCTCGACGTGCACCAGATCGAGCAGCGCCTGACCATGACCGGCACCAAGGTCGAGGCCATCCACCACCACGGCGTGCCCTCCGCCGAGAACTTCGTCGTCGGGCGGGTGCTATCCGCCGAGCCACATCCCGACGCCGACCGCCTGAAGGTTTGCAAGGTCGACCTCGGGGACGGCGACGGCGTGAGCGCTGAGGGCGCTAGCGGGGCTCCGGGCGAGGGCCTGGCTCAAGCCGGCCCCGCGACGATCGTATGCGGGGCGCCCAACGTCGCCGCCGGCCAGACCGTCGCGGTCGCGCGCCCCGGGGCGGTCATGCCCGACGGCACCAAGCTGCGCCAGGCCAAGCTGCGCGGCGTCGTCTCCGAAGGAATGATCCTGTCCGAGTCCGAGCTCGAGCTCGCCGGCAGCTCAGAAGGGATCATGATCCTCGCCGAAGGCTCCGCCGAGGCCCCGGCCCCGGGCACGCCGCTCGAGCAACTGCTGCCGATCGCCATGGACGTGATCGAGCTCGAGATCACACCCAACCGCCCCGACTGCCTCGGCGTATACGGCGTGGCTCGGGAGCTGCACGCCGCCACCGGCGCGCCGCTCGCGCCCGCCCCTTGGACCGAGGACCCCGGCACGCCCGGAGCCCTCGCGCTCGCGCAGGTGGACGTGCAATGCCCTGAGCTCTGCCCGCGCTTCACCGCCCGCGCGTTCGAGGACGTCACGATCGCGCCCTCGCCGCCGTGGCTGAAGACGCGCCTGTCCGCCGCCGGACAGCGCCCGATCAACAACGTCGTCGACATCACCAACTACGTGATGCTGCTCACCGGCCAACCGCTGCACGCCTTCGACCTCGACCGCGTCGCCGGCGCACGCCTGACCGTGCGCCGCGCCCACGAAGGCGAGCAGGTGCAGACACTCGACGGGCAGACACGCACGCTCGATGCGCAGATGGTGCTGATCGAGGACGCCGACGGGCCCACCTCGATCGCCGGGCTGATGGGCGGCGCGCGCTCGGAGGTCGGCACGGACACCACGCGGGTGCTACTCGAGGTCGCCAGCTGGAACGGTCCCAACATCCACCGCAGTTCATGGGCGCTCGGCCTGCGCAGCGAGGCCTCCGGGCGCTTCGAGAAGGGCCTGCAGCCCGAGCAGTGCATGCACGCTCAGGCGCTCGCCACCAGGCTGATGCTCGAGCTGTGTGGCGCCACGCTCGTGCCCGGCACGATCGACGTCGGCGGTGAGCAGTGGCGCGATCGTCCGCCAGCAAGCATCCGCCTGCGCGAGGCGCGCGTGCAGGCGATCCTCGGCGTGCCCGTGGACGTCGCCCGTCAGGCTGAGATCCTCGGCGCGCTCGACTTCTCCAGCGTGCGCCACGAGGACGGCCTGGAGGTGAGCGTGCCGGCGCTACGCCGCGACGACGTCACCCGCGAGATCGACCTGATCGAGGAGGTCGCCCGCATCGACGGGCTCGAGCGCCTGCCCGCCACGCTGCCAGCCCGCCGCGGGGCCGCCGGACGGCTCACCCACGCCCAGCGCGTGCGCCGCGCCGCCGAGGACGCGCTCGTCGGCCGCGGCCTGTATGAGATCGTCGGCTGGAGCTTCACCGAGCCGGCGCTGCTCGAGCGCCTGCTGATCCCCGACGGGCACCCGTTGCGCCAGGTCGTCGCCCTCGAGAACCCGTTGTCGGACGGGCAGTCGATCATGCGCCCGACGCTGCTCGGCTCGCTGCTCGACGCCGCCCGCCACAACGTCTCGCGCGAGCGCCCCGACATCGCCATCTTCGAGTCCGGGACCGTGTATCGCGCCGATGGCGCGCCGCAGGCGGACGCCGACACCGCAACCGCCCAGACCGGCGTGATCGAGCACCACGGCCTCGGCGCGCTGCTCAGCGGGCACACCGCCGCGCGCGCCTGGCGGGGCGAGCGCCCCGAGGCCGACTTCTTCGCCGCCAAGGCGCTGCTCGCCGCGCTGCTCGACCGCTTCCACGTCAGCTGGACGGTCGCCGCCGCCGAGTGGCCGTTCCTGCACCCCGGGCGCAGCGCCGCCGTGCTCGCCCTCGCCCCCGTGGATGCCAACGGGGGCGACGGCACCGATGCCGGCACGAGCCAGAGCAATGCTGTGGAGCCCGTGCTGCTCGGGTTCCTCGGCGAGCTGCACCCGCTGGTCGCGGACACGTGGGGGCTGGAGCGCACCGCCGCCTTCGCCATCGACCTGGGCAAGCTGGCGGCGGTCACCCCCGAGGTGCGCTCCTTCCGGGCCTTCGGCGCGTTCCCCGCGCTGCGCCAGGACCTGGCGGTGACGCTGCCCGCCGAGGTGTCAGCCGAGGAGCTGATCGCGCGCGTGCGCGACGCGGCCGGCGAGACGCTCGAGTCGGTCGAGATCTTCGACGTGTACAGCGGCGAGCAGGTGCGGGAGGGCAGGCGCTCGCTGGCGCTCGCGCTGGCCTTCCGTGCGCTCGAGCGCACGCTCACCGACGAGGACGTCGCGCCCGTGCGTGAGCGCCTGCTGGCTGCCATCAGCGAGATCGGCGGCGAGCTGCGTGGCTAGCCTCGCCGCCCAGACCAGCGCACCCGGCGCCCCGCGCGTGATCGTCGCCGGCGCCACCGGCTTCGCCGGCGCGCTCGCCGCACAGCTGCTCTGGCGCCACCCCGACTTCGAGCTGACGGCCGTCACCGGGCGCTCCGAGCTCGGCCGCCCACTGCACGAGCTCTACCCCCGCTACCGCGTAGGGCTCGAGATCCAGGAACTCGAGCCGGGCCTAATGGACGGCCTCGACGCCGCCGTCGTCGCTTACCCGCACGCCGCCGCCGCCCCGACCGTCGGCGAGCTGCGTGACCGCTCGATCCGGGTGGTCGACCTCAGCGCCGACTTCCGCCTGCGCTCGCTCGCCTCCTACGAGCAGTGGTATGGCGAGCACCCGCGCCCGAAGCTGATGGACGAAGCCGTGTACGGGCTGACGGAGCTCCACCGCGAGCAGATCGCGACAGCCGGCATCGTCGCCAACCCCGGCTGCTACCCCACCGCGTCGCTGCTCGCGCTCGCGCCGCTCGCCCGCGCCGGGCTGATCGCCGACGTGGTGATCGACGCCAAGCAGGGCATCTCCGGCGCCGGGCGCGTGTTCGACCACACCACGCACCTGTCGATGGCGGGCGAGAACATCGTCCCCTACAAGGTCGCCGCCCACCGCCACACGCCCGAGATCGAGGAGCAGCTGATCGCGCTCGACCCCGCCCACCGCGAGCTGCGCGTGCAGTTCCAGGCCCACCTCGTGCCGCTCGACGAGGGCGAGCTGGCCAGCTGCTACGTCACCACCACCCGACCCGTAGACGCCGCCGAGCTCGCCGACATGTACGCCCGGGCCTACGCCGAGGAGCCGTTCGTGGAGCTGCTCGACGGCCCGCCCGGCGTGCTCGAGGTGCGCGAGACCAACTACTGCCGCGTGTTCGTCGCAGCCGATCCGCACACCGGCAAGGTGATCGCGTTCGGCGCCATCGACAACCTCTGGAAGGGCACCTCCTCGCAGGCCGTGCAGAACCTCAACCTGATGTTCGGCTACCCCGAGACCAGGGGCCTCGCGTGAGCGCGCCCGACGCGCCCAGCGCCCCCAGGGCGTCCCCGGCCTCCGCGCCCGCCGAGCAGCCATTCTTTCGCTCGCGCTGGGTCGACGCGCCCGCGCACGTGCGCGAACTGGGGCTGGCGGCGTCGCTGCCGGACGGCTTTCGCGCCGCGGGGGTGCCCGCCGGGATCAAGCCCAGTGGCAGGCACGACGTCGGCCTGCTCGTGTGCGACGCCGAGCGCCCGGTGAGCGCCGCGCGCTTCACCACCAGCGCGGCCGCCGCCGCGCCCGTGCTCGTCACGCGCGAGCGCTGCCGCCTGGGGGCGCTGCGAGCGGTGCTCGTCAACTCGGGCTGCGCCAACGCCTCCACCGGGCGGCGCGGGCTTGACGACGCCGCCAAGACGCAGGGCGCAGCCGCCGTGGCGGTCGGCGTCGACCCGGCCGAGGTCGCGCTCGCGTCCACCGGCGGCATCAGCCAGCTGCTGCCGGTCGACGCCGTGCTCAAGGGCATCCTCGCGGCGCGCCCGCTGCTGAGCGTCGACGGCGCCCCCGACTTCCAGCGCGCGATCCAGACCACCGACGCGTTCGAGAAGCGCGCCAACCTGGAGGTGCGGCTGCCCTCCGGCAGCGTGCGCCTGAGCGCCCAGTGCAAGGGCGCCGGCATGATCTCGCCGCGCTTCGCCACGATGCTGTGCTTCATCGAGACCGACGCGGAGCTGTCGGCCGAGACCGCCGAGCTGCTGCTCGGCGTGTGCGTTAAGCGTTCCTTCGACCGCGTGTCCGTCGACGGGCAGCTGTCGACCAACGACACCGCCATCCTCATGTGCTCAGGCGCGAGCGGCGTGCGTGTCGAGACCCAGAGCGAGGACGAGCTGCGCCTCGGCGAGGCGCTCGACGCGCTGCTGCGGGCGCTCGCGATCATGCTCGTCGCCGATGGCGAGGGCGCCGGGCGAATCGCGCGCGTGCTCGTGCGCGGCGGCGACGGCGAGCGCTGCGAGCTGGCCGCCCGCGCCGTCGCCAACTCACCGCTGGTGAAGGCCGCGCTGCACGGCGGCGACCCCAACTGGGGGCGCATCGTGCAATCCGTCGGCGGTGCGCTCGGCGCGCTCGAGCCCGCCGGCTCCTACCCCGAGCCGCTCGCCCTGGACGTCGCCATCGAGGGCATGCAGGTGTGCTCCGCCGGCGCCGCCATCCCGTATGACGAGCCCGCGCTGGCGCGCGCAGTCGCGCGCCCGGAGGTCGAGTACGAGATCACGTTGCCCGGCGATGGCGCCGATACCGAGGTGTTCTTCTCGGACCTGTCGCATGAGTACGTGACCGTCAACGCCGACTACACGACATGAATACGCATGCCGGCGCTGGACGGCGTCCTCACTCGCTCGCGTGCCAAGCACGCCACGCTCGCTGCGTCCTTGTCCAGCTTGGCCTGCGTGTCCATGTCCAATCTCCAGGGAAAGGCTCGGCCCATCATGCGTGACGTAGGGACGCTGCTCGAGGCGCTGCCGTACATCCGGCAGTTTCACGGGCGCACCGTGGTGATCAAGTACGGCGGTGCGGCCATGGAGGACCCGGAGCTGCGCGAGGAGTTCGCGCGCGACGTGGTGCTGCTCAAGTACGTCGGGCTGAACCCGATCGTGGTCCACGGCGGCGGGCCGGAGATCACCGGCTACATGGAGCGCCTGGGGCTGCCGGTGGAGTTCGTCGGCGGCCTGCGCGTGTCCGACGCGAGCACCGTGGAGGTGGCCAAGATGGTGCTGGTCGGCAAGGTCAACAAGGAGATCGTCATGCGCCTGAACCGTCACGGCCAGCCGGCCGTCGGGCTGTGCGGCGATGACGGCTCGCTGTTTCGCGTCGTCCGCCGCAGCGCCCCCGACGGACAGGACATCGGCTTCGTGGGGCGCATCGAGCGCGTCAACGTGGGCGTCATCGAGCACGTCTCCAGCGACTACATCCCGGTGATCGCCTCGGTCGGCGGCGACCGCGACGGTCATTCCTACAACGTCAACGCCGACGAGGCCGCCGGCGCGGTCGCGGGGGCGCTGGGTGCCCACAAGGTGATCTTCCTGACCGACGTGCCCGGCTGGCTGGCCGACCCGGCCGACCCCGTGAGCCTGATCGGGCAGACGACCGCCGAGCATGTGCGCCAGGCGCTGCCGACGCTCGACGGCGGCATGCGCCCGAAGCTCGAAGCGTGCGTGCAGGCGATCGCCGACGGGGTCGGCGCGGCGCACATCCTCGACGGTCGCACGCCGCACTCGCTGCTGTTGGAGCTGTTCACCGACGCGGGGATTGGAACCAAGATCGAGGCCGCCCCATGAGCCAGCATCCATGGGGCGTGTGTAGATGACTTTGGCCGAGCTACAGAAGCTCGAGCGCACGAGCGTGATCCCGAGCTACGCGCGCTCGCCGGTGGAGTTCGTGCGCGGCGAGGGGGCGCGCCTGTGGGACTCGGAGGGCCACGAGTACCTGGATCTACTGTGCGGGATCTCGGTGACGAACCTCGGACACTGCCACCCGCGGGTGCGCGATGCGGTGTGCGAGCAGGCGGGGCGCCTGATGCACGTGAGCAACCTGTTCTACACGGAGCCGGCGATGCGCCTGGCCGAGCGGCTGTCGCGCTCGAGCCTCGGCGGCAAGGTGTTCTTCTGCAACTCCGGGGCGGAGGCGGTCGAGGCGGCGATCAAGCTGGCGCGCAAGGCGCGCGCGGGTGGCGATGTGGTGGTCGTGCACGGGGCCTTCCACGGGCGCACCTACGGCGCCCTGTCGGCCACACCCCAGGAGGCCAAGCAGGCGCCGTTCGCGCCGCTCGTGCCGGGCTTTCACGCCGTCTCACCCGACCCGGTCGAGCTGCGCGCGGCGGTCGACGAGCGTACGGCGGCGGTGCTGCTCGAGCCGATTCAGGGGGAGACGGGCGTGCACGTGCTCTCCGAGGAGCTGCTCGCGGCGGCCCGCGACGCGTGCGATGAGTACGGCGCGGCGCTGATCTTCGACGAGATCCAGTGCGGCATGGGGCGCACGGGCACGCTGTGGGCGTATCAGCAGACCGGCGTGGTGCCGGACGCGATGACCGTCGCCAAGGCGCTCGGCGGCGGGCTGCCGATCGGGGCGCTCGTGACCGGCGAGCGGCTCGCGGACACGCTTCAGCCGGGCGACCACGGCTCGACCTTCGCCGGTGGGCCGGTGGTCGCGGCCGGTGCTCTGGCGGCGCTTGAGCTGATCGACGACCCCGGCATGCTGGGGCGCGTGCGCGAGCTGGGCCAGCGCCTGGCGGCAGGCCTCGAACGCCTGCCGCACGTGCGCGAGGTGCGCGGGCGCGGGCTGATGCTGGCGTGCGAGCTGGACGTGTCCGCGCCCGAGCTGACGCGTCGCGCGCTGCTCGAGCAGCGACTCGTGTTGAACGCGACCGGGCCGGGCACGCTGCGGCTGCTGCCGCCTTTGATCATCTCCGAGAGCGAGATCGACGAGGGGCTGGCGCGGCTCGAGCACGCGCTGGAGGGATGAGCCGGTGCGCCGCGAGCTGCCCGGCGGGTATGAGCTCGACGACGACCCGGCGCGCATCGACGTGCACGCCGTGCACACGTACATCGCCGGCGAGTCCTACTGGGGGCGCGGGCGCACGCTGGCGCTGACCGAACGCGCGATCGCCGGCTCGAGTAGGGTGGTCGGCCTCTATCACCAGGGCCGCCAGGTGGGCTTCGCCAGGGCGGTCAGCGACGGTGCGATCGTCGCGTACTTGGCTGACGTGTACGTGCTGCGCGAGCACCGTGGGCGCGGCCTGGGCCTGGAGCTGGTGCGCGAGACGGTCGACGGCCAGCCGGGGGCGCCGGCGGCGAACGTGCGCTGGCTGCTGCACACTGCCGACGCGCAGGGGCTGTACGCGAAGCTCGGCTTCGGCGTGGATCTGCCGGCCTATCCGTTGATGGAACGCGCGCGCGGCTACGATTCCAGCCCGTGACCCGCGAGCAGCAGATCCCATCGACCCGCACGGCCTCCTACGAGGCCGACCCCGAGCAGGTGCACCGCGTGCTGCTGCTGTACTCGGGCGGCCTGGATACGAGCGTGATGCTCAAGTGGATCCAGGACTCCTACGGCGCCGAGGTCGTGTGCCTGACGGTCAACCTCGGCCAGCCGGGCGAGGACTACGAGGTGGTCAAGGGCAAGGCCATGCAGCTGGGCGCGCTCGAGTGCCACGTGGTCGACGCGCGCGAGGAGTTCGCCCGCGACTTCCTGGTGCCGGCGATTCGCGCCAACGCGCTGTACGGGGACTACCCGCTGTTCACCGCGCTCGGACGCCCGCTGATCGCCAAGCTCGCGGTCGAGTACGCGCGCAAGGCGGGCTGCGACACGATCGCGCACGGCTGCACCGGCAAGGGGAACGACCAGGTGCGCATCGAGGCGACGATCGCGACGCTCGGCCCGGAGCTGAAGGTGATCGCGCCGGTGCGCTCGTGGCAGATGGGCCGCGAGGAGGAGATCGCGTACGCGCGCGAGCACGGCATCCCGATCAAGACCCACCCGACGCAGCCGGGCACCGAGGCGGCCCCGCCGTACTCGATCGACGACAACCTCTGGGGGCGCTCCTCCGAGGGGCGCTGGATCGAGGACCTCGACCATGCCCCCGACGAGGACGTCTTCCAGTTGGTCACCCCGCCCGAGCACGCGCCGGACGAGTCGCAGACCGTCGAGATCGATTTCGAGAGAGGAGTTCCCGTGGCGCTCGACGGCGAGCGACTTTCCCTGGTGGACTTGATCGAACGCGTGGCTGAGATATCGGCGTGCCATGGCGTCGGCATCGTCGACCACATCGAGGACCGCATCGTCGGGCTGAAGGTGCGCGACATCTACGAGGTGCCGGCCGCCGCCGTGATCCTGCCGGCCCACCGCGAGCTCGAGCGCCTGGTATGCACGATCCACCAGAACCAGTTCAAGGCGGACCTCGACCGCCAGTGGGCCTACCTGGTGTACGCGGGGCTGTGGTGGGAGCCGCTGCGCGGCGACCTGGACGCCTACATGGACAGCGTCAACGAGCGCGTCAGCGGCAGGATCGGCGTGAAGCTGTACAAGGGCCACGCGCGGGTCGTCACCCGCTCCTCGCCGCACGCGGTCTACGACGCCGCGCTGGCGTCGTTCTCGGAGTCTGGCGGGCTGTTTTCGCAGACCGCGTCGCCGGGCTTTATCGAGCTGTGGTCGCTGCAGTCGCGCATGGCCTGGCGCCTGCGTAACGACTGACTCCCGCGTAGCGGCGGATGCCCGCGGGTAGCATCACCGGTAGGCCATGAACGCCAACCGCTACACGATCCTCGGCTACGCCGTCTGGCATGGCGGCAAGTGGTACCTGCGCAGGCGCTTGCCGTCGCGGCGCACGGTCTTGCTCGCTGGTGCCGGTGCGCTGGGGCTTAGCGCCGCCGTGTTGACGATGGTCAGGCGCCGGTCTGCCTGAGCCGCGGGTCAGACGCCGTCCGGCCGTGAGACTAAGTTGGCGCGATCGTGATGGTCGAGGGCAGCGAGACGCCGGGGGGAGAGCAGGGCTTCGGCTCGGAGAGCCGCACGCGCACCGGCGAGGGCGATCTGCTCTCGGAACGGCGCGCACGCCGCGCGGCGGAGAGCGGCGAGGTCGCGCTCACGCGTCGCGCGGAGGCCGCCGAAGCGACCGTGCAGACGCTCGAACGCCACGTGGCGAGTTTGCAGCAGCGCCTGCGCGAGGTCGAGCAGGAGCGGGTACGCATGGACGAGCTGCTCGAGGCCGAGCGCACCGCCGCGCTCGAGCGCGAGCACGAGCTGCGCCGCGCCAAGCAGCGCGAGTACGCCGAGCAGCAGCTGCGGATTGAGGCCGAGGATCGGTTGGCGAGCGTCGACCGCGAGAGCCGCGAAGAGATCGAGCGCCTGGACGTGCGCCTGAGTGCCAGCGAGCACGACGCGCGCGGGCTGGCCCGGCGCCTGGACGACCTCCAGCGCCAGCTCGCCGAGGCCGAGCAGACGGCCGCTGCCGCGCGCGCCGGCGCTGCCGGCGCCGAGCAGAGCATGCACGAGCGCCTAGCCGAGCTCGAGCGCCGCGCACGCGAGATCCAGGCCGGCTTGGAGGTTGAGCGCGCCGCGCGCGAGCGCTCCGAACGGCTACTGCAGACCATGCGCGAGGGACACAGCCGCATGGAGTCGCTGCTCGGCGAGATGCGCGGGATCGTCGCCCGGGTGAGCGCCGCGCTGGCCCGCGAGCGCCCCGCGAGCGTCGCGTTCGAGCCCGCGAGTGCAGTCTTCGAGCCCGCGAGTGCGGTGTCCGAGCCCGTGCACGCCACCTCCCAGCCCGTGCACGTCAGGAGCGCCCCCGCGCGGCTGCGTGTGGGGCCTCCGCCCGCCTGCCCCCCGGCATGGGCGGTGCCGCGCCCGGGCGTCCAGCCGCCGCGGGCGCGCGATAGCGAGATGGCCGAGGCGCTGGCCGAGGCGGTCGAGCGACTGCGCGCCCGCGCCGAGATCGCCCCGCCACCGGCTGAGGCTCCCGATGAGCCGTCTGCCCCGGCGCCGGCGGACGAGACGGACGAGCCCACGACAGAGACGTTGGCGAGTGCCTCAGCGGGCGCGCGCGAGAGGCGCGTCGAGGTGCCCTTTGTGCCGGCGCCGGCGCCGCGACTGCCCAGCCACAAGCACAGCATGTCGCTGATCGGGCGCGTGGGAATGTGGCGCAAACAGCGGCGCTCACGTTGACCCGGCCCTCCTCGGCGTCCGCCTCACCTCCTAGCATTCAGCAGCGGTGAGCACTCCCTCCTGCGCCCATCTGCACGTTCACTCCGAGTACTCGCTGCTCGACGGCGCGTGCAAGATCGAAGCGCTCGCCAAGCGCGCCGCCGAGTTCGAGCAGCCGGCGCTTGGCCTGACCGATCACGGCGTCATGAACGGCGCGGTGGAGCTGTACAAGGCGTGCCGCACCCACGGCGTAAAGCCGATCGTCGGCTGCGAGATCTACCTGGTCGACGACCACACCGCGACCGGCCGCACGGAGCGCAATCACCTGACGCTGCTGGCGGCCGACGACGCCGGCTATCGCAACCTCGTCAAGCTCTCCTCGGCCGGCTTCCTGGAGGGCCTGCAGCGCGGCAAGCCGACGGTCGACCTCGAGCAGGTGGAGCGACACTCCGAGGGTGTGATCGCGCTCACCGGCTGCCTGGCCTCGCGCTTCTGCCAGCGGCTGCTCGACGACCGCGTCGAGGACGCGCGTGCGCATGCGGACGATCTGCTGCGCGTGTTCGGCGCCGAGAACGTGTACTTCGAGGTGCAGAAGAACGGGCTGGCCGAGCAAGATAAGTGCAACGAGGGGATCGTGCGGATCGCGCGCGAGCTCGGCGGGCGGCTGGTCGGTACCGGCGACGTGCACTACCTGCGCCGCGAGGACTACGAGCACCACACAGCGCTGTTGTGTGTGCAGACCAAGAGCACGATCGCCGAACCGAAGCTGACGTTCGACACCAACGAGTTCTACCTGCGCGACAGCCGCGAAATGGCCGATGCGTTCGCCGAGTGGCCGGAGGCGATCGCGAGCACGCTGGAGATCGCCGAGCGCTGCACGGTCGAGCTGGAGCTCGGCAAGCAGCTGATCCCGAGCTTCGTCACCCCGGATGGCTCGAGCGAGCGCGAGTACCTGCGCGCGCGCGTGCAGGAGGGGCTGCGCAAGCGCTACGGCGACCCGCCCCCGGCGCAGGCGCTCGAGCGCATGGACATGGAGCTCGAGGTGATCGACCGCATGGGCTTCAACGCGTACTTCCTGATCGTGTGGGACTTCGTCACCTATGCCAAGCAGAACGGCATTGCGGTCGGCCCCGGGCGTGGCTCGGCGGCCGGCTCGATCGTGGCGTACTGCCTGGCGATCACCGACGTCGACCCGCTCTCCTACGACCTGCTGTTCGAGCGCTTCCTGAACCCCGAGCGCGTGTCGATGCCGGACATCGACATCGATTTCTCGGTGCGCGGGCGCGAGCGCGTCATGAAATACGTGACCGAGAAGTACGGACGCGAGTCGGTCGCCCAGATCGTGACCTTCGGCAAGATGTTCCCGCGCGCGGCCACCCGCGACGCGGCGCGGGTGCTGGGCTTCGACTACGGCACCGGCGATCGCCTGGCGAAGCTGATCCCCGACCCGATCATGGGTCGCTCGCCGTCCTTCGAGGACTGTCTGAAGCCGGGCGAACCGCTGC
>Ga0210389_10003728_pt1 | contig 11911 bp, 7 predicted proteins | sample IncBWH28OmetaG_FD_160127 | JGI IMG/M metagenome (GOLD analysis project Ga0210389, IMG submission 160127) | Forest soil microbial communities from Barre Woods Harvard Forest LTER site, Petersham, Massachusetts, United States - Inc-BW-H-28-O ... | reverse complement strand
AGCCCTGCGCCAACGAGCGATCGACGTAGTGACCGTAGCCGCCGGAGGTGACCCATCCCACGACCTTACCGTCGTGCCAGACAGGCTCGTCACCGAGTACGTCTGCATCCAGCGCATCGACGGCGAAGCTGACGCGGCGCAGTTTCCCGCCGCTGGCCTTTTCCGCGAGCGCCGCTTCGCGGCCGATGAAGTCGGCTTTGCCCAAATCCACGAACCGGTCAAGCCCTGCCTCGAAGGCGCCATATATGGGCCGTAGCTCGCGATACCACGTGGGAAAGTTCTTCTCGAGGCGCAGCGCCAAGAGCGCCCGCATGCCGAAATGAATGAGTTTGAGGTCCTCGCCGGCCGAGCGGATCCCCTCGTACAGGCGACGCTGGTATTCCGGCGCGACCCAGATCTCGTAGCCCAAATCGCCGGTGTAGGTGACACGATTGACCACGGCGGGACAGTGCGCGATATCCATCGCACGATGGTCCATGAATCGGAACGCTTGGGGCCCGACGTCTTCATCGGTCAGCCGCGCCAGGAGCTCCCGCGAACGCGGGCCGGCAATCGAGAGGCCGACCATGCCCATGTCGATGCGTGTGAGGCGTACTGAGCCATCTTGCGGCTGATGCGCCTCGAACCAGCGCATGTGGTAGACCTGCGCTTGCGACGATCCCCACATCAGGAATCGTTCGGGTGCGGCGCGTGCAATGGTGAAGTCGCCGATCAACTTTCCGTTCGAATTCAACATCGGAGTCAGCACGATGCGACCCGCTTTGGGCATGCGGTTGGTCATCAGTCGCGACAGATAGCCTTCGGCGCCGGGACCTGCGATCTCGTACTTGGCGAAGTTGGCGATTTCGGTCACGCCGACGCCGTTGCGAACCCCAAGGCACTCCGCTTTGACGTGTGGAAAGTCGTTGGACCGGTGGAATGACACCACGTCTTTGGGCTCGATTCCGGGCGACGCGAACCATAGCGGGGTCTCGAGACCCCAGCTGTCGCCCATGACGGCGCCGGCCTTCAGCATCACGTCATAGAGCGCGGTGGTCTGCTGCGGCCGTGCGGCCGGCAACTCTTCGTTCGGGAATCGGATCGAGAAGCGCCGCGAATAGTTCTCGCGCACTTTCTCGTTGGTGTAACTGCGCGTCGCCCAGCCGCCGTAGCGCGCGACGTCCATGGCCCAGACATCGAAGCCCGGGTCACCGTTGACCATCCACTGCGACAGTGCGAGTCCGACGCCGCCGCCCTGGCTGAATCCGGCCATTACGGCGCAGGCGCACCAGAATCCGGGCAGGCCCTGCACCGGCCCGACCAAGGGATTGCCGTCCGGCGAGAACGTGAAGGGACCGTTGACGATGCGGCGGATGCCGGCTCGTGCCATTGCGGGGAAATGTTGGTAGCCGATCTCCAGCGAGGGCGCAATGCGATCGATGTCGGGCGCGAGCAGCTCGGTGCCGAAGTCCCAGGGGGTGTTCTTTGGGCTCCAGGGCACGCAGCTGCGCTCATAGGTGCCGAGCACCATGCCGGTGCGTTCCTGGCGCATGTAGATTTCTGCCTTGAAGTCGATCGCGTGCGGCAGCTCGTGGCCGCGCTCGCGATTGAAGGCGACCACCTCCGGCATCTCGTCGGTCACGAGGTACATGTGCTCCATGGCGAGCACCGGCAGCTCGATGCCGACCATGCGTCCGACCTCGCGTGCCCAAAGTCCACCGGCATTCACGACGTGCTCGGCGTTGATGGTCCCTTCCGGGGTAACGACGTCCCAGGCGCCGTTCGGCCGGCGCGATAGGGCGGTGACCTGGGTCTTCAAGTAGATCTCCGCGCCGCCGATTTTTGCCGCCTTGGCATACGCATGGGTGGTGCCGTAGGGATCGAGGTTGCCATCGGCGGCATCGAGCATCGCGCCGACGAAATACTTCTCCTCGATCAGGGGCAACAGCTGTTTGGCCTCGCTCGGGGTGAGCAGCGAGGTCTCGAGGCCAAGATAACGCGCACGTGCGTGCGCCATCTTCAGCCATTCCATGCGTTCGGGCGTATCGGCGAGCAACAGCCCGCCGGAGCGGTGTAACCCGCAGGACTGGCCGGAGATGCGCTCGAGTTCGTCGTACAGGCCGATGGTATAGCCCTGCAGCTTGGCGACGTTCGGATCGCCGTTCAGGGTGTGGAAGCCGCCAGCCGCGTGCCAGGTCGATCCCGAGGTCAGCTGGTCGCGCTCGATCAGCACCACATCGCTCCAGCCGGCCTTTGTGAGGTGGTACAGCACGCTGCAGCCAACGACACCGCCGCCGATGACGGCGACCCGGGTGTGTGTTTTCATTTCATACTCTCTGGTAATACGGTGTCATAACCAAACGGGTGCGCGGCATCGAGCAGCACTCCCCAAATGAAGGCCGCGAAGGTGCGCAGCGCGAAGAACTCGTAACGATCATCGCCCACGCGCAGCAGTAGCCCACCGATGTGGTGGATGCCCGTCTGCGCGAACCCATCGATGGGAAAGACCGAGGGGTGTAGATCGACGGCGATGAGCCGGCTCAAAAACGTGCGGGCGGCTAGCCCCTCGATGAAAAGACGTGCGCGAGCGCCCTCAAGTGAGGTGACGCTGCCGGCAGCGGCGGGGATGGCCTCGCGCAACCGTGCCTCCACGCCCGATTCGCCGCCCACCACCCAATATTGGTCGGCCGCAATACGCATGATGAGACGATCGCCCCTGCGGGCGGCAGCCACCGAAGAGTCGGGCAATTCCCCCAAGATGGGCACCAGGGCAGCGGCCACCGCCGCAGCCGCGCCCGGGTAGACGCCTATTTGAATGAGCGTTGTACCTGCGATCTCACCGAGCTTGAGCGCCCGGCTTCCATCGGCACCGTCGACGCCGGGCAGCACGCGGTAGCTTGCGAGCGCGGACCGGGACTTAAACATGCAGACGCTTGCCTTCAGGATCGACAAACATCGGCGGCACGATGCGCGCGCGAACCTGCTCGTTGCGCAAGGGATAGGCGCAGATGATTTCCTCGCTCCGGTGCGTCAAGCCGCCGCGATAGAGTGCGAGCGCGATGGTTTTCTTGAGGACCGTCGAGTACGTCACTGAGGTGATGTAGCCGCGCCCATGACCTGCAATCGCATCGTCTTTGGCAAAGAGGATAGCGCCACCGCGCAGCCGTGCGCTCTCATCGAGGCACTCGAGGCCGACCAAGCTCCAGCGGTTGGGTGCCGTCAGTTCCGCCCGCTCTTTGAGTTCGCGGCCCACGAAGGCCTTTTTGCGCGACGCCATCTTGGCAAGCCCGAGGTCGGCAAGCGTGTTGCGATGATCGAGCTCGAGGCCTGCGACGTGCCCCTTTTCGATGCGCAGCGACGCGAGCGCTTCCAGCCCGTAGGGTTTTATGCCAAGCGGCGCAGCGCGCTCGAGAATCGTCTCCCACATCGCGATGCCTCTATCGGCCGGTAAGTACACCTCGTACGCGAGCTCGCCGGAAAAACTGAGGCGCAGCACCCGCACCGGCGTGTCGTCGATGCCTTGTTCGCAAACCCCCATGTGCGGCAGTGCTTCGTCGGACAGGTCAACGCCCGGAAGCGCAAGCGTTAGTGCTTGACGTGAGCGGGGGCCGGCGATCGACATGCCGGCCCACCGGTCGGTGACCGACAGAACCTGCACGCGCAGATCCCTCCACGCCGTTTGTAGCAGGAACTCGAGGCGTGACATGACCTCGCCCGCCTGCGCGGTGGTGGTCGTCAAGAAGTAACAAAATTCCGAGAAGCGCGCCGTGGTACCGTCGTCGAGCACGATGCCGTCATCGTTGAGCATGACGCCGTAGCGGGCCTTGCCGATCGGGAGGCTGGCAAAGTTGTTGACGTAGAGGCGATCCAGGAACTCCGCCGCGTCGGGACCTTGCACTTCGATCTTGCCGAGCGAGGAGGTGTCGGAAATGCCGACAGTCGTGCGCACCAGCTCCATTTCAGCAACGTAGGCGCTCGCGGCATCCGTGCCCGCCCAGGCGTAAAACCAAGGCCTGAGCCACGGACCCGCCTCGATCATGGTGGCGCCGTTTTTGAGGTGCCAATCGTGCATGGGCGTGCGGCGCGTCGGCCTGAAGTGGGCGCCGATGTTGCGGCCTGCCAAGGCGCCCACCGACACCGGTGTGTAAGGCGGCCGATAAGTGGTCGTACCACCGGCAGACAGGTCGACGGCGCGCAATTCGGCCATCAATTGCGCGGCGGCGAAGTTGCTGGTCTTGCCCTGATCGGTTCCCATGCCGAGGGTCGTGTAGCGTTTTAGATGTTCCAGCGATTCGTAGCCCTCTTCGTGAGCCAGTACCACGTCGCTGGTGGTCACATCGTTCTGGAAGTCGACAAAGGCCTTGGCGCTGTGCGCTTCGTGCTTGATTTGTGCGGCGTTGGTCCAAAAAGTCGTCCAATCCCGGGGCAAGGCGATGGGCTCACCGCATTCACCCAAGGCTCCAACGGAGCGGGCAGCAGTGGCGCCGGCTGTATGCCCATCGGTAAGCGCATCGCGCTCCTCCGCGCCAGTGACGGCGCCCGTGCCGGTGATACCAGCGGGCCAAGGGCCGGGCCGCATGGCACCGATACGGGCGTCATAAACCGGGCGCACGCCCGTATGCGAAGTCAGGTGTACGGTCGGCGACCATCCGCCGGACATCGCGATCAGATCGCAGTCGATCCAGTGCGTCGGGGCGCTTTGGCTGCGCAATTGCGCCCCGCGCACGGCGCGAGCGCCACGCGCCAACACCAGATGCGTCGCAAGATGTACTTCGATGCCGGCGCGACCTGCCTTCTCTTGCCAGGCGGCGCTCGCCCTTGGCCGCTCATCGGCGAGCGTTACGTGCGTGCCGGCCGTGGCAAGGTCAATCGCAGTCGCCCACGCTGAGTCATTGTTGGTCGCGATCAGGACTTTGGAGCCTAACTTGAGCGCGTAGCGATTTAGATACGTACGCACGGCGCCCGCGAGCATCACGCCGGGAAGATCGTTGTTGCCGAAGATCAGCGGACGTTCGAGCGCACCTTCGGCGTGAACGATGGCACGAGCACGCAAGGTGATGAGGATCTCGCGGGACTCCCCTTTCGCAGGGTCGGGGCGCAGCGCGTCGCGACGTTCGACCAATACCGCTGTCAGCCCGTCATAAACACCCATGACGGTGGTTCGCCGCAATATGGCAACGTTCGGCAACGAGGCAAGTTCCGCTTCGAGCGAGCGGCGCAGCGCCTCGTCGGGACCACCTACGGGAGTGCCGAGGATGCCGCCGCCCAACAGAAAATCCTGCTCCACCAAGGTGACCCGGCAGCCAGCGCGGCCCGCGGCTCGAGCTGCCGCAAGTCCCGAAGGACCCGCGCCAATCACCAAGACGTCGGTGAAGGCGTTGGCGGTCTCGTAGCGGTCGGGGTCGGGAAGGTGGGTGGCACGCCCGAGACCCGCCGCCCGCCGAATGAAGCGCTCATAGAACATCCACGAGCCGCGGCGCGGTCCCATGAAGGTCTTGTAGTAAAAACCCGCTTCGAAGACTGACGCGAGCCGGCCGGTGATGGACATGAGGTCGAGGTCGACGGAGGGCCAGCCGTTCTGGCGCTCGCAGACGAGACCTTCGTAGAGTTCCGTGGTTGTCGCCGGTACATTTGGTGTGCGGCGTCCACCGATTCCCAGCGTCAGAAGCCCGTTCGGTTCCTCGACGCCCGCGGCCAGTATTCCGCGCACCCGGTGGTACTTGAAGCTGCGACCGACGCGACGGACGCCGTTGGCGAGCAGCGCGGATGCCAGCGTGTCGCCCTCAAAAGCCTCAAGCTCCCGCCCCTCGAAGGTAAACCTCAAGGATCGCGCGCGGTTGATCCGCCCGCCGCCACGGAGGCGTGTGCTGCCCGAACTCATGGCTTTTTCCCTTCACGCGCAAGCCACGCTCGGCCGACCGTGTTGGTAGAAGTGTCGCGTTCCAGAACCAACCACTGTCGACAGCCTTGCACGTGTTGCCAGTACTCGCGGTGCGCGCCTTTGGGATTGTTGAACAGGAACACGTGCTCGTACCACGCACGCCACTCGGGGGTCCCATGGGCGGGGCGCTGCTTGGTGGCATCGCCGGCATAGAGGAACTCGGTGTAATCGCGCAAGCCACAGTGCGGACAGGGGATCCTGAGCATGGGTTACTGTTTGTAGGTCCAAAGACCCAGTCCGTACTCATCGGCGCCGTTGCCGCGCTCGAAACGATCGAGGGCCAGATGGCGGATCAACGGATGCTCTTCGTCGTGGGCTAGGGTGTGCGCCATACACCAGCCGGCGGCCGGCGTCGCCTTGAAGCCCTGATAACACCAGCCGGCGTTCAAGTAGAGATTCTTGATCGGGCTACGACCCATGAATGGGCTCCCGTCCGGCGTCATGTCCTGAATCCCGGCCCAGTGGCGCAACAGGCGCAGCCGTGACATCGCCGGGATCAGCGCCACAGCGCACTCGGCCACGGTCGCCGCCTTGGAGAATTGTCCCCGCTGCGTGTAGGAATTAAAGCCATCGATGTGCCCCCCGAATACCATGCCGCCCTTGTCCGACTGCGAGATGTAGAAGAGCTCGGCGCCGAACGATACCACGCACTTGAGGAATGGCTTGATCGGCTCGGTCACGAAAGCCTGCAGCAGGTGGCTTTCGATGGGCAGCCGCAGGCCAGCCAAGCGGGCGACATGCGAGGAGTGGCCAGCGACTGAAATCAGCGTGCGCCCGGCATGGATCCGTCCGCGGCTGGTCTCGACGCCAGTGACCGCATCCCCCTCTCGCAGGAAATCCGTGACTTCGCAGTTCTCGATGATGTCGACGCCCAGGCGGTCGGCGGCGCGCGCGTAACCCCAGGCCACCGCATCATGGCGCACGGTGCCGGCTCGAGCTTGGAACAGTCCCCCGTAGATGGGAAAGCGGCAGTGCGTCGAGTAGTCCAGGAAGGGCAGAAACCGCTGTACGTCGGAGCGATCGAACAACGTGCACTCGATGCCATTCAAGCGCATGGTGTTGCCCTTACGGGCCAACACATCGAGTTGAACGGGACCGTGCGCCAGTACCAACTGTCCGCGCTGGGACAGCATGACGTTGAAATTGAGGTCGTGGGACAACCCTTCCCACAACTTCAGTGAGTGCTCGAAAAACTCCGTGTTGCCGGGCATCTGGTAGTTCGAACGCACCAGGGTCGTGTTGCGACCGACGTTGCCGGACCCTAAGTAGCCGCGCTCAAGCACGGCGACGTTGGTTATGCCATGCCGGGAGGCGAGGTAGTACGCCGTGGCGAGTCCATGCCCGCCGCCGCCGACAATCACCACATCATAGGTTTTTCGGGGATCGGGCTTACGCCACGCACGCTGCCATTTGGAGCCAAAAAGAGCGCGCCGTGCCAAGGCAAATGCGGAATAGTGCGAAAGGGCGCTCACGAGGGGTGCAGGGGCTTACCGTAAAATCCGCGGAGGGACGTACCTCGGGCTTGATCCTAGCGACACGGTAGGCCTAACTCAATGCGAAGATCTACGAGGGCTTGCAGAAAATCTTACGTGACGGACGACTTGCGTTACAGGCCTAATAGATGTGTGTGGCTAACCATCCGGATCGAGGTGGACGAATGGGGTACCTGACCCGAGGTGTCGGTGCCCTCATGGCCCTCCTTTTGGCTCTCGCCGGCGACTGCCTGGCTGCGAGTGAGGCGGGTCACACCCTCCATGAACACCCCTCCGAGGCGCACGTCGTGCGAGGCCAGCTCGGCGAGGTGCACTTCGCAAATTCGGGGTTGAAGGGTGCCCAGGCGGCGTTCAAGCGTGGATTGCTGTTGCTGCACAGCTTTGAGTACTCGGCCGCGCGGGACGAGTTTCAGAAAGCCGAGAAGCTCGATCCGAGGTTCGCGATGGCGGCGTGGGGCGAGGCGCTCACATACAACCACACCCTGTGGTACGAGCAAGACACGGCAGCCGCACGCCAGGCCATCGCGAAATTAGGCACGACGCCGGAGGCGCGCATCGCGAAAGGGCGCACGGCGCGGGAGCGCGACTACTTGGCCAGTCTCGAGAAGCTTTACGGACCCGGGAACAAGGCAGAACGAGATGCGGCCTACAGTGCTGCGCTCGGCGATCTGTCCAGGAAATACCCGAAGGACCTGGACGCGCGGGCCTTGTACGCCCTGTCGCTGCTGGGGCTCTCGCCGAAGCGCGACGTCAAGACTTATATGCGAGCCGCCGCGGAGGCCGAGGCCGTCTATGACGTCGACAAGCGCCATCCGGGAGCGCTGCACTATCTGATTCATGCCTATGACGACCCGGTACACGCCCCGTTAGGGCTCCGGGCGGCGCGGCTCTACGCCAAGGTCGCGCCGGCCGCCTCGCACGCGCAGCACATGACCTCCCACATATTCTTCGCGTTGGGACTCTGGGACGATGCGATTGCGGCCAACGAAGCCTCGGTGCGGGTGGCAGAGTCGCACGGCGAACACGCTTATCACTCGCTGCTCTGGCTCGAATACGCCTACCTTCAAAAAGGTCGGCGTGCGCCGGCCGCCGCGATCGTGAATTCGATTACCCACGATGTCGGTGCAGTTCCCACCAAGGAAAATCGCCTCCGTGCCGCGTTTTCGCGCGCTACCTGGCTCATCGAGACACGCGGCGCGGCTGACGCGGACGCGTTCCAGATGGTCGAAAGCAGCGGGATCACTTCGATCGGATATTTCGCGGTTCACGACTTTGCGCGCGGCCTCGCGCTCGCCGCCGGTGGTGACGTCGCCGGAGCGAGAGCCACGCTGACGCAGCTGTCCGATCGCATCAGTGCGGCTAAAGTCGTTCCTGTCGGTGAAAACCGCAACTGGTTCGACGCGTTAAGCGAGGATGACCTCGCGCAGGCGCGCACACTCGCAACCGCGCTCGATGGTGCGATCGAATTTGCCGAAGGTCAGCATGCCGCCGGGCTCGACCGAGTGCGGGAGGCCATTGCGGCGACCGCTCACATGGAGTTCGAGTACGGTCCACCATGGTCCGCCAAGCCGTTCGAGGAGCTGCTGGGCGGGCTGTTGCTCGCGGACGGACAAAAGGGTGAGGCCGCAGCGGCCTTCGAACGGGTGTTGGCTACTTATCCGAACCGGCGACAGGCGGTTGAAGGGCTCAAGGCGGCAAAGGCGGGGCTATGATGTTCCAAGGTAAATATGGGTTCATCGTCGCAGGATTGGCGGTTGCCGCGCTTTGCATGGCCGGCGACAGCGAACCACGAACCACTCGGAAGGACTTGGTCGGCGCATGGCGTCTCGTCAGCATCGAAGTGGACGGGCGCGAGTTGGATCCGTTTTATCACGGCCAAAGTCGCGGGCTTCTGATCTTCGATGCGTCCGGCTGGTTCTCGGTGCAGATCGAAGGCACTCACCGGCCTGACATGCAAGTCCCTGCAGAGAGGCCCGCGAATGATCAGAGCGAAGCCACGACGCGATTGAAAGCGGCGGTGCTCGATTCCTACTACGCGTATTACGGCACCTGGTCGTTCGACCCCGAGACATCGACCGTCACCCATCATGCAAAAGGGGCGCTTTATCCCTCGGAAGATGAGGCGACCTATCAGCAGCACGTTGAAGTCGTGGGCCGTCGGATGGTTTTCTCGCGCATGCAGAACATCGCTGGTCATTCGACCGTGCAAACCAAGCGATGGGAGCGAGTCAGCGGCGGCAGCGGTTAGCTCGCGAGCGGTCGTGCTATTTCGGCCGATCGCCGATGATGGTCGCCCGGTTCATGACACGCCGCGAAGGCCGATAATCATCGGTGGCGTAGTGCTGCGTCAGGCGGTTGTCCCAAAACGCCACATCCCCCTCGCGCCACTTCCAGCGCACCACGAACTCCGGTTTCGAAGAATGCGAGTACAGCATGGGCAGCAGTGCGCGGCTTTCGGCCGGCGAGAGTTCATTGATGTGGGTGGTGAATCCGTCATTGACGAACAGACCGCGCCGGCCCGACACCGGATGAGTGCGCACGACAGGGTGAGACACCGGAGGATTGTTGCGCTTGGCCGTCTCCAGACGCTCCTGCGCCTCAGCGGTCATGGCAAAACGTTCGGTGGGAAAGGATTTGGCGATGTTGTGCGTCGCCGTCAGCGGCTGCAAAAAAGCCTGCATCGCGGGCGAGAGCGCCTCATAGGCGGCGATGTTACTCGACCACAACGTATCGCCCCCCTGCGGCGGGAGCATGCGGGCGACCAGGACCCCGCCCATTGGCGGGGTCTGCGTGAACGTGACATCGGTGTGCCAGATTGCGTTGTCTTGAAGATCGACCAGGTCGGTGTCGAGGACGATGATTTCAGGTGCATCGGCATGCTTGGGATAGATAGGGTGTATGTGCAATTGACCGAAGCGTGCGGCGAAATCCCGATGCTGCGCCGGCGTTAGCGTTTGCCGCCGAAAAAACAGCACGTGATGTTCGGCCAATGCAGCGCAGATCGCCTCGCGCGTGAGTTCATCGAGAGGATCGGACAAGCGAATTCCTTGGACCACGGCGCCAATGCTAGAAGTCAAACGGGTAAAGCTAATCACGTTTATTCACCTCGTTTCGTGAGTGCAGCGCCCTTGAGGCCGAGCCGCGGGGGCTCCGGCGTCAGCGCGGCAGCGGCAACGGCGATACTCAGTACCGGGCCGAATCGCCGGCGGGCGGCGAAGGCCAGCAGCAGCAACCCCAGGCTGATGACACCAAAGAGAAGCGGGATGCGCTGATCGGGGATGAAGGCCATGGCGAGAAGAATGCCGAGCATGCCTGCGATGGCGAGATATGTGAGGTAGGGGTAGGCCCACATGCGCAATCCGAGCCGCGCGGGGTCCTCGCGTTCCAAACGCGCGCGCAGCCGCAGTTGCGAAACGGCGATCGACACATAAACAAACACGGCAACCGTGCCGTAGGAATTGACCAGGAAGGCGAACACCGTGGTCGGCGACACGTACGACATCAGCACGGCGGCATAGCCGAACAGCGTGCCGAGCACAATGGCGCGCGCCGGCACCCCGTTGCGCGCAAGTTTGGCCAGAGCGGCGGGCGCATCGCCGCGTCGGGTCAGCGCGAACAGCATGCGCGAGGAGGCATAGAGTCCGGAGTTCAAAGCCGACAGCACCGCGGTCAGCACCACCGCGTTCATGATATGCGCGGCGCCGGGAATAGCCATGGCATGCAAGGCGCTGACATAGGGCGTGGAAATTTGCGCGGAATTCCACGGCACCAGACACACGACGAGAAGAATCGAGCCCACGTAGAAGAACAGCACGCGCGTGATGACGGAGTTGGTGGCGCGCGCGACCGCCTTCGCGGGTTCCGCCGCCTCGCCGGCCGCCACCGCGACGATTTCGACGCCGAAGTAGAAGCCGGTGGCCGCGACGGCTCCGGTCAGGACGGGCAGCCAACCCTTGGGTGCAAATCCACCGTGCGCCGTGAGATTGCCGACACTCGGTGCGATCCCCGGCCATAAGCCGCAGACATACACGCCGGCCACACATAAGAACACGACAATGGCGGCCACTTTGATGGAGGCGAACCAGAATTCGAATTCGCCGAAGGATCGCACCGAGACCAAGTTCGTGAGGGTCAGGGACAGCAGGACCGTCAGACTGATCAGCCATGCCGGCACGGTCGGCAGCCAGAATTGCACCAGCCCGGCGCCGGCGACGGCTTCGAGCGCGACGACGATGACCCAAAAATACCAATACATCCAGCCGGTCAAAAATCCGGCGAGCGCGCTCAAGCCCGGCCGATCGCTCCAGGCCAGCCGGGCATATTCGTAGAAGGAGCCGACGGCGGGCTGTGCCACCGCCATTTCGCCGAGCATGCGCATCACCAAGACGATCAGCAGCCCGGTGATCGCAAAGGAAATCACCGCCGCAGGACCCGCGGACTTGATGACGACCCCGCTGCCGACGAACAGACCGGCGCCGATGACGCCGCCGAAGGCGAT
>Ga0210389_10003727_pt1 | contig 11915 bp, 11 predicted proteins | sample IncBWH28OmetaG_FD_160127 | JGI IMG/M metagenome (GOLD analysis project Ga0210389, IMG submission 160127) | Forest soil microbial communities from Barre Woods Harvard Forest LTER site, Petersham, Massachusetts, United States - Inc-BW-H-28-O ... | reverse complement strand
CTCGGGGACCGGTTCGGCCGCCTGGATGCGATTGAGCGTGATCAGGTCCTGGACGAGGAAGGTGAGGCGGGCGGCCTCCTGGCGCATCCGCCCGGCGAACCGGCGGACGGCCTCGGCGTCGTCGGCCGCGTCCTCGATCGTCTCGGCCAGCAGGGCGAGCGCGCCGACCGGGGTCTTCAGCTCGTGGCTGACGTTCGCGACGAAGTCACGGCGGACCTCCTCGACGCGGCGGGACTCGGTCTGGTCCTCGGCCAGGACCAGCACCAGGCCACCGCCACCCAGCGCTCCCGACAGGGGAGCGACCCGGACGGCGAAGCTGGTGCTGCGGCCCGCGTGCCCGGGCGCCAGGACCTCGACCTCAGTGTCCCGGATCTCGCCATCGCGGCGGACCTGCCGGGAAAGGGCCAGCAGTTCGCTGACCATCAGCCGGTCGCCCTTCACGATCCCGAACGCGCGCGCCGCGGCACTTGCCCGCAGCACTCGGTCCTCGCTGTCCACCACGACGGCGGACGATGACAGCACGGACAGCACGGACGCGATCCCGGGCGGGAGCTTGGCAGGCTGCTGGGCACCACGCGACCGGGGACCACGGGCCTGCCGTGACCCCCCGCCGGTGCGGGTCCTTATCGCCACGGCCGCCTGCCATCAGGCTTCCCTCCGGCAGGGCGCAGGGACCGCCGTGACCTGTCCATACTCACGTATCCGATGGTACGTGGCGGCGGCCATCCGTCCACAATCCGGCGATTGCGGGAAAATTCACACTTTCCGCAATGTTCACCTATTTATCCCCGATTTGCCGTGAAGGATTCATGTTGACTTTGCCCGTCGATCGTTTTTGCCTGCTCCAGCTCTGTGGGATTGCGAAGTTCCGCTGCGACAGTCAGCGGCCCTGGTTCTTGACCGCCTCCGCCGCCGCGACCGCCGCCTCCGGGTCGAGGTAGCGCCCGCCCCTGGCCTTGGGCTTGAAGTCGTCATCGAGCTCGTAGAACAGCGGGATGCCCGTCGGGATGTTCAGTTCCGCGATCGCGGCGTCGCTGATGCCGTCCAGGTGCTTGACGAGGGCGCGCAGCGAGTTGCCGTGGGCGGCGACGAGAACCGAGCGGCCGGCGGCGAGATCGGGCACGATGGCGTCGTACCAGTACGGGAGCATCCGGTTGAGCACGTCCTTGAGGCACTCGGTGCGGGGCCGCAACTCAGGCGGGAGCATCGCGTAGCGGGGGTCGTCGGCCTGGGACAGCGGGTCGTCATCGGCGATGGGCGGCGGCGGGATGTCGTACGAGCGCCGCCAGATCATGAACTGCTCGTCCCCGAACTCCTCGCGGGTCTGCGCCTTGTCCTTGCCCTGCAGTGCACCGTAGTGCCGTTCGTTCAGCCGCCAGGTCCGCCGCACTGGCAGCCAGCTGAGGCTCGCTGATTCCAGGGCGTAGTTAGCGGTCTGGATCGCCCGGGTAAGCACGGAGGTATGCACCACGTCCGGTCGCAGCCCGGACTCCATCAGCATCCGTCCGGCGGCCGCCGCCTCCTGGACGCCCTTCGCCGCGAGCGTCACGTCCACCCAGCCGGTGAACAGCCCCTTGGCGTTCCAATCGCTTTCACCATGGCGCAATAGCACGAGGTTTCCCATGGCAGAAAGGGTATCCGCCGGCCCGCAGGCCCGGCAGGGCCGGGTCACCAAGGGTGGAACCGGGGGTGGAGGAGTCGTTGGGCCGAGGAGTCATTGGGGCCGCGATGGCGTATCTGCTGCCGCGCGACCGAGCATGCGATGGCGCCATCGCAGGCCTCAGGGCACCCGCGATGGTGCCATCGCGTGCCCCGCTGGCTGGCAGCAACGGCACCATCGCGGCCGGGAAATGGGGCAGCGGGAGACGCGAGAGGGGACGCGACGCGGAGCGAGCGACGCGAACCTACGGGTGGGAAGCGCTCCCTACGGCGAGAGGGGACACGAAGCGGAGCGAGCGACGCGAACCAACGGCGGGAAACGCTCCCTACGGCGAGAGGACCCGCGCGGCGCAGCGAGCGCCAGCGAGCGAGCACAGGCGCGGTTCGGCCAAGCCCGCGGGTCCCGAGCGAAGCGAGAGGGCCCGTGCGGCGCAGGCCGAAGGTACGGCGGGAGGCGGCGCAGGGGTTGGGGGGTCGAAGGGGGGCGGAGCCCCCCTGGGTAGCGGGGAACACCCACCGGGTCTGCGGAGTTGGTTACATCTGTGTCGACTATGCCCCACCGTGCCCCCAGGCGGATCGCGACCCTGAGCGTGCACACCTCACCGCTAGACCAGCCGGGAACCGGCGATGCCGGCGGCATGAACGTCTACGTCGTCGAGGTGGCCCGGCGGCTCGCGGAGCGCGGCATTGAGGTGGACGTCTTCACCAGGGCCGTGAGCCGCGACACCCCGCCGCTGGTGGAGCTCACGCCGGGGGTGACCGTCCGCAGCGTGGTGGCAGGCCCTTTCGAGGAGCTCGACAAGACCGACCTTCCCGCCCAGGTCTGCCAGTTCACCTTGGAAGTGCTGCGCGCCGAGGCGGAGGCCGACCCGGGCCGCTATGACTTGATCCACGCCCACTACTGGCTGTCCGGCAAGGTGGGAGCGGCGGCCAAGGACCGCTGGCGGGTGCCCCTGGTGCAGTCCATGCACACGCTTGGCAAGGTCAAGAACGCCGCCCTCGCGGCTGGGGATGCCCCCGAACCGGACGAGCGGATCAGGGGCGAGCACGAGGTGGTGGCCGCCGCCGACCGGCTGGTCGCCAACACCGCCCAGGAGGCCAGCCAGCTGACCGGGCTGTACGGCGCGGACCCCGCCCGGGTGCGGACTGTCAGCCCCGGGGCCAACCTGCAGATCTTCTCCCCCGGCGACGGCCCGGACGCGAAGCTCCGGTCCCGGCGCAAGCTGGGCCTGCCCGCCGACGCGGTCATCTTGATGTTCGCGGGCCGGGTACAGCCGCTCAAGGGGCCGGACATCGTGCTCAAGGCGGCCGCCCGGCTCGTCGCGGAGGATCCCGCGCTGCGCGGCAGGCTGCGGGTCCTCCTGGTGGGAGGCCCCAGTGGCAAGGCGTCACGCGCCGACCCGGACGGGATGCGGGAGCTTGCCGTCCACCTCGGCATAGGGGACCTGCTGCAGCAGGAGCCTCCTTGCCCACAGTCGGAGCTAGCTGACTGGTATAGAGCCGCCACTGTCGTGCTTGCGCCGTCTCACTCGGAGTCGTTCGGTCTGGTGGCCCTGGAAGCCCAAGCGTGCGGCACTCCTGTCGTCGCCGCTAGCGTTGGCGGGCTGCGGACGGCCGTCCGGGACGGCTACTCGGGGATGCTCGTCGACGGACATGACCCCGCGGCCTGGGCGCGGGTGATCAGGCAGTTGCTCGCCGCGCCGCGCCGCCTGGCCGCGCTGTCGGACGGAGCGCGGCGACACGCGTCCGCTTTCGGGTGGTCCGCGACGGTAGAGCGGCTAGCGACGGTGTATACCGGTGCTATACAGGAGACTGCCGCCAGCGTCGGGGCATAGGCACGGCTGTCGGGGCATACGGAAGGCTAGGGATACAGGGAAGCAGACATGGCGACCGGGGACCCTGCCAGCGATACCGCAAGCGCGATCGGGAAGGCGCTAGACGAGCTTGGGCTGCCCTACGAGCAGCCGGAGCCGAGCGCGTACCTGGTCAAGCTCCAGGGCACGCACAAGCTCGCCACCATGACCTGGCTGATCGCCGGCCAGCACAGCCTCCAGGTGGAGGCGTTCTTCTGCCGTCAGCCCGACGAGAGCCACGCGGAGTTCTACCGGTTCCTGCTCTCCAGGAACGCCCGGATGTACGGGGTCCACTTCGCCTTGGACAGGCTCGGCGACGTCTACCTGACCGGCCGGCTGCCGTTGTCCGCCGCGACCGGGGCCGAGATCGACCGGCTGCTGGGGTGCGTGCTGACCTACTGTGACGAGGCGTTCGACGAGGCGCTGAAGATCGGCTTCGGGACCGCGATCAGGCGCGAGTGGGCGTGGCGGAGCAAGCGCGGGGAGAGCCTGTCGAACCTCATGCCGTTCAAGTCGCTCATTGACGGGGCACTGTGATGGGCGTCACCACCGCCCTCACGGTGCACACTGCCCACAGTGCCTTTTCGGCTCGCTCTGCCCTCACGGCCCACACGGCCCTCACCGTTCGCACTGTCCTTGACGCTCGCACTGCGGCCGTCCGCGTGCCCGTCGTCCACGTGACGATCAACAACCTGGTGTGCGTGATCTTCGCGTTGCTGACCGCCGCCAGCAACGCCGCCGCCGCGGTGCTGCAGCGCAAGGCCGCCGCCCAGGTGCCGCCCGAGAACGCCATGCACGTCTCGCTGATCAAGGACCTCGTCCGCAGGCGGGTGTGGCTGGCCGGGATCGGGCTGGTGGTCGTCGCGGCCGTGTGCCAGGCCACGGCCCTCGCCACCGGGCCGATCGCCCTTGTGCAGCCGATCTTCATCATCGAGCTGCCGGTCGCGTTGCTGCTCGCGGTGCTGGCGAACAAGCGCTCACCCCGGCTACTGCCGTGGAAGGCCATCGCGCTGACAACGATCGGCCTAGGGGCCGGGCTCGCCATCGCCGCGCCCAGCGGGGCCACCGAGTCCGCGTCGAACGCCACGTGGATCATCACGCTCATCGTCACGGCGGGCTTCGAGCTGGTGCTGATCACGACGGCACTGCCGATGCGCGGCGAGGCGCGGGCCGCCCTGCTCGGCCTGTCCGCCGCCTGCGGGTACGCGCTCACCGCCGCGCTGATGAAGAACGCGATGTACGACCTCAACTCGGGTGGCGTGACCGGCATGCTCACCGGCTGGCACATCTACGCCACGGCCGCCGTGGGCGTCGGCGCCCTGTTCCTGCTGCAGAACGCGCTCCAGGCGGGCAGCCTCGTCGCCTCCCAGCCGATGCTGACCGTGGGCGACGCGCTGATCAGCATCAGCTATGGCGTCACCCTCTTCAACGAGGAACTGCGAACTGGCTGGTGGCTGCTGCCGCAAATCATCTGTGTCGTCATGATCATCATCGGTTGCGTGCAAACCGCCAAATCCCCGCTGGCATCGGAGACCACGCCACTGGTCGCGGAGACCGCTGCCCGGGTACAGTTACGTCGTGAACAGGCTGGGCGAACTCGAGCGGGCCATCAAGGAAGTACTCTGCCGGACGGACAGCGCTCTAACGGTCAGAGAAGTCAGTAGCGGGCTCTCCCAGAACCTGGCCCACACCACCGTCATGACGGTGCTGGACAGGCTGGCCAAGAAGGGTTTCGCACGCCGGGAACGAGACGGCCGCGCATGGCGGTACCGCCCGGCGGCGACACGAGAGACATACGTGGCTGAGCTGATGCTCACCGCGCTCGACCAGACCGGCGACCGGGTCGCCGCGCTCGCACGGTTCGCGCAAAGCGTGACCGGTGCCGAGGCGGAGGTGCTGCGTGAGGCACTCACGCGGCTGGAGGGGCAGCGGCTTGACGGGCATCACGATGCCGAAGGAGATACCGGGAACGGGTTATGGGGGAACTGGCCGACGCGACACTGCTCGCCGCGGTCGCCGTGGGAAGCGTTCGGGGTGCAACTGCGCTGGCATGCGCGTCCTGGCCGCGCAGGTCCCCGGCGGCCGCGATTTTGCTATGGCAGGCGCTCGGCCTGGCCGGCGGCCTCGCGGCGGTGGGCGCATTCGTGGCGGTCGGCGTCAACGATGAAGGCACGGGGGTCGCCGGCGGCCTGCTCATCGCCGCCCGGCGGCTGTCGGCAGGCCAGCTGGGCAGCCGGGGAGAGCCGCCCCTTATCACGCTCGTGCAGATCAGCTGCCTCGCGGCAGGCTTCACGTTGCTAGCCGTCTTGTGGTGGATGCTGGTCATGGCGTTCGCCGCGGTCGTGCAGGCCCGGCGGCGGCAGCGGGAGCTGCTGGCGCTGCTGGCGCACGGCGACCCGAAGGCACCCGGCGCGCTGGTCGTGGATCACCCGGTCGCGGCGGCCTACTGCCTGCCCGGGATCCGTTCCAAGATCGTGGTCAGCGTCGGGACCCTGGACCTGCTCGCCCCGGCCGAGCTGGCCGCCGTGCTGGCGCACGAGCGGGCCCACGTCCGCGCCCGCCACGACCTCGTCTTGATCCCGTTCACCTCGCTGCGCCGGGCCTTCCCCCGGTCCCTGGTCATCGCGCAGGCGTACCGCACGGTCGCGCTGCTGGTCGAGATGATGGCGGACGACCACGCGCTGCGTTCCCTGCCGGCTCTTCCGGCCCTTGCGGACGTTCCGGGCCTTCCGGCTCTTGCGGCCCGGGAGTTGCTGCCCGCCAGGGAACTGGCCATGGCGCTGCTCCGGTTCGGCACCGCGGGGACTAGCTGCGCTCCTGAGGGCGCGCTCGCGGCGGCCCAGGCTGGCGAGGGCGAGATCAGCGCACGGGTAAACCGCCTGCTGGAGCCGCCACCGCCACTGCCATGGGCAGCGCAGGCCACCGCCATCCTCGCCGCCGGCCTGCTGGTCGCAGGTGTCGTCTTGCTGCTCGTCATCCCCTAGGAACTACCAGGGGCCGTACGGGCCGCTGCGGGCCCCGGTCCCCGTGCGGTAGTCCTTGACCTTCGGCCGGACGTCCACGTGGTAGATCGCGCCGGCCACGAACGCCGCCACCGCGAGCATCGACGTGATGCCGCCCAGGTAGAAGAACGCGAACCCGAGGACCGTCGCGACACCGCTGATGAGCAGCCAGATCGGCTTGGTCTGCTTGCCCACCGCGACGAACGCGCCCGGCGGGCGCCGGATGACGTCGACGAAGGCCCACGCCTCAATCACGAACGCGGCCGCGAGCAGGGCAGTAAAGAAGATCCCGATGGGGTCGTAGATCCCGTCAAGAATTGCGATCACGTAGTCAACCTACCTCGTCTTGGGACGGATCGTCAGGGTCGCGGGCCGGCTCCCGCGTCACCGCGATGACTTCGGCGGTCATCGGGGATTGCTCCGCCTCCCTGCGGAAGGACTCGTAGATCTCGATCAGGACCTGCTTTTGCCGTTCGGTCAGGTGCGGGTCGGTCAGCAGCGCCGACCGCACCCCCGAGTCGCCTGGGCGGTCATCGAGGATCCCGGCCTGGACGTACAGGGCCTCCGCCGAGATCCGCAGGCCCTTGGCGACCTGCTGGAGGATCTCCGCGCTCGGCTTGCGCAGCCCGCGCTCGACCTGGCTGAGGTAGGGGTTCGAGATGCCAGCCGCCTCGGCCAACTGGCGCACCGACTTCCCCGCCTGCTCTCGCTGCTGCCGGATGTAGTCACCGATGCTCGTCATGTCTACTAAGCGTACCCCGCGCGCTTGCAAGTGCAAGCCCTGAGCAAGCGCTTCGTTTAACGACATCCGGTTAGCGCCAGCACGGGAGACTATCCGGTTGCAGTCACCGTCGACAGGTGCTCGCGGGCGAACGCAAGGGTCTCCGCCAGGTCCGCCATCCTGTCCTCGCGGGTCCCCCGCCTCGTGTTGACCTCTGCCACGATGACGCCCTGGTAGCCCGTCGCGGCCAGGCCGCGCAGCAGTTCCGCGCACGGCTGCCTGCCCCGGCCGGGGACGAGGTGCTCGTCGGTGACCAGGCCCTGCGGCGCGTCCCCGATGCCATCGGCCAGGTGAACATGCGCCAGCCTGCCGCCCAGGCCGTTGGCCATCGCCATGGCGTCGGAACCGGAGGCGGCCGTGTGCGACAGGTCGATCGTCACGTTCGGCACGTCCAGGCGGTTCGGGTCCCAGTGCGGCGCGAACCCGGACATCTCGGCGGTGCCGGCCCGGATCGGGAACATGTTCTCCACCGCGAAGGTCACGTCCGTCTCGTCGGCGATCTTCGCCATCCCCTCCTCGAAGCCGCGCACGTAGTCCCGCTGCCACCGGAACGGCGGGTGCAGCACCACTGTCGGCGCGCCCAGTTGCTCGGCGAGGTCCTTGGCCCGCATCAGCTTGGCCCACGGCTCGCGGCCCCAGACCAGCTGGGTGAGCAGCAGGCTGGGGGCGTGGATCGCCAGTACCGGCACCTGGTGGTAGTCGACCAGCCTGGCAAGGGCGTCGCCGGTCTGGCTGACCGGGTCGGTGTACACCATGACCTCGATGCCGTCGTAGCCGAGCCGACCGGCGATCTCGAAGGCGTCCGGAGTGCGCTGGGGGTACACGGACGACGTGGACAGCGCGACGGGGATTGTTGGTAGCCCAGGCACGCTAGCCAGCTTATTTCCTGGGGGGTACACGCCAACCCCCAGGCCCCGACCCGCAGTGCAATCCGGCTGCGCCGCATGGACTTCTCCAGCCGTTCCGATGTGTCACCGTGGATATAATCGAAACTGTTCTTAGTTTCCCGTGTGATCACACGGGAAACTAAGAACAGCTGAGCGAGCGAGATGGGCGGCTGAACTGCACACTTGCCCGCCAGTAACCGCAGGGAACCGTCTGGGCCGGCCGAATGTCGGTGGGCGCCGATAGGGTGCCAGCATGGCGAAGTCAGCGTCGGGATACCACTGCACGGAGTGCGGGTGGCAGACCCCCAAGTGGACCGGGCGCTGCGGGGAGTGCCAGGCATGGGGAACGGTTGGGGAGATGGCCCCGTCCCGGCTGGTGCGCGCGGGCATCAGGGCGGCTGGCTATGGCGGTTCCGCCAGCGGCCCGCGCGGGGTGGCCGGACTCGGCGGCGGCCCCGTGAGCACCCCGGCGGTCCCGATCGGCAAGGTTGACGCCACCGCGGCGAGCACCCGCCCCACGGGCCTTGAGGAACTTGACCGGGTCCTCGGCGGCGGCTTGGTGCCTGGTGCCGTGCTGCTGCTGGCCGGGGAGCCGGGCGTCGGCAAGTCGACGCTGCTGCTGGAAGCCGGCGCGCTGGTGGCCGCGACGGGGCCGGTGCTCTACGTCACCGGGGAGGAGTCGGCTGCCCAGGTGCGGCTGCGGGCGGACCGGATCGGCGCGATCAGCGACAACCTCTACCTCGCGGCCGAGACCGACCTGGACGCGATCATCTCGCACGTCGTGGCCACCAATCCCAGCCTGCTGATCATCGACTCGGTCCAGACGATCTCCATAGCCGAGATCGACGGCGCGCCCGGCGGCGTGACCCAGGTCCGGGAGGTCTCGGCCGCGCTGACCGCGGTGGCCAAGGACCGCGCCCTGCCGACCATCCTGGTCGGCCACGTCACCAAGGACGGCGCGGTGGCCGGCCCGCGGACCCTGGAGCACCTCGTCGACGTCGTGCTGCATTTCGAGGGCGACCGGCACTCCCGGCTGCGCATGGTCCGCGCGGTGAAGAACCGGTACGGCCCGACGGATGAGGTCGGCTGCTTCGACCTTGGCGAGTACGGCCTGATCGGGCTGGCCGACCCGAGCGGGCTGTTCCTGTCCCGCCATCATGAGCCGGTACCCGGCACCTGCGTCACCGTGACGCTGGAAGGCCGGCGGCCGCTGCTGGCGGAGGTGCAGGCGCTCGTCGCGCACTCCTACCTTGAGGTGCCGCGCCGGGTCACCTCGGGCCTGGACTCCTCGCGGGTCGGGATGGTGCTCGCGGTGCTGGAGCGCCGGGCCGGGGTGAAGATCGGCAAGTCCGACATCTTCACCGCGACCGTGGGCGGGGTGCGGCTCACCGAGCCTTCCGCGGACCTGGCGGTGGCGCTCGCGATCGCGAGCTCGGTATCGAACCTGGCGATCCCGCAGGGCGTGATCGCGTTCGGCGAGGTCGGCCTCGCGGGCGAGGTCCGCCCTGTCGCGGGCGTTCCCCGGCGCGTTACCGAAGCCGAGCGGATGGGATTCCGCCGGGCGATTGTCCCGGCCACCGCTTCCGGCGGCGCGGCATCCGACCGCGACGGCATCAAGGTCGTGGAGGTGGCTGACGTCGCGGCGGCCGTTCAGGCTGCCCTCATGGACTGAGGGAAAAGGCTCGAACCTGGCTGGACATCCCGTTCGCCATGGCGACCGCGTCGAACGTGCCAGTGGCCCCGGCCGGGACTGCCCCCGCGCAACCGCTGCGGCGCGCCCGGCGGTCCCAGGTGATGGCGGTCACCCGCGGAACGCCCTGCGTGAACCGCGCCGGCCCGGGTGCGACCGGTGCACGCCCCTGCGGCGCGCATGCGGCGGAGTCCCACATCACCTGTCCCTTCCTGGTGACCACCACGCGGACGGCAGACGGCCCGTACGCGAGCTCACAGGTTCCCGGTGCCGTGGACACCGCGTAGACCTCGAACCTGGGCTGCTGGCCCGCGCTGTACCGCGACTGGGCGGTGAACAGGCTGAGCACGATGCTCGCCGGCGAGCAGGTCCTCCCCGGGGCAGCGCGCGCCGTCGCCGAACCGGCGGCGGACGCGGCATTGGGGGTGGCCGCCGCCGAGGCTCCGCCGCTCAACGGGCCGCCAGCGGACGCGGCACCAGACGGGGCACCGTACGCGGCAGCGGGCAGCGTGTCCTGGACGGACAGCGAGGCACTCGGGCCCCCATGCCCCTTTCCCGCCACCTGGATCGGCTTCACCGGCCCGGCCATCACGGACAGGATCCACGTGATCCCGCCTACAAGCACTAGCCCGCCGACCAGGATGAAGAACCGGCGCCGCCAATAGGATTCCGGGTCAGGGTACTCGTAGCCGGGCGCTCCAGGCTCCAGGTCATCACCATCTGTATCTGAAACCATGCGAACAGTATTTACCGTAAGGAGGGCGCGGCGCGGGCAGAACCCACCCGGCCGGCGTGTCGACCGCTTAGGTGGAACTAGGCTTACGTTCCTATGCCGCTGACGTACACCCAACCGGTGCTGGACTGGTACGCGGCGCACGCGCGGGACTTGCCGTGGCGGCGGCCGGGGACTAGCCCCTGGTCGGTCCTGGTCAGCGAGATCATGCTGCAGCAGACGCCCGTCAGCCGGGTCATCCCGGCCCACCAGGCATGGCTCGAGCGATGGCCCACGCCATCAGCTCTTGCCAAAGACGCGCCGGGCGAGGCCGTCCGCCAGTGGGACAGGCTTGGCTACCCACGCCGGGCGTTGCGCTTGCACGAGACCTCGCGCATCATTGCCGAACGGCATTCCGGCATCGTCCCCAGCGACCATGACATTCTCCGCACGTTGCCTGGAATTGGCGCATATACAGCCGCGGCTGTCGCGGTATTCGCGTTCGGCAGACGGCATCCGGTGCTCGACACCAACGTGCGGCGGGTGCTGGCAAGGGTCGCCCACGGGCAGCAGTTCCCCGGCACGGCACCGTCCCGGGCCGAGTACCGGCTCGCCGAGGAACTACTGCCAGAAGATCCGGCAGTAGCCGCCCGATGGTCGGTGGCGGTCATGGAGCTCGGGGCGCTGGCCTGCACGGCCGCCCGCCCGCGGTGCGGGGAGTGCCCGGTGGCAGGGCAGTGCGCCTGGCTGGCGGCAGGGCAGCCGCCAGCCACCCAGCGACGGCCCGGGCAGCGCTACGAGGGAACCGACCGGCAGTGCCGTGGACGGCTGCTGGCGCTGCTGCGAGAGTCTCCCGTGCCGCTCAGCCAAGGACACCTCGACGTGGGCTGGCCGGACGCGAGACAGCGAGCGCGCGCTCTCGACGGCCTGGTGGCCGACGGGCTCGTGGACCCGCTGCCCGACGGACGGTACTCGCTTCCCCTGGGGGATGCGCGCCCATAGTCACGAGGGGCCGCGTGCTGCCCGCAATTGAATGTGCGTGGCTTCGCGAGCAACCGCGCCGCCCCGCCGGGCAGGCCCGGCAGTCGCCCCGGTGAGGTTTTCATAGTGCGGGGACCTACGCCACCACACGAGACTGCAGGCCACGGCTTAGATTCTGGTGGTTGAATCTGCTGGCTGGCCTGCGTTCCGCGTGGCCCGTTCCGGGCTAGCGGGGCGGGTGGGGCGTGTGGGGCGCGGTCGTTCCGTGGTGACGGGGCCATCACCCTGCTCTAGCCGTGGTGCAGGGGCCATCACCCCGGACGCGACCGCCGGCCATCCGTGGTGCAGGG
>Ga0210389_10003726_pt1 | contig 11917 bp, 8 predicted proteins | sample IncBWH28OmetaG_FD_160127 | JGI IMG/M metagenome (GOLD analysis project Ga0210389, IMG submission 160127) | Forest soil microbial communities from Barre Woods Harvard Forest LTER site, Petersham, Massachusetts, United States - Inc-BW-H-28-O ... | reverse complement strand
TCCGTGGCGACGGGAAGGTAAGCAAATCCTTCGCTCCGCCAAGGACGACGGCCTTTTGTTCAACGTTCTGTCAGCAAACCGCAAGGCTCATCACAGAGCTGTTGCGGAATCAGTTTCGCAGGCAGGATGGCAGTCCATCATTTTTTCTGGACCGATGCGTGAACTTGATATTCTGCCAAGTGGTACACGGAACGCATGACGCTTAGAACTACCTCCTATACGCTTGGATCCACCCTTCTTCTGCTTGCTACGCTGACCGGATGCGGGCACCGTGACTCTTCAGAGGCCCGCACCCCCGACTCTGCGGCGCAGGCCCGGCAGCAGGCTCAGGCGGCCGCGAAAAAAGTCGACGATGCACGGCAAGAGCTGGAGCAGATTCCGCCACCGTCCAAGAGCCGCTACATGGCGATTCACACGAAGGAAAGCTGGAACAATCCTTTTCTGATTGTGAGCGGCGCAAATGTGACGCTCCGCGTGATCTCGCCGGACCAGACGCACAGCGCTGCTCTGCCGAGCGCAATGCTGAAGCCCGCCAAGGCAAGGCAGCAGGAGCTGGAGCTGCGCCTCTCCGATCTCACCGATGCGCTCAGTGCGCTTCCCGAGGAAGACTGGCCTTATGGACGCGTGATTGCCGTTGAGGAAGACCCGGCGGAGACGCACGCCAACCGCCGGCAGGTTCGTCAGAATGTCGAGTCGACGATGCAGGTACTGAATAATCTGGGAGTGGTAATTTACGAGTGGCCGACGAACGGCCTGCCTCGCTAACTAGACGATTTTGAGGGCGAAGGATTCGCGGCGAAAGCTGCGTGCCGCTGCCTTGGAAGAGCGGTGGACGATGCTCAGCTTTTCGCGGTCGAGGATTTTGCGCTGCTGTCCGCGCGCGTGGTTGGCCCAAGGGCCGATGGGGTCAAGCTTGAGGTAGGCGGTCCAATGGCGGAGCGCTTTGCGGCGTTGCCCGGTGCGCTCAAAAGCCAGCGCCAGGTTGTAATGCGCGTCGGCGTAGCTGGGAACGAGACGGATGGCTGTGCGGTAGGCTTCGATGGCCTCAGGCAGCATCTGCAGCTCGTCGAGTACATTGCCGAGATCGAAGAAGGCCAGGGCGTAGTCAGGGTCGGCACCGGCGGCCTGGCGGTAGAGGCGTTCCGCCTCCAGAAAGTGCCGCTGGTTGTAGTGGATGGTGCCGAGATTAATGCAGGCAGGCGCGTGCAAGGGATCAAGCTCGAGAATCTCCGTGTAGAGATTGCCGGCTTCCGGGATCTTGCCGCTCTCTTCATAGCGAACGGCTTCGAGAAAGAGATTATTGGTCCGGAATTCACGCTGCGCTGGGTTGAGAACCGTCGATCCAAAGACAGAAGGGTTGCGATTGGCGTCAACATCGAAATCGAAGACAAGCTGGCGAGTGATCGGGTCCACGGCTGTGCCGGAATGACGGAAGATCAGATGCGAGCCTTGCCTCGCTGTGCCGGCTTCAAGCAATGGATTCGTCATGCCGGATACTGAGCGCATGGCGATGACCGAGGCGGAAATTCTGGCCGCGGAGAGGCGAGTGGCACGCAGATCGCGCAGTTTGCGCAACTGCACTAAATCTTGAAAGCTGTAGGATTCGGAAGGAGAAATGAGCCCGCTGCGCTCCCATCCGCGCAGTTGCCTGGGATGGATGCGCAAGATCCGCAGTACGTCCTGACGGCTATATGGGGTCACAGGGCGAACCGTTGCTCCTCGGGGTCTTTTGTACCATCATCGGCACCCACCCTTGTCTCTTGAGCCGATTATGCGCATCGGGGCGCAAAGGTACAAGGGGTTATATGTGAAAATCCGTGGATAAACGGTATTTAATTGGATGCGGGATGGAATTTCTGTGGAAAGAGTGGCGCATTGCCCGAGGACAGGTCACTCAATGTTAATTCTGGAGCCGACGACCGGACTTGAACCGGTGACCTGCCGATTACGAATCGGCTGCTCTACCAACTGAGCTACGTCGGCCTACTCTTTAGTTTGTTTAGTTTACCAAAGCGCTGGACTTCGGCTGCTGCACACGTTTCAGGTCGGTTGTCAGACCCCGGCAATGCGCCCGCCATCTCCTTCATTTTAACCTACGCAAACAGAATATGGTTTTGCCGGCGCGTGGGGAAAGATTGTGCAAATCAAAGCTTCCGGAAGCTCGGGGAACGCTGCAACTCCTTGACCACCTTGACTATTTCCTGGCTCACCTTCGGAGAGACTAACCTCCGACTACCCATTCTGGAGCCGCTGCCTATATGCTAAATTCCAGGTTCCAGATGAGTAGAAACAGTTGGATGGACAGGAAGATCATGTTTGTTCTGGTCGCTGTGTTCCTCCTACTCCACACTTCCGCTTCTTTTGCCCAGGCCGCCACACAACAGAACGATACGCAGCCAGTTCCTCGGGCACGAGTCATTGTTTTTGTGCATGGCCTTCACGGGAGCCGTGAGTCCTGGCGAGCCTCGAATGGCGCCTTTTGGCCGGATATGGTTCGGACGGACCCGCGCTTCGCCTATTCCGACGTGGAAGTTGCCGAGTATCCCACCCCGGCATCGAATGGCAGGATGTCCAGTGTACAGCTGGCCGACATCCTTTGGACCCGCCTCAAACAGGACCACGTCTGGGAGCATCGCGAGGTAGTTTTCATCGCGCACAGCCTGGGCGGCATCCTCGTCGAAGAAATGCTGTTGAGACATCCCGCAGATGCAGCGAGAGTCAGGTTCATCGTGTCGTATGGAACTCCGCACGAGGGCTCGCCCATCGCCCGGATTGCTTCCATCTATGACAGAGACCCTCTGCTCAACGATCTCAGCGATGCCAGCAATAATGCCTTCTTGACGCAGTTGGAAAACAACTGGCGAGGGCACGATTCCGTCAATGGCATTCATCGATTCTGCGCTTATGAATCTGAAGACACCACACCGGAAAACGGCTTTGGCCGCTACCTCAAAACCCATGCTCGCGTGGTCAGCTACTTCAGCGCGACCTATGGATGCGATGTGACTACGCCGCCGCAGGAGATCCGGGCCGATCACCTGCACATGGTCCGGCCTCTCGACCGAACATCGAGTGCCTATGATTTTTTCTACCGCGTGTACCGCGACAACCCAATCCTTGAAGAACGGCTTGTCACTCGCGAGAATGTGATTGCGGGTCTTGAAGCCGGTTGTGATCGAAGCAATGGAAATCCTGACTTACAAGTCCCGATCGCTCTCGATAGCGCGATGCACGAAAAAGCGGTTGCGGCGACTGCTTTCTTCATCAATGCCGTGGACCTCCGGAATGTGAATCCGGATCCACCGATCGTCACCAGGATCGATCCGGACGGCGTGGCCCATGTCAATTACAGCTTCAGCGGTCCAGGCAAGAAGCTCTTCGTCTGCCTCGGCACCGCTCACGCATCCTTGAAGATTCAATTTTCGATCGACCAACAAGTACCGATTCGCGAGCCGCAAAATTGATCCTGGATTTGGGACGAACTAGTTGGCAACACACAGTTCTAATCTGGCACCGGTAGGAATGAACAACGGATGGAAGGCGGAAGCGCCATGAAACGCACTCCCAGCCCTCCATAAGTGCTTACTTAGCCTCGTTCTTGCTCGCGGGTAGGCAATGCTTCAGATCTTATTGCCTGGTCGCTGTATTCAGGCATTGTCTGTTCGCGCCAAACCCGGATGACTTCTAAGAGTTGGGGGCGAGAGAACTTGGTGAGCTTAGTGATTGGCTCCCCCGCTTTTGCGTTCATTGGGCGAACCACCGTCGCTTCATTTACACCAGGACGGATGCGCAGGAAAACTCCGTCTTGTCGCTTTGGTCCTGGAAGGGGTGGGGTCGAAGACATTCGCAACTCACCGGCTGGTCTCATATGTGGCACTGCATAGACTGAGCAGTTACCGTCCTTGAGCAGTTCTCGTACTATATCTTTCACTAACTCAGACTGATTGGCATTGAACTCAATACCATGCACATTCGGCATTGAAGTGTACCTCCGCTATAACCCGATCCTATATGCCAACCGCTAAAGAAGATGTAAAGTACTAACTTGTGCGATTCGCAATGCATAGATTTCCAGTGCCTGTAGTTTTTATCACGCACACTTTCTCAAGTAGCTATCACCAGAAATCAACCGTAGTGAGCTGCGTGATGAGGGTTCATCGAGATGCCGGCGTACGAAGGTTCGCTTAGCTAGGCAAAGCATAAGCGGTTTATAACCACCCATCTGAGAAAACCCGGATTTACCCGAGTATTAGCTGAGTTACTTATTGTCACGAAAACAGTAGCCGAAATAGTTATGGGTAATCAGATAACTCGGCCGAGAAGGACTGTCCTCAAGCTTCTTACGCAACGCACTGATGATGACACGTAGGTGTTCCCGGTGTTGCTTCGACTCCTGACCCCAGAGTGAGGCAAGGAGAGTTGCATAGGTGACAGGCGTGCCTGCCCGCTGCATCAACATCTGAAGGGTGCGAAATTCTATGGGGGTGAGCGAAACTTCGGAGCCCGATTTTTCGACTCGACGTCTGGCCGAATCGAGCACGATGTTGCCGACCACAAAACGCTCGGTTATGCCAACAGTTGGCGCGTGAAGACGTCGAATCGCTGACCGAAGCCGCGCACTGAGTTCGCGCTCCGAAATTGGTCTAATCATGTAATCGTCAGCCCCAGCCTCAAGAGCTTCCACCTTGCTATCCAGGCAGTCGCATGTACTAAGGATTAGAATCGGAAGACGGGGATAGACTCCACGAAGTTGATGGCAAACCGCAATACCGTCTGCTCCAAACACGGGGAAATCCAGAAGGATTGCCTCGTAGTCGACCATGCGTAGACGCGTCATTACGATTTCACTGTCTGGCGCTTCTCCTACCTCGAATCCAAGTACCTCGAGGGTTCGGCGGAGATCAGAACGTAGAGACGGTTCCTCTGCGGCGATAAGAACTCTTTCCGGACCGCTGCTCATTTCACTTCGCTCATTCGTAGACTAGTTTGTCCAAGTGGCCAACCTATCGAGAGTGGGATAGGTCGGCCACCGGGTTTTTAGGGTCTGAAAAACGTTAGAAGTCGATGCGAAGCGCCACTTGACCGGTACGGTTTCCGGCATTGTTTGATGTCTGCACCGATGTCAACACCCCGAAGGTACTGGCATTGCTGATATTGGTGGCTGGTATGGCGAAGTTCGCGCGATTGATGATGTTAGTGAATGTAGATTCAAAGCGCATATGAACACCTTCGCTGAGGCTGAATACCTTGGCCATGCCAGCCGCGACGGCGACGGTCCCGGGTCCTTCCAGGGAACCAACCGCGGCATTGCCGGTTTGACCGAGAGGCGTATTTGTAGTGAAGGCATTGACGTTGAAGTAGTTCGCAGCACTGCGATGCGATGGGGTGGTTGAAACGCCGGGGACCCGGTCTGGCCGCGCAATCGTGCCGCGTTGTGAAATGCCGACGCCGGACGTATCGCTACTCGGACTCATGGTTGGCGTCAACCATGGACCCGTCTGCAGGAGCGAGATGGTGTTCAGGTTCCAACCGCCAACCACTGCATTCAGGAAGCGGTTGTTGCTGTTCCACGCGCGGCCTCTACCGAACGGGAGTTCGTAGGTTCCAGTGACCAGCAGCCGCTGACGCGGCGTGCCTTCCACATTGCCACGGTCCGCATTCACGTGAAAGCGGTCCGAGACGGCGAGACCGTAGAAAACCTCTGTGGCGAAACTGGTAGGGGCATCGCCCTGCACATCACTCAGGCTCTTCGTCCAGCTATAGTCGCCCTGGAAGGTCAATCCATGGGAAAGACGATGTGTGACCCCGGCCTGTAATGCATGGTATGACGTGGAACCGAGATTCGTGGATTGGAAGATCTGCGCCCAGTTCTGGAATGGCGCGCGAGGATCAACCCAGCCGCCGCTCGGAACACTATAGCCCTGGGTGTTTTCTGGGATTTGGTTCAGGTCAACGGTCACGTTCTGCCGGTGCCCTTCCATCCCGACGTAGCTGAGACGCGCAGCGGTGGAAGAAGTGATTTCGCGTTCCACGGTCAGATTCCACTGGATCACTTGCGGGTCGCGATAATTGGGATCATCTCCCTGCTCCAACTCGCCACCGCCATACTGCACAGATTGGCTGGGAGAGAAGGTCTGCGGAAATTGGAACTGCGGCACACCACTGTTGTTGTTCTGGTAGGTGTGAACAGAGGCAGTCGGAGTGCTGGACATATTGAAGGCGAACGGCCCAAGGTTGGTGACCGAGAAGACGCCAAAGCCGGCGCGAATCACGGTCTTATTATTTGAAAAGGGCCGGTAGGCGATGCCTATACGCGGATCGAAGTTGTACTTGTAGTTCTGGCGCAAACTCTGCGGCACGTGAGCCTGGCTGGCAGTCTCAAAATTTGAGCAAGCCAGATTCATGTTGCGGTTCGGGAGGGTGCAGGAGTTGAACGACTGCAAGAAGGCAGGCACAGCTCCGATTCCATTCGCTAACCTGTCCGGAATGATTACTGTATTGGTGCTGGGGATAAAGTTGGCCATATTGCCGATCTGATCCTGGAAGCCGGGAAGATATTCATAGCGGAGGCCAACATTTACGGTCAAATGATTGTTGACCTCCCACTGGTCCTGACCATAGAAGCCATACTGATGTGCGGTTGCGTCATCGCGTGGGCCGGTCACAGCAAAGTAGGTGGTGTTGGGTAGTCCAAGCAGCAGGTCACCGAAGGAACTGCCTGTGAAGATACCCTGATTGAAGGTAAAAAGGCCGAAGTCATCCGACGGCGTCTCCAGAGATGGGGTAATGAAATTGACGATGCGGAAGTCTATGCCCGCACGGAAGGTGTGACGCCCCTTAGTAAAGGTAATGTTGTCCGTTAGTTGTTTCGTATTCGATTGGAGTACGCCGGTAATGTCCCGGCCAATGGTGGAGAACCCAGTTCCATCAGAGAAGTTAATGGTCGGGAAGCCTCCCTGTGTGGGGTGGTTGGTGGTGTTGATCTGTCCCGGCGCAGAACCTGTCGAAAATCCGAGTCCATTCAGTGCCTGCGTGCCCTCGATGGGAAAGTCCGGATTGATCAATGAATGTGTGAAACCAAAGCGGAACTCGTTGACGACCTTTGGCGAAATGGAATAGTTGTGCGACACCAGGAAGCTGCGGTCATGCTCTACGTCGGCATCATTCGGCAGCAATTGGTTGAACGTATCGGTCAGAAGATTCTTCCAGCTGAAGCGCGCATAAATCTGTTGCTTGCTGTTAATGTTCTGGTCAATGCGTACATCGAAGCCATTGCTGTTCCCGGGAATCGGAACCAGCGCCTGATAGTTATAGCCCAAAGTGGCGCTATTGAGGCCCGGCGTGGGCAGCGGATAGTAGTTGTTGAGGAGCGCTGTGGCAACTGGGTTGATGCATTGAGTGGGAATCGTGTTATTCGTGAACTGTCCTCCCGAACACGCTGAGCCTGCGGGATTGGCAAGCATGCCGCTTGCATTCGCGATAGGAAGACCATTCAGATTTCCGGCACGTTGCGCGGCAGTTGGAACCAGCAGGAACTCAGGCGTGGAAGTGCTCCTGCGATTACCTTCGTAGTCAAAGAAGAAAAATGTTTTGTCTTTGCCCTGATAGAGGTGCGGAATCGTGACTGGACCACCGAGACTGCCGCCAAAGTCGTTATAACGCTTTGGAGCTTTCGTGCCGAAGCCATAGACATCCGCGTCCAGCGCATCGTTCTGCAAATACTCAAACAAGCTGCCGTGGAAAACGTTTGAGCCGCCCTTGGTGGTAAAGGTAACGTCCCCAACCTGGGCAAACTCCGCGCTGTTATTGAAATCGGTGGCCTTGACTTCAGCGATATTTTCCATCGACGGATAGGCGTTCTTCAATGCGCCGTTGTGGAAGATATCGGCGGTGGAAACGCCATCGACAGAATAGTTCACCATATTCGCCGTGGCGCCAGCCAGTGCAATGTTTCCCTGGTTGTCCTGCACCACGTTCGGCAAAAGAGAAAGTGACGACAACGGGCTGGAAGTGGAGGCGCGCGAGTTCAGCGGCAACTGAACCATGGCCGAATTGTCTTTCGAAGCATCCAGCGTGGCCTTGTCCGTGCTGATCAGCGTGGCCGTAGCCGAAACCTCGACGGTCTGCTGTTGACTCTGCACATTCATCACCACGTTCACGCGCGCGGTCTGACGCGGCGCCAGATCAAAAGCGGCGACATGTGCATCAGCAAAACCAGAAGCCTGTGAAGCAACGGAATATCGTCCCGGTTTGAGATTTACAAATTCAAAGTCTCCGGTAGAGCTCGAAGTCGCTACTCGGTCGCTGTTGTCATCCTCGCTGTGCAGCGTCACCACGGCGCCAGGTACTACTGCATTCGTTGCATCCTGCACTGTCCCCACAACACTGCCGAAGGTGGACTGGGCATGAGCAGATGCGGCAAAAACAGCCGCGAGCAACAACGCAGCCCAGATCCCTTTCGTAGTGCTAAAAATTTTACATGCGTTCATTTTTCTATACTCCTTGCGCGGGTGAGCGAGAGCTGCCCGCAAACTAAGGATAGGAACGCATAAGTGGAGAAGGCATATGTGCGAGATAGAGAAAACGTGTGAAATATCTAAAGAAGTCGTAAGTTAGAAAACCAACGCGGAAGAAGGAAGATTGTCGGGCCTTTCGATTGATGCGTTTTGATAGATTCGCACTTCGCACAGGCTAAAATGCAGATTTCAGACTGGGGTGGTAAAGTCCTCGGCAGCTGGGCCGCAAAAACGATAGCCTACTCTGGGCTCAGTCAAAATGTACTCTGGCCTGGCTGGATCGGCTTCGATCTTTTTCCTCAAAGTTTTGACATAACTTCTCAAATAGTGCGACTCATTCCCGTAGTTAGGTCCCCAGATCGTGCGCAGCAGTGTGGTGTGAGCCACAGGGCGGCCCTGATTCTTCATCAGGAAGGCCAGCAGTTCAAACTCTTTAGGAGTAAGGTGTAGCGCCTCACCCGCTCGCCATACTGAATGTCCTTGAAGATCCATCTGGAGGTCTCCAGCTTTTAGTACTTCCGGTTCTTCCTCTTTTTCGGTTTGAATGCGCCGTTGGATCGCATGAAGGCGTGCGATCAACTCGCGCAACCCAAACGGTTTGGTCAGATAGTCATCGGCTCCAGCGTCAAGGGCGGTTACGCGATCTTGCTCCGCGTCGCGTACCGAGAGGACAACGATGCCGATGCGCGGATTGATGGAGCGAATCATTCTGCAGGTAGTCATGCCGCCCATTCCTGGCATATTCAGATCTAGCAAAGCAAAGTGGAAGGAGGAGTGCGAGAGCATGTCCACAGCATCTCCACCGCTGCAGGCCTCTTCCACGCGATGACCACCGACAGTGAGCGATTTGCGCAACGTCTTGCGAAATGTGGGCTCATCATCGACAACTAATATGTTCCAAGCCGGCAAAGACATCTTTCAGTATTCCTTTGCTGAGATAGGTATGGTGATACAGAAGATCGATCCATCTTCGTTGGAAGCTTCAAGGGCCAGCGTGCCACCATGCGCGAGGGCAATTCTACGAGCGATATCCAGGCCGAGTCCTGTGCCGGGTGCGGAATCGCGTAACTGCTTCCCCCGATAGAAGCGATCGAATATTTTCGACTGTTCTTCTGTTGGGATATGACTTGGGTTCCGCACACGAATGGCAACCGAGCTTTCAGTCACTCGCGTGCTCACTTCAACCTCCGACCCAGGCCGCGAATACTTGCACGCATTCTCGATCAGTTGCTCCAGCGCCAGGTGCAGCAACTCCGGATCCGCCTCAACCCCGGCAAGATTGTCGTCATGAAGGAGTGAGAGCTTGTGATCGGCGAAATACTGTGACTTTAGGTTGATTTCTTTGGCAATCAGGCGTGCAACGTCCACTTGTTGCAGGCGCGGTCGCACTTCCTCACGATCGAGCGTGGCCGTGCGCAAAAGGCGGGTTGTCAGGCTACCGAGCCGGGCCGTTTCCGTTTCCACCATGTCTATAAATTCCAGATGATCGGAATTGAGACCACCGGTCTCACGCAATCCCCCCATCGCAGCGAGAATGGTGGCCAGCGGCGTCTTGACTGCATGGGCGAGCGCATCAAGCAACATCGTGCGTAGGTGTTCGGCCTGAGCAGCGGCCGCAGTCTGCGCTGCATTGTGAAAGGCCTGCACCCTCTCCAACCTGGCAGTTTCAAGCGCGGACAGTGAGTCGGGCGTGAATTCCTGATGATCGGGCCATTCAAAACCAAGCGCTCCGGTGGCTTTGCCTGATCCACGCAGGCACCGAATGGAGATCCGGCAGAGTGAATCATCGCAATCTTCTCCTGCGAGATAGCTCATGCGGGTCCGCGCCTCCAGATCGTATCGTGGCTCACCGACGATATGGGAGATCGCCGTCTGATCTTCAAACAGGCAGACGGCCGGCAGCGCGAAGACATCGCGAAACAGCGTGAGCAATCGCGGTGAGTCAATTTCCTCTGGATTGAGCGCGAGCAATTGCTGTGCCAGTTCATAGAGCCGCTTCATCTCCTTCCGTTGAAGTTCTGCATGCCGCGCTTCGCGGCGCACTCGCCTCATCAGATACGTGATGGTCAGAGTCGTTGTCAGAAAGGCGCTCAACGCGAGGATGTTGATCGGGTCTGCAACCCGTAAGGAGAGAATCGGCGGGGTAAAGAAATAATCGAGCCACGCGACGGCCGCGATAGAAAGAATCGCCGAGGATAGCAGATTGCCGAAAAACGACAATAAAACGACAACAATCAGACAGAGGAAGCTTGCTGTAGCAAGATTCAAGTGAAAAAGGTAGCCAGTATAAGTAAGTACACCGAGAACGAAGCCACCCAAAATGCTATGTGCAACAGCTCGCCATATTTTAATGCTCCCGCTCTTAGTCATCGGTAAGCCTTCGTCCAATTTCTGTGCGCGCATCTGGACCAGTCGACAACGATCCTGCCTGTTGCGGGAATCGGCGCAGGCACCGGAGGCGTTTCTGTTCTCAGGTTACCCAGCGAGACATGAAGGTTTCGTATGTCCCTTATAAGGAATTCATATGGATCCCATAAAAGCCACCCGCACAGCCGTTAAAGCAGACACGAAATCCACTTCGCTTCTCTTGCTCGCATGAGCGAATCGCTCTAAATCTTGAAGAGAAGGCGCTCCAGGAGAGGTCCGAGAGTGAAGGCTGGAAGATAGGTCAGTGCCGTTACGATAATCAGGAAAATGATGAGCAAGAACCCGAAGGAAAAGGAATCGGTTGGCAATGTTCCGATGGAGCGAGGCGCAATTTTCTGCCGTGCGAAAAGACCGGCAAAAACAAGCGCTGGAATGGCCATGCCAAACCGCCCTACCATCATGGCAACTGCCGTCAAGATGTTGTAGAAAGTTGTATTGGCGCTGAGGCCGCCGAAATTCTGGCCATTGTTAGCGAAAGAAGAGGCAAAGCCAAAGAAAATCTCCGTAAATCCATGAGGGCCGCTGTTTGTAGTCAGACCGGCAAGCCCAGCTTTCGTCGAGACGGCAATTGCAGTCAGGGTCAGGATTGTGATCGGGCAGGCAAGTGCATATAACACGACCATCTTGTTCTCGCGTGGCCCAATCTTCTTGCCAAGATACTCGGGTGTGCGGCCGATCATGAGTCCTGCAAGGAATACGGGAATCGCAGCGGTCATGACCATGCTGAAAAGCCCCGTGCCGAGCCCCCCGAAGACGATCTCTCCCAAAAGGAGATTGATTAAAAGAACCATGCCACCGAGCGAAGTAAAGCTGTCGTCCATGGCATTGAACGATCCGGTCGCGCCATTGGACGTCACAACACCGGTAAGAACCGAGCCACCAACCCCGAACCGCACTTCTTTCCCCTCCATGTTGCCCCCGGGCTGAAACTGACTCGGCCGAGAAGCAACACCATGGAACAACGGATTGCCACG
>Ga0210389_10003724_pt1 | contig 11919 bp, 11 predicted proteins | sample IncBWH28OmetaG_FD_160127 | JGI IMG/M metagenome (GOLD analysis project Ga0210389, IMG submission 160127) | Forest soil microbial communities from Barre Woods Harvard Forest LTER site, Petersham, Massachusetts, United States - Inc-BW-H-28-O ... | reverse complement strand
ACTCTCGGTGTCGCTGTTCCACCGCCATGCGCGCGGCCTCATTCTCACCGAGCAGGGCGACCTGTTGTTTCGCACCGCGCATGACGTGTTCATGCAGCTGCAGGCGGCGCGCGCCAAACTGACCGACAGCCGCGAGCGGCCGAGCGGCGACCTCAAGATCACGACCACGCACGGCGTCGGCATCAACTGGCTGATCCCGCGGCTCGGCGAATTCACCGCGCTTTATCCGGAGATAAGGATTTCGCTGATCGTCACCGACGAGCAGCTTGACCTCTCGATGCGCGAGGCCGACGTCGCGATTCTCACCCGCAAGCCGACGCAGCCCGACCTGATCCAGCGCAAGCTGTTCGCGATGGGCTTCCACGCCTATTGTTCGCCGGAATACATCAAGCGGTTCGGGACGCCGCGCACCGTCGACGAGCTCGATGCGCATCGCATCATCATGCTGAGCGACGGGCAGGTGCCGCCGCATCTGGCCAACCGCAGCTGGCTGATCGAGGCCGGCCGCAACGGCTCAGGGCCGCGCGAGGCCTATTTCAGGGTCAACAACATCCTCGGCCTGGTGCGCGCGTGCCAGCAGGGATTGGGAATCGCAGCGCTGCCTGACTATCTGGTAGAAGAAAACAACCGCCTGGTGCAGCTGTTTGGAGAATCGGATTCTATTCAGCTCGATACCTACTTCGTTTACCCTGAAGAGTTGAAGACGGTGGCGCGGGTGCAGGTGTTCCGCGACTTCGTGGTGAGCAAGGCGCAGCGCTGGCCGTCCTGATTATCGCTCGATAACCCCCCGGTCTCCGCATGACTGACATGCGGCCCAAGTGGTTGCTGCAAGGCGCCAAGGCGGATCATACTCTTTGGACACTGAGCTTTCGCGTTGCGCATTGTCCCCCTCCTCCAGTGGCGCGAGCGTTCAGTAATCCCTCTTGGAAGGTGATTGTGTCGGCCTCACGTGGCCAATACCTTAAGCCGGGCTCTTTCGAGCCCGGCTTTTTTTTGCGCGTGGCCCGTCATCCTGAGGCGCGAGCGCTTGCGAGCCTCGAAGGATGACGGAAACAGGTGCTCCCGGCCCATCCTTCGAGACGCCGCGCAAGGGCGCGGCTCCTTAGGATGACGGCGGAGGCGTTGACAGGATCGGCGCCGCCCATCATCATCAGTCGATGATCACGATTCTGTGTGCAGCGCTGTCGAAAAAAGCTCCCCTTCCGGGGACTTCAGATCGACGCGTGCGATAGACCTCTCGCCCAAACCCGATCTGCAAAACCCCGCCGCGAGGTGCGGGGTTTTTTATTGTCCCATCTCCGGCTCAAACATCAGGAGATGGACCCATGACCGAGCTTCGCTCTTCCGACCTTCAAATTTCCGATCTTCGAACTCACCTGCATGGCCTGTGGCTGCCGCTGGTCACGCCGTTTCGCAACGGCGCGCTCGATGAGGCCTCGCTGCGGCGGCTGGTGCGGCACTATCAATCGCTGCCCATCGACGGGCTGGTGCTCGCCGCCACGACAGGCGAAGGCCTCACGCTCGACGCGGGCGAAACCGAACGGCTCGTGTTCACGGTGCGCGACGAAATCGCCGGGGCGGCAGATCTTCCGATTCTCCTCGGCCTGTCCGGCAGCAACACCCGCGCGCTGCTGGACACAATCGACCGAACGGCGGCATGGCCGATCGATGGCCACCTGATCTCGTGTCCGTCTTATTCGCGGCCGTCGCAGCGCGGACTCGAACTGCACTTCCGCGCGCTCGCCGGTCGCGCCCGCCATCCGGTGCTGCTCTACAACATTCCCTACCGGACCGGCGTCAACCTCGGCAACGAGGCGATGCTGCGTCTCGCCGATCACCCGAACATCGTCGGGCTGAAGGATTGCTGCGCGGACCGCAACCAGTCGCTCGATCTGCTGCGCCGGCGGCCGCAAGACTTCGCCGTCCTGACCGGCGAGGACGCGCAATGCTTTGAAGCGCTTGTCGACGGCGCCGACGGCGCCATTCTGGCGTCCGCGCATGTCGAGACTGAAAACTTCGCGGATATTTGCAAGCTGATGGCGGTGGGCGCGCGCGATGCCGCGCAGGCGCGCTGGCAATCGGTTGAGGGTCTGACGCGACTGTTGTTCGCCGAGCCGAGCCCGGCGCCGATCAAGCACTGGCTGTGGCGCACCGGGTTGATCGACAGCGCGGAGGTGCGGCTGCCGATGACGGACGTGAGCGCGGAGCTGGCGGCGCGTATCGATCAGGAGATCGAGCGGCGTACAGCCCGTCCTCGCGAGCCGGGCGCAATCGGGACCCGTATCGGCGTCGGCCGCCGCCAGTAGGCCCGGCTCGCGGGATTCATCCTCGCCGTCCTGTAACCATTCCACGCGGCCCCAGTATATAAGGCAGATCCGGAGCGACGCCTTGGACTGCGACACGGACATCAGCGAAACCGCCAGGGGAGACCACTTGGCGTTCGGCCGGATCGTGGTCGCGCATCAAGACCGCATCTTCGCCTATCTGGGGAGGATGGGGCTGGACAGCGCCATGGCGGAAGACGTCGCACAGGAGACGTTCCTTCGGGTCTGGCGGCATGCCGGAAAATACGATTCCCGGCTCGCCAGTTTGACGACCTGGATCCTGACGATCGCGCGAAACATGGCGCTGACCCGGCTGTCGCTGCCGGGAGGGCGTCGGGTTGAAACGCCGGTCAACTCCGCGACGCTGGAAATAGCCTCGGATGCGCCGCTGCCGGACGAGCAATTGGTCACGCGGCAGCGGCAGCACCGGCTTCAGGCCGCGCTGGCTTGCCTGAGCGCTGCCGATCGCAGCCTGTTGTCGTCGAGCTACATCGACGACCTCGATCTGGCTGCGATTGCAAATATCGAGGGCTGTTCGACCGGGGCGGCCAAGGTGCGGCTACATCGCGCGCGGCAGCGACTGAGACGGATTCTGGAGGCGGACAATGAATGACGACATCGACGCATGGCTGGCGGGAAAGCCGCTCGCTGCTCCGCCCAGCTTCGCCGCGCGCCTGACGGCGTTGGCGCAGGCAACGCCGCAGGCGCAGCAACAATCGCGAGCCTTCAGGCCGTGGCAGTGGGCGTCGCTTGGCGCCGGCGCGTGCTTCGGAGCCATGCGGCTGTGCGAATTCGTATTCGTCGCCTTTGTTGCCGCCGGTGCGCACTGACCCACTTCATCTCTGCTGACGGAGCCATTCATGACGCAGATTTCCACATCTTCAGGCGATATACATCCGCGCAACCGATGGATCGCGGCGTTGCTCTCATTGGCCTTGCCGGGGCTCGGACAGTTCTACAACGGCGAACTCAACAAGGCGTTCTGGCTGTTTCTCGGCTTCGTCTTGATCGGCTGCTTCCCGGGTGTGACGATTGCCGCCCTCTATGTGCCGGCGGTGCTGATGCTGCCCCTGCTGGTGATCAGCACCGCCTTGACATTCGGCATCTGGGGCCTTGCCATCCTCGATGCCTGGCAGATGGCGGCGCGGCGGCAGGTTTTCACGCGCCGCGAATGGCAGGTCAGCGGCTTCTATGTTTTGCTGTTGCTGGCGGGCAATGCTTTCATGCTGATGCTGGTCGGCGACGTGCGGCAACACATGGTGCAGACCTTCAATATTCCGACGGCCGCCATGCAGCCCGGTATTCTGCGCGGTGACCGGTTGTTTGCCGACAAGCGGTACAATTGCCCGGGCTGCAAGAAAGCCGTGGCTATCGGCGACATCGGAATTTTCGTGTTTCCGAACGATCGCACGCAGTACTACATCAAGCGCGTGATCGGGCTGCCGGGCGACCACGTCTCGATCACGTCACATAATGTCATTGTCAACAACCGCAGTCTTTCGCTGTCCGAAGCCGTCGACGGCGACTATCTCGTGGTCACCGAACAGGCAGGACAGCACAGCTGGCGCGTGCAATGGAAGAAGAACGGCGCGAGCCACGACTTCGACGTGACCGTCCCACCCGGCCAGATATTCCTGCTCGGCGATAATCGCGACCTGAGCACCGATTCACGACAGTTTGGCACGGTGCCGCTTTCCGATCTCGTCGGCAATGCCCGGCAAATCTGGTATTCCTCCGGAGACGGCGGGATCAGGTGGGACCGGCTGGGAAAGGTTCTCGAGTGACACACCATGTCCGTTTCGCTGCTGGCCGCGTTTGCGCGTGGGGTTTGCTCCGCTTCAAGATCTTGACACGCGGCTGAAGTTCCGTGGCGACCGCTCAGGAGAACCGCGCTACACTTGGCTCATTACTTGGCTCGTTGGCATGCTCAAGACGCGAGCGATCATGGCGCCCTGGCGATTCCGGACTATCTTGTTGTTGTCGGGGCTCGCGGCACTCGAGTTCGCCGGATCGTTGACCGCAGCCGACATGCATGATGGAGATGATACCGTGGCCAAGAAGCAGGTGCTGACCCCGGGCGGGTTTCGGCCGCAAACGCAGGTCCACAACATCGCGCCCGGACATGTCCTGGATTCGAGCGGCGGAAGACTGCGCGAACTGGATGCCGCCGGCAATGTCGTCGCAGATTTCGGACCGGTGCCCGCGGAACCCCCACAAGATGCCGGCAGTCCGCCGACGACGAAAAGCCGCTGATCGAGCCACCACGGAATCGTCGCGGCGTCGATCGGCGAACGCGATGCGATCAGGTTCGGCGCAAGCTCGCCTAGGCCTTGTAGAGAATGAGGCCCAGTCTTCCGCCATTGTCCCAGAGCTGCACGATCTCATCGATGACGCCGCCCTGGATGCGGCCGGTAAGCCAGGCGACCGCACCCGATCCCTGACCGACATTGGACGAGGCCTCAAGTACCTCCATCGCCGCGCCAGTCCAGCCATAGACGATCATCCCGAGCCTGCCGCCGTCGTTCCAGAGCTGAATCACTTCGGCGCGGCCGTCGCCGTTGACGTCGCCGATCTGCCAGTCCACCGCGCCGACGCCCTGCCCCATATTGCCGCTGGCCCACAGCGTCGTCATTCCGGACCCGGACCAGCCATAGACGATCATCCCGAGCCTGCCGCCGTCGTTCCAGAGCTGAACCACCTCGGCGCGGCCGTCGCCATTGACGTCGCCGATCTGCCAGTCCACCGCGCCGACGCCCTGCCCCATATTGCCGCTGGCCCACAGCGTCGTCATTCCGGACCCGGACCAGCCATAGACGATCATCCCGAGCCTGCCGCCGTCGTTCCAGAGCTGAACCACCTCGGCGCGGCCGTCGCCATTGACGTCGCCGATCAGCCAGTCCACCGCGCCGACGCCCTCCCCCATCTTGCCGCTGTCCCACAGCGTCGTCATTCCGGACCCGGACCAGCCATAGACGATCATCCCGAGCCTGCCGCCGTCGTTCCAGAGCTGAACCACTTCGGCACGGCCGTCGCCGTTGACGTCGCCGATCTCCCAGTCCACCGCGCCGACGCCCTGCCCCATATTGCCGTTGCTCCACAGCGTCGTGATGGCGGAGCCGGACCAGCCATAGACGATCATCCCGAGCCTGCCGCCATCGTTCCAGAGCTGGACGATTTCGGCGCGGCCGTCGCCATTGACGTCGCCGATTTCCCAGGCAACCGCGCCGACGCCCTGCCCCATATTGCCATTGCTCCAGATGAACCAGTTTCTGTAGTAGAGATCGACCTCACCGCCTGGCGAAGCGCTGCTGATGATCTCGCAATGTTGCCCGGTGTCGGTCACGAGGTTCACCGGTGCCCAGTTCAGCGATGCCTCGCTGGACCCCACTTTGAGCTCAATCGCCTTCATTCGGGTCATGAGCGTCGCCGGATAGTCCGTCGGCTGGGTAATGCCGTAGGCCTCCAGCGTCTCGATACACCAGGTCAATTGCTGCTGGTTAAGGATTGACAAGCCCGTGGCTGGAATGCCGTCAAAAAAGCAGTTGTAGCTAAATGTATTCCCGGACTGGCTGGTCAGCACCATCACGCCAACCAGCGTGGTGCCGGTGCCGACCGGCACCAGCGGTGAATGGAAAGCCGTACTGGATTGCCCGTCCACATACCAGCTGGCGACCGCCCAATAGTTGCCGCCGCCGGCCGCCGATGGGCCCCACTGCAGGACCGGCTGGTAAATCATGGTGGAATTCTGAATACCGTTGAAAAGGAAGATGGTCTGACCCGATTGCGTGGCCGGCGCCGGCGGAACGAGCCACGTCGTCTTGAAGCTGGAGACTGGCTGAACGGAGTTGTTGAGCCAATCGGCATAGGTGATCCAGCCGCTGCCAAACGCAGGCACGATCGCACCGGGCGCAACCGCACGGCCAACGTTCTGCGGCATCAGCGCAACGCCGGGGGGCTTCGGGTGGATGACGCCGAAATCGGCGACGACCTTGCCGGCTGGATCGAGCTTGCGGGTGTGGCCGCTCGCCTGGTCCAGCGCGTGCGACGGCTCTATCAGATGCACCTCTGATTTCGGACGAAATCCTCCCGGAGTCAGCACCATTACTTCAGGCATTTTCGTCTCCCGGTAGCGGCGTTCGCGAGCGAAAGGCAACGACGGGGACGCCGCAGGCTGTCGTGAAATAATTTTACTGCAAATCGAGCTGACGCTTAAGGCGAGTACGAGGAAGTGTACAACCTCAGGAATGCTGAAGGCAACAGCTTTCTCGGCGCCTGCGCGATCCGGGCACGCCGACGCGGCCGATAACATCGTGCGGTCGGTCGTACGCAGCCGCAGCGCGTTGCCAATTGCACAAGGGTACAGGCCGGGTCGCGCGAGCGCCTCTGGATTGCGGCTTCTCGCGCTAATCCAGCCGCGTCCGCGCCAGCCGCAGCGCGTTGCCGATCACGCTGACCGAGGACAGCGCCATCGCGGCGGCGCCGACCATCGGCGACAGCAGGATGCCGAAGGCGGGATAGAGCAGGCCTGCGGCGATCGGCACGCCGGCGGCGTTGTACAGGAAGGCGAAGGCGAGGTTCTGGCGGATGTTGCGCATGGTGGCGACCGACAGCCGCCGCGCCCGCACCAGGCCCATCAGGTCGCCGGTCAACAGCGTAACGCCGGCGCTTTCGATCGCCACATCGGTGCCGCCGCCCATGGCGACGCCGATATCAGCCGCCGCCAGCGCCGGCGCGTCATTGACGCCGTCGCCGACCATGGCGACACGGCGGCCCTCGTTGCGCAACCGCTGCACCACTTCGCTCTTGCGCTCCGGCAGGATGCCCGCCTCGATCTCGTCGATACCCAAACTCTTCGCCACCGCGCGCGCGGTAGTTAAATTGTCGCCGGTCAGCATCACGATGCGCAGGCCATCTTCGCGTAGCCCCTGCAAGGCGGCTTGCGCTGATGGTTTGACGGGATCAGCAATCGCGAGCACGCCGGCGGCGCGGCCGTCAACCGCGACATAGATCGCGGTGGCGCCATTTTCGCGCGCGGCCTCCGCGGCGGCGTCGAGCTCGCGGGTGACGACGTTCAGCTCACCCATCAGCATCGCATTGCCGAGCGCGACCTTCTTGCCGTCGACGGTCCCGGTTGCACCCTTGCCGGAGGGCGATGCGAAATCGCCGACCTCGCCGAGGTTGAGCCCGCGATCTTTCGCAGCCTTCAGGACGGCTAACGCCAGCGGATGCTCGCTGCCGCGCTCGACGCTGGCGGCAAGCCGCAGCAATTCGTTCTCCGCGAATCCGCCGGCGGTGACGACCGAAACCACCTTGGGCTTGCCCTCGGTGAGCGTGCCGGTCTTGTCGATCACGATGGTATCGATGCTCTCGAACCGCTCCAGCGCTTCGGCGTCGCGGATCAGGATTCCCGAATGCGCGCCGCGGCCGACGCCGACCATGATCGACATGGGGGTGGCGAGCCCGAGCGCGCAGGGACAGGCGATGATCAGCACGGTGACGGCCGCAACCAGGCCATAGGTGAAGCGCGGCTCTGGGCCGAAACTCATCCAGGCCGCGAACGCAAGCACGGCCGACGCGATCACCGCCGGCACGAACCAGCCGGCGACCCGGTCGGCAAGCCGCTGGATCGGCGCGCGCGAGCGCTGCGCGCGGGCAACCATGTCGACGATCCGCGCCAGCATGGTGTCGCGCCCGACTTTCTCGGCTGCCAGCACCAGCCCGCCATTCTGGTTGACGGTGCCGCCGATCACGCGCGCGCCCTCGGTCTTCGAAACCGGCATCGATTCGCCGGTCACCATGGATTCGTCGACGAAGGAGCGGCCTTCGGTGACGACGCCGTCGACCGGGATCTTCTCGCCGGGCCGCACCCGCAAGCAATCGCCGACCGCGATCGCGTCGATCGCGACGTCCTCGTCGCCTTGAGCGGTGATGCGCCGCGCGGTTTTCGGTGCCAAGCCCAGCAGCGCCCGGATCGCGCCCGAGGTGCGCGCGCGCGCCTGCAATTCCAGCACCTGCCCGAGCAACACCAGCACCGTGATGACGGAAGCCGCCTCGAAATACACCGCGACCATGCCGTGCATGTCCCGGAAGGCAGGCGGAAACAGCTGCGGCGCCAGCGTGCCCACCACGCTGTAGAGATAGGCCACCCCGGTGCCCATCGCGATCAGCGTGAACATATTGAGGTTTCGCGTGCGTCTCTTGTTTGGGCTTGATCCGGTCCGAAAACCGGAAAGCCACTTTTCGGGATCAAGCCCCAGCGAGTTCCACCCGCGGACGAAGAACGGCGCGCCCGCCCACAACACCACCGGCGTCGAAAGTGCAAACGAAATCCAGTTCGACCATAGCGGCGGATGCATCAGGCCGAGATGGCCGCCCATCTCGAGCACAAACACCGGAACCGTCAGCACGAGCGCGATCCAGAACCGCCTCGCCATATCGGCGAGCTCGGGATCCGGTCCATCGTCGAGCGAAACCTGCTCGGGCTCCAGCGCCATGCCACAGATCGGGCAGCTGCCCGGACCGGCCTGCCGCACTTCGGGATGCATCGGACAGGTGTAGATGGCCCCGGCCGGCGCCGCCGGCGCAGGCTCACGCGCCTGCAGGAATTTTTTCGGCTCGGCTTCAAAACGCTCGCGACAGCGCGCCCCACAGAAGAAATAATCCTGCCCCTGATGGGCAAAACGGTGCTTTGCCGTGGCCGGGTCGACGCGCATGCCGCAGACCGGATCGGTCGCGACCGCGGCCTTGTCGCCGCTGCCATGCCTGGTGCCGCAGCAGGGCTTGGCCTGCGCTGCTGCGCCGTGACGATGGCCGGCATGCGCCCCACTTTGTGCCTGATCGCGCTGCGCCACCAACCTTCTCCTGGCCTACTTGAACAATATACCCTAGGGGGGTATATGAAGCCTATGCGCACCGAGATCAAGACCTCCTGCCTGAAAAGGCTGAAACGAATCGAAGGCCAGATCCGCGGCCTCGCCGGGATGGTCGAGGACGACCGCTATTGCATCGACGTGGTGACGCAGATCGCCGCCGCGAAGGCGGCGCTGCGCCGGGTCGAGGAGGAAATCCTGCGCGACCACGTCGCCCATTGCGTCGAGCACGCCATCACCTCCGGCGACAAGGCCGATCAGCGCCGCAAGATCGCCGAGCTGATGGATGTGGTCAGCCGCGCCGACCGATAGGCCCGCGAATTCGCAGCAAACGGCGATTCAAATCGCGCCCACCTCTTACCCTCCCCTGGAGGGGCCCTGGAGGGGGAAGGTGAGAGGTGAGCGCGGACCACGCCACCCGGCACCGAAATGGCCGTCATTGACGCACTGCGAAGAATTCGCCTAATAATCCGCTGACGGGCTGACCTCAGCGCCGTATCTTCCATCCAGGCTCAATTCTCATGAACAAGGTCTACCCCGACGCCAAATCGGCCCTCGACGGCATCTTGCGGGACGGCATGATGATCATGTCCGGCGGTTTCGGTCTCTGCGGCATCGCCGAGACCCTGTCGGACGCGATCAGGGACTCAGGGGTGAAGAACCTCACGGTGGTCTCCAACAATGCCGGCGTCGACGGCATCGGCCTGAGCCGGCTCTTGGAAACCCGGCAGATCAAAAAGATGATCTCGTCCTATGTCGGCGAGAACAAGCTGTTCGCCCAGCAGTTCCTCGCGGGCGAACTGGAACTGGAATTCGCACCGCAGGGCACGCTGGCCGAGCGCATCCGCGCCGGCGGCGCCGGCATCCCGGCCTTCTACACGAAGACCGGCGTCGGCACCCTGATCGCCGAGGGCAAGGAAGAAAAGGTGTTCGACGGCGAGAAATATCTGATGGAGCGCGGGCTGTTCGGCGATTTGGCCATCGTCCACGCCTGGAAGGGCGATACCGCGGGCAATCTCGTCTACCGCAAGACCGCGCGCAATTTCAACCCGATGATGGCGACCGCGGCGAAGATCACCGTGGCCGAGGTCGAGCATCTCGTGCCGGCGGGGCAGATCGATCCCGACCACATCCACACGCCCGGCATCTTCGTGCAGCGCATCGTCGAGGTCGGATCTGCCTTGAAGCGCATCGAGCAGCGCACCACCCGCAAACGCGACGCGGCCGCTGCCGCCGCTGCCGCAGCCGGAGAGGAAGTCTGATGGCCTGGACCCGCGATCAAATGGCCGCGCGCGCCGCGAAGGAATTGCGCGACGGTTTCTACGTCAATCTCGGCATCGGCATCCCCACGCTGGTGTCGAACTACATTCCCCACGGCGTCGACGTGGTGCTGCAGAGCGAGAACGGCATGCTCGGGATGGGGCCGTTTCCCTATGAAGGCGAGGAAGACCCGGATTTGATCAACGCCGGAAAACAGACCGTCACCGAACTGGCCTCGACCAGCTATTTTTCATCGGCCGATTCCTTCGGCATGGTGCGCGGCGGGCACATCGACCTGTCGATATTAGGCGCGATGCAGGTGGCGCAGAACGGCGATCTCGCCAACTGGATGATCCCCGGCAAGATGGTCAAGGGCATGGGCGGCGCGATGGACCTGGTCGCCGGCGTCAAGCGCGTCGTGGTGGTGATGGAGCATTCCGCCAAGGACGGCCCGAAACTGTTGAAGCAGTGCAACCTGCCGCTGACCGGCGAGAAGGTGGTCGACATGGTGGTGACCGATCTCGCGGTCTTCACCATCGACAAGCACGGCAAGGACGGCATGGCGCTGATCGAACTCGCCGACGGCGTCACGCTGGACGAAGTGAAGTCGAAGACCGAAGCCGAGTTTCGGGTGGCGCTGAAGAACGCGTAGTGTCGTCGTCCCGGCCTTGAGCCGGGACCCATAACCACAGGTCTTCGTGGTTAGCGCAGCTGGTGCTCCAGCCCGTCGCAAAATTCAGATACCGTCATTGCGAGCGAAGCGAAGCAATCCATAGCGCGGCATGCGGAAAGCTGGATTGCTTCGTCGCTGCGCTCCTCGCAATGACGAGGAGAGAGTTGGCGATCAGTCAGGCGGGTAGCTTTCCCCCGCGGTCTTGACTACCATCCTCCGCAGCCGGCGTTTCAAGACCGGCCACGAGGGGGAAATTCGACATGGCTCACGCAGTAAACGCCGGCGCGCGTCTCGACCGGCTCCCGATCTCATCGTTTCACTACCGGATTTTCTGGCTGGTCGGGGCCGGCATGTTCTTCGACGGCTACGATCTCTATATCGCCGGCGGCGTGCTGGCGTCCGCGGTGCAGACCAAATTCTCCACCGTGCCGCAAAACCTGCAATTCATTTCGCTGACCTTTGTCGGCATGACGCTGGGCGCGCTGATCACCGGATTCGTCGGCGACAGGATGGGGCGGCGTTTCACCTACCAGATCAATCTCCTGATCTTCGGGCTGGCGTCGCTGGCAGCCGCCTTCTCGCAGGACATGACCCAGCTGATCGCCTGCCGCTTCGTGCAGGGCCTGGGGCTGGGCGCCGAAATCGTCGTCGGCTATTCGACGCTGACCGAATTCGTGCCGCCGCGGACGCGCGGGCGCTGGCTGTCGATGATGGCGTTCCTCACGGTGTGCGGATTCCCGGTGACCGCGCTGCTCGGCTATCTGATCATTCCGGAGTTCGGCTGGCGACCGAT
>Ga0210389_10003723_pt1 | contig 11921 bp, 9 predicted proteins | sample IncBWH28OmetaG_FD_160127 | JGI IMG/M metagenome (GOLD analysis project Ga0210389, IMG submission 160127) | Forest soil microbial communities from Barre Woods Harvard Forest LTER site, Petersham, Massachusetts, United States - Inc-BW-H-28-O ... | reverse complement strand
GGAAAGCTCTCTGGCGGCGATGACCTTTCCGTCCGGCAGCTTCACCTTGGTGCCGGCCGTGACATAGAGGCCGGCTTCGACGATGCACTCGTCGCCCAGTGAAATCCCGATGCCCGCATTCGCGCCGAGCAGGCTGCGTTCACCGATCGAGTTCGTTGTTTTTCCGCCGCCGGACAGTGTCCCCATGATCGACGACCCTGCACCGACGTCCGAATTCTTCCCGACGATGACGCCCGGTGTGACCCGGCCTTCCACCATCGCCTCGCCCAGCGTGCCGGCGTTGAAATTCACGAACCCCTCATGCATGACGGTCGTGCCCGCGCCGACATGGGCGCCAAGCCTCACCCTGTCGGCGTCGGCGATCCGTACCGCATCCGGCACCACGAAATCCGTCCTGCGTGGGAACTTGTCGACCGACGAGACCGTGAGGTGATGGTAGTCGGTGGAGACTCTCGCGCGCAGTTCATCGACTTTGCCCGGCAGGACCGGTCCGGCCGAGGTCCAGGCAACATTTGTCAGCAGCCCGAATATGCCGTCGAGGTTGATCTGATTGGGCCTGACCGTTCTTTCGGACAGCAGGTGCAAGCGCAGCCAGGCGTCCGCGGTGGAGGCCGGTGCCTGGTCCAGGGAAACGATCGTGACGTCGATGAAATCGCTTGAAATCAGCCCATGTTTCTCGGCGAGGCAATGGCGTTGCCGCGCGATGCCTTGCGATGGAAACCAGACGTCGAGCGTCTTGCCGGTCTCCGCGTCCCGGTACCGGTGACCTGATCTTTGAATCTCCATTGAACAATCCTCGCCGACTTTTTGCAGCCGGCATTACGACACGGATTTGCTTCCTCGCCGGTACCGGCCATGGGAAAACCTGCAAGGTCTTGCAAGAGATGAAATTGTATCGGCGATGAGTGTATCTAGGCCAGGCAGCAGAATCGCAATCGTCGGCGGTGGGGTGATGGGCTCATCGATCGCCTATCATCTGCAGTCGGATCCGAACTTCACCGGCACGGTCTTCGTGATCGAACGCGATCCGAGCTACATCCGCGCCTCATCGGCGCTATCGGCGAGCTCGATCCGCCAGCAGTTTTCCACGCCGCTCAACATCCATCTGTCGCGCCACGGCATCGGCTTCCTGCGCCAGGCATCCACGCTGCTGGGCGTCGATCTCGGGCTGAAGGAGCCGGGCTACCTTTTCCTGGCCAGTCCAGCCGGCGAGCCGGTCCTGCGGGCCAACCATGCCATCCAGAAAGGCGAGGGGTGCGCCGTCGAGCTGCTCGATCCCGCTGCGCTGGGCAGGCGCTTTCCCTGGATCTCGACCGACGGCATCGTGTGCGCCTCGCACGGCACGGCCAATGAAGGCTGGTTCGACGGGCCGGCCCTGATGCAGGCTTTCCGCCGCAAGGCGCGCGAGCGCGGCGCGCAATATGTCGCCGACGAGGTGGTGCACCTGGCGCCCAACGCCGTGACCCTGCGTTCCGGCAGCACCATCGAGGCGGCGACGATCGTGCTGGCGGCCGGACCCTGGTCGGGCGAGGTTGCCGCCACCGCCGGAATCGCCCTGCCGGTCGAGCCGCGCCGGCGCTCCGTCTTCGTGTTCGACGTTCGGGAGCCGCCGGGCCCGACGCCCCTCGTCATCGACCCGTCAGGCACCTGGTTCCGTCCCGAAGGCCGCTTCTATATCGGCGGCACGACGCCGGCCGCGGGCAACGATCCGCCCGGCGCGCCGCTCGAGGTCCAACACCAGGAATGGGACGACATGGTGTGGCCGACCTTGGCCAACCGCGTGCCGGCCTTCGAGGCGGCCAAGGTGGTGAATAGCTGGGCGGGCTATTACGAGTACAACACCTTCGACCAGAACGGCATCGTCGGCCGGCATCCCGAGATCGACAGCCTGATCTTCGCCACCGGCTTCAGCGGCCACGGCATCCAGCAGTCGCCCGCCGTCGGCCGCGCCGTCGCCGAACTGATCGTGCATGGCAGCTATCGCACGATCGACCTCTCGCCCTTCGGTTATGAACGGATATCGGCAGGCCGGCCTATCCGGGAGCTGAACGTGGTGTGATACTCTCAGTCCGCTCAGGACGACAGAATGGGAGAGTAAGCCGTGCCCGATCAAGCCCTGGTCAATTCAGACCTGCAGTCCGCCCTGGCGGAAGCGCGACAGGCCTATATCGCGGCCAATCCCAAAAGCTTCGCCCGCCACCAGGAGGCCTGCGCGGCCATGCCGGGCGGCAACACCCGCACCACGCTGCACAATGCGCCGTTTCCGCTCACCGTCGTGCGCGGCGAGGGCTGCCGGCTGTGGGACGCCGACGGGCACGAATACATCGACGTGCTGGGCGAATACACCGCCGGCATCTACGGCCACTCCCATCCGGTGATCCGAGCCGCCATCGATCGCGCGCTGAACCACGGCTGGAACTATGGCGGCCGCAACGCCAACGAGGCCCGGCTCGCCAAGCTGATCGCTGACCGCATGCCGTCGATCGACCTGGTGCGCTTCACCAATTCCGGCACCGAGGGCAACGTGATGGCGCTGGCTGGCGCCCGGGTCTATGCGCAACGGAAGGGCCGCAAGGCCGCCACCAAGGTCATGGTGTTCCACGGCGGCTACCATGGCGGCGTGCTTTATTTCGTGAGCGGCGGCAGCCCGGTCAACATCCCCTACGAATACGTCGTGGCCCCCTACAACGACATCGAAGGCACGCGGGCGCTGCTGGCCAGGCATGGCGAGGAGCTGTTCGCCATCCTGCTCGAGCCGATGCAGGGCAGCCACGGCTGCCTGCCGGGCGATGTTGCGTTCCTGAGGATGGTGCGCGAGGAGACCAAGGCGCGCGGCATCGCCATGATCTTCGACGAGGTCATGACCTCGCGCCTGGCGCCGGGCGGCCTGCAGGAAAAGCACGACGTCATTCCCGACATGACCACCCTGGGCAAATATATCGGCGGCGGCATGTCGTTCGGCGCCTTCGGCGGCCGGCGCGACATCATGGAGTTGTTCGATCCCACCAGGCCCGACCACCTGCCGCACGCCGGCACCTTCAACAACAACGCGCTCACCATGGCCGCCGGCGCCGCGGGCTACGGCGAGGTCTATACGCCTGCCGCGGCTCGCGAGCTGAACGAGCGCGGCGAGAAGATCCGCCAGCGGCTGAACGCGATCTGCGCCCGGGAGAAGGTGGCCTTCCAGTTCTCCGGCATCGGCTCGATGATGACGGCGCATGCCACTTCGCGGCCGATCAAGACGGCGGCCGACATCGCCAGCGGCAGCCAGGACGCCAAGGAGCTGTTCTTCTTCGACATGATGGCTGCCGGCATCTGGATCGCCCGCCGCGGCTTCGTGGCGCTCAACATCATGATCGGCGACAGCGAAGGTGACCGCTTTGTGGCGGCGGTCGAGGAGTTCGTGTCGGCGAGAAAGGCTCTTTTGCAGACGCAATGACTACCTATATGAGCGGCGTATCCGTCATCTCGACCGCAGCCGAGCGCAGCGAGGCGAAGCGGAGAGATCTCGTCTGCGACGGGCAAGATCCCTCGACTTCGCTTCGCTCCGCTCGGGATGACATGAAATGAACGACATCCAGAAGACCTTCCCCCAGCCGGTCTCCGGCACGGTGACTCCGCGCTTCGGCGACATCGCCACCTTCATGCGATTGCCGCTGTTCCGCGACCCGGCCGATGTCGAGATCGGCATGGTGGGCGTGCCGTGGGACGGCGGCACGACCAACCGGCCGGGCGCCCGCCACGGTCCGCGCCAGATGCGCGACCTCTCGACCATGATGCGCCGCGTCCATCACGTCACGCGGGTGGCGCCTTACGAACTGGCCAAGTGCGGCGATCTCGGCGACGCCCCGGTCAATCCGGCCAGCCTCGAGGATTCGCTGGAGCGCATCGAGAAGTTCTACGCCCGGCTCCACGCCGCCGGCGCCGTGCCGCTGTCGGCCGGCGGCGACCATCTGGTCACCCTGCCCATCATGCGCGGCATCGCCAAAGGGCAGGCACCGCTCGGCATGGTGCATTTCGACGCCCACAGCGACACCTGGGACACTTATTTCGGCGGCTACAAGTACACCCACGGCACGCCGTTCCGTCGCGCCGTCGAGGAGGGGCTGCTCGATCCCAAGAGGGTCGTCCAGATCGGCATCCGCGGCTCGCTCTACAAGCGCGACGACAACGACTGGGCGGTCGAGCAGGGCATGCGGGTGATCACCATCGAGGAGTATTTCGACCTGGGCGTCGACAAGGTGATCGCCGAGGCCCGCCGCGTCGTCGGCGACGGCCCGACCTATGTCAGCTTCGACGTCGACGGCCTCGACCCCGCCTATGCGCCGGGCACCGGCACGCCCGAGATCGGCGGATACACCCCGCACGAGGCGCAGCGCATGCTGCGCGGCCTGCGCGGGCTCGATCTGGTGGGCGGCGACGTGGTCGAGGTCTCGCCGCCGTTCGACATGAGCGGCAACACGGCGCTCGTGGGCGTCACCATGATGTGGGAGATCCTCTGCCTGCTGGCGGAATCGGTGGCCCGGCGGAAGGGGCGGATCTGAACATTTTATCTCGACGTTGTGTTCCCACGTCTCGGCGCCAGGCCACCTGAGGGGAGCGCGCGCGGCGACCGCCGGCCCGCTCAGGACGGCCGTTGCAGGCTCTATCTTGCGTGCGCGTGCCACCCAGCAATCATTTCGAAAAGCTGCGCGGCAATCTCGCGGGTTTCCATTCGATCCGCGTCAACAGGCAATGGCGGTTGGTCTTTCGCTGGGATGGCAGCCGTGGCGAAGCGACCGACATCTATCTGGACGACCATAGCTACAGGTGAAGGTGACCATGCTGACGACGAAGCGCAAGCCGGCCACGGTTGGCGAGATTCTTACCGAGGAATTCATGCAGCCGCTGGGGCTGACCCAGGGTGCGCTGGCCGAAGCCATGGGCGTTCAGCGCAAGCACGTCAATGAATTGTGCAACGGCCGAAGGAACGTGACGGCGGCCACGGCGCTCATCCTCGCGCGCGTGTTCGGCAACAGCCCGGAGTTCTGGCTGAACGTGCAGCGGCGCACCGATCTGTGGGTGGCGATGCACAGCACCCATGACCGCAAGCGGATCGAGCGTGCCCGCCCGTTGGCGGACGCAGCATGACGCCTGGGCTGGGAACGCCGGCAGCCCATCGCGAAACGTGCGAGGCCGCATGAAGATCGCGCGCTGGGTGCCCGGCCTGGCGACACTCAAATCCTACAAGGCATCGTTCCTGCCGCACGACCTGGCGGCGGGCCTGACCCTGGGGGCGGTCATGGTGCCGGTGGGCCTGGCCTATGGCGAGCTCGCCGGCCTGCCGCTGGCCGGCCTCTATGGCAGCATGCTGCCGCTGATCGCCTACGCCCTGTTCGGCAGCTCGCGCCTGCTGATCGTCGGCCCCGATACCGCGATGGCGGCCATCGTCGCCGTCGCCGTGGCGCCGCTGGCGCTGGGCGATGGCGGGCGGCTGGCGTTGCTCGCGGCCGGCCTCGGCGTCATGACCGGCGTGCTCTGCCTGCTGGCCGGCCTGCTGCGGCTGGGCTTCGTCGCCAACTTCCTCAGCAAGCCGGTCATCGTGGGCTTCATGCACGGGCTCGCCGTGGTGGTGGCGGTCGCGCAATTGCCCAAGGTGCTGGGCATCAAGTCGGGCGGCGAGACCACGCTCGAGCAGCTGGCCAACCTCCTGCCGCAGCTCGGCGGCGCCAACCTCGTCACCCTGGCGATCGGCGGCGCCACCTTCGCCGTCATCCTGCTCTGCCGCCGCTTTCTGCCGCGCGTGCCGGGCGCGGTGGTGGCGCTGGTCGCCTCGGGCCTGGCTGTGGTGCTGCTCGACCTCGAAAGCCACGGCGTCGCCGTGATCGGCCGCATCCCGACCGGCCTGCCCGGCTTCTCGCTGCCGCTGCTCTCGCTCGACGACTTCGACAGCCTGCTGCCGGTCGCCCTGGTGGCGGCGCTGCTCTCCTTCTCCGATACGATCGTCACGGCCCGCGGCTTCGCCGCGCGCATCGGCGAGCGCATCGACGCCGACCAGGAGCTTCTGGCCATCGGCGTGGCCAACCTCGCCTCGGGCCTCAGCCACGGCCTGCCGATCAGCGCCAGCGATTCGCGCACCGCCGTCGCCGAGGCGGCCGGCAGCCGCACCCAGGTGACGTCGGCCATCGCCGCCCTGGTCGTGGCCGCCGTCATGCTGTGGTTCGCCGGGCTGCTTTATCACCTGCCGCTGGCGGCGCTGGGCGGCATTCTGATGGCCTCGGCCTGGACGCTGTGCGACATCGGCGAGTTCGTCCGCCTCTGGCGCTTTCGCGGCATCAGCCTGGCCGCGGCATTGGTGACGCTGGCGGGCGTCCTGGCGCTCGGCATCATGGAGGGCATCCTGATCGGCGTCGTCTTCTCGCTGATCCTGCTGCTGCGCGCGCTGGCCTTTCCGTCCACCGCCGTGCTCGGCCGCACGCCGGACGGCACCTGGCACGACACCAACCATCGGACCGATGCGGTGCCCGTGCCCGGGCTGCTGGTCTATCGCTTCTCGGCGCCGCTCTTCTTCGCCAATTGCAGCCTCTTCCGCGACCGCATCGAGGCGCTGGTCGACGCCGCGCCGCAGCCGGTGAGGGGAGTCGTGGTGGATGGCGGCGCCATCCACGATGTCGACCTGATGGCCTGCGAGATGCTGGTCGAGCTCGACCGCGAACTTGGCCAACGCGGCATCGCGCTCGCCTTCGGCAACCTGCGCGACCGGGTGCGACGCGACATCGAGCGCGGCCTGTCGCTGGCGCCGGACGCGGATGCGCCGTCCTATCCGAGCGTGGCGGAGGCCGCCCAGGCGGTGAGGGCGCGCGCCGCTTCCTGACGGAAATCCGCTGCGGAATGCGTCGGACAAGGTTTGCGTGGCGGATGCTGCATAGGGCAAGATCGCTCCCGATCGAAACAGCATCTGAACCAGGGCCAGCCTCGTGCCGGCTCGGGCAGCGTAAGGACCTGTAACACAAGGATTTTTGGGCTCGATCTGCGTTTTGCCTCCAACCTGATTTGGCTCCTCGATCGTCATGAATACCTCGAACGCCCCCCGCCGCCACCTGTCCGCGATCCTTCACGCCGACCTCGCCGGCTTCGTCCGCCTGACCGAAGTCGAGGAAGAGCTCACCTTCCTGCATCTCAAGTCGGTGAAAAGCGATGTCTGGCGGCCGGCCGTCGAAATCGCCGGCGGCTCGATCGTCCACGGCACGGGCGATGCGATGCTGGCCGAATTCGGCTCGGCGCTGGCCGCGGTCACGGCGGCGATCGACATCCAGGAGCGCATGGCCCGCTTCAACGAGCTGCTGGCCGAGGAGCAGAAACTGCTGTTCCGCATCGGCGTGCATCTGGGCGAGGTCATGGTCGACGAGGACAATAACAACGATCTGTTCGGCGACGGCGTCAACCTCGCCGAGCGCATCCAGTCCATGGCCGAGCCGGGCGGCATCGCCGTGTCGCGCGCGGTGCGCGACGTCACCGAGCTGCAGGTCGACTACGCCTTCGTCGATGGCGGCGAGCATCGCGCCAAGAATGTCAGCCGGCCGCTCCACATCTACCATGTGCGCGCCCGGGTGGGCGCTTCGCGGCGGACCACGACCTCCGTCGTGCCGCACGCCACGCTGCGCTTCCACGGCACCGACCTGGCGGGCCGCAAGTTCGGTTTCGACCTGGCGCTCGACCGGCTGGTCGAGAGAAGGGCGGAAGGCTTCGTGATCGGCCGCGATTTCGACCATTGCGACGCGGTTCTGTCGCATCCGACGGTGTCACGACGCCATGCGCGGCTGATCCTCGTCGACAACACGCTGCAGATCGAGGATCTGGGCTCGACCAACGGCACGTCGGTCGACGGCCTCGCCGTGGCGGCCGGCGCGCTGCGACGGTTCCAGGCCGGCGCGAGGGTCAGGATCGGCGATATCGAGCTGGCCGTCCGCCACGACTAGAAGGGTCCCGTTAAGACAGGCTTATCTTGTCGGACCGCGGGTCTCCAGGCCCGCTCATCTCATGTTCGTCCATGGCAAGCACAAGAGGCGGGCCGAGTTTCTGCGCAATATGGTGCGCAAAAACTCGGGCGCTTAAGTAATTATAGTCGTACTTGACTTCTCTCTCAGCATCACTTATCTTGGGCCCGGCAGCAAAAGCCGGGAGGCAGCGCCGTGCAACCGCCAACATTCACGCAAGGCCACGTCGAGCCTGCCGGCAACGGCTGGCCGGCATTGCGTTGCGACGTAAATCCGACGCTGATTGGCGAATCACGAGCGGAAATTGCGGGAATTGCGGAAATTGCCGCGGTGACCCGCCCGCCCGGTACCGCGACAAACTTGAGGGTGGGGCGGAAAGGGCGGAAAGGTCGGAAACCCCCGAATCGGATGATCCTAGGCCGCCAGTTCCAGAATCTCGCGCACGTCCGCGGGGCCGTCGATCCTGCGCGGGTTGCGCGGCACCCAGGGCGTGCCCATCGCCTGGCTGGCGATGCGCTCGAAATGCTCGCGGCCGACCTTCACCTCGCCCAGGCTTCGGGGCATGCCGAGCCCGCGGATGAATTCGTCGAGCACGTCGGCGGCATCCTGGCCGGGATGGCCCATGGCGTTGGCGATCAGCGCCTGGCGGTCGGCGTTGGCCGGTTTGTTCCAGCGCATCACCGCGGGCAGCATTATGCACGAGGTGTGGCCGTGCGGGACGTCGAACACCGCGCCCAGCACATAGCCGATGCCGTGGCTCGCCCCCATCGGCACGCCGGCCGCCAGGGCGCCCATCGACAGCCACGAGCCCGTCTGGCAATCGAGCCGGGCCTTCATGTCCTTGGGATCGGCCTTGACCCGCGGCAGGCCGCGCGCCAGCAACGACAGGCCGTGCAGCGCCGAGCCGTTGGTGAACTCGGTCGATTCGTTGGAGCACACGCCCTCGACGCAATGGTCGACGGCGCGGATGCCGGTCGACAGGAACAGCCACATCGGCGTGTGTCGCGTCACCTCGGGATCGAGGATCACCGCCTGCGGGATGGTGAGCGGATGGCGGAACATCTCCTTCACCCGGGTCGCCTCGTTGGTGACGCCGGCCAGGCCGGAGAACTCGCCGGCCGACAGGGTGGTCGGGATCGACACCTGCCGCACCGCGGGCGGCTTCACGTCCGACGTGCCGCGGATCCTGTCCATCGCCTCGACGCTCGTGACGTCGTTGGCGAGGCAGAGCTGGACCGCCTTGGCGCCGTCGGTGATCGAGCCGCCGCCCAAGGTCACGATCAGGTCGGCGCGCGCCGCGCGCGCTTGCGCCGCGGCCGCGATCACGGCCGAGCGCGGCGAGTGCGCCGGCATCCTGTCGAAGGTGCCGACGCACTTGTTGCCGAGCGCCAGCCGCACCTTCTCGACTTCGTCGGTCTCGCGATTGAGCGTGCCGCTCACCATCAGGAACACGCGCTGGGCGCCGTGCTCCTTGACCAGTTCGGCGACCACCTGGGGCGCCGGCTTGCCGTAGTGGACTTCTTCCATCTTGGTGAAAACGACGCGCCCGGACGTCAGCATTGTGTCCTCCTTGCCTTTCTTTCCCTCCCCAACGAAGTTGGGGAGGTGGCCCGCAGGGCCGGAGGGGTCATGAGTAACAGCGATGATGCTCATGACCCCTCCGGCCGCTCCGCGGCCACCTGCCCATCATGCCTCAGAAGGCACGATGGGGAGGCTCGTGACGCCGATAGTTTGCTATTGTGGCTTCGAACGATGCAAGGAACCTCATGACCGGCACAAGAGACGGCGCCATCGGGCGCGCGGAGAAGTATTTCGACGAGGGCGGCTTCCTGGCGGAGCTGCAGCGGCGCGTGGCCATTCCGACCACCAGCCAGGAGCAGGATTCCATGCCGGCCCTGCAGCAGTACGTCTCGGGCGAGATGACCGAGTCGCTCGAAAAGCTCGGCTACGACTGCACCGTGCTGCCCAATCCCCGCATCGAATACGGCCCGTTCCTGATCGCGCGGCGGATAGAAGATCCCGCCAAGCCCACCGTCCTGACCTACGGCCATGGCGACGTGATCCGCGGCCAGGAGGAGCAGTGGCGGCAAGGCCTGTCGCCGTGGAAGATCGTGGTCGAGGGCGATCGCCTCTATGGCCGCGGCACGGCCGACAACAAGGGCCAGCATACGATCAATATCGCAGCGCTTGCCTGCGTGCTGCAGGAGCGCGGCGCGCTCGGCTTCAACTCGACGATCCTGATCGAGACCGGCGAGGAGACGGGCTCGCCGGGCCTGGCCGATTTCTGCAAGGCCAACAAGGTGGCGCTCAAGGCCGACGCCCTGATCGGCTCGGACGGTCCGCGGCTCGACCATCGCCGGCCGACCATCTTCGGCGGCACGCGCGGCACGCTCAACTTCAACCTGAAACTCACCTTGCGCGAGGGTGGCCATCATTCGGGCAACTGGGGCGGCCTGCTCGCCAACCCGGGCATCATCCTGGCGCATGCGCTGGCCACCATCACCGATGCGCGCGGCCAGATCCAGGTGCCGGAGTGGCGGCCCAAGACCCTGACCAACTCGGTGCGCGCGGCACTGGCCGACGCCCATGTCGATGCGGGCGAAGGCGCGCCCGAGATCGATCCGGACTGGGGCGAGAAGTCGCTCACGCCGGTCGAGCGCGTGTTCGGCTGGAACAGCTTCGAGGTCCTGGCCTTCAAGACCGGCAATCCCGACCGGCCGGTCAACGCCATCCCGCCCAGCGCCATTGCCTACTGCCAGCTGCGCTTCGTGGTCGGCACCGATCCGCACGAGATCCTGCCGGCGCTGCGCCGCCATCTCGACAGTCACGGCTTCCCGCAGATCGAGCTCGAGCAGGCGCGCGACGTGATCATGAACGCGACGCGGCTCGATCCCGAGAACCCGTGGGCCAAATTCGCCGCCGCCTCGATCGAGAAGACCGGCGGCCAGAAGCCCAACATGCTGCCCAATCTCGGCGGCTCGCTGCCCAACGAAGTCTTCACCGATATTTTAGGCATGCCGACCGTGTGGGTGCCGCACTCCTACGCGGCCTGCTCGCAGCATGCGCCCAACGAGCATTTGCTGGCGCCGGTGGCGCGCGACGGGCTGCGGCTGATGACCGGCATCTTCTGGGACTTGGGCGTCAGTGCGCCCTAATTCATTTTCCTCCCCCGTGTGACGGGGGAGGAAAGATAGTGCAGCAATGCTCTCATCCGACGAAGCCGCCGATCTGATCGAGGCCATCGCGGCCCGGCAGGATCGCGCGGCCTTCGCCAGCCTGTTCCGCCACTACGCCCCGCGCGTCAAAGCCTTCATCATGCGCGGCGGCACCGATGCAGAGACCGCGCAGGAAGTGGCGCAGGAAGCGTTGATCATGGTGTGGCGCAAGGCCGCGAGCTTCGATCGCAGCCGCGCGTCGGCCGCCACCTGGATCTTCACGATCGCCCGCAACAAGCGCATCGACCTGTTGCGCCGCGCCGGGCGGCCGGTCCTCTCGGCCGAGGATTGGCTGGCCGTCTTCGCGCCCGAAAAGGACGACGCCGACAAATCCGTCCTCACCGGCCAGACGTATACCCGCGTGAAGGAACTTTTAGGCAGCCTCTCGGCCGAACAGCTGGTGGTCATCCAAAAGGCCTTTTTCGAGGACAAGACCCATATGGTCATCGCCGAGGAACTGAAGCTGCCGCTCGGCACCGTGAAATCGCGCATTCGCCTGGCCCTCGGGCGCCTGCGGGAAGCGCTGGAGAAAGACGAGCCATGAGCGGCCATCCGGCCCCCGACGAGCTGCTGCTGGACTACGCCGCCGGTGCGTTGGCCCCGGGGCCGGCGCTGGTGGTGGCGCTCCACGTGGCGCTCGATCCGGCGGCGCGGCGGGCGATCGAGCGCCTCGACGCGCTGGGCGGCGCCTTGATGGAAGGCGAGCGCGAGAGCGCGCTGGACGAAAGCG
>Ga0210389_10003721_pt1 | contig 11923 bp, 8 predicted proteins | sample IncBWH28OmetaG_FD_160127 | JGI IMG/M metagenome (GOLD analysis project Ga0210389, IMG submission 160127) | Forest soil microbial communities from Barre Woods Harvard Forest LTER site, Petersham, Massachusetts, United States - Inc-BW-H-28-O ... | reverse complement strand
CAATTCGTTCATTGCTTCTTCCGCATTCATATCATTGAGATAGACACGCAGCAGGTTCATGCGTTGCAGCACTTCTCTTTCCAGCAGGAGGTCATCCCGGCGGGTGGAGGAGGCGACAAGGTCGATGGCGGGATAGATGCGGCGGTTGGCCAGGCGGCGCTCCAGCTGCAGTTCCATATTACCGGTACCCTTGAATTCTTCAAAGATGACTTCATCCATTGTTGAGCCGTGATCGATCAGGGCGGTGGCCAGGATCGTTAAAGAGCCGCCGTTCTCGATCTTACGGGCGGCACCAAAGAATTGTTTGGGTTTCTGCATGGCGTTGGCTTCCACACCGCCGGACAATACCTTACCGGAAGCGGGGGCCACCGTGTTATGCGCGCGGGCCAGACGGGTGATGGAGTCCAGGAGGATGATCACATCATGGCCGCACTCTACAAGACGCTTGGCCTTTTGCAGGGCGATGGTAGAAACTTTTACGTGCTTTTCAGCAGGCTCGTCGAAGGTAGAGGCGATCACTTCCGCCCTTACGCTGCGCTCCATATCCGTTACTTCCTCGGGACGTTCGTCCACGAGCACGATCATCAGGTAACATTCGGGGTGATTGGCGGCAATGGCATTGGCAACGGCTTTCAGCAGCATGGTCTTACCCGTCTTTGGCTGCGCCACGATCAATCCGCGCTGTCCTTTCCCGATAGGAGTGAACAGATCGATGATGCGGGTGGAATAGTCGCTGGGGGTCGTGAACAGGTTCAACTTTTCAAAGGGGAACAACGGTGTCAGATAGTCGAAGGGAACGCGGTCGCGCACTTCCTCAGGACCTTTGCTGTTGATCGTTTCCACCTTTAGCAAAGCGAAATATTTCTCCCCTTCTTTGGGCGGACGGACGGAACCATGAACCGTGTCGCCCGTTTTCAGACCGAATAATTTTATCTGCGAGGGGGAAACATATACATCATCGGGAGAAGAGAGATAGTTATAGTCGCTGCTGCGCAGGAACCCGTAACCGTCGGGCATCATCTCCAATACGCCTTCGGCCTGGATGACACCGTCGAATTCGATATTGAACGCATCATTCCTCCGCTGGGGATACGCCCTGCCGGCCTGTAAGTCCCCGCCGCGGTTATTGTCGCCATTGGAATCGGAACCATCCTGTTCATCAGGCTGCTGAATGCCTTCCTCTTCTCCGCCCTGTTCGGATTCGTCTTCCTGCATGTCCTGCCTGTTTGAAGGATCATGACGATTGTCCTGGCGATTCTCATTCCGGTTATCCTGCTGACGGTCTTGTCTGTTCTCGTTGCGGTTGTCCTGTTGGCGGTCCTGTCGATTGTCCTGCTGACGATCTTGTCTGTTGTCCTGTTGACGATCCTGGCGGTTCTCATTGCGACCATCCTGCTGGCGGTCTTGTCTGTCCTGTCTTTCAGCGGTGGGCTGGCTCTTTGCGATGGGCGCCTTTACAGCGTTGGCTGCGATCTCTTCAGGCTCCTCATCTTTCTTGCGCACTTTCTTCAGCAGAGGCTTCTCTTCCTTCTTGCCGCGCGCGGGCTCTTTTTTGGGTTCGGCCTTTTTAGGCTTTTCTTCGCTCTCCACAATGGCTTCTTCCGTGCTATTACCGGTCGTCGTCTTTATAATGCGTTTGCGTTGCTTGGGCTTGTCGTCATTGGCTTCCGCTGCTTTGGCGGCGCCGCCTGCAAGAATGGCCTGCGTATCGAGAATTTTATAAACAAGGTCTTGTTTGCTCAGTTTCTTGGCACCTGAGATTTTTAACTGCTCTGCAACGTCGAGGAGTTCAGGAACGAGCATTTCGTTCAATTGGAGAATATCGTACATAAAATAACTTGAGAGTTGAACACCATTCTCAAACAGCCGATCTGTCTAGTTGAAAATGTTTGAAATGAATTTTGATTATAGATGAATGGAACGAGTTAAAACTGATGAGCTGTGAGCATTGGATAAGAACTAATCAGCTTAATTCCACTGCAATTTTAGCATAAAAACGCAAAAATCAAAAAAAATTTTTAAAAAACCCTGAAAGTCAGCGTTTTTTTGGCTTAATTATAAAGATATGCTTCCCCGAAGGTAACTCTTTTTTTGAACTATTGAGTGATCAATTCGTTTTCCAGTTCATCGATGTCCGGAAGTTGTGACCTGAGTTCGGCAGGTATCGCTTTACTTAATTGATAATCGGAAACACCAATGGGTTGTTTTATGCTTTTCAAGGCATATTCCGCCAACACCTTGCTTTTACCCTTGCAGAGCAGGATGCCGATCGTATCGTTATCATTTGCGGCCTTAAGCTTATCACTCACCAGGTTGATATAGAAATTAAGTTGTCCGGCGTCACCGGGCTCAAATTCGTCCGTTTTTAGTTCGACGACGACATATGCATGCAACTTGATGTGATAAAAGAGCAAGTCAAGAAAAAAATCTTTTCCTCCTATCTCGAAATGGACCTGTTTGCCCACAAAAGCAAAGCCCTGACCCAATTCTAGTAAAAATTTTGTGATATGCTCCGTTAATTGTCGCTCGATATCTCTTTCGTCCGCCTTTCCCTTCGCTTGCACAAAATCAAAAATATAAGGGTCCTTGAGCATATTCATTGCGAAATCGGTCTGAGGCGCAGGAAGCGTATCACTGAAATTACTTATTTTCTGTGCTTTTACTTGTCTTTTGTACAAACCGCTTTCTATTTGCAGCGCCAGCACATTCCTGCTGATACCATGTTCCAGTGTATTCAATAAATACCAAAACTTCTCGGCACAGCTGCTCGTTTTATCCATCAGGATCATATGATGGGTCCAGCTTACTTTTGATACGATCGTTTGCGGAAAAAGTTCTTCCATCTCCATCTGTCCCATTTGTGCAGCACCATGCTGCACAATTACAAAACACTGATCTTCAAAGACTTCTATTTGCTTCGTCAACTCTTGTATCTGTATGGCATTGTTTTCTAAAAATTTCACGCATTCGAGGTATTTCTGCAAAACGGGCGGAGAATAGGTTTCCGCAAACCTCCGCATCCTGGTTTTGTTTGTATTGCGGCAAAAAATGGTAGAAAAATAATTTTTTACCGCAACACCATAATGTCAGTACACTTCGGCCTTGGGGCCTCGTGTACGAACTGGACTCCGTCCAGTTAAGTGTAATTACCCAGTTTCCAGTACAACCACAACATCTGGCTATTCGCCGCTACTACTGTCCTGACCTGGGCGGTCTTGATCTGCTCTTTAACCGACGCCAATAATTGTCGATAATCCCCCACTTTTTTCATGATCACCCGTTTGTACTAACAAATTTAGCAGGGCCGGTCTTCTCAATTTAGAAAACTTTTCCACAGGCTTACTTTATCTTTGCCCCCACTAAATTTCTACAAAAGACCATGTTCAACACAAGAACGAAAGTGAAAGAACTGCTGGCGACGACGCCGGAGAGCCAGGAAGTAACCGTTATGGGATGGGTGCGGACCTTCCGCAACAACCAGTTTATCGCGTTGAACGATGGTTCCACGAATACCAACCTCCAGATCGTGGTGGAATTAGGCGCTTATGACGAAACCTTCCTGAAAAGGATCACACCCGGCGCATCCCTGAAGGTGATCGGGCTCCTCGTCCCCTCCCTCGGAAAAGGACAGGCCGTGGAAGTAAAGGCGCGATCGGTCGAGATCCTGGGAGAATGCAACCCCGAGAAATACCCTTTACAGCTAAAGAACAAACCCAGCCTGGAATATCTGCGCGAGATCGCACATCTCCGGTTCCGCACAAATACCTTCGGGGCCGTCTTTCGTGTACGTCATGCCCTGGCTTTTGCGATCCACCGCTTTTTCAACGAAAAAGGATTTGTCTATTTACATACGCCAATCATCACCGCCTCCGATGCAGAAGGCGCAGGGGAAACCTTCCGCGTAAGCACCCTGCCTTTTGAAAATACACCCCGCACGGAAAACGGCGCAGTGGATTTCCGGGAGGATTTCTTCGGCCGCGCCACCAACCTGACGGTGAGCGGACAGCTCGAAGGAGAATTGGGCGCAATGGCGTTCAGCGATGTCTACACATTCGGCCCCACCTTCCGGGCCGAGAACAGCAATACGGCGCGCCACCTGGCGGAATTCTGGATGATCGAGCCGGAAATGGCCTTTTATGACCTGGAAGACAATATGGACCTGGCGGAATCATTCATCCGCTACCTGATCCAATACGTCATGGACCATAACCGGGAAGACCTCGAATTCCTCGCGCAACGGCTGGTCGAAGAAGAAAAACAGAAACCGCAGGCAGAACGCAGCGAGCTGGGACTGATCGAAAAACTGGAATTTGTACTGAATAACAAGTTCGAGCGCATTACCTACACGGAGGCCATCGAGATCCTCATCCAATCCCCCGCTTATAAAAAGAAAAAATTCCAATACGAGGTAAAATGGGGTATCGACATGCAGAGCGAACACGAACGATACCTCGTCGAAAAACATTTTAAAAAGCCGGTGATCGTCACCGGTTACCCCGCAGCCATCAAGGCATTCTATATGCGCCAGAACGACGACGGAAAAACCGTTGCCGCCATGGATATCCTTGTCCCCGGCATCGGCGAGCTCGTCGGCGGCTCGCAAAGGGAAGAGCGGCTGGAAAAACTCGAAACACGGATGCAGGAAATGCATATCCCCATCGAAGAAATGTGGTGGTACCTGGACACCCGGCGCTATGGCGGTGTCCCGCATGCCGGTTTTGGGCTGGGCTTCGAGCGGATGATGCTCTTTGTGACCGGCATGACGAATATCCGGGATGTGATCGCCTTCCCCCGCACGCCAAAGAGCGCGGAGTTCTAAAACCGATTTTTTATGCCGGCCAGCCGCATCTCCACAAGCAGGAAGATCCTCTATTACAGTATCACGATCACCGTGCTGCTGCTGATCTTCGAGCTGCTGTCGCGGGCTTATTACTACCAGCGGCTCTCCCCGCAGCCTGTTGCAGCCGTCCGGCTGGTAAAGGATCTGCGGAACGGATTAAAGAAGCGCCTGGCCACCGATACCTCGACCCGAAGGCTTCAAAACAGTCAATACCGGGTGAGACCCGATTGGCCCAGATCGGAAAATGACGAGATCGTCCGCGACATCGCCGATGCCAACGAGGCCGTTTACGAACCCTGGGTGGAATTTACGTTCAGGGATATCCGGTCCCGGTACGTAAATGTGACCGGTCATGTCCGAAAGTCCATCCCCGAATTCTCAGATTCCGCCGCAACGAGGCCATTCAAAATTTTCTTCCTGGGCGGGTCGACCGCCTATGGTTTTAATGTGGCCGATGCAGAGACGATCCCTTCCTTTTTCATCCGCGCCTATCAGCAGAATTACCCAGGAGGCCGGCCCATACAGGCCGTCAATCTGGCCATGCCCTCCTATTATAGCTACCAGGAACTGATCCTCCTGGCGGACAGGATCTTCCGGGATGACAAGCCCGATATGGTGATCATGCTGGACGGTCTCAACGACGTTTTCCAGGCCAATGCCTCTTATCTGCGGGCGCCCGTTTATACGCCCGGCATCGGCGGCCAGATCCATCCGGTGGCAGGGGACAACCGGCTGCGGCTCCCGAACTTCTTCGATATGCCCGCGGGGATCAGCGAAGACTCCGCCTGCAGGGTCATTTATGAGCAGTATATCGGGAATATCCGGCATGCCAGGGACCTGGCCGCTACTTACTCAATTCCTTTATATTGCTTCTGGCAGCCGGTGCCCTATTATAACTATACGAACAGGCTCAACGACCCGAACTGTACCCATACCCCCCTACCAAGATTTGAAAAGATCTATCCGATGGTAAAGAACGGCGCCAGGGACATCCCTTATCTGTTCTTCCTCGGGGACATGCTGCAGGAGGAGAAGGGGCTGCCCTTTATCGATCAAATTCATTACTCCCCTTATTTCAACCGCATGATCGCCCAAAAAATGCTGGACCGGATCCGCTTCAATTGACCGTATAGGAAAATTCTTTACTTTTACCCTCCGAGCAAAAATTCCATTGTTAATCTATAAACGCTTATTCCATGGCTATCCCGGTGGTCGATCTGGCCGATTTTTCAGGAACTCCCCAGCAAAAAGCATCTTTTGTCGCCGCACTCGGCAAGGCCTATGAAGAAGTGGGTTTTGTGGCGGTTGCGCATCACGGCATCTCTGCGGAGACGATTGCCGAACTCTATACCAATACCCGGGAATTTTTTTCCCAGCCGGCCGACATAAAAAAGAAATATGAGATCGCCGGGCTCGCAGGACAGCGGGGCTATACTTCCTTTGGTAAAGAGCATGCAAAGGGCAGCAATGCAGCCGACCTGAAAGAATTTTTCCAATTCGGTCAGACCGTAGTGGACAACGACCCCATCCGATCGGAATACCCGGACAATGTTACAGTGGCGGAGGTGGTGGCGTTCAGCCCCGTTTTTTTCAAGGCCTATCGCGCCTTCGAAGCCTCCGGCACGCTGCTGCTCCGGGCCATCGCTCTCTATCTGGGCCTGGACGAGAAATACTTCGATCAATATATCCATAACGGGAACTCCATCCTACGCGCGATCCATTACCCCCCGATCACGTCCGAGCCGAAATCCGCCATCCGTGCTGAACAACACGAAGATATCAACCTGATCACCCTGTTGGTAGGCGCTTCCGCGGACGGACTGGAGATCCTCTCCAAAAAGAACGAATGGGTGCCCGTCACCTCCCTGCCGGAACAGATCGTCGTCAATGTAGGAGATATGCTGCAGCGGCTGACCAATAATAAGCTCAAATCCACCACGCACCGGGTGGTGAACCCGCCCCGTGAAAAATGGGGCACTTCCCGCTATTCCATCCCCTTCTTCCTGCATCCAAAAAGCAATATGAGCCTCGCCTGCCTGCCATCCTGTATAGATGCGGCACATCCAAAAGCCTATCCGGATGCGACGGCGGGGGAATATCTTGATGAACGTTTACGGGAGATCGGGCTGAAAAAATGAGGATTATAACTTCAGCAGGTAGATCAGCAGACCGGCGCAGACCGCGCCGAGCAGGAAGAAGAGTGCTATTTTCAAATTTACGATGCTCGGTTTCATGATCGAAATATAGGGGACAACACAAATATACCTATTATTTCTCAAGGCCTTTAATGCCATTTTAATGTTCCTTTAATTTCATTTTAATCCTACGGCTGGTTCGCCATTACAAGGACCCCACTTGCCATCCCGCCGCCGGTCCTCCTGAGGATTTTACCGTTTATCCCTTTGCTAATTTTTATTTGCCGGCCGTCCCTCGATTGAAAGCCGCGCTGCTGCTGTGTTTCAGAAAACCCAGCATACTAGTCTATGGAAATTACCTTCCTTAAAACAGTACTTTGTGTTGCATAGTACTAAAAAAGTATTTACCTTTGGCTTGTTAAGTTAATTATCTAAAATTTCAGCGTATGAATATCGAAAACACCCAGAGCCAGATGCGCAAAGGAATTCTGGAGTTTTGTATTCTCTCCGTTATCCGGCGCGGCGAAGCCTACCCTTCCGACATCGTGGAAGAAATGAAGGCCGCCAACCTGAATATCCTTGAGGGAACCCTTTACCCCCTGTTGACCCGGCTAAAAAATGCGGACATGCTCACCTACCGGTGGGTGGAAAGCAACTCGGGACCACCCAGGAAATATTTTTCCCTTACCCCGAAAGGCGAGGCCTTCTACGGGGAACTGGAAGCCACCTGGAACGAGCTGGCCAATGCAGTACACGCGTTAACAAATACACGCGCTAACCAATAAGAACCAAACACCCCAACCAACACTACACTACTACAATTTCAACCTCCAAATACCAAGTACAATGAAAAAGATCATCAACATAAACTTTCACAGCAGGGTGGTTCCAATTGAAGAGACCGCCTATGAGATCCTGCAGGAGTATATTGACAGCCTGCGCAGGTATTTCGCTAATGAAGAAGGTCGTGATGAGATCATCAGTGATATCGAAAATCGCTTTGCCGAGCTGTTTTCCGAGACCCTGAAAAAGGGAGCAGCCTGTATCACCGATGCGGATGTCAACTCCATCATCGCCAGCATGGGACGCCCCGAAGATTTTGAAGAGGAAGAAGGGACTACCGCCGGCACATCGGGCAAGAATGCCGGTACCACAGGTGCGGGCGCGGGCGCAGGTGCCGCAGGCACCGGGTCGGGAACCGGTTCCTACCAGAATGGTTTCTACCAATATTCACCCGAGGAACCCCGCCGTCTCTACCGGTCCGAGAATGACAAGATCCTGGGCGGCGTCTGCGCCGGTCTGGCCAATTATCTCCGCCTCGATCCCGCCCTTATGCGGATCATCTTCGTATTGATCTCCTTTGGCGGCGGTTTCGGTGTCCTGCTCTATATTATCCTCTGGATGGTCCTTCCATACAAAGCCTTGCCGGTCAATATCCGCAAACGACTGTATCGGAATCCCGATGACAAAGTGATCGCCGGCGTCGCCAGCGGGCTGGCCGCTTATTTCCATATCGACGTATGGATCCCCCGTCTCATTTTCGCGCTCCCGCTGATCCTGGGGATCATCACCTCTATTTTTAACGGTTTCTGGTGGCTCAATTTCCACGGCCGCGTCTTCTTCACCGGGGGATTCGGGGGTACGCTGTTCGTGACCTATATCGTGTTGTGGATCGTCCTGCCCGAGGCCGTCAGCGCCTCCGAAAAGCTGGAAATGCGGGGGGAGAAGGTCGACCTGGAGTCTATAAAGAATACTATTAAAGGCGATCTGGAAAATTTTAGCAAGAAGGCCCGGGAAGTAGGCGCCGAAATGAAAGAAAGCCTCCAGGGAGCCGGCGAAAGGGTCAAAAGGGGTGCACAGTCCTTTACCGCGGAAGCCTCCCCGGTCGTCCGGAGAACCGGCAGCGGTATCGGTCACGCCATCGGCGTATTGTTCAAGGCCTTCTTCCTCTTCATCGCGGGTTGTATCACTTTCGCGCTGATCACCGCACTGGCGGCGCTCGCCTTCCGCGGCGACGGAGTATTGGACCTGAAGAATTATATCGTCACAGGTTTCTGGCAGAACTTCCTGGTCTGGACCAGCTTCGGCCTTTTCCTCGTCATCCCGGTCATCGCCCTGCTGACCTGGCTGATCCGCAGGATCACGGGTGTCCGTTCCCGCAGTCATTACCTGGGTTATACCTTTGGTACCCTGTGGGTGATCGGGCTGTTTTGCTTCATCGGACTGGTAGGGATGGTCATGAGCAATTTCCGGTCGAGACAACATGTGGAAGAAGAATTTCCGCTGACCCAGCCCGCCCATGGAAAACTGGTGGTAATGGCTGCAAAAGGCGATAACCAGTTCTATGATAATGACTGGTGGTTCGACGGCGACTGGCGGAACCATGGTCCTTTCTATAACCTGAACGAGGACAGCCTCCTGCTGACCACGATCCGCGTAAACCTGGTAAAAAGCGAAGACAGCTTCTATCATGTACAGGTGGTCCGGTTCAGCCGCGGCAACAATCCAAAAGTGGCGCATGACCTTGCGCAGCAGATCGTTTTCCCCGTCCGGCAGACCGACAGCATCCTTTATCTGCCCCACGGGTTTGCCGTCACGCAAAACCAGAAATTCCGCAACCAGCAGGTATTGATCGCCGTTGCCATCCCCATCGGCCGGAAGATCGTGGTGAATAGCAGCATAAGGGACTATAAATGGTTCTCGATCAACTCCAATGGCCGGCATATCCAGTGGAACAACAAGTGGAATGACGACTGGAACCGCTTTGGGGATGATGACTTCGACATGATCGACAACAGCTACTCCTGGACCAGCAATATCGAATATATCATGACCGCGGACGGGCTTATGCGGACGGATAAAAAGGGCACCGAACGGAAGGAAAAGGACAAGGGCCGCGATGAGCGCAACCGGAAAGGCGCTGATTCGGGAAATGACGAGGAAGACCCCGGGTATAAGAACAGGGATGAGAAGCCGACAACTCCCCCCTCAAACCCCGAAAAGGGCGGGTACCGCTATAAGGCCCCCGAACGCCCAAAGACAAAACCCGCCGCCGATTCGCCCGCTCTAAGGAGCACGACGATGTTGATGACCGCGGAAAGTCCGTCTTTACTTCTTTTATCAGCACTATTTCAATAGTTGGTTGAAGTTGGAACAGCTCCGTCGGCAAGGGCCGCGGAGCTTTTTTGTGCTTTCCCCCTTTTATTTGCGCCGCTCCCCCGCAAACCATATTTTTGCCGCCAAAATCACTCCAATGAAGCACACTCCTTTCACGGCCAAACATATCGCACTTGGCGCAAAAATGGCAGAGTTCGCGGGTTATAACATGCCGATCAGCTATAGCGGCATCAACGATGAACACCAGGCCGTACGTACCAATGCCGGGGTATTCGATGTAAGCCATATGGGCGAATTCATCGTGAAAGGAGAAAAAGCATTGGACCTCATCCAGCGCGTCACCACCAACGACGCCTCCAAACTCACAGCGGGGAAAGCCCAATACAGCGCCCTGACCAACGAAAAAGGCGGCATCGTGGATGACCTGATCGTCTACTGCCTGGAAGAGAACAAGGCCTATATGCTGGTGGTCAACGCCGCCAATATCGAAAAAGACTGGAAATGGATCTCCCATCACAATATCCATGACGCCGAAATGCATAATATCTCCGACAAGACCTGCCTGCTGGCCATCCAGGGCCCCAATGCCACCCGGATCATGCAGGCGCTTACCGATATCGATATCCTCAACCTCACTTATTACACCTTTGTAAAAGGCACTTTCGCCGGGGTCGACAATGTCCTGATCAGCGCCACGGGATATACCGGCGCCGGGGGCATCGAGATCTATTTCGAAGATAAGGGCGATGCGGCGGAGAAGGTCTGGAATAAAATATTCGAGGTCGGGACACCCCAGGGCCTGAAACCCATCGGGCTGGCGGCACGGGATACCCTGCGGCTGGAAATGGGATACTGTCTTTACGGCAACGATATCGACGATACGACCTCCCCGCTGGAAGCCGGCCTGGGCTGGATCACCAAATTCACAAAGGATTTCACCGCCCGGGCGATCCTGGAACAGCAAAAGGCGGACGGCATCAACAAAAAGCTGGTCGGCTTCGAAATGCTGGAGAAAGGCATCCCCCGGCATGACTATGAGATCAAGGATTTTTCCGGCGCCGTGATCGGGAAAGTGACCTCCGGCACACAATCTCCGACCCTGGGGAAAGCAGTCGGGATGGGTTATGTACGCCCCCCCTTCTCCAATATCGACAGCAAGATCTATATAAAAGTACGGGACAAGCTCCTGCAGGCCCGGGTCACAAAACTGCCGTTCAGTTAACGGGCCGCGATCACCTTATCACCCGGCGATCACGCGGGAGAGGTTTGGCTCGTTAAATAGGCGTTTTTTATGGCCGGGTGCAAAGCTTGGAATGATTTTTTCTTGTACAAGAGGCGATTATCCAACACCTATTAACCAGGGACCTATGCCTACGATCCATTTAACAACCTTTATTGCCGCACCCGCCGACAGGGTATTCGATCTTTGCCGGAGTATCGAGCTCCATCGAAAATCGATGGCCCACACGGGCGAAGAAGCCGTCGCCGGCACCACCAACGGCCTGATCGGCCTCGAAGAGACGGTGACCTGGAAGGCTAAACACCTGCTAAAGACCCGGATCCTGAAATCGAAGATCGTCGCGATGGTCAAGCCCACGTCCTTTACCGATGAAATGGTCAGCGGGGATTTTAAAAGCCTCCGGCACGAACATCATTTCAAACGCATCGACAACGGGACCCTGCTCATCGATCTGTTCCACTTTGAGGCGCCCTATGGCGGCCTGGGAAGACTGGCTAATAAATTATTCCTTACCCATTACCTGAAGAAATTATTGGAAACGCGCAACCAGGTGATCAAAGAATATGCAGAAACGGAAAAATGGAAATTTAT
>Ga0210389_10003720_pt1 | contig 11923 bp, 10 predicted proteins | sample IncBWH28OmetaG_FD_160127 | JGI IMG/M metagenome (GOLD analysis project Ga0210389, IMG submission 160127) | Forest soil microbial communities from Barre Woods Harvard Forest LTER site, Petersham, Massachusetts, United States - Inc-BW-H-28-O ... | reverse complement strand
ATACCACCAATACTTCATCGTTTGGGGCGGTAAGTACGATCGCCAACGCGGGTAAGTATGAAGTAGCGACGATCGCCTCGGTAGCCGGTCTGCCTACTTCGCTGACCATAACGAGTGCTCCTACCGGCACCTATACGATTGGCGCCAGCAGTAGCGTTCAGATCATCAGTTTCCGTAAATATGGTTCTCCGAATTATACGACCACGGCTGCCATCACCGCTTTACCCTGGAATGGGAAGATCGGTGGGGTAGTAGCCATGCAGGTACCGGGCACGTTAACGCTTGCTTATTCGATCTCGGCGGATGGAACGGGTTTTCGCGGTGGCGCCGTTTCGTCTAATTATGAGGTCAGTTGTGAACCTTCTGTATATGCCAGCAATTCCACCAACTATGCGTCGAAGGGAGAAGGGATCCAGGTGAATGCAACGGGATTGCCTTATGGACGTGCCAGGATGGCGAATGGCGGCGGCGGCGGCAGTGATGATAACGGCGGTGGCGCCGGTGGCAGTAACTATAGTTCCGGTGGGCAGGGTGGATTTGGCTGGACCTGCAGTGCGACCCCATCCGGTGGTATCGGAGGCGATGCGCTGGGTACCTATCTATCTAAAAATCGGGTATTCATGGGCGGTGGTGGCGGCGGAGGTCAGCAGAACAATAGTGTCGGATCTGCCGGGTCCAATGGCGGGGGCATCATCCTGTTGAGAGCCAATGTGCTGACCACCAGCTGTACCGGATCCTTGTCCATCTCTGCCAGCGGCGGCAATGCCACCAATAGCGGAAATGATGGATCGGGCGGTGCCGGGGCCGGTGGTTCGATCGTCATGAGCTTTAATGCATTTACCGTTCCCGCGGGTTGTCCCTTAACGGTCATCAGTAATGGCGGCAATGGAGGAAATGTGACGGACCCGGGTGCGCATGGTGGCGGCGGAGGAGGTGGACAGGGAGCGATCCTTTATCCTGCCACCGTACCCACCACCAATATTACCAATAGCACTAATAACGGAATCGGGGGCAATAATAATTCCACGGCAAGTTCCACGGCGGGTAGCGGCTCGGGCCCCAATGGGGGTGGTGTATTGCCCAGTAATGGCAGCATCTTATTACCGATCACGATGAGTGATTTTACCGGGCGGATCGCGGGTACCGATGTGTTGTTAAACTGGAATACTTCGTCGGAGCAGGGTAATGACCGTTTTAATGTGGAAAGGAGTATCGATGGAGTACAATATACCCGGATCGGAACGGTGAGTGGGGCCGGCAATAGCAATACGCTTAAGGCTTATTCTTTTACCGATCCGGCACCCAGTCCCGGTCGTAATTTTTATCGTCTTCAGCAAGTCGACCTGGATGGGGCGGCATCGTATACTTCCGTTGTTACGGTGGTTATCGGGCAAAGTGCTGCGACCAATAGCATGAGCGTTTATCCCAATCCTGTCCGGGATCAGTTCACGATCCGGCTGAGTACGAATTCGGATGAATCCTATTCGCTGGCGCTGATCGATATGGCGGGAAAAACGGTACTTACCCGGCAGGGATTTTCTGCCGGCGGTCAGATCCATGTCGGGATCGATCAGAAGCTGACTCCCGGGGTTTATATGTTGCGGTTGAGCGGTCAGCAGCAGGTGTTGATGGGTAAGATCTTTGTTCAGTAAGATACCCCGGGGGGAGGGAGTACTTCGATCCCTTCCATACTATCCAGCCGGGCGATGATACCCCACCCGTAGAAATCGTTGGCCAGCCCGATCATGATCTCGTTGTCGCCGGCTTGCAGAGGCAGAGTGAAGGAAGTATTCTCGAGGGAACATCGGGCCTTGGGTTGTTTGCGGAGGAGTTCATCGAAGAGGTTTTTGTCGACCATCAGCAGTTTGCCGTTGAGGAATATCCAGACCTCGTTGGTGAAGCCGAAGTCGACCTTACGGTTCTGGGCTTCGGGTGCATGCAGCCGGCATTTTAGCCAGACCAACCGGCGGCTTTCGCTGTTGCCGTAGAGGCGGGTGAGATTGACGAGTCCGAGGCGTTGAGCCGTGATCTTTGTCCATTGGGTCCCTTGGGCCCCTTCTTTTGGCAGGTCGGAGTCCGTCAGGTCGCGCCCTTTTGGGAAGGGGAGGGGTTGTGTTACCGACCATTGGCGCAGATAGCGGGGATCGCTGTAGAAGGGATCGAAGCCGGCGACCGGGGACAGTCCTTCGGTCGCATCGGGTGTAACGACCATATTGGCGATGATGGCCTTGCCGTCGAATCCGAGGCTGCCAGTCTTAATATTTCCTTCCAGCTGTGCGATTTCGAGAGCGGGATGGTGGAGGTCGTTGACATAGACCAGCATTTGCGCTCCGGAGACCACCAGTTTGACATGATTCCATTGTCCTTTTGAAATTTTTGCGTTGCCCTGGTCATAGGGTAGCAGGTTCCAGATATTCACTCCGCCGATGATGGGGGCATATTGCACGCTGGTCTGGATGTTGGGGATTGCGCCGGCGAATACCCGCAGATAGAAGTATTCGCTGGATCTACCATCTTCCCTCCTGAAGAAAAACCCGGTGAAATCGTTGTCCTGGGGCTCGATATCGTATTCGATCGTGCCGTTGGCGAAGCGGAGGTCTTTTAATACGGCTGTATCCCTGCTGGTGAGCAGGTGGATGGCCGGGATCGACCGGTAGGACAGGAACTCACAGGTCCCTGCGGGGAAGGCCCATTTGTCTGCGGTCATAGAGACATGAATAGTGGGGGATGCGGCCGGGTTTTGACTTTGGATAGTGGACCCGTGAATGAAAAAGATCGCAAAAATTAAGACTGCCTTTTGCATAGTTCGATATTTATATTACAATACTTCGATCCCGTCCAGCGTATCCATGCGGGCCATGATGCCCCAGCCAAAGAAATCGTTGGCGATCCCGATCAGGATCTCGTTGTCGCCGGCTTGCAGGGGTAGGGTAAAGGAGGTGTTTTCCGTCGAGCATCTTGCCCTTGGCCGTTTGCAGAGAGGGTCGTCGAAAAAATTCTTATCCACCATGGCAATTTTGCCGTTCAGGAATACCCAGACCTCGTTGGTAAACCCGAAATCGACGGTGCGATTTTGCGCCAGGGGAACTTTTAGCCGGCATTTCAACCATACGACGCGGCGGGTCTGGCTATTCCCGTAGAGCCGGGTTATGTTTACCAGTCCCCTTCGTTCCGTCGTGATCTTTTTCCATTCCGTATTTTGTTTTGGCAGGTCGTCCTTTGTCAGCTCGCGTCCCTTTGGCAGGTCGACCGGTTGGCTTACGGACCATTGCCGGAGATAACGGGGGTCATTGTAGAAGGGATCGAAGCCGGCAACCGGGGACAGCCCTTCCGTGGCGTCGGGGGTGACGACCAGGTTGGCGATCAGCGCCTTCCCGCTAAACCCAAGGCTACCGCTCTTTGTATTCCCTTCGAGTTGCGGGATCTCGAGCGTTGGATGGCTAAGGTTGTTGACATAGACCAGCATCTGCGATCCCGAAACCACCAGTTTTACATGATTCCACTGACCTTTTGCAAATGTTCCGGTTCCCTGACAGTAGGGCAGCAGGTTCCAGCAGTTCACCCCGTCGATGATCGGGGTATATTGAACGTCTGCCATAACATTGGGGACGCCGGGGGCGAAGAGGCGTAAGTAGAAATATTCGCTTTCCAAACTATCCTTTTTCCTAAAATAGATGCCGGCAAAGTCCTCGCTTTCCGGTTCTACATCGTATTCGATCGTGCCATTGGCAAAGCTAAGGCCCTTCAGGACGGACACCCCTTCTTTTGTGAGCAGGCGCATTGCGGGGACCGATTGGTGTTGCAGGAATTCACAGGACCCGGCGGGGAAGCTCCATCTTTCTGCCGTCATGGGAATTTTAATAGAGGAGATCTGGGCCATCCCGGATAAATTAAAAAGGAGGCATGCGAGAAGGAGGGCGGTTCTGTTCATTTTTATTTTTTACGTCAAAGATGGAGGGAGGCGACGAACTATGCAGTTCAGGGCCTGTTCAAATGGGTTCAAGTTTGTTCAAAAAATGATTGTTGCCGATAATATCCCTGGTCCTGCCGTTGGGAAGATGGTTGTGTAAGGGTTGTATATGTCTTGCTAAATTCACCGGGCCCTATGTTTAATATTGTGCTCTTAAAAATCAATTTTTTTTCAATGAGCACAAAAGCGATTCAAGGAAAGCTATGGAGTGGCGCTCCCGAACACTGGGCGCAGCATTTCGAGCCGTGGTTCCTGCCCTTATATAAGAAAGTATTGGACCTCCTGGAGTTAAACAGCAATCATTTATTACTGGATGCCGGTTGTGGGTCGGGTCTTTTCAGCAAGCTGGCCATCAAGACCGGTGCTGATGTGATCGGTGTGGATGCGGCTCCCGGGCTGCTGGAAATTGCAAAACGCCGTAATCCTCAGCATAATTTCCTGGAAGAGGATCTTGAATCGTTGCCTTTCACGGACGACACCTTTCATGTGGTTACGGGTTTCAATTCCTTCCAGTATGCCGGAGATCTTGGGAAGGCGTTGATGGAAGCAAAGAGAGTGTTAAAGCCCAATGGCCGGTTGGTGGTCGCCATCTGGAACCGCCCGGAATTGAGCGATGCGACCCAGGTGCTGAAATCGATCGGATCCTTATTACCTCCGCCTCCTCCGGGGACTCCGGGGCCTTTTGCGTTGTCCGAAAATGGCAGGATGGAAGCCAGTTTTATCAATGCGGGTTTGAAGCTTATCTATAAGACCAGTGCGGCCTGTCCGTTCATTTATGCCAGCCTGAACGATGCGATAAAAGGTTTTATGGGAACGGGGCCGGCGGCGGCGGCGATGGATAACACCGATATGCATTTGGTGGAGTCGGCCATTGCCCGGGCGATGCATTCCTTCCGGCTTTCCGAGGATCTTCACTTTTTGCAGAACAGTTTCCTGGTCTTTGTGGCGATTAAATAAAATAGGATGATGCCGATCTCGATCTCGATCTTAAGAATTTGTTGTATTGTATTGTTGTGTGTTTGTGTTGGATGGGAGGTTTGCGTCGCGCAAAAGGTGGTGAGGCTGGATTCGGTTACGGTAACGGGTAAGAAGCCGTTGTATGAGCATAAACAGGGGAAGCTGGTCATCAATGTGCAGAACAGCGTTGCGGGGACCGGCAATACCGTATTGGATGTACTGGAGCGTTCGCCCGGCATCGTGGTCAATCGTCAAAGCGCTACCTTATCGCTCAACGGCAAGGATGGGGTGGCAATCATGATCAATGGCAAGTTGAGCCATCTTTCCGGGGATGCGGCTCTCGACTGGCTGCAAGGTATGGGCTCGGGCAGTATCGAGAAGATCGAACTCATCAGCACGCCGGGGGCCAGCCTGGATGCGGAGGGCAATGGAGGTTATATCAATATCATTCTGAAAAAAAGTGATCATTATGGCATCAACGGATCTTATTCGGCCACCCTTGGATATGGCAGCGGGCTTGTGGATGAGGCAAACTATAATTTCAACGAGCGTGGGGAGCGGATGAACCTATATGGAAACTTCTCGTATTCCCGTGTCAGGAAACCCTTGCCCATCTCCGTGGGTACGACGTTGGGGTATGGGGGAGATGTTATTGAAAATCGTTTTGTCGCCGACAGGATGGAGGCGAACCGGATCGTTAATGCAAGGATGGGACTGGATTACCAGTTTAATAAGCGAACCCTTGGCGGTATCCTGGTCTCCGGTTATGACAGTAAGTACACGCAATCGGAAAATGATCTGAACAGCATCCTGAAAAATAATTCTCCCGATACCAACATACGACAAACCACCCGAGAGTTAAAGACCTGGGAGAATATCGGTATCAACCTGAATTTGCAGCATGATCTGCGGGATGGGAGCCGGTTAATCGGAAACCTTGATTATATCTATTATAAGAACAACCAGCCCTTTGATTATGATGCCTCCTATTATGATAACAAGGACAATTTTATATATGAGCAACTGAAAAGAAGCTCCAAGCTGACACCGATCCGGTTTTGGATCGGGGCGCTGGATTATTCAAAAAAGATGGGGAAGAGGATGTTGGTGGAAGCGGGTATTAAGAGAACCCTTTCCAGTTTTTCGAATGATCTTTCCGTAGACAGGTATAGCCAGGGCGGTTGGTTAACGGACCCTTCTTTATCTGCGAGACACCGGTTGAAGGAGAACTATAGCGCCGCTTATGGTTCGCTGGACCTGGTCATCAATGAGCGGATGCATGGAAAGGCGGGCCTCCGGTATGAGTATACCCATTACGATCTGACGACGGCGGAGGGGCAGTCCGTTGTCGGGCGGCATTATGGGAATTTGTTCCCCTCCGTCGTGCTGTCATATAAGCTTAGTGAGAACCGCAGCATGGATCTATCCTATAACATGCGTATAACGCGGCCTACTTTTAATGATCTTGCGCCATATACCTATTTTATCAGCGAGAACATCCTGATAACGGGGAACCCTGCCCTGCAACCTTCTATCTCGCATACCCTAACGGCCAACTATACCTATAAGAAATATATCGTCGCGCTATCGTTCAGCAAAGAGGATCATGTGATCGCGGCTTTTCAGCCCGGCATCGACACCGTGGCCGGAAAGACCTTGTTCACCGCGGAGAACCTTGCCGATCAGCAACTGTTATCCGTTCTTTTCTCCGTACCGGTGAATATAGGTAACTGGTGGAGCATGCAATATAATCTGACGGGGATGTGGCAACAGGTGCATACGAGCGGTGATTTCCCGGCGAGGCCCGGGCGGTTGAATGTCAACCTTACTGCCAGTGAGAGTTTCAGGCTTCCGAAGAATTTCTCTCTCGAGCTTTCGGGTTTTTATCAGTCTTCGCGCCTGGTGGGTGTGAATGTGCAAAGCGCTTATGGATCGCTGGATGTTGGGGTAAAGAAGAAATTGGCGGGGAACGGGGGAGCTTTTACGTTTTCTGCCGGCAATCTATTGAACACGCAGGGTTTTGTCGCTATTGCCGATAATCCGGGGCGGCAGCAGGCGGCTTACCTGCATGCGAATTGGGTGCAGAGGACGGTCCGGCTTACGTATGCGCGTAGTTTTGGGAATGACAAGGTGAAAGAGAGAAGGGAGCGGACAACGGGAGCGGAGGAAGAGAAAGGGAGGGTGCAGTAAGAGGAAGGGGTGTAATAAGAGGAAGGACAGTAAGAAGAGGAAGATGAATAATTTGATGCTTTTACCAGACGGCGAAGATCCGGGCGATGCCGCCGGTAGCCTGGCCTATTTTTGGAGCGCCGATGATCAGGGTGGCTCCGGTTATGGGAATTTTGCCGAGGTGGGCGATATTTTCGACCGCCCATTTGCCCTGAGAGAACAGTAGTTTATGACTGTGATAGGCGCTGTCCCTCCCGGGATCGAATGAAATAACGTCGGCGCCGATGCCGGCGATCTGTCTTTGCCTGGTCAGAAAGTCGACGGCTGCCGGTGAAAAACCCGGGAAATGTTTAACGCCCTGCGAATCCAGGCCCAGGTAGGTGGGAGTTTTTACATATTTTTCCCAGCCGGAGAGCATCATGACGCAGCAATGGGAAGGGATCCTGCCATAGCGGTTCTCAAATTCGCGGATATCGTCGGGAGTGAGTTCGGCATCGGGGTTGAGGGCCGCTTTTTTGCTGATATCGATGACCACCACCGGCACGATCAGGTCTTCGGGCGGGATCTGGTCGACAGAGATCCCATTGGGGTTAAAATGATTGGGGGCATCGATATGTGTCCCGAGGTGTTCATGAATATGCCAGCTATTCGCTGCCACACCATTTTTGGGGATCGTCGCCATTGGTTGCATGGCGAATGGAAAAGTCAGGCCGTGTACGGGGATGTAGGGGAATTCGGGGGTGAGGGTATAGGTGAGATCTTCCAGGTGATCAAAGGGGATGGTGCGTCCGGCGTTGCCCGCAGCATGCCGGCATGCGGGGAATAGGATGATGAGGATGAAAAGGGCTGCTATGGGCGCTGCGCGGTGCTGTGTTACTATGGCCATCGGCGCAAAAATATTCGATCCCCGGAGTGCGGCCTATAGCCTACCAAAAAGTAGGCCCGGTATTGCCCATAAAGGCCCGCCGTTACTTATACAGGTGTTGATCTTTTATATAATCGATATTATGTTCCTTTAAATAGTCGATGCCCCATTGGCTGATAAACTCACATAATGGGCCAAGTGTCGTTCCCTTTTCCGTTAAGAAATACTCAACGCGGTAGGGTTTTTCGGAAAGCACCTGTTTCCCGATCAGCTTATCTCTTTCCAATTCGCGTAATTGCTGGGACAGCATCTTTTCGGATACTCCCGGCAAGTTGGATCTGAGCTCGCTGTAACTCTTACGGGTAAAATAATGCAGATGGAATAAGATCAGTATTTTCCATTTCCCGCCGATGAGGCCGAGGGCCACATCCACGGGGCAGGTATAGGTCTTTTTGTTGAGAAGTATCATATCCAAATTTAACAAAAAGGGCCTACTTTTTGGTTAGCTATTCCGGATAGGGATAGAATCGATAAATTTGGAATATGGAAACTACACCTACATTGAGCCAGTGGATGGGCGGGCATGGGCGCATGGAAGAGCTGATGAAATTATTTTATGAGAGGGTGCTGAAGGATGAGCTGCTGGAGCCGCTTTTCCGGCATATGCCTGCGGGTCACCCGGAGCATGTGGCGCAGTTCGTTACGGAAGTATTCCGGGGGCCGGCTTTGTATACGGGTGAGCGAAAGGGGTCGCATGCGTTGATGGTTGCGCATCATCTGAACCGGCATCTGACGGAGGTGCAGCGAAAGCGCTGGGTCGGTCTGTTGCTGGAATGTGTGGATGCGATCGGGATCCCGTCCGATCCGGAATTCCGGTCTGCGCTGGTTGCCTATTTGGAATGGGGTTCCCGGATAGCGGTCAATAACTCCAATGCGACCGATAATCCTATTTCGGATGAGGCGCCGATGCCGGTCTGGGGATGGGGGGAGCCGAAGGGGCCATACCGGCCGCCGCAGTAGGGAGAGGAGGATGACAAACGGTAAAGCGGATGACAATTTATGGTGCTGCCGGACGTTTTTATTCTACTATGTTACCTTTTAAAAAGACCGGGATCTTCCTTGCGTTGGCGTTGCTGGCCGGTGGGTGCAGCAAGCATAGCCCCTCAGCCGCTCCTTCCCGGAGCTATAGAATGGGGTTTATGAGTTCTGCTCCCAGACCGGATTTCAACCTGTATATTCAATCGCTGAGCCTTTGGACCGTCCATTCCGATGCGACGATCATCAGCACCGAAGTACCCTGGGATTCGTTGCTGAACGGCGAGAACCCCGTGACCTATGTGGTAGATAACTATGTGGGGTTCCTCAATTATATCCGTCCGGCCAATCTGAAGCTATGGGTGTATATCGATCCGGAGAACGGGCTGAACCGGGCTTCGGACTCCGGTCCTTTGGTGGCGCGGGGGAAGAGCATTGCGCAGGCTGATGTTCAGCGGGTATACCGTCGTTGGGCCGTGGTCATGGATAGCGTTCTGCATCCGGATCACCTGGGGCTGGCATTGGAGACCAATCTTGTTCGGCTTGCGGCGCCGGACTCCATTTACCAGGGGGTCAGGCAAGCGGTGAATGCGGCTGTTTCGGATATCCGGGCCGTCGACCCGCATGTTCCGTTGAGTGTGAGTGTACAGGCGGAGGTCGCCTGGGGGAAATTGGGCGGATCTGCCTCATCGGGCTATGTGGGGGTGTCGCGGGATCTTACGGATTTCCCTTTTGTACAGGAGCTAGGTATTTCTTCTTATCCTTATTTAAGTTATACTAATCCGGGAGATATCCCTCTCAATTATTATTCGCAGCTGGTGGCGGATCATCCATTGCCGGTTTTCGTATCGGAGGGTGGGTGGACGTCCGCGAATTTAACGACCGGGCTTTCCGTAGTGAGTAGTCCGGCGCAGCAGCGTGCCTATATTGTGCGGCAGGGGCAGTTGTTGTCGCAGGCGCATGGGATCGGTCTTTTTCAGTTGACGTTCACTGATCTGGAAATTTCGGGATGGCCTGCGGCCGATGCTGCGGGGCTTTACCCCTTTGCTTTTCTCGGGGTGGTCGATAGTAATTTTGTGGCGAAGCCGGCGCTGGCGGCGTGGGATTCGCTGCGGTTGCAGGTTTTGCAATAAGGATCAGATCGTTACAAGATCGAATGCGTAATCCTGATAGCTAATCAATTCTTTTTTTGCTTCCAGTTCTTTCCAGGCTTTTTCCTTATGGCTGAGATCTACAATATCCCAGGTTGAGGTTTCATGAAAGCGGGTTGTGATCTTACTGATCGTTGCTAACTCTTCCGCAGAGAATAAACCGGTTGCAAAATCGCCATCTGTTTTAAATACTTCTCTGGCGCTGCCGTTGGATAATCTTAACCATTCTGAGCGGATGATCTGCTCATTCTCCAGGTAGGTATAGATATTATCATAATTTGCAGGTACCGGGCCATATTGAATAGCCCGGTAAGATAACCCGCTAATGGATCTCCCATGATCTTTATAATGGCAGAAATCTGTATAAAAGAGGAGTTTGTTTAATTTCAATTTATCATTGAATTCCGGGTTGCATTTCTGAATATAAATTCCGATAAGTCCGGTGATCTTTTCTTCGCTGGGCCTTATATAACCTGTATAATTATTAGGTTCATTATAAATATTGAGAGATGAATAAAAAGGATTGAATTCCTTTTCCTGATCGATCAAAAAATCAACTTTTTCCTTGGCCTTAGCAAATGCGTTATCGGAAAAATGCGACCTGGCATCGGATAGGAATTTTCTGAAAACAGAAGGTTTTGCCGCAGTGGCAATAAGTTTTGCCATGGCGGGTACCGGCATTTCTCCTTTTTCGTAATTACTATATCCATTTGCTCCGAGGCCGAGGACCTCACTCATCTTTGCAGCGGACAATTCATATTTTTCCCTGATAGCAGCTATTTCCTCCGGGAAGGGGATATTATGTCTTTCCCTGTATTGGTTATGTGCCTGTACCAAACTAATGGTATCTGCCTCCGTGGTGGTAAATTCCTGTCCACATTTTTCACATTTATAAAAATGGGCTATTATTTTAAACTGCTCTTTTCGATAGGTTAGTTCCCGGGTTTCTTTTTGCAGGTTAGCCATTCCGTCGCAATATGGGCATTCGATTCTTCTTTGCATGGTCATTTTGTTTTTAGTGGGTAATTCATGGGAAATTCAGCAATGTGGAACGATATGCAATCGACTCTTTTGCCAGCCAAACCCGGGCTGATCTTAATATAAACCTCTTTTCCTTTTATTTGAATACCGAATTCATAATAATCGGGTTTTGTGGGGTCGTAGGTGTCTTTATGGGGACCTGAATAGTAATCTTCTGCTGTCAGATCCATCAGGTATTCTACACGTTTGACCGGCGTAATTTCCAGTTCTGCCAATGCATCCAGGTTTTTGTCCCTCGGCCGGAAAGCAATATCCATATACCTGATCTTGTCGACCAGGGTTTTAAGGAAAGATTCAACTTCTTGCTTTGTGGCCATGGATAGGGAATTCCAGGCTAAAATACACTAAATAGTTGAATAATTAAGAATATTGACTATAAAATGTCATTAATTGGTGGATATTATTAATCAGGGATTCATCCTTGTAAAGGTTTGTTTTAGCTCTGCGGGGCCGGCCTTGGTCATTGCTTCGCTGAAACCGAATGTCAGTTCCTGTTTTCCTTCGGCGAGTTGGGTGAAGATCGCGTCGACGAAAGCGGAGACCGGTGGAAATTCGTCGTGGATACCTTTGCCGCCGAGATCGGTATTGAGGGCGGGGGGAATGATCTCGATCACCCCGATATTGCGGGCTGCCAGCAGGTAGCGGAGGGAGAGGGTGAAGGAATGGAAGAAGGCTTTTGTTGCCGAGTAGACCGGCACTTTTGCCAACGGGGTGAAGGCCAGGCCGGAGCTCACG
>Ga0210389_10003719_pt1 | contig 11926 bp, 11 predicted proteins | sample IncBWH28OmetaG_FD_160127 | JGI IMG/M metagenome (GOLD analysis project Ga0210389, IMG submission 160127) | Forest soil microbial communities from Barre Woods Harvard Forest LTER site, Petersham, Massachusetts, United States - Inc-BW-H-28-O ... | reverse complement strand
CCCGCTCGTCGTGGGAACAAGAGACGGGTACGCAGCCAGGAGGACATCATGCATCCGGACACCAGCCTTGACACGGACGCCGTTGACCGGAGTAGATCACGAGCCGCGAGAAGCACGGAACCGGAGACCAGCCTGCTGCTGTCATCGTTGAACAACCAGCGGGAACATGTACTCGGAATCCTCGACGGCCTGCCCGACGACGCACTGCGGCGGCCGGTACTGCCATCCGGCTGGACCTGCCTGGGGATGGTCAAGCACCTGACCATCAGCGACGAACGGTTCTGGTTCCGCGGGATCGTCGCGGGCGAGCCGATCGACCTCACCACATCCGACGAAGCCGCCGCGGCCGCATGGCAGGTTGACCCAGGTGTTCCCGCCGCGGCGGTGTTCGGCGCCTACCGGCGGGAGATAGCACTCGCCGATGCCATCATCGCTGCCACCCCGCTGGGCACACCACCGGCCCGGTGGCCCAGCGAACTGTGGCCGAACTGGAGGCTACGGGACCTGCGCGAGGTCATCCTCCACGTGATCACCGAGACGGCTTGCCACGCAGGCCACCTGGACGCGGTGCGCGAGCTCATCGACGGCCGCACCTGGATGACGTAGCAGGCAGCACCACGTAGCCAGGAAGGGCCTGGTGCCGGCCAGGGCGCGTCGGCGATGGCGTGCATGGGGTGCCCGTCCAGGCGCATGGTCACGGCGGTGCCGGCGTAGCCCATGCCGACCTGGTACTTCTCGCCGCCGACGGTGACCTGGCCGTCGGGCTGGAGCTTGCGGCCGCTTGTGCGGTTTGGTGCCGGCTTGCCCGAGGATGATGAACGGGATCGGCATCTTCCGACAACCCCCTTAGTCGGCAGTGGCCGCCCGGGCCCGGGCGTACTCGGCAGCGAGCCGACTGACGAGGTCGGCCACGGCAGGCACGTCCCGCACGCCGGACACCGAGTGCCCTGCGCTCCAAATATCGCGGTAGCGCCGCGGCCCGGCGGCGTCGTTGCCGGATAGTCGGTCCATCGCGAACCGCGGCGTGCCGGTGCCGAACTCCGCCGGGTCAAGGCCCTGGGCGAGCATCGACGGGCGCAGCATGTTCGTCGGCAAGCCGGAGAACGCCGTCGTCAGGTGGATGTCGTCCAGTTCGCTGTCGACGATCATGCGCTTGTAGGCGGACGGGGCGTTCGACTCCCTAGTGGCGATGAACCTCGTCCCCATGTACCCAAGGTCGCAGCCGAGCGCCTGCAGGGCCCACAGGCACCAGCCGTCGGCCTGACCGCCGGAGAGGGCGATCAGCCCGTCGAACATCGCCCGTACCGCCCGTGCGAACGCGAACGGGTTCGCGTGCCCGGTCTGGCCGCCGGCTCCGGCGGTGAGCAGGATCAGCCCGTCCGCGCCCGCCTTGATCGCCTGGTCAGCGTGCCGGACGCTGGCCACATCCGACCAGACCTGGATGCCGGCATCGTGCAGCGGGGGGATCACCGCGGCCGGAGAGCCGACGCTGGTGATCACCGCGGCTGGCCGGTGCGCGAGTATCGCCATCAGGTCGGACTCGAGCCGCGGATTGGACCGGTGCACGATCAGGTTCGGCACGTACGGCGCGACTCTTTCCCCAGCGGCCTCGGCTGCTAGCAGCGCGGCTTCGATCCGTGTCAGCCAAGTCTCGAGCTCGCCCTCGCCGCGCGGGTTCGCGGTCGGGAAACTGCCGATGACCCCGGCCCTGCAGGCCGCGATGACCAGGTCGGGTCCCGACACCAGCAGCATGGGTGCCGCGATGACCGGCACGCGCAGGCCGGCCAGCACCGCATTCGCCGGCCGCGAGGCCGGGCCCGGCAGGGCGGGGGCGGTCATCGAGCTCGGCTCGACGGCTCGCCGGCCTGGGCGATCTCGGCCATCAGGTCCAGCGCCGCCGACTGCCGCGTCGCCACGTGCAGGCCGGTGATACCGCAGTCGGCCCAGGCCCGGTACCGTTCCCTGATCCGCCTCGGCGTCCCGACCAGCGCCTGCTCGTCGACGAACTCATCTGGTACAGCGTCGGCGGCCTCCTGCTTACGGCCGGCCCGGAACAGCTCCTCGATCCTGGCCGCCGCGTCGGAGTAGCCGAGTTCCTCCATGGCCCGCTTGTGGAAGTTGATCGTCGGGTGCCCCATGCCGCCGACGTACAGGGCGATGCCCGGCTTCTGCGCCCGCAGCGCCGAGGCGATGTCGTCGGTCACCGTCACGCCTACGAGCGCATCGAAGGAGAAGCTGTCCCACGACTTGCCGTTCCCGGCGCGGCCAAAGCCCTCCTCGATGGCGCGGCGAAAGCGCGGCATCTCGCGCGGCACGAACCGCAGCGGCAGCAGGCCGTCGCACAGTTCCCCGCACAGCCGGAGCATCGGCTCAGACCCGCTGCCCAGGTAGATCGGGATCTTCGACCCCGGGTGCAGGATCGAGCGCAGCGGCTTGCCGAGGCCGGTCGCCCCCTCCCCCGTGTACGGGAGTGAGATCTCCCGGCCCTCGTGTGACACCGGCGCCTCGCGGCTAAAGATCTTCTGCATGATCTGCACGTAGTCGCGGACCCGCCAGTACGGCTTCCCCCACGGCTGCCCGTACCAGCCCTCCACGATCTGCGGCCCGGAAACGCCAAGCCCGACGATCATCCGGCCGCCGCCCGCCAGTCCGTCGATCGTCATCGCCTGCATCGCGCACATCGCCGGCGTCCGCCCGGCCAGCTGCGCGACCGCGGTACCCAGCTTGATCCGCGAGGTCTGGGCCGCGATCCAGGCCAGCGGGGTCATCGCATCCGACCCGTACGCCTCAGACGTCCACACCGAGTCGTAGCCCAGCTTGTCCGCCTGCTTGACCAGGCCAATCGGGAAATCCACGGTGGCACCGGAGTAGCCGACCATCAGACCGAGCTTCATGCAGACCACATTCCCTTCCGGCGAGTCGGCGCGTGGCCGGCCGCGCTAGCTGTCCGCGCCATCGCGCGCTGCCCGGGCCGCGGCGCGGCGCGCCGCGGCTTCCGCCCGCTGCGCCGCCACCCGCCGGGGCAACGGCCCGTATCCGTGCTCGATGTTCTCCTGCTGCCAGGCCGCGACGTCGCCCGCGGCGGCTACCTGCCACATGATGTGGAACTGCGACTGCAGGTGGACCCGCATTCCCATGGTTTCCCAGGCCCGCTTGACCCCGGCCTTGATGCCCATGAGCACCGACAGCGGCGCCTGTCCGATCTGCTGGGCGATCGTCTCCGCGGCGGCGTCCAGGTCGGCACGCGGTACGACGCGGTTGACCAGGCCGAGCCGCAGCGCCTCGTGCGCGCCGACCGTCTGCGACAGGTAGAGGTACTCGTAGGCCCGGTGGAAGTTCATGAACACCCAGGGCTCGACCATCGTCTCGGCACCGGGCAGGCCGGCGCCTTGCGGCAGTGGCATCTGGAAGTAGGCGTCGTCCGCGGCGACGACCACGTCGGGCAGCAGAGCAAAGTAGGTACCGCCGCCCAGGCTGTAGCCGTGCACAGCGGCCACGGTTGGCTTGGGGAACTCCCACAAGTGCAGGACAGGCCACAGGAACAAGGTGTCGGACCCGCCCCAGGGATGACCGGCCTGTCGGGCCTGCACGAACTCCGGGAAGGACATGGCGCTCCCCACGTCGTGCCCGGCGCAGAAGCCGGCGCCGGTTGCCTTGAGCAGGACGACCTTGACGTCGTAGTCGGCCTCGGCGTCCTTCAAGCAGTTCTCCACGTCCCAGACCATGGCCGAGTTCTGCGCGTTGGCCTTGTCCGGGCGGTTGAGGATGACCCGGGCGACCGGGCCGTCCTTCTCGTAGCGGACGGTCTCGAGGTCTCGCCGCTCCATGCCGGTCACCGCCTGTCAGTAGAGGACGTTGTCGTCGCGCAGCGCGCGGATCTGCGCGGCGCTAAGGCCGAGCAGGCCGGACAGCACCTCGTCGGTGTGCTGGCCGAGGTTTGGTGCCGCGCTTTGCTGCCCCGGTGTGCGGTCGAGCCGGTAGGCCGGACCGTCGTAGGGCATCGGCCCGCACTCGGCCTGCTCCAGCTCCCGGAAGAACCCCAAGGCCCGCAGGTTCTCGTCGCGGCGCAAGTCGCCGCAATTCTGGACCGGGTAGGCGGCGACGCCGGACTCCTGCAGGGCGGCCGCCAGCTCGCCGGCGTTGCGGTGCATGGTCAGGCCGCCAACGTAGACGTCCGTCTGCTCTGGCCGGGCCAGGCGGCCGGCGTGCATGGCTAGCTCTGGCGGGCCGCTGCCGTCCCCGGGGCCACTGGCGGTGCCGCCGAGGACGGCGACCGCGGCCGACCACTGCTCGTCGTCCTCGACCGCCAGCGCGATCCAGCGCTCGCGCCCCGACTCGTCGCGGCAGGGGTAGGCGCCGTGTGGCGCGTACCGGGGCGACCTGTTCCCGGCCGGCGAGGCGACCTCGCCCGTCGCGAAGTAGTGCGTCAGGGCCGGGGCGAGGAACTGCAGCGTCGATTCGTACTGGGACAAGTCGATGAGCTGACCCTCGCCGGTGCGGCGGCGGTGATCAAGCGCCGCGAGCAGCGCGAAGCAGCCGAACCGGGGCGCGATGAAGTCGGTGTACGGGCCGTGCGGCGGCGTCAGCTCCTCGGTCGAGTACCCGGACAGGTAGTAGAGCCCGGCGATGGCGGCCAGCTGAGTGCCGAACCCGGCGAAGCGGGCCCGCGGCCCGGTCTGGCCCTGCAGGCACGTCGCGTAATAGATGATGTCGGGCCGGAGCTGGCGCAGCTGCTCGTATCCGAGGTCCCACCTGGCCATCGTCCCGACCCGGAAGCTCTCCGCGACAATGTCGCAGTGCGGGATGAGCCGGCGGACCAGGTCGCGGCCCGCCGTCGTGGTCATGTCGATGGTGATGCTCCTCTTCGAGGAGTTGAAGTTGCCGAAGTACTGGCTGCGGTTGATTCCGGACGACCCGGCGAACGGCGGCGCGAGCCGCAGCCCGTCGGGGTGCCGGCGCGACTCCACCTTGATGACGTCGGCACCGTTGTCGGCGAGGTACTTCGTCGTGATCGGGCCAACGCCGAACCAGGTGAAGTCCAGCACGCGCAGGCCCGCGGCGACGCCCGTCACGGGTACACCTCTGCCCCGGCCAGGGCGACGACACCGGCCGACTCGAGCGCCGCGATGTCCTCGGCGGCGAGGCCGAGGTCCGCGCGCATGACTTCCGCCGTGTGCTCGCCCAGCATCGGCGCGCGCCGGGCGGGCGGCGCCGGGGAGCGGCTCAGCCGGGCAAACGGACCGACGAGCTCAAGGTCACGGCCCAGGCCCGGGTGGTGCACTCGCTGGTAGAAGTCCCGCGCCGCCAGCTGCCGGTCACCGGCGACGTCGGCCATCGTGGCTACCGGCGCAATCACCCAGCCGCTGTCGTCGGACCGCCGCGCGATCTCGGCTTTCCGCAGGCCGAGCAGCAGGTCGCTGATTGCCGCGTCACACGCGGCCAGCTCGGCGTGAAAGCCCGGGTCGGTGTAGCGGTCAGGCGTCCAGGCCGCGAAGTCGATCGCGGCGACGGCGTCGGGCAGCGGCCCCGACTCGCGCCGCCACCCCAGCAGGCCCAGGGTGGTGGACAGGAACATGCCGCCGCCGATCATGAGCTGGACGTAGCCGTCCGCGCACCGGTACACCGAGGCGCGCGGCATGCCGGCCGGGATGATCCCGGTCCGCTCGAGTGACCGGTTCTCCAGGACGGGGAACGCCGTCTCGGCGTTGGTCGCCCAGACCCCGGCGGCCTGCATGCTGATAACGACCTGCTGGCCGCGGCCAGAGCGCTCCCGCTCCAGATGGGCCAGCATGCTCGCGACCGCAGCCTCCGAGCCAGCGTGGGAGTACGCCTGCGGCACGCTGACCTGCAGCGGCGGCCGGCCGGGGGCGCCCATCATCGCCATCATGCCGCCTGCCGCCCAGCCGGTGATGTCCGCCGCCTGCCAGCTCGCCCCGGGCCCGCGGTCGCCGAACGGCGTGACCGAGGTGTAGATGAGCCGCGGATTGCGGGCGGCGAGGACCTCGTAGGACAGGCCGAGTGCGTTGAGCTGGCCGACCGGAAACGATTCGACGAGGAAGTCCGCGTCGTCGGCGAGGCGGCACAGCAGCTCACGTCCCTGCGGGCGGGTCAGGTCAAGGAGCACCGATCGCTTCCCCGCCGCCATGGCCTGGAAGTAGCAGCTGTCCTCGGGCCCGGGCGGCTCGCGGAGGAATGGCGGGATCCGCCGCATCGGGCTGCCGCCGGGCGGCTCGACTGCGATGACGTCCGCGCCGAGGTCAGCGAACATCTTCCCGGCCAGCACCGCGAGCTCGCCGGCCAGGTCCAGGACCCGGTAGCCGTGCAGCGGTCCTTCGCCGGCCATCACAGACCTGCCGGGGCAGCCGAATGAGGCCGGGCGGCTATCACGTCGGCGGCCGTCACGATGGTCGCGAAGGTGGGGATCGCGACGCGCAAGGCCCACTCGTGGGACTCCCGCAGCGGTGCGGCGCACGCGTCGGCCACGACCCGCACGTCGAAGTCAGAGTCCGCCAGTTCCCGCGCCATGCCGGTGACGCAGACGTCGGTGACGACGCCCGTGACCACGACCGATTCGACTCCCGCGGCCCGCAGGGTAGCGGCGATGTCGGTGCCGGCCAGCGGGCCGCTCGTCGCCTTCTGCGCGACGACGTCGCCGGCGGCCGGGGCGAGCTCAGGGATCACCCGGGCCGCCGGATCGCTCAGCGGCAGGTAGATCCGCTCCCCCAGCGCCGACATCGCCATCTCGTTGTGTCGCCTGGCCCACCCCGGCAGATCGCTGCCGTCCGGCGTGCGACTGCCGAACTCGGTGAAGACCACCGGCTCCGCCCGGCTCCGGAAGTCCGCCAGCAGCCGGGCGATGGCCGGCACCACCGTGGTCGTCAGCCGCTGCCAGTACCAGTCGGCGGCACCCGGTGCGCTGAGCTCGATGAACCGGGCCACGGCATGACCGGGCCGGCAGAAGTACTCCTGCATGTCGACGACCACCAGGGCTGTCCTACTCATCGGGATCCTCCTGATCCCTGCCCGGCGGGAACCGGAGTCCCCGCCGGGCAGGAGGCTGTCGGGCGGTCACGCGGGCCCGGCTCCTGGCCCGGCCACGCCCGCCGGGGCCGGAGTCTCCTGCTTGACGAATGTCGGGCGGCGGACGAGCAGCGCCACGGCGGCCACCACCACCATGGCGATGGCGGCGTAGATCCACATCTCCTTGAAAACCGACGGGTCAGGGATGGGCGTGTGCGGGATGAACTTGGAGGTGAGGATCGCGGTGAATACCGCCGGGCCGAGGCCGCCGACCGCCGAGGTGATCACGGTGTTGGCCGAGGAGTACATCGCCGCCTCGCTGGGCGTGGCGTCGTGCAGGTACGCGGTGATGGCCGCGGTGTAGTCGAAGGCCCAGACGAAGCCCCAGATGAGGTCCCACACGATGAAGTGCCAGATGCCGCTGTGCGCGTAGGCGAGGACGAGGAAGTTGGCCGCGATGATGAGCGAGCTGACGACCATGACCGTGCGCGGCCCGAACCGGATGACGACCGGATGGGCGATCGTCCCGCCGACCATCAGCGCGAGCGAGATCGCGCACAGCCCGAGAGATGACTGCAGCACGGTCAGGCCGAGGCCGTAGCCGGTGGCGGTGGGCAGCTCGGTGTAGGTCGCCTGGGCGAGGTTGGTGTAGATCGCGCCAGTCCCGAGAATCGCGACGACGAAGAACGAGGGCGCGGTCACCCGGTTAGCGATCCGGGTCACGTTGATCAGCGGATTGGCCCGCCTGGTCTCGTAGACGACGAAGATCGCGAGCACCACAAGGCCGCCGATGAGCGAGCCGAGTGTGCTGCCGGCGGTCCAGCCCCACGAGTTTCCCTCGGTGATCGCGAGGACCACGAACACCAGGCCGATGCACACGCCGACGGCACCGCCCCAGTCGATGGGCTCGGTCTGCCGGTGATGGGAGTCGGGCAGGTAGAACCAGGCCACCACGAGCGACAGCGCAGCCAGGATCGAGATCACCCAGAAGACGGTGCGCACGCTGCCGTTCGCCTGGATGATGAGCCCGCTCAGCAGGTACGCGACGGCGACACCGAGGCCGGACGCGGCGGTCAGGATGCCGATCCCGCGGGTGATGCGCTTGGCGTCGGTCCCCCTGGCTCGCAGCAGCGCGTAAACCAGGGGAAGAGCGGCGCTCGCGCCGAGGATCGCCCGCCCGATGAGCAGCAGGGTGAATCCTGACGCCAGCGCGCAGATGATGTTCCCCACCAGCCCGACGGCGAGGCTGGCCAGGATCAGCGGCCGCATGCCGAGGCGGTCGCCGAGCCTGGCGACCGTCGGCACGCAACCTGCGGCGACGAGGCCGGCCACCGACAGCGTCCAGGCTGCCTCGCTCGGGCTCAGCGCGTAGGTCTTCTCGAGATCGCCGACGAGCGGAATCAGGGACAGGCCCCAGGCGTCGGCGACGAGCAGGATGAGGCCGCCGAGCACGGCGATCGAGACCTCGATCGGCATGCCGGTGGCTTGCAGCCTACGGTCGACGGGCGAAACTTTCGTGGGTACGTCCGATGCAATCATGCGCACATCCTTCGGAAAGCCCGGAAGCGATCTGGTCCTCACGGTTCAGCTCCGCCCCCAGTGAGAAGCGGTTCACGTCCGCTCCCCAATGAGAAACAGAATCACTTCTGGAAGTTCCCATGTCAAGCCTGTATTTCGGTGGCGTTACATGGAACTTTCCTCTCGCGCCGCAGCAGGACCAAGGCACGGACCGCATCCGCAGACCATGCGTCACCAGACTTTCTAACTGCGAATACATCACTCTTGAACCGTCCACGGGCCGACGAGCCGAAGGTCGCCGACACACGGAAGGCCGACGCGGCGCGCCGGGCGCGCCGGCGGAGGTGGTTGGCGTCCGCGCGATGCAGGCTGTCAGAGAGAAGGAATTCTGATAATCAGCGCGGCGACGAGTCGGCGCGGGAACGGTCCGCGTCGACCTGTCCGGGCGGCAGGTCGAGCAGGCGGCACGCGGCGAAGATCGCGAACCGGACCTCGCTCGGGGCGATCGACCCGACCATCCAGCCCTCGATGGCCGCGCCTGCCGCGGCGAGCACGACCCACAGCACCTGCCGCTGCTGCCCGGACATCGGTTCCGCGACCTTGCGCACGATGTCCATCTGCAGCCTGCCCGCGCGCTCGCGCTCCGCACGGAACGCCGGGTCAGACAGCCCCACGAGCCGCCGCACGACGCTGCCCATCGTCGGCACCCGCTGGTCGAACTCGAATGCCCGCAGCAGGTTCTGCGCTACCCGCTCGCTTACCGTCAGGCCAGTTCGCTGGCTGGGGTGGGCGCGCGCGAGCAGTGACTCCAGGTGCTGGTGAACCACCGCGAACAGCAGGTGCTCCTTTGACGGGAAGTACCGGTACAGCGTCGCCAGCGAGACCTCGGCCAGGGCCGGCATCTCGCTCATCTGCAGTGCGTCCTCGCCGCCGGTCGTGACCAGCATGGTGGCCACTTCGACCATCCGCTGGTACCGCGCGCGCTGTGCCTCGGTGACCGGCTGCGCGGGCGTGACCGTCATAGCTCCCTCCTCGGCACGCGGCCCGGCTGTCCGGCCGCGCGGGCCACCGCGGCGACGGCCGGCCGGGGCATTGACGGATCCGGCCAGCTCTTGATAAACAGAATCCATTCTTCTTCTTCGCCTCGGTGTGCAGATGGGGTGTAGGAAACTCAATGATAACTGGAAGGCCTTGCATGGGTGTCATCGACGGACGGGTAGCGATCATCACGGGCGGCGCCCGCGGGATCGGGGCCTCAATCAGCCGACTGTTCGCGTCTCAGGGGGCATCGCTGGTCATCAACGACCTCGGCGGCAGCCCAGACGGCACCGGCAGCGACGAGGGCCCGGCCAAGCAGCTAGCCGACGAGATCACGGCGGCGGGCGGCACTGCGGTCGCCGACGGCGGCGACGTGGCCGACGTCGCGACGGGCGAGCGGCTGGTGCAGACCGCGGTCGATCAGTACGGCCGGCTCGACATCGTCGTCAACGTGGCCGGCATCCTCCGCGACCGGATGATCTTCAACCTGTCGGAGGCCGACTGGGACGAGGTGATCCGGGTTCACCTTAAGGGCCACTACTCGACTGTCCGGCCGGCCTCGGCGTACTGGCGCGAGCAGCGGAACCCGCAGGGGCACTACCGGATCATCAACTTCACCTCGAACTCGGGCCTGGAAGGCTCGCCCGGCCAGCCCAACTACGCGGCCGCCAAGATGGGCATCGTCGGGCTCACCTATTCACTCGCGCAGGCACTGGCCCGCTACGGGGTGACCGCGAACGCGATCTCGCCCGGCGCGGCGACCCGACTGACGGCGACCATCCCCGGTGACCCGCTGGCCGCGGCCGACGACGCCGTCCAGGCCGCGATGTCGCCCGACAACATCGCGCCTGTGGCCTTGTACCTCGCCAGCGAGCGGTCCGACTGGCTGACCGGCCGGGTCGTCTCGTCGATGGGCTTCGACGTGGGCTTGTACGAGAACCCGCAGCAGATCAGGCAGTTGTCGGCGCCGGGCCCGTGGCAGTACGACAAGCTCGCGGCCGCTATGGAGCGCAGCTTCCGCCCGGTCGCCGACGGCCTCCCGGACAGCATCTTCCAACCCGCGAAGTCTCACTAACCACGGCAGCGGCCCGACCCGCCGATCCAGCCCGACAAACCCGGAGGACGCCTTGCCAGGCGGAGCAACACCCATGCCCACCCCCGACACCCTTCCCTTCTGGGAAGCCGCGCAGGAGGAGCGGCTCGCCATCCAGCAGTGCCGGTCGTGCAGCCGCTACTACTTCTACCCGCGCGATCACTGCCCGCACTGCTCATCCGGCGACGTCGCCTGGCGCGACGTCTCCGGATCGGGCCGACTGATCTCCTACGTCATCAACTACCGGCCGCTGCCTCCGGCCGACCCGGAGCAGCCCCAGGTCATCGCCCTGGTCCAGCTGGACGAAGGGCCCCGCCTGCTCACGAACATCGTCGGCAGCCCCGCAGACCCCGACTTCCTCCCCCTCGACGCGCCGGTCACCGTCGGCTTCGAGTCACGCGGTGACTGGAAGCTCCCCGTCTTTCGCCTGGCAGGTGAGCGGTGACCGGCATGCATCACGGGAACGTGGCCGTTATCGGCGCCGCCGAGACTACGGGGCTCGGCGTGCTGCCGGAGCTGTCGATGATCCAGCTGCACGCCGAGGCCGCCCGCAACGCCCTCGCCGACGCGGGGCTGACGACCGCTGACATCGACGGAGTCGCGACCGGCGGGCCCATGCCGATGGAGGTCTCGCACTACCTCGGGATCACCCCGGCTTGGGTCGACGGCACGATGGTCGGCGGCTGCAGCTTCATGCTTCACGTCCGGCACGCGGCGGCCGCCATCGCGTCGGGAGCCGCCACGACCGTGCTGATCACGCACGGCGAGTCGGGCCGGTCGCGGGTCGGCATGAGCAGGTACGCGGTACGGGCGCCCGACACCGTGTCGGGCCAGTTCGAGGTGCCCTACGGCGCGCTGATGCCGTTCGCGACCTTCACCGTGCCGGCGCTGCGCTTCCTGCACGAGCGCGGGATGAGCCGCACCGACCTGGCCGAGGTCGTCGTCGCGCAGCGCCAGTGGGCGGCCGGCAACCCGCGGGCGTTCCGGCGCAAGCCCATCACGGTCGACGAGGTACTGAACGACTCGCCGCCGGTGGCCTACCCGTTCACCCGCGACATGTGCTGCGTGGTCACCGACGGCGGCGGCGCGCTCGTCCTGACCTCGGCGGAGCGGGCGGCCGACCTGCCGGGCGGCAGCCGGGCCGTGTACCTGCTCGGCTCGGGCGAGGCCGTCGGGTCGCCGGTCATGTCGCAGATGGCGGAGGTCGATTCCTTCGCCGGGTTCCGCAGTTCCAGCGCGGCGGCGCTCCGCAGCGCC
>Ga0210389_10003717_pt1 | contig 11928 bp, 11 predicted proteins | sample IncBWH28OmetaG_FD_160127 | JGI IMG/M metagenome (GOLD analysis project Ga0210389, IMG submission 160127) | Forest soil microbial communities from Barre Woods Harvard Forest LTER site, Petersham, Massachusetts, United States - Inc-BW-H-28-O ... | reverse complement strand
ACCGAAGCGAGAAATGCGGAGCAGCATCAGATTCGGGTTGAGTCGCTGCAGGGTGTCGACGTCAAACCCCCAGCCGTCCAGCGTACCCGGCGCGAAATTCTCCACCAGCACGTGCGCCCGCGCGATCACCTCGGCGGCGCCCGCAAGTGTGGCGCCCCCCTTGCCGGCGTTGAGGTACTCGAACAGCCCGGACCGCTGCGGGTCGGGGACGCCGCCGGGGAACGGACCCCAGCGGCGCAGCGGATCTCCGGCGGGCGGCTCGATCTTGGTGACCTCGGCGCCGAGGTCGACGAAAAGCTTTGTGGCGTAAGGACCTGAAATCTCGTTGGCGAGTTCGACGACGTGGAGACCGGCTAAGGGTCCCGTCACGCAGGCATCCCAATAGCCTTCGGCTCCATGTACTGATGCAGGCTGCCGATTCCGCCGCCCTCACGACCGAACCCGCTTAACTTGAAACCGCCAAACGGCGCGTCACCGGGACCGATGCCGTTGACCGCGATCTGGCCGGTGCGGACGCGTCGGGCAACGCCGACGGCCCGGTCCACATCTGAGCCCCACACCGCACCGGAAAGTCCGTACCGAGAGTTGTTCGCGATCGCTACCGCGTCGTCGTCGTCGCTGTAGCGGAGCACGCTCAACACCGGCCCGAACACCTCTTCCTGGGCGATGGTCGAATCCGGATCGACCTCGGCGAGGATCGTCGGTTCGAAGAAGAACCCGACATCCTGGCCGGCCGGACGACCGCCGCCCGTCATCAGCTTGGCGCCGTCGTTGAGCGCGCCGTCGACGTGCGCCTGGACACGCTGTAGCTGCGCCGCGCTGATGAGCGGGCCCATCTGCACGTCGGGATCGGTGGGGTCGCCGACGCGCACCGCGCGGGCCAGCTCGACGAGCCGGCCGACGACGTCGTCGTGCAGCGAATCGGGCAGCAGGAGTCGACTGTGCAGGATGCACGCCTGTCCGGCATGTAGCGAGCAGCAGTCGAACAGCATCTGTTCGAGCATCTGGTCGGTCACTACAGTGTCGTCGAGGACGATGCTCGCTGACTTCCCGCCGCACTCCAACAAGATGCGCTTCATGGCGTCGCCGGCGGCCCGCATGACCTCGCAGCCGACCGCCGAGCTGCCGGTGAAGCTGATCATGTCAATGCGCGGGTCGGTGGTGAGCAGCTTGGCCGCCTTGAGGCCCGACGGGGTGACGACGTTGACCACCCCCGGCGGGATGTCGGTGTGCTCGTCGATGATCTTGGCCAGCGCGAGCCCGGCCAGCGGCGTCAGCGGCGAGGGCTTGAGCACGACGGTATTGCCAGCCGCCAGAGCGTTATTCACCTTCATGACGTTGAGGCAGTGCGGGAAGTTCCACGGCGTCAGGATCGACACGACGCCCAGGGGCTCATGGCACATCAGCGTCGTGCCCGCGCCGACGCCGGTGACCGGCCGGTCGCCCAGCTCGGCGGCGAGCTGGGCCGCGCGCATGGACATGTATCCGGCGCCGTCGACCTGCATCACGCGCTGGTTGGCGGTGCAGCCCCACTCCACTTGAGACAGCGCGAAGAACTCGTCGTTGTGCTTCAGCAGGGCATCGCCCAGCTGGTTGAGGCAGCCCGCGCGCGCCTGGTGGCTCATGCGGGCCCACGGCCCCTCGTCGAACGCCCGCCGCGCGGCCGCGATCGCCTCGCCGACCTGGGCGACGCTCGCATCGGGTGCGGTCGCGATGCTCTGTTCGGTGGCCGGAGCGATGTCGTCGTACCGACCATCCTGCGGCTCGACCCATCTTCCCTCGATGTAGAGCTGGTAGGTGTCAACGAAGTCGGCCACTGATTCCTCACTCGGACGTCGGTCATCTAGAGACACAGTGTTCACCGGTCGGACGCGGGCGTCAATCACTAATCGCGTGAATTCCAGGCGTTTCCAATATGTTGACGCTGTATTGACAGCCCCGGGCGGCGCGGGGTAGACACATTCTCGCAAGACAGATTGCGCTGATCTGTCGGATCCCGTGTCCCGCGAGAGGGGCCCACAGTGCGTACTGAGTTCCCATTGCACTCCCCCGATTTCTACGCCGGCGATCCGTACCCCGCTTACCGCGAGCTGCGCGCGACGTCGCCGGTGCACTGGAACGACGTCACCAACTTCTGGGCACTGCTGAAGTACGAAGACATCCGCTTCGTGTCGAGCAACCCGGCGCTGTTCTCCTCGACCACGGGCATCACCATCCCCGACCCGGCGCTGCCGAACCCGGTGCAGGAGGGCAGCCTCATCTTCACCGACCCGCCGCGGCACCGGCAGCTGCGCAAGCTGATCAACTCGGGGTTCACCCGTCGGCAGGTGACCATCCTGGAGCCGAAGATCCGCGAGATCGTGCGCGGGATCCTCGACGAGATCGAACCCGGATCCACCCACGAGTTCGCCGAACAGATCGCCGCTCCCCTGCCGACGTGGATCATTGCCGAGCTGCTCGGCGCCCCGCGCGATGACTGGGAGCAATTCCGCGCGTGGTCGGACGCGGCCGCCGGAACAGCCGACCCCGAGATAGAACTCGACACCACGGTGGCCCTCGGCCAGTGCTACGAGTACTTCCAAAAGCTGATCGCCGCCAGGCGAGTCGAAGCGCGTGACGACATGCTGTCGATTCTGGTCAGCGCCGAAATCGACGGACATCGCCTTAACGACGATGACCTGCTCAAGTTCGCGTTTCTGCTGCTGGTGGCCGGCAATGAAACCACTCGCAATCTGATCGCGCTGGGCACCCTCGCGCTGATCGAGCACCCCGACCAACGCCGCCTGCTGGTCGATGATCCCTCGTTGATCCCGGCCGCCGTCGAGGAAATGTTGCGATGGAACAGCCCCGTGGTCCACATGGCGCGCGCCGCGACCACCGACGTCGAGATTCGCGGTCAGCTGATCCGGCAGGGCGACGTGGTGGTGATGCTCTACGGGTCGGCCAACCGCGATGAGGACGTATTTGGCTGCGACGCAGAAGAGTTCAAGGTGACTCGGCACCCCAACCCGCACATCGCGTTCGGGTGCGGCGAACATTCCTGCCTGGGCGCGCAATTGGCCCGCCTCGAGGCGTGGGTGATGTTCGACGAGCTGCTGCGCCGATTCCCCCGGCTCGAGCTGGTCGGCGAGGTGGACCGGATGCGGGCGACCATGATCCCCGGCGTCAAGCGGATGCCGGTGAGGTTGGGGACCTAGGGCATGCAACTCGACTACACGCCCGAGCAGCTGACGCTGCGCAACGAGATCCGCGCCGCGCTGGAAGAGGTGATGACGCCCGAGCGCAGCGCCGCGGTGGCCGAACGCATCGAGGGCGGCACCGCGGTGCGGGAATGCGTACGCGCCCTGGCGGCGGCCAACCTGCTCGGCGTTGATTGGCCCAAAGAATATGGGGGACACGGATTCTCGGCGGTCGAGCAGTTCATCTTCGCCGAAGAGGCGCGGCGGGTCGGCGCTCCGATCCCGCTGGTGACGCTCAACACGGTCGGGCCGACACTGATGCAGTACGGCACCGAAGAGCAGAAACAGAAGTTTCTGCCCGCGATCCTGGACGGCAGCGTGGAGTTCGCGATCGGCTATTCCGAGCCCGGCGCGGGAAGCGACCTGGCCTCGCTGCGCACCAGGGCCGTCCGCGATGGGGACGAGTGGGTGATCAACGGCCAGAAGATGTTCACCAGCGGCGCCGCCTACGCCGACTACATCTGGCTGGCCGCCCGCACCGATCCAAACGCCAAGACGCACAAGGGAATTTCCATCTTCATCGTGCCTACCTCGTCGCCTGGGTTTTCCTGGCAACCGCTGCATACCATGACGGGCATCTCCACCTTCTACACGTTCTACGACGACGTGCGGGTCCCGGCAAGTGCGATCGTGGCTGGCGAAAACAAGGGGTGGCAGCTGATCACCACCCAGTTGAACTTCGAACGCGCGGCCCTGGGCAACCTCGGCGCCCTCGAGCCGCTGTTCGAGAAGACGCTGCACTGGGCCACCACCACCGACCTCGACGGTGGCCGCGTCATCGATCAGCCCTGGGTGCAGCTCGCGCTCGCCCGGGTGGAGGCGCAGGTCGCCGCCTACAAGCTCGTCAACATGCGGGTGAACGCCGCCATGACGAGGGGCGCGCTGAACATGGGCGAAGCCTCGGCCGCCAAGGTGTTCGGCACCGAGCTCACCCAACAGGTCGCGCGCGAGCTGCTGGAAGTGCTCGACCGCAACGGGTTACGCCGCGGCGCCGACGCGCCGCTGCGCGGGGAGCTGGAATCCGCCTACCGGATCGCGGTCATCAATACGTTCGGCGGCGGCGCCAACGAAATTCAACGTGACATCATCGCCATGGCTGGATTGCTCATGCCACGAGCACCCCGAGACCTTCGTGCTCCAGACAAGTCAGGAGGAACCACCCAGTGACAGACGAAGACACCGAATTGCGCGCCAAGCTGCGGGCGCTGGTCGGGCAGCCCACCGGCGGCACGGGAAAGCCCACGGTGGCACCGGATCCCGTCAATCAGCCGATGATCCGGCACTGGGCCTACGCGATGGCCGACATGAACCCCGCCTACCTCGACCCGGAGTTCGCGGCGGCATCGCGGTTCGGCGGGATCGTGTCACCGCCGGTCATGCTGCAAACCTGGACGATGCCGTCACCGAAGCTGGAGGGGATCGGCGAGCGGGGCGGCGCCCCGATCGAGACGAAAACCAACCCAACGGCTTTCCTCGACGAGGCCGGGTACAGCAGCACGGTGGCGACCAACTCCGAATTCGAAATCGAGCGCTATCCCCGGCTCGGCGACGTCATCAGCGCGACGGCGGTATACGAGAGCGTATCCGACGAGAAGAAGACGTCGCTGGGAATCGGCTTCTTCCTCACCTGGGTGACCACCTACACCGACCAGAACGGCGAAGTGCTGGGGCGGCAGCGGTTCCGGGTGCTGCGGTTCAGGCCGGAGAACTGATGGCCACCCGCCTTGCGCCGGCGATCGGACCGGACAACGAGTTCTTCTGGGACGGGCTGCGTAAGCAGAAGCTCCTCATTCAACGCTGCAAGGGATGCGGCCGGCTGCGCAACCCCCCGCGGCCCATGTGCCCCAATTGCCGCTCCCTGGAGTGGGACACGATCGAGTCGTCGGGCCGCGGCACGGTCTACAGCTACGTGATGCCGCACGAGCCGAAGGTCCCCTTCCTCGACTATCCCTACGTGGTCGCGCTGGTGGAGCTCGCCGAAGGCGTGCGGCTGGTTTCGAACCTCTGCGACATCGACCCGGCCGACGTCACGGTCGGGATGCCGGTCGAGGTCTGCTACCAGACCTTCGATAACGACCTGGTTCTGCACCAGTTCCGGCCCACGGTCTAGGTAGCGCGCCATGGACTTCGCGTTCACCGAAGAGCAGGAGACGATCTCCAAGCTCGCCCGGGAACTCTTCGAGCGCCGGGCCACACCCGAACGACTGACCGAGCTCGAGTCCGGCGAAACACGCTACGACGCCACGCTGTGGCAAGAACTCGCCGGCGTCGACCTACTGGGCACCGCGTTGCCGGAGTCGGTTGGCGGTAACGGCGGTGGCTTCGTAGAACTCGGTGTGCTGCTCTCCGAGGTCGGATGGAGCGTCGCCCCGGTGCCGGTCTACGCGACGCTGGTCTTGGGCGCCGACCCGATCGCGCGGCACGGAAGTCCCGAACAACAGCGGCGCTTCTTGCCCGGAGTCATTGCGGGAGAACGCATCCTGACCGCGGGACTGGCCGAGCCCAGCCGCTCCGATCCCATGCTGCCGGCCACCCAAGCCCGGCGCGACGGCACGATTTGGCGCCTGGACGGAGCCAAGGAGCTGGTACCGGCCGCCCAGCTGGCCGACACGATGCTGATTCCCGCCACCACCGACAACGGCGACGTGGGCCTGTTCCTGCTCGCGAGCAACGCCGCGGGCGTCGAGATCCGGCCGGTCGCGACCACCAACCGTGAGCCGTGCGCGGACGTATTCCTGCACGGCGCAGTAGTTTCCGCACAGGACAGGCTGGACGGCGAGATTTCGTCGCTGTACAGCCGCGCCTTGGTGGGCCTGTGCGCGATCCAGGTGGGCGTGGCGGAGCGGGCGTTGCGGATGGCCGCCGCCTACACCACCGGGCGTGAGCAGTTCGGGCGCCCGATCGGCAGTTTCCAGGCGGTGCAGCAGCGGATGGCGGACGCGTTCATCGATGTCGAGGCGATCCGCTGGACCACCTGGCATGCGGCCTGGCTGATCGCGCAGGGCCGGCCCGCGGACCGCGCCGCCCGCATCGCGAAGTTCTGGGCTGCCGAGGCCGGCGCCCGGGTCGCCGCGACCACCCAACACGTGCACGGCGGCATCGGAATCGACATCACCTATCCCCTGCACCGCTACTTCTTGTGGGCCAAACACAACGAACTCAGCCTTGGCCCGGCCACCGCGCAGCTGGCGCACCTGGGCAGCACTTATCCCTCAGCCTCGGAAGGAAACCTATGACGACCACCACCACCCGCACCACGACCCTGAAGTGGGCGGACATCGAAATCGGGGACGAGGTAACCACTCTCGACGTCCCCATCACCACCACGATGATCGTCGCGGGCGCGATCGCCACGCGCGACTTCATGCCGGTGCACCACGACCGCGACTACGCCAACAAGCAGGGCTCGCCCAACCTCTTCATGAACATCCTGACCACCAACGGGTATTGCATGCGATTCCTCACCGACTGGGCAGGACCCGAGGCAATGGTCAAGAAACTGTCGATTCGCCTTGGCGTGCCATGCTTTCCCGACGACCCGCTGCGCTTCACCGGCAGCGTGACCGGAAAGACTCGGGGTTCAGGGGGGCGGCCGGCTGAGAACTTCGTCGAAGTGACCTTCCAGGGCGCCAACAGCCTTGGCAATCACGTCTCGGGCACCGCCGTCCTCAGCCTGCTCGACGGGGCCGGCGCGTGACGGGCTCGCTACCCGGCAGCTGCGCCATCGCCGGCATCGGCCAGACCGAGTTCTCCAAGGAATCCGGGCGCAGCGAACTACAATTGGCGTGCGAGGCGGTCAGCGCCGCCCTCGACGACGCCGGCCTGGCACCAAGTGACGTCGACGGCATGGTCACGTTCACCATGGACGCCAGCGACGAGATCGACGTCGCGCGCAACGTCGGCATCGGGGACCTGAGCTTCTTTTCCCGCGTCCCGCACGGGGGCGGGGCGGCGGCCGGCACCGTGGTGCACGCGGCCATGGCCGTCGCGACGGGTGTCGCCGATGTGGTGGTGTGCTACCGCGCGTTCAACGAGCGTTCCGGCTTTCGTTTCGGCGGCAGCGGTCGCACCACTGCGGAAACCCCGCCGTTCATGGCGTTTTACGCACCGTTCGGATTGCTCACTCCCGCAGCGTGGGTCGCGCTGCACGCCCAGCGGTACATGTCGACGTACGGCGTCACCAACGAGGACTTCGGCAGGATCGCCGTCGTCGACCGCGCCCACGCCGCCAAAAACCCCGACGCGTGGTTCTACCAGCGGCCGATCACGCTGGAAGACCACCAGAACTCCCGCTGGATCATCGAACCCGTGCTGCGACTGCTTGATTGCTGCCAGGAAAGCGATGGCGGCGTCGCTCTCGTCGTGACGAGCGCCGAGCGCGCCCGCGACCTTCGGCAGCCGCCCGCGGTGATCACCGCCGCCGCGCAGGGCGCGGCCCACAACGGCGAGATGATGACCAGCTACTACCGCGAGGACATCACCGGCCTGCCCGAGATGGGCGTGGTCGCCGACAGGCTGTGGCGTGATTCGGGCCTCAAACCGCAAGACATCCAAACCGCCTTCATCTACGACCATTTCACGCCGTTCGTGTTCACCCAGCTCGAGGAACTCGGGTTCTGCGGGCGCGGCGAGGCCAACGACTTCGCGACCGTCGAGCGCCTGTCGCTGGGTGGAGCGTTGCCGATCAACACCAACGGCGGGTTGCTGGGCGAGGCCTACATCCACGGCATGAACGGCATCACCGAAGGAGTTCGCCAGGTGCGCGGGACGTCGTACAACCAGGTCGACAATGTCGAGCACGTGTTGGTCACGTCGGGCACCGGCGTGCCCACCAGCGGCCTGATCCTCGCGCCCTCGGTGTAGTCACATGACCCAGGCTGCTGCAGTGACCGAGGCGACCGATACCCGCGAGCTCATCATCGAGGCCGCGTACGCGTGCTTCGCCAAACACGGCCTGCAGAAGACGACGATCGTCGACATTGCCAGGCGGGCCAACGTATCCCGGAGCACGATCTACGAATACTTCAGCGACAAGAGCGCCATTCTGGAGGCCTGCGCCGAACACGCCTCCGAGCAGTTTTACCGCGAGATGTCCAAGGCGATGGATCGGGGCGGCCCGCTAGAGGAGAAGCTGTCCCACGCGGCGGTATTCGTGACGCGGGCGCGGCGGGCCATCGCTTCGGAGAAGTATTTCGACGAGGACGCGATCAGCCTGCTGCTGACCAAGGACGCCGCCGTGTTGCTGCGCGAGTGCGTCGACTTCTTCGCGCCGTACCTCTCCGCCGCGAAGCTGACCGGTGAGGTTCGCAAAGACCTCGACGTCGAAGCCGCCGGCGAGTGGTTCGCGCGTATTTTGTTTTCGCTGTTCAGCACGCCGTCATCGACGCGGGATATGGACGATCCCGAGGTCGTCGCCGAGTTCGTGCGTGCCCATGTGGTGCGTGGCTTCGCCACCGACCGCCCGCGGCCGCGGCGAGCAAGCGACGTCAGGTGACCCTGTGTTCAGCGGCAGAACACCCGACATGCACCTTTCTTAAGGATTAGGTCGGCGCGGCTGCTGGCAGGATTCGGGGCGAAATGGCTACTCGTGCCCGCTCCCTCGCCGCCATTGCGGCAGTGCTTGCCCTCACAGTTGCGTGCGCCGGGCGCGACCCTCCGAGCGCGGAACCCGCGGCTACCACGCCGATTCGCCATCTGGTGATCATTTATCAAGAGAACATCTCCTTTGACCACTACTTCGGCACCTATCCCCATGCCGCCAACATCGACGGACAACCATTCACGCCAAACCCCGGCAACCCTTAAGCGTTTAGCGTTCGGCCAGCGCCCTCAGGAAGAACGCCGGCATAGCCAACTGAAACTTGGGTGTCCAGCTCGCGGCCGATGACGTGGCTCGACGCCGGCGCAACGGAATCGCCGGTGACGACCGCACAAAGGATCACACCGAAGGTCGCCGCGCGATCGTCACAGTCGAGTAGTCGATTGTTAAGAATTACACCGATAATGCCCAGGTCGAGCCGGGAACTGTGATGGTGCGAGACGCAGACGGTGCATTTTGCGCCGATCGGCGGCGCGTAAACCGTTGCGCGGGCTTCTATTTGGCTTCCGTCCCTACCACGGTGGCCACACACTGTGCAATCGAGGTGTGAGCAGGCTGTTTTCTCGGCCTGCTAGAGGCCCGCCGTCGATATCGCGCCAGATTCCACGGCCTCGAAGTCGCTGCCGTGCACCTTGCCGAAGTCGGTGACGAGCTTTTCCATCATCGGCGACCACGCGTCGTCGCTGTCGCCGCTGAAGTACCAGTCGCTCCCGTTGTCCGCGAGGATGAGTCCGTACTGCTGCATCGCCACGAGGATGACCTTCGTTGGGCCGCTGAACGCGCTCGTGTCGAAGCTGGCCTTGAGTCGGAGGCGCAAGCCCATGGGCGGCAACGTCGCGTCCTTCGTTCCCGCCGCGTGCGTGGCCGGGTGGATGTAGGCCTGCTGCGTGCTGTTCATCGTGAACCGGATGGCGTGGTTTATCGAGCCCGCTTGGACCTCGGAGACCTTCACCAGGCCGGGAAGGATGGGCAGCCCCGCGGCGTCGGCGCTGGACCACCCATCGGGTCGGAGCGCGCCCGTTTTGAGGTCGAACTTCGCGCCCGACGCGCAGCTCCATCCCGGGCTCGTGAACGTGCTGTTCCACGTCTCGTAGAGGGTGCACGTCGACGTGTCGATCACCAGGACGTGCATGTCGCCGCCGGAGCCGGCGCCGCCCTCGACCTTGGCGTCCGGAGGGAACGGATAGGGGCCCGGGTCGCTCTCGTCGGAGTACTGGAAGGTCATCGGGACCTTCGCCTGTCCCGCTCCGACGGTTTGCCAGGGAATGCCGTAATGGTTGGTCGACCAGTCGCCCCAGTCAGGGTGCAGCTGCTTGGTCAGGTTCATCGTGGTCATGTACGTGGACCACTTCGCGTGCACGGGAAACTTTCTCGTGTCGTCGATGCGTGTGTTCCATGCGTTGTCCGCAGGGAAGATCGTGCACCCGCCGATCGACGGAGGAAGCCCACCCGGATCGCCAGGGCCGTCCGCGGTTTTGGGCGCCTCCCAGGTATCAGCGAAGTATTCCGGTTCCTGGTTTTGCGGGTTGTCTGGCTCGCGTTCACCGCCGAACAGGACGATTCGCTGCCGAGCGGTGTCGTAGGTGATCGCATGTGCGTAGCGTCGCTCCGGTCCAATGTCTTGCAATTTCGACCAGGCGCTATCTGCCCACTGCCAGGTATCACCAAGCGAGTGATCAGATTTCCCGCCATGCAGGATGAGAGTTCGGCCGCTAGAAGCCATCGCGGCGCCGGTGCGAGCCGCAGGACCGGTGTCTGCCACCTGTGTCCAGCTCGCCCCGTCCCATTCCCACGTGTCACCGACAGGTTGAAGCACGCCGCCGCCACCAGTGCCGACCAGGCCGCCGAACAGCAAGATCCTCTGTTTCAGGCTGTCATACGCCATGGCGTGGCCACAACGCGGCGCCGGTCCAGTCTCCTCGATTTGGGTCCATGACGTTCCGTCCCACTCCCAAGTGTCGCCGACGACACCTGTGGTGCCGTTACTGCTCTGCAGACCGCCAAACAGCACCAGGCGCGACCGAGTGACGTCGTACGCTGTCGCGTGATCGTGCCGTGGCGTCGGGCCCAAGTCTTCGAGCTGGGTCCACTCCTCACCGCCGAATGCCCACGTATCCTGCAACGCCTTACCTGGCGACGGCTGGCCACCGAAAAGCACGATGTGGCCTCGAGTGGGGTCGAAGGTGGTCGAGTGCGCCGTGCGTCCGTCCGGGCCGATTCTGGCTACTTGTGTCCAGTACTTTCCATCCCACGCCCACGTCTCGATCGAGCCCGAGCTTCCCCCGAAAAGGTAGGTCCGATTCCTGCCGGGAAGAAACGCCATCGCGCACCCCGATCTGGGCGAAGGGCCGATATCTTGCCGCTGTGTCCAAAGCAGACGCGCCACTGCCTTTACCCCTCTATTTGGTCGATTATCTGGTCGATCAAGGGGCCAACTGCCGGCTCTTGTATGACCCCGCGTATCGCCACGCGTGAGACGCTATTCGCACGATCCGTCCACCGCACGGGTAACCCGAACTACTCCTTTCTTGTTGCGGCCCTGTGTTTCTTGTTGCGGCCCTGCGTTCAAGCCAGCGCCCTTTCTCTGGCCGGGCCACCGCGGCACCCCAGCGTGTGATGCGGTGCGTTTAGCCCTCCGGTGGGTGACGAGGCGGTGCTGTGGCTATGAGGCGGTCTGGCTCCCGCCGAAAGCTACGGCGCGGGCGGCACGGCATCACACCCGCAAGCCACAGGATCAGAGCGGAAGGGTGACGCATGGCCTAGTAGTTCTAGCGGAAGCCAGGATAAAGGCGTTCGGGTAGCCGCCTGGCCTGTGCTCGCGTTACCGGGGCGTGAGCCGAAGACGGGGATATGACGGCCAATGGGGTCTGTCTTCCGGCGGTAGTCGCCCCAACCGGCGTACACCCGCTCCGCAAGTCCATACAGGCGTGCGCGCTCGTCGGGGTCGGTGACCTCGGTCGCCAGAAACTTCTCGTCGCCTAGTTCGCATTCAGGGTGCGCCCTGAGATTGTAGTACCACTGCGGGTGTTTCGGGCCGCCGTAGTTTGACGCGGTCACGATGGGATCGGGTCCATCGTGGAAGTAAGTGAT
>Ga0210389_10003716_pt1 | contig 11929 bp, 6 predicted proteins | sample IncBWH28OmetaG_FD_160127 | JGI IMG/M metagenome (GOLD analysis project Ga0210389, IMG submission 160127) | Forest soil microbial communities from Barre Woods Harvard Forest LTER site, Petersham, Massachusetts, United States - Inc-BW-H-28-O ... | reverse complement strand
GACGACCGGTCCAATTGCCGGTTGCGGTGGGAAACTCGTGATATCCGGCACATCCTGGTAAGACACTGCTAGATCCAGCGTGGCGGACGGATCGGCCGGGAAGTCGCGAGTGGTCGAGTAAAGGAGCGCGAATGAAGTGTGATCGGTCGCAGTGGTCGCGGCGGCGTCGTGATCAAGCTGGCGCACTTCGACGTCGATCCGAACCGTGACGACGTCGGGATCGGGAAGTCCGACATCGCGTTTTTCCGCCCTCGCGGAAGGAACGTCGGCAAGAAGCGCGGCGACTGCGCCGGGGAAGCCGGTGAAGACAAGATCGGGATAACCGAGCCGGGGCCGTTGGACGGTATACACCGTCTGCGGCTCCGCCGACGTTGCCGTTTCGTCGTAGTTCGTGACCACTACCTGCTTAGGGGGCGTGTAGCGCCGGAACGCAATGTCCGCAATGGGCGCTGGCGCCGGATTCACGGGGTTATCGGAGACCTCCGGACCGCCGCGAGAAAGATCGCATAGCCGGATGCGAAAATCGTAGCTCTGGCCATAGCGCAGGGGCACGACGTTGTCGTCTACGGGCTGGTACTGGCGCGAAGGCGTCGGATCCGGAAAGCCCGAAGTCTGTAAGGCGACTGCGTCGCCGAGAACCAGAGAAGCGCCCCGCCATTGCGTGAAGTAGCTGGGAAGCCACCATTCGGCGGGCGCGGCCGGATCGTGGCGGATCGGCGGCGTCTCGATGCCGAGCTCACCGTTGAACGTTCCAAGCGCCGTTCCGTTGAGTTGCATGGTTCCCGTAACTTCGCAGAGCGAGTGCCACTTTGGCGTTCCATGCTGGCGCACATCGACCCGATAGGCGGCCACGCCAGCGGGAGCGTCGAGAGCGCTGGCGTCAATCTGCCGGTTGAGCCAGATGGCGACCTGTTCGTCATCCCAGCCCACGCGAATGCCGAAATCTCCCACTGGCGGAAGTCCGTCCGGAGTGGTGTCCGTCAGAAGCGCGCGACTTGGCTGCGAGCCGTGGACAATCTTCGCGAATCCGTCGTCATAATCCTCGGCTTCTGGAAAGATTTCGTCATAGGAGTCCGGCGGCGGCACAGAAAGTACGGGAAACAGGACCGCCGCAAACAGCGGCCGCGACGCGCCGGAGAGCGCGGGAATCCGAGCCGCATAGGACTGCAGCAGATCGGGACGAACCGCAAACTGCGGAGCTAGATCGCTTGCCGGATCGAGGCTGAGAAACAGCCACCCACCGTTCGCGAAAAACGTCGGAGTCGGCAGTGCAAAGCTGGTCTCGTAGAGCAACCCGAGCGCGGAAGCCAACAGCGGCTGGCGAAGCGCAAAAGCAAAAACGCGGCCCCAACTTACCGTGCTCGGGGGGGGCGGCTGAGGAGTCTTGATCGGCGGATTGTTCAGCAAGCAAGAATACTCGTCTTCGGTCACAGCAAAGGGAGTGCGTGGGCGGTCGAAGGCGAAGGCTGCGCGATAGCTATCGGGCAGATATTTGCGGGTACGGAAGCCGCTGCGCTTTGGTGTTGCTCCGGCGGGATCGGGCACGATAGTAAAGCTGGCCTTCAGTTGTTCAAATAGCGCGCGAGCGTTGGCAGGCGCCGTAATAGTGAGCGGCACTTGTGCACTAACGTCCGCCGGTTGGGGCAGTGCCGCCAACGATGGGATGAGAGCCGCTTGCATTTTCAACTTGGCATCTGCGAAGGCGGGCGAGTCGGGAGCCGGGGGCACTCCGGTAATGAACGGCGCAAGCGGATCGCCCTGGGGCAAAGCGAGGATCCGCATGGCGATGTTGGCACCGTCCCAGCTTTGCGGGAACGCGAGAAGGCTGAATCGAAAAGATGGTGTCAAAGACATCGTAACCTCACAACGGGCAAGGCATCGCGTGGGAATACTGCGTTTGAATCTCAACTGTGCCGTTGAAAAACCATCCAACGGTCACGTCGACCTGTGCATCGAATGTGGCCTGAGCCGTGAGTTGACAGGGAGAGAATTGCCAGATCAGCAGCCCATCGGCCTCGACTGTGTAGCTAATACCAACTAGACCGTCAAGGATTTTGCCGCTCGCAGCTAGTATGAGCATCACGCCCACTCCGATTGAGCGCGGCGCTGTCGTGACAATCACGAGTTGGTAACCGTAGGTGACCGAGGCTTCCAGGTTCACGACGTCTGGAATGATGTCGCCTCCGACAGAGATAATCACACCGCCCTGCAGGGTGATCTGTTCCTGGGCTGGTGTGGCCCCAGATGGAAAGGCACCTTCCATTTTGAAAACAAGGGCGCCCCCGGCATAGACCGGTAAAGGTGGGAAGATCGGAGCCTGAAGAGAGCCGCTGAAGTTCACGTACATGAACCATTGGCTGGTTGAAGTCAACAGTGCATCGCGCTCAGGAGCGCTGTTGCCGAAGCCGACCTTGAGGGTTAGCTCAAGCTTCCCTAGTGGTGTCTTGGTCGGGATGGGAATCGGCAGCTTCATGGGCAGATGAAGCTGTAATCCAGCGCTTAGCTTAAACTTACGGCTGGCATTCGAGACCGCGAGGGTGAGCGGATTCAGCAGGCCCAGTGCTTCCAGGAAGGAAATGATCTTCTGGACTGGCTCCATGACGGAATCGAAGACCAGCCGACTGGTGGGGAAGCTCGGAGAGGCTGTGTCGGACGACTGTATGGAGCCAGCGACGCGGATCAAGCCCGAGAATGGGTCGAGGTCCATCCGCACGCAGACGTCGCTCATCGCTAACGACCAACTCGAGGGCGTAATGCCAACATCTATCTTCGTCGGATTCGAATTCTCGTCAGCATATTCGAGTCCGACGCCGAACGTCGCGGAACCGGCCAGCGAGCGCGGGGGCTGGGAAATCGTAAATGGATTCGGCGCAAGGTTCAGCGTGAACAGGCCCGGTCCGGAAATCTGCAGAGAGTAGTTGCTATTGGGGAATGGGATGCAACCGTCCTGCCGGGGGAATTGCCCGGTGGCATCCAACATGGCGAACGAATCGGCGAGCAGCGGCGCTACGGTGCTGGTGAGTTGCGCGCTGCCGCTCTCGATCTTCGGACGCGGGAACAGAATACGCGCTGCCGTCGAGGTGTGGACGAAGCAATAGTCCACTGAAGGAGAGTCCGGGCTCCAAAGGTCGACCGCTTCGGCGAAGCGATACGGATTTGTGTTGGCGCCCGCGAGGGAGGCTTCACCCTGACGAATCAATGGCAGGCCCAGATTGGAGTCGATATCTTGGGGCTCACTTGAACTGTCGCTACGCTGGAGTAGACTCCAGCTTCCCAGGCGCGGAAGGACCACGGATCCGCGGGCGACCCCGGCGAACTGGGCTGTACCTCCGGACATCGGCGCATTGCCCACTTCAACGCGGACCACCCGCATCTGCTGACCGGAATTGCCGACGTTGAGAACGCAATCAATCGGACCTCCCAAAGGTCCCTGGTTCGAGAGCAACTCCGCGAGTTGATCGTTGGTCAGGGGTGATCCAACCGGGAGAGTCTGCACGAAGCCGAACTGGCCGGCGGTCGGGACTAGGCCGGCGCGTGCGCCCACGATCACGCCGTCAATCTGCGCATCGGCGTCGAAATAGACCGCGGTCATCTCAACACCGCCGGACCCTTTGTAGACTTGCGAAGTGTCGCGGATATTGCGGATGTTATACATGCCACGGACTGCGCCGGGATGGACCGTGATTCCCGCGAGATTGAAGACGCCTGGCGTCGCCGCCACCCAGCCGCTGTCCCAACGCAACACTTCGGCATTAGCAACCCTCTGGATGGTGATCGTCCGCACCACGACGGCGCCCCAGGGGTAGAGAATGCTTTTGACCTTGACGATTTCATACGCTGTACGCCCGATCATTGCGTCGAAGCGAACCTGCACCACAGCCGGAGGATTGGCGTCCGGGCTGACCCAGTCGCTGAAGACGCTGGCGCCATAACCGGAAAAGTCGATGCGCGTCACGGGGACGCGCGGGTTGTGCCCGCCCGGAGCAAACTCGCCGTTGAAAATCGGATCCACCGGGTTGCCAAGGATGCTGAGATCCAGTCCGCTTAAATTGGTGGGCTTGATGAGATTGCGAAGCTGCACTGCGGCACCTGGTAAAGACGGCGACTCAGTGCTGTGGATCAGAAGCAGCGGCGGAGCCGCGCCCAGGCTGACCTGCAGTCCGCCGGTGAGGTTCGCTCCGGAAAATGTTGGCTGGTTTAGTGTGAGGCTGGGGCGCGGCAACGGAATGGGGCCGATTTTGGTGGGAGGCGGAAGCGTGCCGACCGCCTTCATCCCGAATGGCAGCGTGAAAAGCGCGGCCGCTCGGCTCCCCGCTGCATAGGACGACACAATCTGATGCAGCACCGGTAGCGGGGCGATCGGTACCAGGTTCACTGTTGAACTGCCGAGAAGCGTGGGGCCGCCGTCATCCCAGAAGGCCACTGGCGAGGGGAACGGGCCGTCCGGATTCGGTAGGTTAATGACCGGCTCCCACTGGATTTGCGGTGTCGTGAAGGTTCGCACGTTGATGCCCGCGGTAATAAGGTTCAGGTCGGAGATCGCGAACGGATTCTGGAGTCCCACGGCATTGTCGCGTGGCCTCCCGAGGCCCACTCCTACACCAAACTGGCCGGCGTTGCTTGAGACATCAAGGAGAAGCAAAGACTCGGAGGTGATGCCCAAGGCCTCGTCGAACATCTCGCGCAGAGCCGTGATGCGTTGCTGGTCCTCCATCTGAATTTGGTCTGATGAGGACGCGGAAGGATCGGGCGTCGGCTGTCCGATGGAGATCCTCTCGACTAAGCCTTGAAGCGAACCCATCAAGAATGAGAGCTGCGGGTTGGCTGGAGTGCTCCAGAGAACCAGAACGTCCAATAGCGGCAGGCCGGCAACATTCCCGGCGGACGGCGTGTTGAGCAACCTTGAACTCAGTCCGAGCAGCGGCGTGCCTCGTTCGGTGGGAAGGGGGTAAAAGCTCGCGGCGTAGGGATCGGGCAACGTGGGCAGCAAGGTGTAGAGCGAAAAGCCCAATGCGAGTGCCCCCCGGTCGACCGAGTTGTCAGCGCCGAGGTCTCCGGCGAGTATAAGCACTTCCGGGGGAGTCGTCACCAGCAGCGCGTTATGCAATGCGAGCGCTATGGGCGCCGTCACTGTGTTCGGGAGCGGAGGTCGCGGAAAAGCTTCCACGAGCAGGTGAGCGCCGGAAGGGTTTTCGTAGAGAAGCGCGAATCCTGCCAGGCGCGGCCCGAGACGACTGCCGTCGGCGGCGGCGCGTGGCCGGTCAACATGGCCCTCAATCGAGCCGAAGGTCAGCAAAGCCTCGGTGTTCTGGACCGTTCCATTCGAAGAGACGCTGAAGTACAGCAGCAGGAAGGGCTTCTGGTAGAACACGTCGATCGCGGATCGCCTTACGGAAGGGGAGGCTTCCTGCCAAAGCTGGAACTCTTGCGTAAGGCGCGAGTTTGCCGCGCCGGGCGCAACGAGGATAATCTCGCCGGCGACGGCGACAATCCAGTTCTGATTCAGAGCGACCGAAGCGGAGTTGGTTCCGCGCCATGAGGCAGAGAGTCCGGGAGCCAGGGCAAGCACCAAAGTTCCTGCGCCCGCGGCTTGGCCGAGCCCGGCGGGACTAGCGGCCGCGACCGGTAAACCCCACGCCCCACTTGAGATCGGAGCTGTGTCCGCAATGGCGAAGATGTCGGAAAGCGGAGCATGCGGAGAGAAACTGCTCACACTGGTAATAAAGGGGACCAGGATTTGCTGAAGTACTGGTTCAAAATGCGGCGGTGTGCCAGCCCAGTGCAGTCCGGTGGTGACGCCGTACACGGTAAGGTTGGCGTCGGAGGCGGCGGTGACTTTGGCTCCTGGCTGCGCAAATACAATAGTGACGCCGGTCGGTAAATTCGCGGTGACCGCCCGCGCATCGTCGCCGGGGCCGGCCCCAGCACTTTGGCCCGGAACGAAGTCCAACTGGATGTTAACCGTGACGATCGTGGTGGCGGAGATTTCGAGATTCCCTCCGCTCAAGACCGGCGGCGCGCTGAACTCCACGGACCCGCCCGATATCTTCAGTCCAGTCAATGAGCCAGCCGGCGCGGAGGCCGCAAGCAGCTGCGAACTGCACCAAATACTGCCACGTCCGAGCTTCAACTTAGTGCTTGATGGATGAAGCGACAACTTCACCGGCAAGGAAAGGAACGGAGCAGTCTCGGGGTGGCGAGTAATTGTTGCTTGAACAATGATCGGATAGATGTCGAACCAGTACGGGCGACCCCCGATGTCCAGGAATGGTCCCAACGTGCGCGCCACTTGCATTCCACCCACTTGAGGTGGTGCCGAAGCCGGATGCAAGCTCGTTACGACAGGAAACTCGCGCCGGAAAACTGACGTTCTGGGCTGCGCCGCGCCCGCCGTGCCAAGCGCGGCCCTTGCCTCGGATACTATCGTTTCCAGCTCCGAGCGCAGACTAGGTTCGAGCTGATCTTCAGGACGTTGGCCGGGACTGCTGAGGCGCGCCGCCCGGGCGAGGGGCACTGACTGGTCGCTCAGCAGGCTGAGCGCCACCGCGACACGTGCTTCCCTAAGATCTTTCGGGCCGGCGGAGGCCGAGGGGTGAAGAGAGCCGGTTAGCTCAGCAAGGCGCTGTAGTACAGTGGTGGGGTCCACAAAGTGTGCCCTTCTTTCCAATTCCAGGTTGCACCTTCATGCTCTTAGAGCGGTCATCTGACCCAAGAACAAAAGTGAGGATTCCGGTGCGCCCGGGTCACCTCTCAAGACACTAATCCTCTATTGGGGAAGTCGGCGAGTAGAAACCCCCTCGGATGAGAAGCCAGGAAAGCGCTTCATCCTTCGCTTCGCCGAATCGGATTAAAGATAGGCATCAGAGCCCAGAATGTCAATGACTAAATTGGCCTCGGATCCTGCGGGCGGCGGAAAATTCGGAAACATTGTCACAGGCGTGCTCGCGAAAACTCGCAGTCGTTTTGCTCATTGACTGCATCTCAGTCGGCGTCGACCAGATGCAGCGAAACTTCGAGCCGATGCGAAAACAGGTGGAAGCCTGGCAAGAAAATGAATTGACAGACGTTGCCGGCAAGGTGGTCATCTACGAGGCATTCGTCGAGGGCAGACTCGAAGCTCCCAAGCACCTTGCTCGTAGCGTGCATGACCTCTATTTCGAGCCAAAATACGAGGAATTCCGGCCGCGAAACGATCTGGAGTCTTTCCAATGGGTTCACTTCTGCATTCAAAGACCTGGAACCCCATTATGGACAAGATCATGCGCCTTCATTCGGTTTGTAGCACTATCGAGAACGGTTTTGTCCACCTTCCCGACAGAGCCGAATGGCTGGAAACGTATTTGATGAAATCACAACTTTCCCCAAAGGGTAAGCATGACGATCAGACAGATTCGACGTCGCAAGCGCTGGATTGGGCAAAAACAAAGGTATTTTGGACACTCGGTGGAGATCTATAACGTTCTAATCTAATGTTAACGGTTTTGGGAGAGCCTGCCTACCAGCCTGCCTCTCACAAGTCCCTGCGAACAACTTGATGTCTTGCCGAGCCCTGAAAAAGTTACGGCCGCGGTGACGGTCGAAACGACGTTGTTCCGCCCTTCCTTCGAGAACTCAGCAAAGCGCCATGCCTTCAGATTTCTTTGCGGCGCAAAAGACAGAGCGCTATTGGAGGGCGATTACCCCAAAGGAATGCACAAAATCCCGCCGATGTGCTCCCCTGCGAAACCAGTAATTCGAGACCAAAATGAGGACCGTTTGGCTGTCCAAGTCAAGCAAATACGAACTCTTGCCAAGCTCGGATTCCGCTTGAACTTTCTCGGAAAGGAAGCGTCAATGTTGCTGATCCTCTCTAAGGAGACACCATGCCCAATTCGTCGATTACGAAACGCCTCGCTTCTTTGCCTAAGTTAAGTAAACCAACTGCTTGTGACTTATGGCGGCAACTCTTTAAGAGAGAGCCGCCATCTGAAATCCGAAAAGACTTGATGCTTCGCATCGTTGCTCACACTGCCTGCAGGAGCAGGAGTTTGGTAGCCTCAGCGACGCTGGCTGCCGCCGACTTCGCCAGCTTGCAACCACATTCGAGGCCGATCCCAACGCAGTGGTTTCAAACCGGCTGCCAATCAAGCCCGGAACCCGACTGGTGCGACAGTGGAAAGAACAAGTCCACGTGGTGGAGGTGGAAACGGAAGGCTATGAATACAGAGGTGCCCGCTACGAGAACCTCTCTGAGATCGCTCGCCTGATCACCGGTACCCGCTGGTCGGGACCACTCTTCTTCGGTCTCAAACGCACACAAGCCAACACATCCCAGGAGGCCCTATGAGCACTGAATCGAAGACTGTAATCCGCTGCGCGATCTACACCCGCAAGTCTTCCGAAGAAGGCTTGGAGCAATCCTTCAATTCTCTCGACGCTCAACGAGAAGCCTGTGAAGCCTTCATTGCGAGTCAACGACACGAAGGCTGGCGAGCACTTCCGGCCCGCTATGACGATGGAGGATATTCCGGCGGGAATTTGGATCGGCCAGCCCTTCAGCGCCTTTTGGAAGATGTTGAGGCCAACAAGGTCGACACCATCGTGGTTTACAAAGTTGACCGCCTCACCCGTAGCCTCGCGGACTTCGCCAAGATCGTCGAAGCCCTGGACGCACGCGGAGTCTCTTTCGTGTCCGTCACTCAGCAGTTCAACACCACGACCTCGATGGGACGACTAACACTCAATATTCTGCTTTCCTTCGCGCAATTCGAACGCGAGGTGACCGGGGAAAGGATCGGAGACAAGAGCGTGGCCTCCCAGAGGCAAGGCACGTGGATGGGTGGCACCGTACCGCTGGGCTATGACGTCAAGGAAAGAAAGCTAGTGGTGAATCCGGATGATGCAAAGATCGTTGTTCGGCTCTTCCATCTCTATCTTGAGTTGGGTTGTGTCTCGAAGTTGAAGGCCCGGCTCGATCAGGAAGGGATCAAGAGTAAGGCGAGGACTAGCGCTGCGGGGAACCGGTCCGGAGGAACTTCGTATTACAGAGGTGCGCTCTACCAGATCCTGAAGAACCGCATTTATCTCAGAGAGATCCCTCACCGGGGACAGAACCATCCCGGAGAACATGCGGCCATTGTTCCAAGGAGTTATGGGATCGGGTGCAGGCTCAACTTAAGAGCGATAATCAGGGACGTCGGAATGGTCTGAAAGCCAACTCCCCCAGCCTGCTGGTCGGCCTGCTGCAGGATGCAGAGGGCAATCGATTCACTCCGTCCCACACATCGAAGAACGGCAGGCGATACCGCTACTACGTTTGCCAGGCTACGAGTGACGGAAAGGAAGCAGCAAACAAACCGGCCAGACTGCCCGCCCATGATGTCGAACGGCAGGTCGTCCTCAGGTTGCAATCCTTCGTACAGTCCGGCAGGGAGGTCATGGACGAGCTCTGCCTGCCAGAGGACGCTCCGGCGCGGACGCAGCAGATCATGGCCGGAGCCGTGAAGCAATTCGACCAGTTAAGTTCCGGCGCGCCCACGGTCGTCCAGGACTTCGTGAGAAGGGTCGTGCAGCGTGTCGTGGTTCATTCGGATCGGATTGAAGTTGAAGTCGGGAAGCAAAAACTGCGTGCCACGCTTACCGCAGATCCGCACGCGTCCTCAGCGCGACCCACAACCCAGCAACTGGAGCAAGGTTCGAGTGATGTGATCCGCCTTGATATCGAGGCTCGAGTCAAACGTTGTGGCGGAGAGATGCGGCTGGTGTTTACTCCCGATCCTCGTGGGCAGGTACCGTCGCAGCCGGCTTCGTCGCTATTGAAAGCCCTGGCACGCGGACGCCAATGGTACGAATGGATCGTGGCCGGAGAAGTTTCGGGTCAGAGAGCCATTGCCCAAAAACTCAGCCTGAACGAGCGGTACGTAGGCCGAGTTCTTGACTGCGCTTTTCTCGCTCCCGACATTGTGGAAGCGATCCTCGATGGACGGCAGCCGTCTGATCTGACCTTCAGAAAACTGACTCACCGCTTGCCGCTCAGTTGGATCGAGCAACGCCGGGAACTCGGCTTCCCCTTCGTTGCATCAACACGGCAATAAGACCACCCAGATAGTCTCTTGCTCGTGCTGCCTTGATCGCGTAACGCCGAAAGTTGAGGTCCAACAGAATGAATAAGCGTCGAGATGCGAAGAGAAGAACGCAGAGGCCCAAACTTCTGCCCAGCAAACAATATCCCGGTGCTCACGGGAAAGTCGTGGATTGGGTGGAACACAAATTCGAGGAAGGCATCTATTCATAGACATTCGATTCGATGACCAGACGGCACTCTGTTGGAGCATCGGCACAGCGATCGTGATCAAAGAAGCCCACCTGAGCGATTGGAAAACCGGCGACTTTAAGCTCCTCAAACGTTTCGTGCAGAACGAAAGCGATTGCGAGTGAGTGAATCGTCTGTGGCATTCTCGAGCCAATCGGCGGACTACCATCGTAGATACTATTCTTTGCCAGGCTCATAGGTAGCACCTGTCTCAACGTCTACCCAGAGTTCAATTCGATCGCTCCATTCGAGTACGTCGCCGTTCGCCATGACGCACCTCGGCACGTCCCCGGCTCGCTCCTCATGTGGGTTCCACTCGTAGCCACAATAGTTGCAGTGGCAGGTACGACCGTATTGAGCAGGCCCCTCCCTCTTACACTGTGGGCAGGTCGGCGCAATTCTAGAATCCATTTCCGGCCAATCCTCGAGCATCCACCGCTCTAGGGGTAGACCGAGTCTGAGCGCTTCCTCCCGGTAGTACTCGATAAGAGGTAACGAAAAGATCGCCGTCTTAGCCCAATCCAGCGCCTGGGAGGTCGAGTCGGCCTGATCGTCGTGCTTTCCGTTGGGAAATGACGTTAGTTCATGCAAGTAGGAAGCTAGCCAGTCCGCCTCGGTCGGCAGGTACACAAATCCGTTTTCAATCGTGCTGGTAACGGAATTCAACCGCATCACCTTTTCTATGGTTGGCTCGTATTGCGTCACGTTGTGGACGCCTTCGCGGATCAACTCCTGAATGAGTTGTGTACCCGAAGCTTTATTTTCGATCAGGATGTTAGACGGACGAAAGCGTTCCGCTTGGTCTCGCACGGCTCGTTTCAGATCGGGATAATCCATGCGTTTGCGCAACACGTGGAGCAGGTAGAACTTCTTGTTTTTTCGGCCCCACGTGGTGCAGACGCTGAAGTCGCTCAGTTCTGTACACTTGTTGGCCGTGTCCCAACTCTGAAACACAGTGTTAAACCTGGACGGCTGTTCGCCGGGCACATAGGTCTTGAACCAGGCTGCTTTGACCAGGCCGCCGCCTAGCGGCGCGGGTTGTTGTTGGTATTGCCCGGCGAAGTTGTACTCTCCGATGGTACGACGTACACGTTTGAGAGTCGCCAGAGACTCGCGCTCGGGGTGAAGCGCCTCGCCAACATGGCGACGAACCGTGCGAGTAGTTTGAAGAAGAGGAGACTTAATGAGGTGAGTTTCCTCTTCCTCGGCGATGGCAGGCAGCCGTATATGCTCCCAGTTCTCCTGCTCGAGAACGTGCCCGACGAGATCATCCTCGTGCAGGCGCTGCATAATAATGAGGATGCAACCGGTTTGCTTGTCATTCAGCCGGCTATAAAGCGTGTGATCATACCACTCATTCACCGTGTTGCGCTGGGTCTCTGAGAGTGCTTCGTCGGGCTTAAGCGGGTCATCAATGATGATGAAGTCTGCGCCGCGGCCGGTGAGGACACCTCCAACTGAGGTGGCCAAGCGAAAACCATTTCGGGTGGTAAGAAATTCTTGCACGGATTGCTTTTGGGAGGCCAACCGTGTGGGAAAGATGCTCTTGTACCAATCGCTGGCCATGAGAGTGCGGCAGTCGAGGGAATGCTTGCTGGCCAAGTCCTGTCCGTAGCTGGCGCAGATGATCTGGGCGCT
>Ga0210389_10003714_pt1 | contig 11930 bp, 15 predicted proteins | sample IncBWH28OmetaG_FD_160127 | JGI IMG/M metagenome (GOLD analysis project Ga0210389, IMG submission 160127) | Forest soil microbial communities from Barre Woods Harvard Forest LTER site, Petersham, Massachusetts, United States - Inc-BW-H-28-O ... | reverse complement strand
GTGCGCCATAAGTGGTTGTTGATTCTTATTCAGGACAGCGGCTTTGCGTGCCAACACTGTGAGTTGATCACGGCGGGTTGCTTCGGTCATTTTGACGGATGCGCTTTGCTTGGCTGCTGCCGGCAAGAGGCACCGGATTCAGGAGTTCCTCGTGCACTGGATGTAGCAGTTCGGTCAGGTTACCGCAGACTTCTTTGAGCTTTGGCTCTGCAGAATGCTTTTCTTGTTCCAACTGATCACGAACCGCTTCTAGGGAGAACGCAATTGCCAGAAGCTCCGGGGCGAGTCGTTCGTGCAAGTACGCGGAAACGCGCTGTCGCTCGGTTTCCAGTCCAACTGCTTTGCCCCTTTCAAAATCCCCATCTATATCAGGCACGAAGGGGATCATTAGGTAAGCCAAGCCTTCGCGACTAAATGCCACGTGTCCCCCAATGTTCAGATTTCTGTTAAAAGATCGGACGACAATGGGCGTTAGCTTTGCGGGCTGGACGGTTCTTACTGACTCAAAATGAAACTTGGTGACCGCAGATAGCGCCAAGCACGAGACCTCGCTGCGCTTCAATCCGGTAGCTCGCAGGAAAGAGTTGTTCGCGAAGATAAAGCGGTCCCTTTCGAACTGTCCTAGCGCTCTAGGGAGTCCAAACGCGTCCATTTCCTTACATGCCGATATGATCGAGTCGTACATTCGAGAGGGTTCGGCACTGAACTTCCGCTTGTAAGACGAGGAACTGTCGAACTTGGAAATTTAGCGCCACTGTATACTTCTATTATTCTTGTATACTACACCGATAACGCAAATGCCTTGCTAGTCAATTGGCCCTGTATATTATTTTTTAAATGGTCGACAAGAAGCCGAAGGCCCCCAGCATCGTCATCGACAGGATTCGAGGCGCCATTCTGGATCGCCTCTACAAACCTGGAGAGCGGCTATTAGAAGCAGATGTGGCTACGAAATTTAAGGTGAGTCGTTCCCCGGTGCGAGAGGCCCTACAGACTTTGGAGAGCGAAGGTACGCTCGTGGCCGTGCCCTACGCCGGGGCCATGGTCAGACCACTTTCCCCGGCAGAGGCTTCTGAAATTGCCGAAATCAGACTGGGTCTTATCTCTCTGGCTCTTAAACCGGCGCACCCGCACCTGGCACCCGCTCACTTTGACTTGGCCTATGACTTGGCAAAGCGAATCGCCCGTACCAAAAGCGCCAGGGAAGCCTTTGAATGTAACCGGCGCTTTTGGGACATCATCTTTGAGAAGGCAGAGCTTCCCATTCTCTGGGAAATGTTCCGGAAACTGGACGACCGTATGGCTCGCTATTATCCGCTTTTGCTCGTCGAGCTGTATCCGACCCCCGAGAGCAGACCGCGCCAACATGAGGCGCTGATCGAAATCTATCGAAAAGGCCAGATAGCCGAAGCGTTGCGGGCTTTTAAGAAAATCTACCTGGAGATGGTTGATGACATAGTCGCTCATCTTGAGGCCCAGGAGCCGGCCGAATCCGTGGATTGAGTGCGCGGAATTGTTCATAGTTTAAACAGAGCTTCATCTACCTCTGTCGCGAGCAGCCTCACCGCGCTGTCAAACAATAGGCTTCCGGCGCGTTTCTCTTCCGAGACAATTTCTGGCTCGCCAATGACACATTTTACTCGAATCTTTGCCGCCGTCCTGATAACTAGAAAATTCTAGGTTCGGGCTAATAGCCCTTCAAGGCACGATGAAAACCTCTGCCGCCCCTCGCTGGAGTCTTGTCGTTCCGGCCTTAGGCGTTGTCTTTGGAGACATCGGTACTAGTCCGCTTTACGCTTTTCAAGCAGCGCTAAATGCATCCCCGGAGACTGTGCCGGAAGCCGCTCTCGATGCCGCTTCTCTTATTCTATGGAGCCTCCTTGCTATCGTTACGTGCAAGTATGTCCTTCTCGTCATGTCCGCGGACTACAAGGGTGAAGGTGGCATCTTTGCATTGTTGGCCCTTCTCGGAGGCAAAGACCCTCCCTCTCGTCGACTCCGGTTGCCTTTTTTTATGCTATTACTGATGTTCGGCGCCGCACTTATCTACGGGGACGGTTGTATCACTCCCGCCATCTCTGTCCTAAGTGCCGTCGAAGGTTTGAAAGACTTCGCTCCGCAACTGACCGCGTTTGTGCTTCCCATTACGTTGGTAATTCTTCTCCTATTATTTGCCGTCCAGCGTGTTGGTACCGGGCCCTTGGGAGCATTCTTCGGCGGAATTATGCTCTTCTGGTTCGTAACCCTTGGGCTCGGCGGCCTGGTGCACATTCTACAGGCGCCCGAGGTCTTTGCCGCCCTGGATCCTCGACGCGCACTTGGCGCGATTGTCCATGGAGGACCACGAACGGCATTTCTGCTCGCAGGGGTCGTACTGGCTGTTACCGGGGTTGAGGCGTTGTACGCGGATATGGGACACTTTGGGCGCCCTGCTGTCTCTCGGGCTTGGCACTGTATCGTTCTGCCGTCTCTGATGTTGAATTATCTAGGGCTAGCGGCGATAGCCATCCGCCATCCTGGCACAGCACGTGAAGGAACTCTCTTTTTTCAAATGGTTCCGCAAGGAATTCCGACCTTGCTTCTAGTCGTTTTGGCCACTCTTGCAACGATCATCGCTTCCCAGGCACTGATTTCAGGTGTCTTTTCATTGACCGCACAGGCTCGCGATTTGGGCTTGCTTCCCCGTTTCCTCGTCCAGCACACGAGCAAGGACCAGCGCGGGCAAGTCTATTTGCCCGTTATCAATTGGCATCTCGCAGTGGCTTGCCTTTTGCTCGTCATCGCCTTCCGTTCCAGCGCAAATCTCGCAGCAGCTTACGGCTTGGCGGTGACTGGGACCATGGTGATCACGTCAATCGCTTTCGGGCTTGTCGTAGTACGAGTCTGGCGTCGCCCACCCTGGGTCGGATGGAGCGTCACCGCCGTTCTACTGTGTTTGGAGCTTCCGTTCTTTCTTTCGTCTCTGGTCAAATTTGCTGACGGGGGCTGGTTCCCTATCGCCATCGCCTGCATCTTGATGGCGCTTATGTTGACGTGGCACAAGGGAAGAGCCCTTATCCGAGCCCAGATGTTATCAAGTCCATGCTCCACGAAGGCACTCGAAGCAGAACTTTCCTCAGGTCGCATTCCACGGGTGCCAGGGACGTGCGTCATCATCACTTCAAACCCGGATCCGTGCTATGCAATCGCCCGATGCTTCGAGTGGATGCGCCGCAGCGGATGCCTGCGTGAGAAAGTAATTCTGTTAAGTCTTGTCGGAACCGCCGAGAGCCACATGAACATGGAGGAACGCCTGGAAGTTAACCGTCTCGGTCCTTCCCTCTGGCACGTCATTTCGTATCACGGTTACATGCAGGTCTCCGATGCCCCAAAAATTCTCATGGAGGCTTCGAAAAAGATGGGCTGTGCGATTGAGGATAACGACACGTTTTTCGTGTTACCCCGTGAGATGATTGTTGAGTATGCGGGCACGGACATGCCCATTTGGCAACGAAAGCTATTTGGAGCGCTCTCTCGAAATATGAGTTATGCGCCAGATTATTTTTTCATCCCATGCACGCAAATCGTCGGTTTCAATTGGATGCTAAAGGTCTAGCAGGCGTGATAGGTTTTTTGGATGACATTGTTGGCATCAATTGGTTTCATAGAGGGTGATCTACTGTTCATCAATCCAAGCCAGCTCAACTCAGCTCGAGTTTCACCTTGCGGCGCGATGATCCAGGATCTCTACAGAATTACTGCTTGTTTGCCTGATTCAGATAGAAAATTTCTATAGCAGTTCCGCGAGAACCATAAAGCTCCGTGAGTTTTGTTATCTCGCTCTCTACGTGCAGCCTCTGTTCTCTTAGCTGCTCAAGGCGCTCCTCTAATTCCATTTCGTTATTGAGCTTGCGTTCGAGTTTCCAGAAGTGGTCTTTGATGTGTTCGATGACATAGTAGGTTGCCACCCAAGGCAAAAAAATGGGGATCAACGAGAGTAGTCCGTAGCCAATCATCCCGACCGGATTTGAAAAAAGATGAGGGCCGATCCAGATGCAAAAGAGAATCAGCGTGCCGCCTAACCAAGCAGGCGGAATCATCATCACCCAGAGCTTGAATTTTTCCATTTTGGTTTAGCGATTTCGACCTTTCATTATCAAACCCACACTCTCTTGTCGCGCCTATAATACTTACTCGCTGCTACGATGACCGAATCGGACTATTCCTTTTTCCTCGTCTCCCATTCGGATTCGTCGAAGGGCGGGGCGTATATCCTATCGGAGAACCCCAGGCTCGAGGTGGCTCGGCGCTGTCGGTTGCTTTTGAAAATCTTTGGAGCAGCTGAAAACGTGGTATCCCATTCTCCTCCACGGCGACGACTTCGCCATCGACAATGGTCGAGCTCAGCTTCAGTTTAGCTACTACACTGGCGATGGCCGGGAATTTTGCTTCCAACGCGCTCGCCAGAACTCGAACCTGTGGTCTGGTGCGCTTCCACAGATGATCAATGTGTGGACGGGTTCGGGTCTACGAGATCCTATGCGACAAAGGCTTCTTCGCCGGGTCGCCCGGAGCTCTCTGGCCGTCGGTAAACCTTGATGGATTAATTAGCTATCTCATTAGCAAAAAAGCGAGATAGCCGTCGATATGAAGTGTAATCCTCTGTTGGTTAGGCACTTATGACTGTCGTCAATTTATTGGACACGCAGATCGCCTTGGTAGAGGCAGACGAGGGCATTGCTACTATCCCCTCGTATGCGGTGCTGCTTCGAAAAGTTCATCTGAGGTCATGGCATCCCTATCATGCCATCAGAGCGACATCCCAGCGATCAGCCTACTACCCACTCAAAACAGCGGAGAGCCAGATTTGTTGACGCCTTTTGTGACATACCGGGCATGTCATCTAAAGACGCGAACGTTCGCGGAATGACAGACCGCAGAGGTCGGGCCAGATCCTCGTCCGTGCGCAGTCATGCCAGGTATCCGCCGTCCACGGTCAAGGTGGCTCCGGTAACAAAGCTTGCCTCCGGACCGGCAAGGAAAGCAACCATTGCAGCGACCTCATCGGCGTGACCCAATCGCTTGAGCGGCACAAGATTTCTAACCGCGGCGGAATGCGGGCCATCTGCGGGGTTCATATCGGTTTCGGTGGGACCTGGTTGAACGGTGTTGACCGTGATTCCTCGTGGCGCCAGGTCGATGGCCAAACCTCTTGCCAGAACCGCCACTGCTGCCTTGGTCATCGAGTAGACACTACTGCCGGGAAATCCGCTTCGATCTGCTGTAACGCTTCCGATCACAATAATGCGACCGCCTTCTTCCATATGCCCTGAAGCGGTTTGGACGCCCACAAAGACTGGACGCACATTAACCGCAACCATTCGGTCGAAGTCCTCAAGCGAGAAAGTATCGAGCGTGCCTCTAAGGAGAATGCCGGCATTGTTGACCAGGATATCCAGACGACCAAAAGCTTTTATGGTCTTCGCAATTGCATCACGCACTTCTGTGGCGTTGGCGCTGTCAGCCTTGAAGGCAAGCGCCCTCCCACCCCCACTTTCGATTTCCGCCGCCAAAGTGACGGCTTTCTCCGGGCTGCTTGAATACGTGAACGCGACTGCAATTTTTTCTCGTGCCAGCCTTCGGACAATTGCGGCTCCAATGCCTCGGGATCCCCCGGTGACAAGGGCTACTCGCGGTTGAGATGAGTTAGTTTCCATAACTTATTTTGATTAAGTAGCGATACCAAAAGCGGTGGTTCTGGACAGTGATGTCCATCAATGAGCCAAAAAAAATCTCTGATCAAACCGTTAAAATCTTCAACGCAGTTGCAGCAATCGCGCGCAAAACTTCCGAATTGGCCCCAGCCTTAGCCGTGACCTTCATACCCAGCATGGTGGACTGAAGGAACTGGGCGACAGCACGCTCGTCCAGAGATGGCTTTGCTTCCCCCATTTTCTTGGCTTTACGGAGAACTTCCTCCAGGGCGGATCCCAGCACCGAGCTAGCAGCATGCCCAATCGCCGTAATCTCAGGATCCTCGTCGCCGAATGTGCAGACCGCCGCGACCCCCATGCAACCTAGTTTCCTTTCTTCCTCTGGCTCGTCTTCAAACGCGAACAAAAGATTCCGAATACCGGCCAACGGCGACTTGGCCGCGCGCAGGCGCGTGATTTGCCCGACAACCCGCTCCGTATTGTACCGCTGCAAAACTTCCAGATAGAGTGGTCTTTTACCGCCGAAACTATCATAAAGACTCTGCCGACCAATGCTCATAGCATGACGCAAGTCATCGGTGGTAGTCGCGTCATAGCCTTTCCTCCAGAAAACAGCTTTCGCCGCCGCGAGTGCTTCCGCACGGTCAAATTCTTTAGGACGGGACACGGCTCCCAGGTTACTATTCTGGACATTACTGTCAAGTATAATGCACTTCAGGTGGACTCAACCTTGACGCGCTTGACCAGACCTCTGAACGCCAAGCCCACGAAAGGCCGGCCTCAGGCGTTCCAGCCGCCGTCGACCGTCAGGCTCTCACCGTTAATGAAGGCCTGTTCCGGATTGGCAAGGAACGAAACCGCGGAGGCGATTTCCTCGACCTTGCCGTAACGTCCAACGCTGGTAAGCTTCTTGAGTACATCCGCCCTGGGGCCATCTGCCGGGCTCAGTTCGGTGTCAATCGGGCCGGCGTTGTTCACAAGGATGTCAAGGCGTCCAGCGAAACGACCGCCGGAGGCCGGGCAATCTGGGCGAGCAGCTTGGCTGGGCCGTCGGCGGTGCTCAGATCAGCTCCCACTGGCTCGGCGGTTCCTCCGGCTTTCTCAATCTCGGCGACAACCGCAGCGGCCCGGTCAGGGCTGGCGCTGTAATGCACGAGGACGGAGGCTCCGTCCTTAGCCAGACGCTTGGCGATGGCTGCACCGATTCCGCGGGATGACCCAGTCAAGCGGCCACGCACCTCTACCGTAAGCTCTAATAACTAATTCAAAAGCAGCACCCGAGCGCCAAGAGCCACATCTCACCCGCTGCCCAAACCTCATCGTCCGGGAAACGAGACTCCAAACATTGGGTTTCCGCTCTTTGACTGCTCCCGGGTAGCCTCATCCTGAATGACGTCCCAATGCTCAACCAGGATCCCGTCTTGCAAACGGATAATATCTGCCGCAATCCAGTTTACCGGCAGCCCGAAGTCCGAGAACCGGCCGTGGATAATGACGAAGTCTCCCTCTGCTACGATTAGACCTGGCTGATACTTGAGTGTGGACGGCAAACTCTTGATCAAGTCGAAAAGACCGTCGCGGCCCGGCTTAATGTGCGCACTGTGCTGAATGTAGTTGGGCGACCAGAAACGCTCGGCTGCTGAATAATCTCTCTTGTTGAATAAAGTGTCGAAAGCCTCGAGTACAATTGATTTACTGCTTTGTTCTTTTGAATCAGTCATTTTGATCTTTCTTTCCCGATCGGTTGGGTTGCTGTTGCTAACTAACGGTTATCAATGGTGGGATAATCGGTGTATCCTTTCGGTCCGGACGCATAAACTGTCGGCCAGGCAACTTCATTCAGCTTGGCACCCGTGAGAAAGCGCACCGGCAGATCAGGATTGGCAATGTAGGCACGGCCAAACGCGATGGAGTCAGCTAACCTCGCCTCGATCAAGCGGTTCCCCCGCTCTTGGGTCATTTCGACGTTCGCAATCAGGTGTCCCTGATAGAGCGGCCGAAAATGAGCAAACATTCCGTCGCCTGCACCGGAGTGAAGAGCGGCTGGGAACCGGGCTGAGATAGTTTATTGGACATCGTCATAAACAACCGATCGATTCATTACCAATTCATGCGGTCAGCTGGGCGTCAATATTTTTTTGCACCAATCGGTTCATTAACCGATGTTTGTGGCCATGGGACGACCAAAAACTTTCACCCGCGAAGCGGTCTTAGAAAAAGCGCTGCCAGTTTTTTGGCGCCGCGGTTTTGCCGACGCTAGCCTTCATCAACTGGAACAAGCAACCGGGGTGAACAAATCTGGCTTATATGCCGAATTTAGAGATAAAGAGGACCTTTTTGTGCAGAGCCTTCGGTACTACTTGGAAACCCTTGAGAAAAAAGGACTGCTAACCGCTGAGCCCTTGGGTTGGAATAACGTCGAGCGATTCCTCAAGATAGGACCATGCAGTGAAGCCGGACAAAAGGGATGTTTCGCGGTCAACACCATGCGCGAGTCTGCCATATTGCCGCCCGAAGCGGTCGATCTCGTGACTCAGAGCCGAGCCGGCCTAAAACAACTCTTGGCCAGGAATATTCAGACCGAGCGCCCGCAGATGAATCCGGAGTCTTTAGCGGAACTAGTCCTGACTTTCTTTACCGGGCTGTGTATGGAGCACCATCTGAGTTCGAGCCGACGTTCTATCGAGCGCAAGATCAGCGGTCTGATGAGCATACTCCGGACGCTGTGACCTAACGGCCCGGAACGGCCCGAGCAACGTCTCTTAAGGTTTGATTAGACCGGGTACAGATCGGTATCGTCATCAAGTAATGAACCTAAAAGTTCAAAATGTTTCTTGACGTAGCCTCGGACATCGTGGATGCGTATTGAACCGATCAGTTGCTTACTTAGGGTAAACGTGACGTAGAGGCTTCGAAAAATCCTTCTATCGTGTGCAGTTCACAAGAGCGGGAAAAACAACCTTAACAACGACTCGTTCTCATCAGGAGCGGAAATGAAACTAACCGGTAACACCATATTCATCACCGGTGGCGGCTCTGGTATTGGCCGCGGCCTGGCAGAGGCACTACACAAGTTAGGCAATCAGGTCATCATTTCTGGACGGCGTAAGGGCCATCTCGATGCCACCATCAAGGCAAATCCAGGAATGGCCGCGCTGGAGCTAAATATAGAGGATCCGGCTAGCATTGCGGCTGTCTGCCAGAACCTGATTAGACAATTTCCAGCTTTGAATGTGCTGATCAACAACGCCGGAGTAATGCAAATCGACGACGCCGCAGATGCCATCGATGATGGTCTATTACTCTCAACCGTAACCACCAACCTGCTGGGACCGATTCGATTGACTTCAGCGCTGATCGACCACCTGAAGAAGCAGGAATCGGCGGCCATAATCTACAATACCTCTGTTCTAGCATATGTTCCTCTGGCGCTGGCCGCAGTGTACTCTTCAACGAAAGCCGCATTGCACTCGTATACCCTTTCACAGCGGTATAAGCTCAAGAACACGTCGGTCAGCGTAATAGAGATTGCGCCACCCTGGGTGCAAACGGATCTGCTCGGTAGCAACGACGAGCCTCGGGCCATGCCTCTGGCTGAATTCATCGACGAAACCATCCGGGTGCTAGGCACCGATGCGCTCGAAGTCCTGGTGGAACGCGCCAAGCCGCTCCGTAACAATCCCGGACCGAACGAAGGCGCGTTCGTAACTGAATTCAATGACTTGATGGCACAGGCGCCTGCCTAGCCGCTGTTCTCGTCCATCAAGTCTCTGGAATTTAACCGTCATTAACTCGTGCGGATGTGACCGGTGGCCTAAGGCCAAGGTGCACGACGCATCGGTGAGCATCGCGCCGCCGCAAGGAACCAACTATTTTTATGTCTAACTTGAACGAGATTTCGACACCACCGGGTAAATTACAAGGAAAGGTGGCGGTCATCACAGGCGGCACGGCCGGGATAGGGTTAGCTGCAGCCACCCTCTTTGTCAGAGAAGGTGCTTATGTCTTCATCACTGGCCGTCGACAAAAGGAACTCGACGGGGCCGTGAAGGCGATCGGCGGCAATGTCACTGGCGTCCAGGGAGATGTTGCCAGACTGGCAGACCTTGATCGCCTGTTCGAGACCGTGAAAGCCAGAGGACGAGTCGATATCGTTTTTGCTAACGCTGGTCTGGCTGAGTTTTCTGCCTTAATGAACATCACGGAAGAGCATTTTGACAAACTATTCGACCTCAATGTCAAAGGAACATTGTTCACGGTTCAAAAAGCGTTGCCGCTGTTAAATGATGGCGGCTCTATCATTCTCACAGGCTCCGTCGCTAGCGCCAAAGGTACAGCTGCCTTCGGCATCTATGGAGCAACTAAGGCTGCTATTCGCAATTTCGTGCGAACCTGGACCGTGGAACTGAAAGACCGTCGGATCCGCTCGAACGTTCTTAGCCCAGGTCCGACTGATACGCCGCAGGTCGCTCGGCAACCGGCCGACGCTATCGCCCGGATTGTCTCCACTATCCCGATGGGTCGTATGGGAGAGCCAGATGAAATCGCCAAAGCGGCGCTGTTTCTGGCTTCGGATGATTCCAGTTTTGTTACGGGCATCGAATTATTCGTTGATGGTGGTAGAGCCCAAATCTAGGCCGACGATCGAAGGCTTGAGCACATGTCGAGACCGAAGATCTCCGACAAGAGGATTGCAATCTTAAACGCTGCGACTCGCACTATCTTTGTACGAGGTCTAGGCGCCTCGACAGCAGGGATAGCCAAGGAAGCTGGGGTGGCTACTGGTTCGCTTTTTAACTACTTCGACACGAAAACCGATCTCCTTAACGAACTTTACCTTGAGTTGAAGCGCGAGATCGTGTCTGCGGCGATGAAGGACCTCCCGCAAAGCGCCGAGTTACGCATTCAGTTATTTCACATTTGGCGGAATTGGACAGCCTGGGCGTTGACCTTTCCCGATAAGCGTCGGGCCCTGGCCCAACTAAGCGTCTCTGACGAGATCAGGCCGGAGACTCGCGCGGCCGGGCACAAGATTATGGTGGGCGTCGCAGAATTGCTGGAGCGGGTCTGTGGTAAGGGTCCCATGCGTACGGTGCCTACGAATTTTGTCGCTGGAATCTTAAATTCGGTCGCGGAGGCGACCATGGATTTCATGGCTCAAGATCCGGCCGGGGCTAAGAAACATTGCAAAGTGGGCTTCGAGGCCTTCTGGCGGATAATCGCCTGAGTTTTTATCGTTATAAATGACTGATTAGATAAACATCTAAATGAAGGAAGCATGTCTAAGACTGTTTCTACAAATCGAAACGAGTACGCCATCATCGGCCGAACCGCCCGAATACGCCGTCTCGCGGCACGCCGGATTCGACAGTTTGAGGGCCTGATTTACGAACGGTCCGATTTCACCACACCGACACGCATTGGGTCGGGCAGCAGCGGTTAGAGCAGGGCACGGCCGTGTTCTTACCAAAAGGCAGAGAGCACCGGCTTGCGTCCGATCCATCATTTCCCACAACAGCCGTACTGGATCGGTCGATACAGATGGAAGGAGGCCACGCCTTTCAACTCGGACTGCGCGGCGCAGGCAAACCTGACACGCTATTTTCTGCCAGCATGCGATTTGAAATACTGACTCCTATTCCGCTGCTCGAATTGATGAAGGTTTAGGTGTGACTACCTTGCCGAATGCATAAGTCATTGATTCCCAGGCATGCACCGTGTAGGAATCGAACCTACAACCCAGTGATTGAGAGTCACTTTTTGCGCTGTTTCGGCTTGTTTTGACTTGTGGCGAGTTGTGCGTTTCCCTCGGGGAATGGGGGCATTTGTAGCAATGAGTAGAGTCTTGTAGAGCGGAAATCTTGAAAAAGCGTATCATGGCTACGTATCACCCAAGTGACTGGGAGATGGCGACGGGTTAGCGGTCCCGACCGTCCAGAAACGCCCGCAACTTCAAGGCAACGTCTAGCTTGGGCTTTGATTGGCCGCTAAGCCAATTGCCGACGTGGCCGCAGCAACCAACTAAGCAGAAGGCAAAACATTGTGCACCTTTCGTCCGGCTGCTAGAACAGAGCAGATTTATGCCGCTGGTCTCGCAACTAAAACTTAAACGCTGCCCGCATTGCCAGGTGGCCGACCCTAATTTGGCCTGCGTGTACGATTTTGTTACTGAGAACAGCGAAGGTCAGGCTCATCGAGAGTGGGGATGCTACGTATGTAAGACGTGTGGAGGTGTAG
>Ga0210389_10003713_pt1 | contig 11936 bp, 12 predicted proteins | sample IncBWH28OmetaG_FD_160127 | JGI IMG/M metagenome (GOLD analysis project Ga0210389, IMG submission 160127) | Forest soil microbial communities from Barre Woods Harvard Forest LTER site, Petersham, Massachusetts, United States - Inc-BW-H-28-O ... | reverse complement strand
GCCGCCCGCAAGCCTCGCGGATCGGCCCGGTGTTTGGGTCCTGGATTGGTTCGAAGTGCCACGACACCCATCATCCGCCATCCACGTGACTGTTCGGCGACAATGCGGGCCGTTCGCGGCCCGAGGTGGGGGTACCTCCCGCTTGCGGGGGAGAGCCGGACCATGCGAACGAGTGGCGACAATGCGCGCCGCGCGGGGCACGTACCGCTTGCCCAGAGAGCCGGACATTGGGAACGAGTCGGCGACAAAGCGGGAGCGGTTACTGTTACCGGCCCGACAACTAAGCGCTGTCATACGAGCTGTGGGGCGAGAAAGCGTCGTCGATAACCCGTACTATTAAGAGCATCTAGTGAATGGGAATCGGCGATAGTGGCGCAACAGGTGCGGGCCGGGACGGTGAAGACCGACGGCCGGAAGCGACGCTGGCATCAGCACAAAGTGGAACGCCGCAATGAGCTGATCGACGGGACGATCGAAGCGATCCGGCGGCGCGGTCAGTACGTGAGCATGGACGAGATCGCCGGTGAGATCGGGGTCTCCAAGACCGTCCTGTACCGGTACTTCGTCGACAAGAACGACCTGACCACCGCGGTGATGATGCGGTTCGCGCAGATCACCCTGATCCCGAACATGACGGCGGCATTGTCGTCGAATCTGGACGGTTTCGACCTGACCCGCGAGATCATCCGGGTCTACGTCGAGACGGTGGCCGCCGAGCCGGAGCCTTACCGGTTCGTGATGGCGAACAACTCGGCCGGTAAGAACAAGGTGGTCGCGGACTCCGAGCGGATCATCGCCCGCATGCTCGCGGTGATGCTGCGCCGCCGCATGCGCCCGGCGGGGATGGAACTCGGCGGAGCGGAGCCGTGGGCCTACATGATCGTCGGCGGCGTCCAGCTGGCCACCCACTCGTGGCTGTTGGACCCGCGAATGACCTCCGACGAGCTGATCGACTACCTGACCATGCTGAGTTGGAGCGCGCTGTGCGGGATCGTCGAGGTTGGCGGCTCGCTGGAGAAGTTCCGGGGCCAACCGCATCCGTCGCCGATCGTTCCACCGCTACCACGCTGACGGGTCTAGGGTCTTGCCATGTCCGACGTGACGGTCCGCTCCCGATTCAGCTCCTGGGCATACGCCCTGCGCACCACCAATCCGCCTCCGGACGGGCCGGTCGACACCGTCACCCGATGGATCGTCGTCACCCGCGCGGCGGTGCTGCCGATGACCCTGTTCGCCGGCCTGGTGGCCGCGCTGCTGGCGGTCGGGAAGCCCGGATTGGATTGGCGCTGGCTCATTCTCGCGATCGTCGGAATCTTGTTGGCGCACACAGCCAACAATTTGATGAACGACCTTTACGACACGCAGACGGGCACCGACAGCGCCAGTTACCCTCGCGCCCTCTACGCCCCGCATCCGGTGCTGTCGGGTTTGGTCAGCCGCCGCACTCTGCTCATCGCGATCGCCGTGGTGAACCTGGCCGACCTGGCGATCCTGATCGTGCTGACGTGGGCACGCGGCTGGCCCGTGTTGGCGTTCGCGTTGTCCGGTTTCGTGCTCAGCTTCGCCTATACCGCGCCGCCGGTACGACTCAAGAAGCGTGGCCTGGGCGAGCCGGATGTGCTGGTGGTCTGGGGTCCGCTGATGGTGTGCGGAACGTACTTCTCAGCGGTCGGCACCGTCGGCTGGGACGTCGTGCTGGCGTCGCTACCCTACGGGCTGCTCTGCACCACGGTCCTGATGGGAAAGCACATCGACAAAATCCCCTACGACGAGCCGCTGGGCATCCGCACACTGCCGGTGATCTTCGGCGCGGCCCGGGCTCGCGCGGTGACGCTCGGGATGATGGTCGGGTTTTACCTGCTGGTCGTGGCGGCGGTCCTGGCAAAAGCGATGCCGTGGCCGGCATTGCTCGTCGTCGTGGCGCTGCCCCGACTGGTCAAGGTGTGGCCATACTTCCGGCGCCCGCCGCCCGACGAGCCGCCGGCCAAATTCCCGGTGTGGCCACTGTGGTACGCGGCGCTGGCTTGGGTGCACGTCCGCCAAGCAGGTGCCTTCCTTGTGCTGGGCCTGGCGATCGGCGCGTTGCTTCCCGCCTTGTAAGGGCCTTCAGTATCTTCCGAAGGCCAGGGCGACGTTATGGCCGCCGAAACCGAACGAATTGCTGATCGCGTACCGGTAGTCACCCGATCGCGACTCGCCGGTCACCACATCCAGATCGATCTCTGGATCGAGGTTGCGCAGGTTCAGCGTCGGCGGGACGATACCGTCCTGCAGCGCCAACACGGTCAGGATCGACTCCACTGCGCCGACCGCGCCAACCGAATGGCCAAGCGCCGCCTTCGGTGCGTAGACCGCCGGCGTGTGCATACCCAACGCCTGCTTGATCGCCTTCGCTTCGGCCAGGTCGCCGACGGTGGTGCCAGTGGCATGGGCGTTGACGTGGTCGATGTCGGCCGGGGTGAGGCCGGCAAGCTGGATCGCCCGCGTTATCGCGTGGCCGGCCTGTTCACCGTTGGGGTCCGGCGCCACGACCTGGTAGCCGACTGCTCGACGAATTCATCCTCCAGCCTGCGGATCCCAGTTTGCCCGTCCAGCAGCTTCTTCCAGGTGTCGTCAACATTCGTGGCGAGCGCAGTCGTCATCGCGACGCCGGTGACAACACATCGGGTAAACCGTTCCCGGTCGAAAACTCCGCCATAGCGTTGCTGCGTTTCCTTTAGTCGATGGCCCTTCCCACTGCTCCCAATAACCATGACCCGGTAGCGATCAGCGTAAACCCGGTCCGGGCAGACCGCCGCTCGTTCGATGACACAAACCTCGATCCGGCCCGACGCGATTGCCGCGGTCCGAGCCCGGGTATATGGACGCCATGATGTCGCGCGGAAGCAAACATCTGGATGAGCCCGGCCTTGAGCCGAACGTTGACCCATCAAGTCGCACTATGACCGGTCGAACGACTTCTTTCGGCCTTGACTCAACCCGAAAGGTGTGCCGCCCATCGCAACTCGGGAGCTGGACGCGAGTCGTCCGAAGTTGGTGGAGCTTTAGTAGGAGTAGAAGCCCTTACCGGATTTCTTGCCCAACAAACCCGCCTCGACCATCCGCAGCAAAAGCGGCGGTGGGCCGTATTGCGGGTCTTTGAACTCTTGAAACATCTTGTCCGCTATCAGCTTCAAAGTATCGAGGCCGACCAGATCGGATAACCGCAGCGGCCCCATCGGATGCGACAGCCCGGCAACAACGGCCTTGTCGACGTCTTCAACGGTGGCGAAACCACCCTCGACCATCCGGATCGCCGAAAGCAGGTAGGGCACAAGCAACGCATTGACCACGAATCCGGACCGATCCGAGCATCGCACCACTTGCTTTCTCAGCACCGCGCTGGCGAATTCCTCGGTGCGAGCGGCCGCGGCTTCGTCCGTCACCAGGGTGCAGACCAGCTCCACCAACGGCAGCACCGGGACCGGGTTGAAGAAATGCAGACCTAGCACCCGGCCAGGATTGGCAGTGGCGGCGGCCAGCTTCATGATCGGAATGCTCGACGTGTTGGACGCCAGGACAGCATCCGGGTCGGTGATCACGCGATCGAGTTCGGCAAAGATGCCGGCTTTGACGGACTCGTCCTCGAGCACGGCCTCGATGACTAGCTGCCGATCGGCCAGCTGGGCGAGATCGGTGGTGAATTTCAGCTTCGCGACGGCAGCGTCGCGCTCCCGGTCGGTGATCTTTCCCGCGCTGACGCCGCGCTCGACCGATTTGACGATCCGATTGCGCCCCGCCGTCGTGAGTGCCTCGGTAGGCTCGTAGACCAGCACGTCAACGCCTGCGCGGGCCGATACTTCTGCAATGCCGGCACCCATTTGGCCGGCACCGATGACTCCTACGCGTTCGATCGACACAGTGCTCCTTTGGCTCCGCAGTCCTATTGACTGCCGCACGGCAACAGGCCCCGCCCAGGTTCGCTGGGCGGGCCTGTGCTGTCAACTTCGCGGGATCAAGCCGCTCAGAAGTTCTCGGCTACCGCTCGGCTCAGTGGAACTGACCCTCTTCAGTCGAGCCGGCCAGAGCGGTCGTCGACGACGTCGGGTCGACGGTGGTCGCGATCCGGTCGAAGTAACCGGCACCGACCTCGCGCTGGTGCTTGGTCGCGGTGTAACCACGCTCCTCGGCCGCGAACTCGCGCTCCTGCAGCTCGACGTAGGCGCTCATCTGGTTGCGGGCGTAGCCGTAGGCCAGGTCGAACATCGAGTAGTTCAGCGCGTGGAAGCCGGCCAGCGTGATGAACTGGAACTTGAATCCCATTGAGGCAAGCTCTTTTTGGAACTTGGCGATGGTGGCATCGTCGAGGTGCTTGCGCCAGTTGAACGACGGCGAGCAGTTGTAGGCGAGCATCTGGTCGGGGTACTCGGCCTTGACTGCCTCGGAGAACTTCCGGGCGACTTCGAGGTCCGGGGTTCCGGTCTCCATCCAGATCAGGTCTGAGTACGGCGCGTAGGCCTTGGCCCGGGCGATGCACGGGTCGAGGCCGTTGCGGGTGCGGTAGAAGCCTTCCCGGGTCCGCTCACCGGTGATGAACGGCTGGTCGCGCTCGTCGACGTCAGAGGTGATCAACGTCGCGGCCTCGGCATCGGTGCGGGCGATGACGACTGTCGGCACGTCGCACACGTCGGCGGCCAGTCGGGCCGAGGTGAGCGTGCGGATGTGCTGCTGGGTCGGGATGAGCACCTTGCCGCCCAGGTGGCCGCACTTCTTCTCCGACGCAAGCTGGTCTTCCCAGTGCGAACCGGCGACACCGGCGGCGATCATGGCCTTCTGCAGTTCGAAGACGTTGAGCGCACCACCGAAGCCGGCCTCGCCATCGGCGACGATCGGGGCCAGCCAGTTCTCCACCGACCGGTCGCCCTCAACCTTGGCGATCTGGTCGGCACGCAGCAGCGCGTTGTTGATCCGGCGAACCACCTGCGGCACCGAGTTGGCCGGGTACAGGCTCTGGTCGGGGTAGGTGTGGCCGGACAGGTTGGCGTCACCGGCGACCTGCCACCCGGACAGGTAGATGGCCTTGAGGCCCGCGCGCACCTGCTGGACGGCCATATTGCCGGTCAGGGCACCAAGCGCGTTGATGTACTCGAGGTCGTGCAACTGGTCCCACAGCACCTCGGCGCCGCGGCGGGCCAGCGTGTTCTCCTCGACGACGCTGCCCTGCAAGGCCAACACGTCCTCGGCGGTGTAGGTGCGGGTGACGTCCTTCCAGCGCGGGTTCGTGTCCCAGTCGTGCTGGATCTGTTCGGCGCTCTTCGGCGTCCCAACGCTAGACATTGCGCTGCTCCTAAGGTCGTTGATCTGACGATCACGGATTTCCAGCCTTGTTAAGGCCTTCAAGCATCTTTGCTGATCTGCTAAGTCGAAGATGGCACAGCTTAGCTTCGCAGGTCCACCTATTTAAGTTGCCAATTTTGGCTAGGACTCCGTCGCTTTTTGCAAAGCTTGCGAAGATGCGTCGTAACTGAAACGGTTCAGTTGCTACCGGCGGGTAACTTAAATCCGCAGGTCAGAAGGGGGTTTGCGTGACGGCCGTACTGTTAGAGCGCGAAGATCGTCGCGACCGCTTTGGTCTCGTCGCCGACAGCATATGTGAGCGTTCTAACAGTGCGATCGGCCAGGTCAGCGCCGAATCGATCGGTCGAGCCAGGCGGGTAAACGTGCGAGATGATCTCCAGCTTGTCGCCCAGCGCCACTGCGGCATCGTGCTCGATCGTCACCCGCAGCGGCGCTTTCAGCAGCTCCGGGCACGACGCGAGATAGTCCTCGATCACGCTCCAGTACACGGAGTTGTTCACGTGGTCGAAGAAGTCGATGTCGGTGAATCGAACCGGAAACTCGTGGATCTCCGCGGCGTCCGCACGACTGCCCGCTTTCAGATAGGCCTTCCACCGCAGCCGGTCGACATCGGTGGTGTTCCGCAGGCCCTCGAGAAAGTCGTCGGCGATGCGTGCCGGCGTCTGGGTGTCCCGGTTGAAGTTGATCCAAAACGCTTCGGACTCGACCAGGCCGCCCTTGCGACCGTCGATGCGGACCCGCATCTCACACCACCGGTTCGACGTCCCCGAACACCACCGGCGCATCCGCAACATGTCACCGAACTCGATCGGACGGATCAAATCGATCATGGTCCGGCGGACAATCCACAGGGGATGAGTTTCCTCAAATCCCATCTCGCGCAACTGATCCTGGCCAATGTCCACGATATGGCGGGCTGCGGAATCGAAGCGCAGCCGCCCGTCGCGGTCGATGTCGGCGACGCGCAGCGGCCATTCCCGGTCGAACACGTCCGGATGACCGTCGGGCACCGGCATCATCACTTTGTCCAAGCTCACGGCTTCACTCTCGCTGCTACTCCTGCTGGGCGCCTCGACGTATTACCCCGCACTTGAACGGGGCAATCACCCCGCAACGCCACGCAGTCCGCGTCGTTGCTGACCCGGCTCACGCCTGGCCGGGCTAAACCTCCCCCAAACAAGGATGATGCCAAACGACCTTGCTGCGACGCCAATCCAGAGCGTCGTGCAAATTCTGCTAACTGTGTCTTCACAACGCAGGTAGGCTGGGCAGGTGTCCAAGACGTTCGTCGGCTCGCGCGTTCGGCAGCTGCGCAGCGAGCGCGGATTCAGCCAGGCCGCACTGGCGCAGATGCTGGAAATCTCGCCGAGCTATCTGAACCAGATCGAGCACGACGTCCGGCCTCTGACGGTGGCTGTGCTGCTGCGCATCACCGAAGTCTTCGGGGTCGACGCAACATTCTTCGCCTCTCACGATGACACCCGGCTGGTCGCCGAACTGCGAGAGGTGGCCATGGACCGCGATCTCGACATCGAGGTCGACATGCCCGAAGTCGCCGAGATCGTCAACGGGCACCCGGGGTTTGCTCGCGCCATGGTCAACCTGCATCGCCGCTACCGGATCACCACCGCGCAGCTGGCTGCCGCCACGGAGGAGCGGTTCTCCGACGGCAGCGGCAGCGGGGCGATCACGATGCCCCACGAAGAGGTGCGCGATTACTTCTATCAGCGCCAGAACTACCTGCACGAGCTGGACACCGCCGCTGAGGACCTGACCACCCGGATGCGGTGGCACCGGGGTGACCTGGCGGCCGAGTTGTCCCACCGGCTCACCGAGGTGCACGGCATCCACATCAACAAGCGCATCGACCTCGGCGACACCGTGCTGCATCACTACGACCCCGCGACCAAGACGCTGGAGATCAGCAACCACCTCTCGTCGGGCCAGCAAGTGTTCAAGCTGGCCGCCGAGCTCGCGTATCTGGAGTTCGGCGACCTCATCGACAACCTGGTCACCGACGGCAAGTTCACCAGCGACGAATCGCGCACCCTGGCCCGGCTCGGGCTGGCCAACTACTTCGCCGCGGCCGCAGTGCTGCCCTACCGGCAGTTCCACGACGTCGCGGAAAACTTCCGCTACGACGTCGAGCGGCTCTCGGCGTTCTACTCGGTGAGCTACGAGACCATCGGGCACCGGCTGTCCACGCTGCAGCGGCCGTCGATGCGCGGCGTGCCGTTCTCATTCATCCGCGTCGACCGAGCCGGAAACATGTCAAAACGCCAGTCGGCCACCGGTTTCCACTTCTCCTCCAGCGGCGGCACCTGCCCGCTGTGGAATGTCTACGAGACCTTCGCCAACCCCGGCAAGATCCTGGTGCAGATCGCCCAGATGCCCGACGGACGCAACTACATGTGGGTTGCCCGCACCGTGGAGCGGCGGGCGTCACGGTATGGTCAGCCCGGTAAGACCTTCGCGATCGGGTTGGGCTGCGAACTCCGCCACGCTCACCGGCTCGTCTACTCGGAAGGACTCGACTTGTCGGGGGATATCGCCACGCCGATCGGCGCAGGCTGCCGGGTCTGCGAGCGCGACAACTGCCCGCAGCGGGCATTCCCGGCTTTGGGTCGGGCACTCGACCTCGACGAGCACCGCAGCACCGTCTCGCCCTACCTGGTGACGCAAGCATGACCGGCCCTGCGGAGACCGGTCAGGTCGGCCGGATACCTCCATCGGGCAGGCTTCGTGATTTGGGGTTGCTCAATTGGATTGTGGCGAAGTTCTCCGCCCGTACGGTCGGCGCGCCCCAGATGCACCTGTTCGCCACGCTGGGTCAGCACAAGCGGCTGTTCTTGGCGATGATGCCCTATTCCGCCTTGTTGCTGCGGGGCCGGTTGCCAAGCGCCGACACCGAGTTGGTGATCCTGCGGGTGGCTCACCTGCGCGGTTCCGAATACGAGCTGCAGCATCACCGCCGGCTGGGGCGCCGTCGCGGGCTCGATGATCAGACGCAGGAGATGATCTTCGCCTGGCCGAACGCGACGGGAGACTCCAGCGGGCTGACCGACCGGCAGCGAGCTTTACTCAGCGCCACCGACGAGTTCATCAACAACCGCTCAATCAGCGCCGAGGTCTGGCAGCGGCTGTCTGCTCACCTCGATCGGCGTCAACTCATCGAATTCTGCATGCTCGCAGGACAATACGACGGTCTGGCCGCGACGATGTCGGCCCTGGAGATTCCGCTAGACCACCCTCGGTAGCTGCCGCTCACATGTAACTGTCGGCCAGCACACCCAACGACAGCAGGACGGGAAGAACCGGCAACGCGAAGGCGAACGACGCCAGCGCGAAGTTGCCCCGGCGCCGCAGCCGCTGTCCCCACAGCACCGCGCCCACCGCAAACGCCGCCGAGAGGATGAACACGATTAGGCCCCACAGGCTCACCGTGGTGAGGGCATCTCCGATCGAAATCGCCACCAGCCATATGACATAGCCGACGAGCGCTCCGCCAATTACGGCCAAAATCGACTCGCCACGCACCGCTCTAGACTTGGCCACCACGCTATGGTAACCCTCGCCACCCGACCGTCGTAGACAGGCGCATCGGCGTCAGAAGTTGATCATGTGCCCGGTCAGGCCATGGAAGCACTCTTGCAGCGCCTCCGACATCGTCGGGTGGGTATGGACGTTGCGCGCCAACTCGTTTGCGGTCAAATCCCACTTCTGCGCCAGAGTCAGCTCGGGCAGCAACTCGGCGACGTCGTGGCCGATCAGGTGCCCGCCCAGCAACTCGAGGTGTTTGGCATCGGCGACGAGCTTGACGAAACCACTCGGGTCGCCCACGCCGTGTGCTTTGGCGTTGGCGGTGAACGGGAACTTGGCCACCACCACGTCGTAACCCTCGTCGCGGGCCTGCTGCTCGGTGAGCCCGAAGCTGGCAACATTCGGCTGGCAGAACGTCGCGCGCGGCAACATACGGTAATCGCCGAGGGCCAAAGTCTCTGCGCCGACAATGGTTTCGGCTGCCACCACACCCTGAGCCTCGGCGACGTGCGCCAGCTGCAGCAACCCGGTGACGTCACCAATGGCGTAGATGTGGTGGACGTTGGTGCGCATGTAGTCGGTGATCCCGATGGCTTTGCCGTCGGTCAGCGCGACCCCGGCCTTGTCCAAACCGTAGCCTTCGACGTTGGGCGCAAAACCGATGGCCTGCAACACTTTCTGGGCCTTGAGTTCCTCGGATTTATCGTCGTTGCTCACGGTCACCGTGACCACGGAACCGTCGTCGGCGATCGACTCGACTTTGGTGCCGGTGAGGATCTTGACGCCGAGCTTCTTGAACTGCTTTTCGATTTCCCTTGAGACCTCGACGTCTTCGTTGGGCAGCGCCCGCTTCAAGAATTCGACGATGGTCACGTCGACGCCGTAGTTCTTCAGCACGTAGCCGAACTCGATGCCGATGGCACCGGCGCCGGCGATGATGATTGATTCGGGCAGCTCCCGGGACAAGATCAGTTCCTCGTAGGTGACCACGTTTTCCGACAGCGAGGTACCGGGCACCAGCCGAGTGCTGCTGCCGGTAGCGATGATGACGTTGTCGAACGTGACCGTCTCCGTGCCACCGTCATTGAGATCGACCGAGAGCGTGTGGGCGTCAGTGAACCTGCCGTAGCCGTGGATTTCGGTGATCTTGTTCTTCTTCATCAGGAAATGCACGCCGGCGACCCGGCCCTCGGCCACCTTGCGGCTGCGGTCGTAGGCGATGCCGTAGTCGAATGTCGCCTCGCCGCTGATGCCGAAGGTCTTGGCTTCCTTGGTGAAGATGTGCACGAGTTCGGCGTTGCGCAGCAACGCCTTGGACGGGATGCAGCCGACGTTGAGGCAAACTCCGCCCCAGTATTTCGGTTCGACGACGGCGGTATTCAATCCCAGCTGCGCGGCGCGGATGGCTGCCACGTATCCGCCGGGTCCGGCTCCGAGGACGACAACGTCATAGTGGGTCACGGACCCTACCCTAATGGCCGGGCACGCACTGTTAGGTGGCCAGCCATTTTTCAAGGTGGTCGTCGTAATCGCCGGCGAGGCGCAGGCTGCGGCCCGGCCCACGGGTGAGCCAGCCGCGGGCGAGGAACACGCTGGTGATCGCGGCGGGAAGCGCCCCGGCGAGGTGGACCCGGCGATCGGTCCAGTCGATGCATGAGCGGGCGAACACTCGCCGACTCGCCCGCAGTGCTGCCAGGTCGATGGCCAGCCGATCGACCAAGTCCTGCCCGCGGTCGGTGAGCTCGTGGTCCCGGTCGTCGAGGCGGCGGATGGCCCCGGCGGCCAGCAGCCGGTCGCGGAGTTGGACGCCGCGGCGTCCGGCCAGGTGGTCGTAACACGTCCGCGCCTCGAATAGCGCGCAGGCCGCGCGGTGCTCGTTCAGCGAGCGCACCGGAGCCGGCGGCGCGATCTCGGCGATCGCCTCGAGCACCGTGGCCACCTCGGGGTTGACGATCTCGTGGTACCGATGTCGGCCGTGGACTCGGACCCGGATCAAGCCGGCCTCGGTCAGTCGGCGCAGGTGCACCGAGGCGGTGGCGGGCTGGACACCGGCCCGCCGAGCCAACTCCCCGGCCGGCAGCGCCCGCCCGCCGGCCAGAGCCGCGAGCATCGCCGATCGGGCGGGATCTTCGATCAAGTTGGCGATTGAGGCGAGGTTGCGATCAGCCGGCGTATAGGAGGCCGAGGCGTCGCTCACCCCGCCAGCCTTGCATAGCCACAATGTGGCCGCCGTCCAAGCTTCGCAGCCCCCTCGTGCCTCCGTCGACGGGGCTCAGTACGGCAGGACGCCCATCAGGCAGTGACGCTGAATGTGGTCGCAGTAGAACGCGCCGTAGAACGGGGCTGCGGCGACAACGGACGCGAACACCGCTGAGATCATCGCGATCGCCAGCGCCGACACCAGCGGTCGGTCGGGCACCATCGCCAGCATCAGGCCTGCGACGGTGCATACGACGACGTAGACCAGAACAACGAAGGCCACCGCGGTCTTGTTTTTCGACTGGTCGTGGCTCCACCAATAGAACAGGCCGGGACCGATCGCCGCCGCCGGAACCCAAACCGCGAGCAGCATCAGAATGAACTGCCACCACTTCAGGTAGTGGTACCGGCCGGGCACCGTGATCGACGGCACGTGAAGCGACCCCGACGGCGGTGCATCGCCCGTCGCTGCCGAAGCTGCCGACACGGGGCCGCCCAACGGCTCGTCCTCCACGTCCATCGCGGGCTTGTCCGATCGCCGATGCCACCACCGGCGTCGCCGAGGCGGCGGCTCCGGCTCGATGAGCTGCGGTTCGGGTTTGTGTTGCGCGCCGGTATCGAAGGTTGGCGTGTAGGGCTCGGTCTTCGGCAGCGATTCGCTGTCCACCCGATCTTGGTCAGGCAGGGTGCACCACCTCGATCAGCGCGAGCACACCGAACCATCCGGGTGCCAACGCCAGGATGAACGCGCCCAGCGCCGTCAGCCACCGGCGCCGGGCCAGCAGGATGACCAGCAGCCCGACGACGCTGGGGAATCCGAGGACCAATGCGATCGCGACGTCTGGGCGCATGCGAGCGTG
>Ga0210389_10003711_pt1 | contig 11938 bp, 10 predicted proteins | sample IncBWH28OmetaG_FD_160127 | JGI IMG/M metagenome (GOLD analysis project Ga0210389, IMG submission 160127) | Forest soil microbial communities from Barre Woods Harvard Forest LTER site, Petersham, Massachusetts, United States - Inc-BW-H-28-O ... | reverse complement strand
CCCGACGTGTTCGCGGGTGTCCGGGTGAACGGCGAGTATGTGGGGGAGAGCGGCATCAACGCCCTGCCCATGGCGCATTACGGCACCCCCGTCGCCCTCGTCTCCGGAGACCGGGTGACCGCCAAGGAAACGTCGCCGTTCGCACCGGATGCCGTCAGCGTGATCACGAAGGAGTCCATCACCCGGTCGGCGGCGCTGAACCTGCACCCGGACGAGTCGTGCCGGCGGATCCGCGCCGGCGCCGAGGAAGCGGTCCGCCGCGTCGCGGCGGGAAGCGTGCAGACCCCCGCGATCGACAAGCCGGTGACGCTGGACATGGAGTTCCAGACCGGTGACATGGCGGAGGTCGCTACCTGGGCGCGTGACACCCAGCGCACCGGCGAGCGCGCCGCCAGGATCGCCGGTGACAACCTGTTGAGCGTCTACAAGTCCTTTGTGGCGGTCACCTACATCACCCGGCAGGCCGGCGGACGCTAAGCGGACGCTGAGCTCTCAACCGGACGACAGAAAGACGATCGCCATGAAGATTTTCGAAGCGGCGCCGCCCAGCGAAGGACCAAGCCTGGCCCTGCACGGCGGGGCAGGCGGACGCGTGGAAGAGTTGACCCTTGAGGGCCGCGCGCCGTACGCGGAGGGCCTACTTGCCGCCTATTCCGCCGGATGGCAGGTGCTCTCAGCAGGCGGCAGCGCCCTGGACGCCGTCTGCGCGAGCGTTGAGGTACTTGAGAACGACCCGCTGTTCAACGCCGGCCGCGGCGCCGCGCTCACCGCGACGGGACACGCCGAGCTCGACGCATCGGTGATGACGGGAGCCGGACTTGCCGGCGCGGTCGCCGCGTCCAAGCACGCCAAGAACCCGGTCCGGCTAGCCCGCACCGTGATGGAGCACACCGAGCACGCCCTCATCGTCGACCCGGATGTCGCGTTCCTCGAGCGCTACGGACTTGAGGTGGCCGAACCCGGCTACTTCATCACCGAGCAGCGGCGGCAGCAGCTGGAGCGAGTGCTGGACGGCCGTGCTGTCGCCGCCCGCCACGGAACCGTCGGCGCGGTGGCCCGCGACGCCGACGGCCGCGTCGCCGCCGCCACATCCACGGGCGGGATGGTCGGCCAGGCCGACGGACGCGTCGGAGACTCACCGATCGTCGGTGCGGGCGTGTACGCACGCGACAATGTCGTAGCGATCTCGAGCACCGGCCACGGCGAGGCCTTCATCCGCGGCGTCGTGGCCTACGACATCGCCGCTCGGATCCGCTATACGGGCGCGGACCTCGCCGCGGCAGTCCGGGAGACCTTCGAGCAGGAACTCAGCAAGCGCGGCGCCACTGGAGGCGTCATCGCCGTCGGCGGCGATGGGCGCATCGTCGTGGCGCACAATTCGCCTGCGATGTTCTCCGCACGCGGAAGCGGCCAGGAACCTACGCTCACCACATGACGGACTCTTCGCCAGAAGAACTGCCATTGCGGGACGAGATCTTTCAGCGGATGGACGAGCTTACGCCCGCTGAGCGCAAGGTGGCGCGCACCCTGCTGGCCCGCTACCCGGCGGCCGGGCTTGAGAGCACCGCCGCGCTGGCAGCGGCGGCAGGGACGAGCAAGCCAACGGTGCTGCGCCTGCTGGACAGGCTCGGGTTCGGTAGCTATCCCGAGTTCCAGCAACGCCTGCGGGCCGAGGTCACCCGCTCCATGAGCGGGAGCCCGCTGAGCCGTGCCCGGGCCCGCCAGGCGCTGCCGTCCGACGACAGCGTCTTTTCGCGCGCGGTCGAACTGCGCACCCGGCTGGTCGCGCGGCTGCAGGACACGGTGCCGCCGGGAGAGATCGAACGAGCCGTCTCACTGCTTGCCGGGCGCCCGAAGCACGTCGTCATCTCCGGCGGGTACTTCTCGCGGTTGATCGCCCGCATGCTGGCGATGCAGCTCGATCAGCTGATCCTCAATGTCGACTACGCCGACGAGCCCCGCGGCGCCGACCTCGCGAAGTACCTGCGCCTCGGCCGCGACTCGGTCGTGATCGTCTATGACCTGCGCCGGTACGAACTAGCGGCCAGGGAGATCGTCTCGCTGGCGAAGACCTGCGGCGCCAGCGTCATCCTGATCACCGACGAGTCGCTCTCCCCGTCGGCCGAGGAAGCGGACATCGTGCTGCCCGTCGCCCTGGGCGGGGTCCCCTTCGACTCGTTCGCCGCGCTCCTCGTACTCACGGAGAGCCTGGTGGACGCCGTCTTCCACGCAGTCGGCGAGGCAGCGATCGAGCGGATGGCTGACTGGGAGCGATCAGTGCACATCTACCGGGCCTTCCGCGCCGACCGGCCCGCCGGCAACGTGGCGGCACCGCATCAGCAACAGAAAGAAGACTGACGCACGGGACATCTCGACGGGCCAGGCCCGGTGCCACCACGTCGGCCCCGAAGTTGACGCACGCCTGGACCACCCGGCCGCGGCGGGTCCCGCCGATTGCCCCGCAGCCAAGCACAGGTATCTCATGGGCTGAAACATTAAGGGGCTTAAGTTACATCATTATTAAACCGTGAGTTACCTCTCGTACTTGGACGAAATCGTCCGTACAGTATTGGGCAAAGGTTTGCGCAAACCTTTGCCCAACCGCTTCGGCACAGGGTTGTGCCTCTCCCGTGTGGCACAAGGTCGTGCCCCTCCCACGTCATCCCTTTTGCGACGAACCCGTCGTTCCGATGTTCCCCGGAGCTGCTCGTGAGGCACAGACCACTCTTGACCACGGCCCTCACCGCTGGCTGCGCCCTCCTGGCGCTGGCCGGCTGCGGGTCAAGCGCTTCCTCGTCCGCGGGAGGCGCCACCAGTAGTAGTTCCGCCAGTGCCGGTGCGCCGGTCACGGGCGGGAACCTCGTCTTCGCCAACCCCCAGGATGCGCAGTCGCTCGACGAGTCGACTGTCTTCGACAACAACTCGATCTGGATCATCGAGCAGATCACCCAGCCGCTGTTCACCGTCACCAGCAACGGCAAGGGCGTAATGCCGTGGCTCGCGACCGGCTACACCGTCTCGAAGAACCAGCTGGCATACACGATCACGCTGCGCAACGGGGTCAAGTTCTCCAACGGCACTCCCATGACGTCCAAGGACGTGCAGTTCACCCTGGAGCAGACGATGGCCGCCGCCCAGGGCTGGGGCTACATCGACTCCGCCATCAAGTCGGTGACCGCCCCGTCGCCCGACACGGTGGTGGTCAACCTGAAGTACAAGTGGGCGCCCATCCTGGCCGACCTGGCGCTGTTCGCCAACGGCGTGGTGCCCGACAACTACGGCGGTAAGACCGCGGCCGCGTTCTATCAGGCTCCGATCGGCACCGGCCCGTTCAAGTTCGACTACTGGCACAAGGGCAGCGGCCTCAAGCTCATCAAGAACACCAACTACTGGCAGTCGGGCAAGCCCTACCTGGACAGCGTGACCTGGACCGACGTGCCCAACGACAACACCCGGCAGCTGCAGGTCACCAGCGGCCAGGCCCAGATCGACCAGTATCCGGCCTGGTCGACGGTGTCGGCCCTGAAGTCCACGCCGAATGTGGCGCTGAGCCTGTTCCCCTCGACGGAGACCACGTACCTGGCCTTCAACGAGAAAGTCGCGCCGTTCCAGGACGTGAACGTGCGGCGGGCGATCTCGTACGCGATCGACCGCAGCGCTCTGGTCAAGGCGGTGCTGTTCGGCAACGGGCAGGCGGCCAACTCGATCTTCCCGCCCCAGCTGCCGTACTACGACCCCAACAGCGGGGGCCTGCAGTACAGCGTGGCGGACGCCAAGGCCGCGCTGGCTAAGTCCAGCGTGCCGAAGGGGTTCACCACCACGCTGCTGCTGCCCTCGGGCAACTCCGACTACGCCACGATCGCCACGATCGTGCAGTCCGAGCTCAAGCCGCTGGGCATCAACGTGCAGATCCAGCAACAGGACCCCAACACCGCGAACGAGAACTTCCAGAGCGGCAAGTACGACATGTACTTCTCGCTGTGGACGATGGACATCCCCGATCCCGACGAGCTCGCCACCTTCGCGCTCGACCCGACGGCCGGCTCGAAGTCGTTCTTCACCTTCTATAACAACTCGACCGTGGTGAAGGCGGTCCACGCCGCCGAGGTGACGACGGATACCGCTGCGCGCCAGGCGGACTACAACACCGCCCAGTCGCAGGCCGCGCAGGACGCCTTCATGGCGTTCCTGTACTACTCGCCGTACCAGTACGTGGAGTCGTCGAACGTGCACGGCTTCCTCGTCACGCCGCTCGGCAATTACCACATGGAGGACGTCTGGCTGAGCCCGGGCAGCTGACCGGATTAGCCCCGTGACCCACGGCCGGCCTGGCCGGGCGCCCCAGACTGCGCCCGGCCCGGCTGGCCGGCCCTACCAACCCGAGCGAGGTCTTCATGGGCCGGATGAGCTTCGTCCTCCGGCGGCTGGTACTGCTCGTGCCGACCGCGGTGGGCGTCACGATCATCACGTTCTTCATGGTCCACCTGATCCCAGGCAATCCCGCCGTCACCATCCTCGGCCAGCGCGCCAACCCCAGCACCGTCGCCGCCCTCGACAAGCAGCTCGGCCTGAACCAGCCCCTCATCGAGCAGTACTGGCTGTTCATCGACCGGCTGTTCCACGGCAACCTGGGCCAGAGCCTGTACTACCAAGTGCCGGTCTCGAGCCTGATCACCAGCCATCTGCCGCCCACGCTGTGGCTGCTGTGCTATGCGGCGGTCCTCGGCGTCGCCATCAGCGTGCCGCTGGCGACGCTGGCCGCCAGCCGCAAGGACGCGGTCCGCGACCACGTCATCCGCGTCGTGCCGCTGCTCGGACTGGGCCTGCCGGCCTTCTGGTTCGGCCTGATCCTGCAAACCTGGCTCGGCACCAAGCTCCGGCTGTTCCCGGTCACCGGTTACGGCCAGGGCTTCACCGGCCACCTGCACTCGATGTTCCTGCCTGCCCTGACCGTAGCGGTCGCGCTGTGCCCCGTCCTCATCCGCAGCCTGCGGGCCAGCATGCTGGGCGTGCTCGGCGCCGAGTTCGTCACCACCGCGCGGGCCAAGGGCGTGCCCGCCCCCCGGCTGCTGGTCAGGCACGTGCTGCGCAACGCCGTCATCCCGGCGGTAACCGTGCTCGGCATCAACATCGGCTACCTCATCGGCGGCACCCTCATCGTGGAGCAGGTCTTCGCCATCCCCGGCCTCGGCAGCCTGATGATCAACGCGATCTTCGAGCGCGACTTCACTGTCATCCAGTCGGTCGCCCTCGTCTACGGCGTGCTGGTGGTCCTGGTCAACCTGCTCACCGACGTGGCCTACGTCGCGCTTGACCCGAGAGTGAGGTTCGACGCATGAGCGCAGTCTCGGCCGACCCGGCGCCCGCGCCGGCTCCGGTGCCGCCGCCGGCCGTCACCCGCGTCCGGGCGCGCCGCGCCCGCTGGTACCGCCAGCCGACCCTGATGACCGGCCTGGTGCTGCTCGCGGTCATCGTCTTCATGTGCTACGGCGCGTCCCTGCTGACCTCGTTCAACCCCGACACCCAGAACCTGGAGCAGCCGCTGCTCGGCCTCGGGCAGGCCGGCCACCTGCTCGGCACCGACCAGGAGGGCCGTGACACCTGGGCCCGGCTGCTCTACGGCGGCCAGGTCGACCTGCGCGTCGCCTTCATCGCGGTGATCCTCCCGTTCATCCTCGGCACCATCCTGGGCAGCCTGGCCGGCTACTTCGGCGGCTGGGCCGACACCGTCATCATGCGCATCATCGACATCGTCGTCGCCTTCCCCTTCTTCGTGCTGGTCATCGCGCTGGTGTTCGTCCTCGGCACCGGCGAGAAGAGCATCTACATCGCCATCACGGCGATCGGCTGGGTCTCCTACGCCCGCATCACCCGCGGCGAGATCACCGTCGCCAAGAGACAGGAGTACGTCCTGGCCGCCCAGTCGGGCGGCCTGTCCAGCCTGCGGATCATCGGCCGCCACCTGCTGCCCAACGTGGTCACGCAGTCGATCGTCTACGCGATGTCCGATATCGTCCAGGACATCATCGCCATCGTCACCCTCAGCTACCTGGGGCTGGGCATTCAGCCCCCCACGCCAGACTGGGGCACCATGATCTCTGCCGGGCAGAACTTCCTCACCACCCAGTGGCAGCTGACTACCATCCCTGGCATCGCCGTCGTGATCACCGGCCTGGCCCTGTCGCTGATCGGCGACGGCCTCGCCGACCTCCTCCGGACGGGCGGGTCATGAGCGGCTCGCTGCAGCTTGAGGTCAGCGACCTGCGGGTGCAGATCGCCGGCCACCAGGGCGTCGTCCGCCCCATCGACGGAGTCTCGCTCGAGATCGCGCCGGGCGAGGCCGTCGGCCTGGTCGGCGAGTCCGGCTCGGGCAAGAGCATGACCCTCAAGTCGATCCTCGGCCTGCTCCCGCCGGACGCGAAGGTGACTTCGGGCTCGGTTGTCTTCGATGGCACCGACCTGACGCGACTGTCGCACTCCCGGCTCAATAAGATCCGCGGCCGGCGGATCGCGATGATCTTCCAGGAGCCGATGAGCGCGCTCAACCCGGTCATGCGAGTGGGGAACCAGATCGCCGAGGGCCCCCGTGTCCATCTCGGCATGAGCCGCGCCCAGTCGGTGGAGCGCGCCATGGATCTCATGCGCCGCGTGGGCATCCCCGAGCCTGAACGCCGCTTCCGCGCGTTCCCGCATGAGTTCTCTGGCGGGATGCGGCAGCGTGTCATGATCGCGATGGCGCTGTCGTGCGACCCCGAGCTGATCCTGTGCGACGAGCCCACCACCGCCCTCGACGTGACGATCCAGGATCAGATCCTGCGGTTGCTCGCCCAGCTGTGCCACGAGTCGGGCACCAGCCTGATGTTCGTCACCCACGACCTGCCCGTGGTCGCCCAGGTCTGCCACAAGGTCGCCGTCATGTACGCCGGGCGGATCGTCGAGCGCGGCACCGTGTCCGAGGTATTCAGCCAGCCGCTGCACCCCTACACCCTGGATCTGCTGCGGTCGGCCCCGGACATCGATCACCCCGGCCAGTCCCTGGTACCGATCCCCGGGTCGCCCCCCAGCCTGACCAACCCGCCGTCCGGTTGCCGGTTCCATCCCCGGTGCCAGTTCGCCGAGGACGACTGCAAGGTCAGCGACCCGCCGCTGCGGCTGCTTGAGGGTGGCCGCGCCACCGCGTGCCTGCACTACGAGCGCTGCCTGGACCAGATAGGAGCCGACTCGTGAGCGAGCAGGACATCCTGGAAGCGGCGGGCATCGAGGTGAGCTTCCCCGTCGGCTCGTCGCTCGCCGCCCGGCTGCGTCACCAGCAGCACCTGCTGCACGCGGTGGACGGCGTCGACCTGAGCGTCCGCCGGGGTGAGGCACTCGCCCTGGTCGGCGAGTCGGGCTCGGGCAAGTCGACGCTCGCCCGGGCGATCGCCGGCATCCAGCGCGCAAACCACGGCCAGATCAAGCTGGACGGCAAGGTGCTGCCCGCTCGCCGCCGGTCCCGGGCCGACCAGCGCCGCATTCAGATGGTCTTCCAGGATCCCTACTCTTCGCTCAACCCCCGCCTGACCGTCGGCGGCATCCTGCGCGAGCTGCTGCGGGTGCATCACGTGGTGCCCCGGGACGAGGTCGAGTCCCACACCCGGGAGCTGCTGCGGTTGGTCGGGCTGCCCGAGGACGCGCTGCAGGCCCTGCCCAGGCAGTTCTCTGGCGGCCAGCGCCAGCGCGTCGCGATCGCGCGGGCGATCGCCTTGCGGCCCGAGCTGCTCGTGGCCGACGAGCCGGTCTCCGCTCTCGACGTCAGCGTGCAGGCCACGATCTTGAACCTCCTCCAGGAACTGCAGGGCGAGCTCGGACTGACGCTGCTGTTCATCTCGCACAACCTGGCGGTCGTGCGGCACCTGTGCGACCGGGTCGCGGTCATGTACATGGGCCGGATCATCGAAGTGGCACAGACCGAGGAGCTGTTCCGCAATCCGCGGCACCCGTACACCGCCGGGCTGCTCGCCGCCATCCCCCGGATGACGGCCCGCGACGAGGAGGAGGCGCCCGCCGTGCGGGGTGACCCGCCGAGCCCGCTTAGGCTGCCGACCGGCTGCCGGTTCCGCACGCGGTGCCCGATAGCGCAGCCGATCTGTGCGGAACGGGACCCGGCCCTCGCCTCGGGCGACATGGACCCTGAGCACAGCGCGGCCTGTCACTTCGCCTGGACGGTGCAAGCCGCGAACGCACCGGAAGCCGTGTGACCGAGCAGGCACCCGGGCAACGGCACGCGCCCGCGGGCAGGCGCCGGGTGGTCCGGCTGGTCGACATCGCCAGCGCCGTCGGCGTACACCCGTCCACCGTGTCGCGCGTGCTCAACGGAGAGGTTGGCCACTCGCTGCGGCCGGAGACGGTCGAGCGCATCCTGACCGAGGCGCGGGCCCGCGGCTACCGGCCGAACGCACTGGCCAGGGCGCTGCGCCAGCACCGCACGGGGGCGCTCACCTTTGTCGTGCCGATGCTGCGCAACCCGATCTGGGTCCGGCTGCAGCGCGGTGCCCTGCTGCGCGCCGCCGAGCGCGGCTACGTCGTCATGATCATGGAAGAGCCGATGGAGGACCCCAAGCCGCCCGCCGCCTACAGCTACCTGGTCGCCGAGAGCCGCACCGACGGGCTGCTCCTTGCCACCGCACTGCGTAGCAGCGTGGGCACCGACAGCAGCGCCGCCGGCGACGGCCGGGGCACCGCCAGCGCCAAGCCGGCCGAGGCGCTGAGCGCGGTGCCGCACGTGTACGTCAACCGGCGCGGTCCTGAGCAAGGCAACGACGTCGTCATGGACGAGGCCGGGGCCATCCGGCTGTTCCTCGACCACGTGGCCGGCCTTGGCCACCGCAGCGTGCTCCTCGTCGACGGCCGGCGTGAGGTGGACACCGTGTACCGCCGGGCCGCCGCGACCCGGCGGCACTGCGCCGCCCTCGGCCTCTCCGCCGTCATCAGGCACACCGACGCGACTGAGGCGGGCGGCTTCGCCGTCATCGGGCAACTGCTGGCGGCCGGGCCGCTGCCGACGGCCATCGGAGTCGGCAGCATCGAGCAGGTGTACGGGGTGCTGGCCGCGCTGCGGAACGCGCGCATCGCCGTGCCCGGCGCGGTCTCCCTGGTCAGCCTGGACGAGGACGAGTCCCTCGCCTACCTGGACGTGCCGGTCACCAGCATCTCCATGCCCCTGGCGGAGCTCGGCGCGGCGGCCGTCGACGCGCTGATCGCCAGGATCGACGGCACCGGCGGATCCGACGTCCTGATCGGCGAGCCGATGTCCCTTGTCTCCCGCGGGTCAGTGGGCCCGCCCCCTGAACGGAGCGCTTAAGCATGTCACTGGCAGGCAGGGTCGCAGTGGTTACCGGCGGCGCCCACGGGATCGGCGCCGCCATCGCCGACGCCCTCGCCGCGGACGGGGCCAAGGTGCACCGGGTCGACAAGCAGCCCACCGCCCTTGACGGGTCCGCGCTGACGGCGGCGGACCTAACCGACCCAAACGCCGTCAACGATGTGTTCACCGCCGTGGGCCCGGTGGACATCCTGGTCAACACCGCCGGCGGGGTGGTCGGCCAGGTCGGCCGCCCGCTGGAGGAGGTCACCGCCGACGACTGGCACGCGGTGGTCGACGCCAACCTGACGACCATGTTCCTGTGCACCCGGGCGGTCGTGCCCGCGATGAAAGAGCGCCGGTGGGGACGGATCGTCAACATCTCGTCGGGGGCCGGGCTGACTGTCAGCAAGACCGGCATCCAGGCCTACGCCAGCGCCAAGGCGGGCCAGCTCGGCTTCACCCGGCAGATGGCGCACGAGCTCGGCCCTTACGGGATCACCGTCAACTGCATCGCGCCCGGCTTCATCTTGTCCAACCCGACCACGCAACTGCAGTGGGACGGCTACGGCCCGGACGGGCAGCGGGCGCTGGTCGACGGGATCGCGATGCGCAGGATCGGCGCGCCGGCCGACATCGCCAACGGCGTCAGCTTCTTCGCCGCGGAGCGGTCCGGCTGGGTGACCGGCCAGGTCATCGCGATCGACGGCGGGAGCGCGTTCCTGTGACCGCAACCGCGGCAGCTGAACTCACCCGGCTCGGTGAGGCGTATTTCTTCACTCAGCACAGCTACGACCCGTACAACGCCACCCTGCTCGGCGTCGACGAATTCGACGGGCTGTCCTTCGACCCGAGCCGGGAGGCGAGCGGCCGCACCGCGCAGGAGCTCGCGGCCATCGGCCGCCAGGTCCTTGAGATCGACACGGCCGGGCTCACCGACGCCCAGCGCGTCGATCACGGGGTGCTCACCGCCCTCGTCGAAGGAGCCCGCGCGGACGCCGAGCACTCGCTCTGGGCCGCCAACGCGTCGGCCAAGAGCTACGTCAGCCGGCAGGGGCTGATCTTCCAGGCGGTGCCCGCGATGACCGTGGCCAGCCCGACGGCTGCGGAACGCTACCTCAGCAGGCTGTCGAAGATCGGTGCGACCCTCGACGCGCTTGGCCAGCGGTACCTGACGGAGGCCGCGGACGGGCGCACGCCCACCGCCGTCGGCGTCGACCACTCAATCCGCCAGCTTGAGGGGTACCTAGCGCTCCCGGTAGCGCAAGACGCGCTGCTCAAGCCGGCGCACGACGCGGAACCCGCCGTGCGCGAGGCGGCAACCGCCCACATCACGCAGACGATCAGGCCAGCCATGCGGGGGCTCGCCGAGTTGCTGCGCCGCGAACTCGCGCCGCTCGCCCGCCTAGACGACCGGGTCGGCATCCGTGAAGTCCCCGGCGGTGAAGCGGGCTACCTGGCCGCGGTCGCGCGGCACACGACCACCGCGCTCTCGCCGGCGGACATCCACGCCGTCGGGCTCGCTGAACTGGACGAGCTTGCCGGACTGTGGTCGCAGATCGGGCAGGAGGCGCTCGGTGAGCGCGACTTCGCCACCATCGCCGCGCGGATGCGCGAGGACCCGGCGCTGCGCTTCCGCACCCGCGAGGAGATCGTCGCGGTCGCGCGGGGCGCCCTCGACCGCGCCGAGGCCGTACGCGACACCTACTTCGAGCATTACGACATTCCCGGCTGCGTCATCGAGGAGATCAACCCGATCGACGCGGACAACACCGCGATGGCGTACTACCGGCCGCCGGCCGTCGACGGCAGCCGCCCCGGCGCGCACTGCCTGCTGACCACCGACCCGGGCGAGCGCTACCGCTACGAGTACGAGGCGCTCGCGTTCCACGAGTCGGTACCTGGGCACCACCTGCAGCTCGCGACCGCGCAGACGCTCGACATCCCGCGGTACCGGCGGCACATCGACGCCGAGCTGTGCGCATTCAACGAGGGCTGGGGGCTGTACTCCGAGCGGCTCGCCGACGAGATCGGCCTGTACAGCGACCCGGTCACGCGGCTCGGCATGCTGTCCTTCGCGGCGCTGCGCGCCTGCCGGCTCGTCGTGGACACCGGCATGCACCACCTCGGCTGGTCGCGTCGGCAGGCGATCGACTTCATGTACGACCACACCGCGACCACGCGCGCCCACGTGCGCAACGAAGTCGACCGGTACATCGCCTGGCCCGGCCAGGCGCTCGCCTACGTGACCGGCAAGCGCGAGATCGTGCGCCTGCGCGAGCGGGCCAAGCACGCGCTCGGGCCGCGATTCGAGCTGCGCCAGTTCCACCACGCGGTGCTGCGCAACGGGGCCGTCCCCCTCACCCTGCTCGATGACGAGATCGAGCGCTGGACCGCCACGAAGGCATAAGAGGCATGAGCATGAAAATCACCATCATCGGCTCCGGTGCGATCGGCGGCACTCTCGGCGCGCACATGATCAGGTCCGGCCACGACATCACCCTGTGCGACGCGGACGCGGCCCACGTCGCCGCCATCCGCGAGCACGGGCTGATCATCGAGGGCCCGGTCAACGAGTTCACCGTGGCCGCCCGCGCG
>Ga0210389_10003708_pt1 | contig 11941 bp, 9 predicted proteins | sample IncBWH28OmetaG_FD_160127 | JGI IMG/M metagenome (GOLD analysis project Ga0210389, IMG submission 160127) | Forest soil microbial communities from Barre Woods Harvard Forest LTER site, Petersham, Massachusetts, United States - Inc-BW-H-28-O ... | reverse complement strand
CGCTGCACCGCCCGGACATCGACGGACAGGTCAACCTCACTGCTCCCGAGCCGGTCAGGGCCCGCCAGTTCGCGCGGGCTCTCGGCCGGGTGCTTGGCCGCCGGGCCTGGCTGCCCGTCCCCGCCCCGTTTGTCCGGATGGGCCTCGGCGCGGTTACCGACATCCTCATCCGGGGGAAACAGGTCGTTCCGGCGAAGGCGACCGCGGCAGGCTACCCATTCCGCTTCCCGGTCCTTGACCAGGCGCTGCGGGACCTCATCGACGGGGAATCGGTCACATGACACGGCAGGTCACGATCAACCCTAGACCGCCCTAGACCCGCCAGGGTCCCCGGGCTGTCCTGCGATGGACCGCACCCCGGTCGGGCAGGACGAGGCGGTACTCGCGGCAGCGCGCCGCGCCGCCGCCGGTCGCCAGGCTGACCACGGCCAGCAAGTTACCCGGGACGCCCCCGCACCTCGCTCTGCCATGGTCCTCGGACCGGCCTCGCGCGGGATTCGCGTCCTCCCGGCCGGGCCTGCCGCAGGCCGGCATGGACCTGGCGTATACCTGGTGTGCACCTCGCGTGTACCCGAGTCGGCCCGTGCCCGGCCCACGGCCCGGTGCCGGAACCGGGGCACCAGGCCGGGTCAGCCAATTCTCCCGCCGACCCGCGCCGCAACCGCCCAGGTACATTCCAGGTCAATGGCAGGTACAACAGGATCCGGACAAGCCGCAGAACCGTCAGCGACCGGGAAACACGCCTGAAAGCTCTCGTGGAGCCGAGCGACCGGAGCAGGATCAGTCGGCGGATCGAGGCTCGGCGCCTCGCCTATCCGAAGGGGACGCCGACTGCTCACGCGCCAGCCAGGCCTCGGCGAGGGGGAGGGCACCGGCAAGGAAGTCATCCATCCGTTCCACGGTGATGCCCTGCTGCTCAAGAAGCTCGAAGAGGAGCGGGAACAAAGCTGCACCCATCTCCATTCCCTCCAGGTGCGCGGCCGCTGCTGTATCTCCGAGGACTCCGCGGAGCGTGGCCTCTGCCACCAGCGGATCGATCTCGTAGCCCTCCTCTCCGAGCCTCGCGCGTGCCTGTCCCACCAGCCTGACCACGTCTGCGTCCGTATAACCGCTTGGGAACCGCCGCCTGACTGCACAGCGCAGAGCGGCCCCTGCCAGAGTGAAGAAGATGCGCGCGCTGCGGTCTCCGCCGTCCAGCGCCTGGAGCCTGTCGGTTAGGTCCATGAAGTCGCCTTCCCCGGTCAGGCAACTCCGTAGTGCGGCAACGTACTCGCTCGTGACGTGCACGCCGTTCCACCCTCAGTGCTCTAGCGCGTCGTCAGCAGCCTTGCGCGCCTCCACGAGGAACGCCTCTAGCTGATCGTCGTCGTACTCGGCATCGGAAACTAGGGCCAGTACGAAGATAAGGAAGATCCGCCCCCTCATGCCATCGCTGATGTCCGACACGTCCGCATCATCGGTCAGGGCACGGCGTATCACGCGCTCCGCAGCGCTCGGATCGATCTTCTCGCTCACCTCGGGTGCCCGCGCCCTGACGTCAGCGACGTACTCGATCACCTCAGCAGCCGAGTCGCGGCCGCCGAACCGGCGGTTGACAGCCTCGAAGAACGCCATCGCCAGCAGCGTCATGTACTTGGTCTTGGCGGCCGGCGTGGTTATCTGTTCGTACAGCTCCTGCTGGAGTGCCTGGTTCCCTTGCAGGTGTGCTCGCAGCGCCGCGATCTCATCATCCGTCACTGGCATGGCCAGCTCCTGCCTTTCTACTTGTACGCCACTCATGGAAATTCTCGCGGAGCACCCATAGTCCTATGGTGGCGGCAAGCACTCCCGTCATCATGCCCCCTATCGGCGTCTCGTGAGGGGTTGATTCCACCACCGGGCCGTGCGCCGGGACAGGGACTTCAGCCTTCCCTTCGGGCGGGTGATGGAGCACCTTGTAGCCAACGTCGCTGACCTCATTGACTTCGTCGAAGCCACGCTCTGCGTTACGAACTAGTTCACCGGCAAAGTCTCGGCTACGGGATCGCGGCTCCTCCGGGGTGTCCGCGCCCGCGAGGACGTCTCCGGCCTCGTCCGGTACATCGCCCGGCATGCCCGGTATCCACACGCCGTCCTTGGGGTTACGGGTTACCTCGATCGCATGGCCGTCAGCCCACTCCGTCACTGGCATTGCCTCCGGTCCCATCCGGGAGCGCACATCGGCCAGGTGATCGACCGGGAGGGCGTCGTCGGCGCGCTTGTAGTCGCCTGCCCAGTGGCCCTCGCCATCTCTCCAGAGGTCGAGTTCCATGCCCCTTACCTTGGCCCAGCCGTGAATGAGGGGCGGCTGGGCGGGGGATTCCCCTGCGCCCTGGTCCAGCGTGTCCGCCGCCTCACCCCCTGAACCGTCCCCCCCGCCAGCCTCACCGGGCGGCTTGCCCTGGGCGTGGTCTTCACCGTCGCGGGGGGCCTGGCCGTCGGCGGCGAGCGTCCTAGGGCCGCCGTCGGGCTCGGCGCCCAGGCCGGCCTCGTCAGCCGGCCCGGGATTGTCGCCTCCGGTGCCACCTGGGGCCTGCTGGCACTGGGAAGGCTCGAGCAACTGGTCTTCGGCGGCGAGGAACGCTTCCAGGTCACGGTCTTCCTCGGCGAGGAGTGCTTCCAGGGCACCGTCTTCCTCGGCGAGGAACGCTTCCACGGCGCGGTCTTCCTTGCCCAGGGATTTTTCCAGGGCACGGTCTTCGCTGGCGAGCAGCGCTTCCAGGGCGTCGTCCTCGCTCTGGAAGCCGTCTCGCGCAGCGGCATGGCGCCCTGAGCTGTCGGTGGTCTCCCGCCCGCCGCTGTCCTCGCTCCCCGTTGCCGTAGTGGTTTCACTGGCGCCAGATAGCTCATTCATCGGCGTCGGCTGACCCTGCGAGGACTTGCGGGGTGCGGGAGGGCTTGCTGGTCAGCAGGTCGCGGGGCCATGACAGCCCTGCGAACGCCTCCAGCGCCTCCGTGAGCTGGGCGGCCCAGTCGTCGCTGCCAGCGGGAGTGCCGACTGCTCGCTCGATGGCGGGGCGGGGGCGCGATCCCCATATGGTGGCAGCGACCGCGCGGCTGTCGCGCTGGTCGCGCAGGTACCAGCGGGTTACGGTGATGAACTGGTCCTTGCCGGTGGCCCCCGGGATCGGCGTGCCGTAGGCGCGTTCCCATTCGGCGCTGTGCGGGTGGCGCCCGGTGCCAGGCGTCCGGTAGGCGGGCCGGAGCACGTCCCGCACCAGCGCCCACCGGTACGGCGGCGCGAGGTACTCCGGTTCCTGGGCCGCGCACCCTGGCCCGCCGCTGGCGGACTGCCGCATCGCGGCGGACACGTGGAGGGCGAGCGCGGCAGGGCTGACCCGGGCGCAGCTGGCCGGGGCGCGGGCGGCGACCGCCGCGTCGACCGCCTGGGAGATCGCGCAGTCCCGCAGCCGGGACTCCATCGCGCGCAGGCTGGCGGCGAGCGCCGGGCCGGGGCGGGGGGCCTGGCACCCGGCCAGGTGCGCCACCACGGACAGCTCAGCCCACAAGGTGACCCGCGGGTCGGTGATGGCGGCGCGCTGCGCGGCGCGCACCTGCCCCAGGGTGCACGGCCGGGCCGCGCAGTCCGGGCCGCAGGTGGCGCTGCGGCGCGTGATGACCGGCTCCGGCGATGCAGGCGCGGCCCCGGTGCTGGCCTCGCGGGGCGTGCCGTCGGGCATCCGGGCCAGCAGCGGGTAGTCCATCCCGTCGGTGAAGACCGCGGCTTCCCCGGGCCGGAGCGTGACCAGGTACTGGGACTGGGCGGGAGTCAGGTTCATGGTGGCGCCCACTGCGTCGCGGTCGTCTTGGGCGGGCAGCCGGTGCACGACCTTGACGGCGGTGTTCTTGATCACGTCGGGGATGAGCTTGGACGGGATCTGCTCGGCGATCACCAGGCCCTCACCGTAGGCGCGGACCTCGGCCAGCAGGCCGGCGAACATCTCCACCGCGTGCGCAGCCGGGCCGGCCCCGGCACCGGGCGGCGGCTGGCGCAGCAACCGGTGCGCCTCCTCGATCACCGTCAGGTGCCGCAGCCCCGGGGCGCCGGGGCCTTCGGCGCGCTGCCGCAGCCGCAGGTGCTCAGTCAGCCGGATCAGCACCGCGCCCATCAGGAACGCCTTGTCGTGGTCATCGCCGGCGTCCTCGATTTCCAGCACCACGTTGCCTGCCAGCAGCGCCGCGAAGTCGATGGGGTGGCCGCCGTCGAGGAACCGGCCGGTAGTGCCCAGCCGCAAGGACCCGATCCGGACGGTGACGAACCCGCGGACGTTGTCGGCGACTTCCCGGCCGTAGCCGATCTCGCTGACCACGTCCATGGCGGTAGCCTGCAGGTCTTCCAGGCCGGGGTAGGCGAGCTGCACGCCGGGGACGGCGGGCTGGCCGGTGACCAGGTCCCAGCCGGCCAGCTCATAGCAGCGGGTCAGCGCGGCGGCCAGCACCTGCGGGAACGGCTCGTCGGCCTGGAACGCGGCCAGGAACAGGGCGCGCAGCAGGTCCGCGTGGGCCTGCAGCGGGAACCGGGACCCGTCCGGGCCGGCGGCGGGCTCCAGCGGGTTGATCCCGGCCGCCGGCTGGTCCAGGTCACCGGGCCGGATCCGGATCACCACGCTGTCGGGGAGCCGGGCGGCCATCAGCTGGTACTCGGCCTTGGCGGGCTCGATGACCAGCCACGGGATGCCCGCCATCGTGGCCTGCTCCAGCAAGTTGCGGACAGACTGGCTCTTGCCCGCCCCGGTCGCACCGCAGACGAAAGCGTGCCGGTTGAGGGACGCCGCAGGCACCGTCAAGTCGCCGCATGGGACCCGGTTCCAGTCCAGCACCTCGCCCAGCCGCACCGCGCCGCCCGCCGCGCCCGTTCCGGGGGCCAGCATGGCCTCGGGGGTCAGGTCGAACTCTGGCCGCAGCACCAGCCGCAACCCAGGCACCTCCCGGGCCGGCACCCGGGCCAGCGCGGCCACCAGCGCGGTGGAACCGTAGAACGGCGCGGATGGCTGCGGCGATGGCCATCGTGCCTCCAGCGACACCGGCACTGGGGCTTGCGCGGCCTGGTAAGGGTCCATCGCGGCGGCGCGCTGCTGCCGCTGGTCGTTGACTGCCCATTGCAGCGCGGGATCATCGAGCATCGACCGCCGGGCTGCCCGTTCGTGGCTGTTGCCATTGCCGGCGGGCGTGGCGGCGGGCCGGGCAGAAGCGGGCAGCAGCCCGTAGGGCAGGCCGGCCAGGTCGGTTGAGGCGCGCAGCAGCCCGGCGACCTGCGCTGCCTGCTGCGGGGTGGCGGCCCCGGCGAGCAGGTGCACCCGCCACAGCCCGGTGGAGGCGGCCTGCCGCAGTTCGGTGTGCCGGGCGTTGGCGCGGCGCTCGGCGAGCTTGGCGCGGGGGCTGTCGTTGCGCTGCGCCTCCAGCTGGGCGAGCGCCACCTTGCTGGTCATGTCCTCCAGGGTGGCCGCGTCGACCGGCTCGGCGACCAGCAGCCAGCCGAACGGCCCCAGCCATGCTGACAGCAGCCCGTCTTCCAGCGACGGCCGCCAGTCCCGGCCGCCTGGCGGCTGCCCCGGCGTGCCGGGGTCGGCGAGCAGCGCGTCGCACACCCCGGCCAGTTCGGTCCAGCACGGGATCGCCGCCAGCAGCCCGCCGACCTGACTGCCGTCCAGCGGCTGCCCCCGGGCGCCCGCGGGCAGCGTGAGCACGTCCTGCCCGTCATCGCTGCCAGCGGCCAGGGCCGGGCCGGCGGTGATCACCCGCACCGGGCCGTCGGCCTGCTCCCGCACCCAGGCCACCGCGACAGCGGCGCCCCGGCAGTACGCCGAGACCAGCTCCGCAGCCCGCTGCACCGCCCCGTCAATGGAGGCACCGTCGTGATGCGCCTCGTCACGGCGCTGCGGGACTCGGGGCACCTGAGTCACCTGCCAGGCCGGCAGCGCCGACAGGACTCGCCACGCCTGCTGTCCCGGCACCGTCCGCACCTCGCATGAGTCGGGGCAACGCAACGCGACGTCACCCTCACGCTAGTGATTACGACCCCGAGGCGGATTCGGTTCGATGCAAACAGTAACAGGGCGGGGGCGTCTCATGGCATCATTTGCCGTAAAGAGGACGAGTGGGGACAGTCGGTTCTTAAGGGGACGCGCCGTCATGACGATGCCGCACGCCAGCCCCCAGAGCGGGATCACCGGGGCTGGGCAACTGCTGTTCACCCCTGGGCCGCGGCTTGGCCGGGCCTTCCGCGACCGGCGCCAGCTAATCACCCGCCACGCCGAGGCCGAACCGGACCCGCAGGTTGTCGTCCTACAGCGGGGGCAGTGGCGGCCAGTGCGTCGAGGTCGCCAGCGCCCCCGGCCTCGTCGCCATCCGCGACACCAAGGACCAGGGGACCGGACCCGTCCTCCGGATAACCGCCGAGACATGGCAGACGTTCACCAACGGCATCAAGTAGGGAACGCGGCCCGGTGTCCTCGTGGGCATCGAGCCTTCGTATGCCCTTTTACCGAAGCTCGAACCAAGTCGTCGCCTGGCCACCGCCCTCTCGTAGCCCCACCTGGCGGCCAGTCCTTCCACCTCGACTCAGCCGCAACGTCAAGCCGAAACACGACGCCAGCGGCCCGTCCGTGGCCGCCCGCGCAAAGCCGACGGTCCCGCACACCGCTCCCAGGCCCCGATTCCCGTCCGCCATGCGTCCGTGGACGGCGCACTATGACGGTCTACAGCGCGACAAGGTGACACACCACGGGACAAAGCAGAAACGGCCCGCTAGCGCGCATACACGCAGCTAGCGGGCCGTTTCACCAGGAAGTGGCAGGTGATGGATTCGAACCAACGTAGGCTGAGCCGACGGTTTTACAGCCCGCTCGCTCCGCCCGAGTCACCCCCCGCTGACCAGCGCGGATGCCGTTCGAGGCGCGATTGCGGGCCGCCGTCGTCCGCTATGCGTCCGTGCGCTGGGAGCCGGCGGCGAGGTGACGCACGGACGGGCACGGACGGCGGCGTCAGGAGGCTGCGCCTTCACGTCCCGATCCGGGCCTTTGTGGCCTTTGACCTGCGGCGTTCAAGATGCCATTTCACCTTCGCCGTCTTCCTCGCCGCCCGGTTCCGGGCTCGGTGTCCTTGGCGCCGAGGGCGCTGGTGATGCGCTGGTTGGCGCCGTCGGCCTGCCCGTCGAGGCAGTGCGCGTAGATCTTGAGCAGTACGGCGACGCCGTGCCCGGTGCGGCGGGCGACCTCGGTCGCGGGTAAGACCATGGTGAGTGTCGGCTTGACAAAGCCGCTGCCGTGGCCCGAGACCGCCCGGTCATCACCACTATCAGCGACCGCCTGCGAACGCTGCGGTCGGGGAGTACACGCATGTCGCCGCCCCAGAGCCGATTTGACGGGGTCGCCCGTCCTTCGCGTTCCATCCCGCCGGCGCGGCGCGCCCCGCCGATCCAGGTTCTGGGTATGCGCCATGTGGCATGTGATTAGCCCGGGGAATGCTGAGGAGCTCAGCAGCGTGGCCAATTAGCGTTCTCCGCCATTTCCCAGTTCGCCACGCAGCTTCTCTGCTTCCTTTTGCAGGCGAGCAAGGTCCGATTCAACTCGTTTCAAACGTCGTCGTTTCTTGGCCTCCGCCTCCTCCGCTGTCGGCTGCGGCTTACCTGGGGGTTCCGTTACAGTTACAGGGCCGTCGGCGAGTTTCCCGATCAGCCGGTATTCCGCGATGCGCCGCAGGTAGGCGCATTTAGGGCATTTCTCTTCCAGCGCCGGGTCGGAAACGAGAGAGCCTTTGTGCTCTACCTGCTCCCTCAGATCGCGAATTTCTTCATCGTCGAGGTCCTTCCACTCCGCAGACAGCCTTCGCTTCAGGATCTCGATCTTCTTTACGTCCAGCTCAGGCGGCATTCCCGGGGACCACTCGACACCGGAGATAATTGAAGAGCAGCAGTGCCCGCATGAAAGCTTCACCGTCCAGGCCGCGTAAGGCTCCCCCGACTCGCGCTCTTTGCCGGTTCTGCGGCTTATCCACTGCACGACATCCCGCCACGGGGGCTTGCCATCGTGCGCCGCGCACCATATACGCCCTGAGGGCTCGCAGCACCCGCCAGGGAACGGGTTTTCCACACCCTCGAATATGCATGCGCCACGGTATCTTTCCGGGTGAAGAATCCACGTCTGCCCGCTGAGCGGAGGATCCCCGAGAACCTTGCCCGGGTGATACCTGTGCTCAGCCGGAGGCGACTCGTCCCCGAATGTCAGGGTTTCCGTGACGCATCCGCAGTCGAGGCGGACCAGCCACCGGTACCAGCGGTCGGGCGAATGCCAGTAGGGATTAGACTTCAAGCCGGACGCATCGTGCTCCAGGTACTGCCGGAGAACTATGTCGCGCGGCCTTGGCTGGATCGCTTCCAGGCTGGTCATCTGCTCCCCTCAAGTGGCAGGCCGCCCACCGCAAGCCCCAGTATCCCAGTCTGTACCATCTGACGGCCAGGCGACAGCACTCCGTGCGCTCAGCGAAACAGTTCCTGCCCGAAATGACCGTGCCACATAGGCAGCATGGCACCAGTCACCGACACCCGCGTCGCAGAAGCCGCTGCCTCATGAGGGGCGTGCGCCGGGTTCTGTCTGTCATTGCGGGTCGCTGCGGCGGTACCCCTGTGCGGCCGATGGGTAGCGCCTTAACGCTCTGGCTACAGCCCAGCAAAGATCTTCAGTACTGCGGCGGATGGGTAGGACGACAGTGACGCCACTCCGTTAGCGAGCGTCACGGGGAACAGCGCGCCCTCATGCTGGTGGCTGAGAAGTGATGGCAGCGTCGCGAGTACCCGGTCGAGTCCGATGAGGTCTGCCGCGCTCGACGGGAAGTCCGGGTCCGGCTGGTACTCGCCGGTGGGCACGGACAGCACCATGTAGGTGTACGGGTCGAGCTTCACCAGTACCTTTTCGCCGTAGTTCGTCTTGAGACCATACGGGTTCACCCGTTCCGGAGCGTGGTCTACTTCCTGGCGGATGTAGCGGTGGGACAAGATCGCGTATCTCGGCAGGTCATCGCGATCCTGCGGCCTGGTGAAACGCTGGATCTCTTCCAGGTAGTCCACGAAACGGCCGGTCTTCTCCTGGCCAATCAGGTGGATCAGGCAGCCTTGATCCCTCGTGAACGCGAGAAGGTCGCGGATGTTGTCAACCAGCTTGGAGTACTGCCCGCGTAGCGTCAGTGGCCCGTCCTTGATCAGGAGGACGTTCCGCAGCGACTTCTGGTCTCCCCGTTCCCAGAAGTGGCGGACGACTGAGAACAGGAGCAGCGTCTCGTGGACCAGCATGTAGGCGGTCGCAACGCTGTCGGGCGCCTGGTCCTCTCCCATCTCCAGGTGGAACCCGATCATGTCGGAGAGGTAGACCTCGCCGCCGCAGTGCTCGCATGTCCCGTCGTCCGCGTCGTAGGGCAGCCCACGGCAGTCCTCAGGGCAGTGCGGGCAGCGGAACGCCGGTGACGGCGACCGCAGGCCGGGCCGCCACTTGCGGTACGCCAGCCACTTCAGGGTCTTGTGAGCGAGGCCGTCGGTGTCGATCATGAGCGAGTCCCGGATGATCCTCCGGACCAGGTCATAGTTGGAGATGCCAGGGACCTGGACATGACGCAACGGCAGGACAGTCGCGGCCTGGAGCGCAGACTCGCTCATGAGTGCCTTCATCAGAACCGGGTGTGGCATCTCGCGGTCGATCTTCTCCAGTTGCCGCCGGTCGATCCGCACGAGAGCCGTCTTGATGAAAGAGACAGAGCGAACTGGATACCCGTCGGATAGAACTGTCTGGCACGAGCCGTCAACAGCCAGGACGATCGTCAGCGGGTCAATGCCCGCCGGATCGAACTCCCGCCAGATATCCTTGCCCGGCTCGTCCGTGGCGGCTGGCGGGTATTCAAACTGGGCGATGAGACCCTTCACGAACGGGCTGTGGATGACGTCTAGGTGGCCAAGCTTGCTTGCGCTCTCCGTCGCGGTAAGGCGCTGTCCTCCCTGGTATGGCATGTCACTCGCCGCCCTGGTCCTCGAAAAGCCGCGCCTGAACGGCCTGCGGAGGCGGTGCCGTGTCAGCCCCTGTCGGCTCTCCGACGCGGGCCTCGAAGAGCAGCGCCTGGACGGGGATGACGAACCGGTGCGACTGAGTGAGCATCCGCATGTAGCCGGGCGTGCGCGAGCGCATGATCTCTTCCTCCACGCCCGCGAACGCCCGTTGCAGCTTCACGAGTGCGGTCGTCTCTAGCGAGGATGACAGGTGACCGATGAAGAAGTTCTCGGTCTGCGCCAGCAGCTCACCGTAGATGGTCGACGGTGACTGCGTGGAGTAGGTCATGCCGATGTGGAACTTCGCGCCTTCCTTGGCGAATCGCGCGTAGACCCCGGTCAGGTCTTTCGCCGTCGCGGGGAACAGGTTATGGGCTTCCTCGAAGTACAGGTGAACGTAGTGCTTCCCGAGGCTGTTGCTGGTGAACTTCTCCTCCTGGCGCCTGAAGACCGCCCGGGACAGCATGTCGGCAAAGAACGAGCGGATCCGCTCGTTGGCGTTCCCCAGGTCCAGGATGACCGTCTGCCCCTGGTCGAGGCCCGCGATAATCTCGCCCTCGAAGTCTGTTGCCGCAGGGTGGTGCAACTCCCGGTAGCGGCTCACGACACCGGGTCCTGCGCTTGCCTTGGCCGTCGGGAGGAGGAAGTCGAACAGCGCCCAGTCGTCCGGCTTAAACGCTTCCTTAACCTCCTTCTCATCGGGGTTCTCCCGGCACCACTTGATGACAGCGGACAGCTCAGCCGCCAAGCCATCCAGTGACTGAGGGGCTGCGGGCAGGTTTCCCTTGCTGTACACCTTCCCTCGGAGGGCCTGGTTGAAGTGCGGGTCGAACACGGATTCACCATGCGAAGTCCGGAATCGTGCGATGCCAGCCAGACGCTTCTCGTCTGCGCGAAAGCCGGCCTCATGGAGAATGGCCCAGTATGCCTGGATCCGGCGGATCCCGCGATTCTTGGCTGACAGATCGCTCTCCTGGGCTATGTCTTCAATCGAGGGCAGCGCTACGCTGGCGAACTTCTCGATGTAGATGGACTTCCTGTTGTCCTGCTCCAGCATCGAACCGAGGATCTCGATGCCAGCGGCCGGCGCCTCGTAGAAGTTGATGCGAAGGGGCTTTGACGGCGTCGCGGGCCGCCGGGTCAGCGCGTAGACGACGCAGACGTCCGCATTAGCGCTCCGGATCGATCGCGAGCCATCCTGGGGGTTATCGTTGGCGTACTCGCCGTTGATGTCGAAGATGAGCTGGCCGACACTCATGTCGTCCTTGGTCGCGTCGATGACTGCCTGCGCGAGGAGCTTCACCACGTTGGACTTGCCGAGCCGCGTCTTGCCGAACATCGCGGTCCTGGCACCCTTGAAATCGTCTACCGACACCTTCACCGTGGCACCCGGCACCTGATTCCCTGAATCGGCGTCCAGGATGGCCGCGAGTTCGTTCTCGGTGGGCCGCAGATGGCCGATCACCAAGGGCTCAGCGGTCTTCGGGCGTACGAGGCCGTTGACGATCAGGTCCAGCAGGGAGGCGTCCGGCGCGTACACCCGGTACCGGTGGGCGCTGACCACGTTGTTCACGTCCCCCGAGAACGCGACCCGCGCCCGGTCGCTCTTGTCCGGGTAAAACATGCCGAGGACAGCGCACTTCAGGGCACCCCACTGAAGCTCGCTCTGCGTCCAGACGTCCAGTTCCGGCATGGACTTCTTGTGGAGCTCGAAGTAGGTCTGCTGCACCTGCATCGACAGCGGGGTGGGAGCCGTCTCCAGTACCCGCAGCAGGGTAAAGTGCGGCGGGAGGCCCTCAAGGCTCTGCGGAGCGAGGATCAGGAACGATCCCCTCGGGATCCGCCGACCGTGACCTTGTAGGGGTCCGACGTGATGATGGTCGCGGCATCATA
>Ga0210389_10003706_pt1 | contig 11942 bp, 12 predicted proteins | sample IncBWH28OmetaG_FD_160127 | JGI IMG/M metagenome (GOLD analysis project Ga0210389, IMG submission 160127) | Forest soil microbial communities from Barre Woods Harvard Forest LTER site, Petersham, Massachusetts, United States - Inc-BW-H-28-O ... | reverse complement strand
GAGCCGTCGGCTACTACACGAGCAAGGTCGCCGCCGCCGGGCTGGCCGCCGTCGGCGTGGTCGCCGGCATCCCTAACATGGCCTACGCCGGCGCTCGCGGCGCGGCGGTCGCGACCAGCCCGCTGTCGGTCGCGGTCCCGGCGGGCCGGCACGACGTGGTGCTGCTCGACATGGCGACCGCCGTCATGGCCCTTGGCCGCATCGCCCAGCTCAAGGCCGCTGGGCAGGAACTGCCGCCCGGCGTCGCGACCACCTCCGACGGTGAGCCGACAACCGACCCGGCCCTCGCGGCCGTGCCTGTCCCAGTCGGCGGCGCCAAGGGATCGGGCATGAGCCTGGTATTCGAGTTGCTGGCCAGCGGCCTCGCGGCCAACCCGATCGTGCCCGGATATCACTCGGGCAGCAAGGAGGGCCGCCGCCACCGGCAGAACGCCTTCATCCTCGCCGTCGACATCGAGGCGTTCCTCCCGCTGGCGGAATTCACCGGCTCGGTCGAGGCGAGCGTGGACGCGATCAAGGCCCTGCCGCCGCTGGACCCCGCCGGCGAGATCCTCATCCCCGGCGAGCGCGGTCGCCGCAGCGCCCGCGACCGCGGCGCCAGCGGCATCCCGCTCGGGCCTAAGGCCTGGCGCGAGCTCTGCGAGATCGCCACCAGCCTGGACGTCACGATCCCGGGGGCACGCTGACAGTTTGCTGACCATCGTGGCCATAGTCGATACGCGCCCAGGTGTGCAAGCTAAGGTTGCACACCTGGGCGGCCTGCCCGTCTGGACAGCGGAGGGATAATCGGGTGGGCCCGTCACCGGTGAGGGAGATGAGATGGATCAGCTGACGATCATGCGCAGCTTCGTCGGGGTCACGAAGTCACGCAGCTTCAGCCAGGCCGCGCGCAGCTTGGGGATCTCCGGCTCCCTGGTGTCGCGGCACGTCGCCGAGCTGGAGCGGTCGCTCGGCGTCTCCCTGGTCAACCGGACCGCGCGGACCATCAGCCTCACCGAGGCGGGCGCCCAGTACGCCGAGTTCGCATCGCGGATCATCGACGAGATCGACCGCGAGGAGGCGCAGCTGCGGGGGCTGCGAGACAAGGCGGAGGGGTCGCTGGCGATCATCTGCCCCAAGTGGATCGGGAGCAACGACGTCGGCGACGCGATCGTCGCCTTCGCCACCCGCCACCCCAAGATCCGCATCCGGTTCGAGGTCGGCGGCATGTCCGAGCGGTCGTATGAGTTCCTCGACAACGGCTTCGACATCGCGTTCCACACCCGCCACGTGCGTGACTGCAACCTCATGCTGCGCAAGATCGCCGACCTGCAGTTCGCGCTGTGCGCCGCGCCCGCCTACCTGCACCGCGCCGGCCAGCCCACGCAGATCGCCGACCTGAACGATCACGACTGCCTGGTCAACACCAACGACCCGATCTGGCACCTGCGCAGCAGCGGCCATGACGTGCACCTGAAGGTCAGCGAGCCGGTCTACTCCTCCAACAGCTACGTCACGCTGCGCAAGGCGGCCATCGCCGGGCGCGGCATCGGCCTGCTCCCGATCCGCCTGGTCAGCGAGGAGCTCGCCGACGGGACGCTCCGCAACGTGATCGAGGACGCGGAGGTGCCGGACCGGCCGCTGTACGCGCTGCACTCCCCCGGCAGCCAGACCACCGCCCGGGTGCGGCTGTTCCTGGATTTCGTCACCGACTGGTTCCGCAAGCAGGCCCCAGCACAGCACGCCCGCCCGCAAGCCAAGTCCGCCTAGGGAGGGCCCAGGAACCCCCCATCCCGGGTCGTCGTTGTCCAGTTCGATGGCCATCTTCGGGATCTTTGACTTGCTCGCCGGCGGCGGCGTGATCGTCGGCTTCATCGCCGGCCTCGCCGCCACCATCCGGCTGCGCAGCACCGGCTCGGTGGTGGCCCTCTGCGCTTGCGGGGTGGCCCTGGTGTTGTTCGTCTTGTTCAACGTGGCGTACTTCAACGGGTTCGGTACCGACCCCGTCATCGGCTCGCCGACCCGCGCCCAGGTCACCGGGACCTGGGTCGGCGACTACGGCGCAGTGCTCGTCCTGCGGCCGGACGGCACGTTCACCGCCAGCGGCCTGCCACCGGATGTCGGTGATGTCACCTCGGGCACCGGAGCCTCCAGCCCCGGGCAGAACCTGCTGTCTGGCCGTGGCACGTGGATCATCGGCCCCGGGGCATTCAACGGCCCCCCGCAGAGCGTGATCTTCACCTTTTCCTGCGGCGTCGGCCCCAACGGGTGCCCGGCCGACGTTCAGTCCTTCGACCTGCAGGCGGAGGCCAGCAGCCCGTCTGGTGGGGGCGGGCCGGCCCTCTTCTACTACCTCGGCGACCCCGACGACTGGAGCAACCAGTATCCCTTCGGCAACCGGCGCGAGTGACCCGCGTCAGTGAGCGTACCGTACGGTCTAGTGACTGACAACGAAACCCACTGTCTACCCTATTTCCTCATGCTTCAGCCACTCTCAGAACAATTATTGGCCAATTAACGACCGTGCAAGGGCGTGTGGAATTGCTACGAGGTGCGAATAGAATGGAAATATGCCTTACCACGTGAAAGACACGCGCTATAGCACCGCGCTCTGGAAAAGTTCGCTTGCAAGTCCTGCGAAGGGACCACTACAAGTGCCATTCGTGTCTCATAAGCGAGCCGCCGGCTAATTCGGCCGACCATTTGAAGGCGGCTAAGCTGTGCAATGACGATGAGTTCTACGACATGAAAAATTTGGCCGCGGCCCACCAAAAATGTAATGAAATCCGAGGGTCGAACGCCACGCCGGAAGAGGCGAGGGCACGAATCCTAGGTCTTGAGGCTGATAAGCCGGACGGTCATGCAGGACAGGTAGCTGTCCTGCATGACCGTCAAGAGCACTGGAAGCCTGGCGGGTCCTGGGACATGCCCTGTTCTCATCCAAAGTGCCCCGGTGAAGGCGTCAGGACGCCCTGAGACGGTCGCGGAGCCGCAGCTGCGCCTCCAAGCCCCCGACGCCCGTCTGTAGCCTCACGCAGCAGCCTGTGAGCTGCTGTAGCTGCCGGGAGTGCTGGGCGGCGTAAAGGCAACGCAATTCACGCAGGCTGGCGGCCTGATAAACCATCCTGGAAGTTTCCGTGAAAGTTGTCCGGCAGCAGAGATTGCATGCATCTCTTCATCTATCCGCGCAATCTCCAAGTAATTGCTCCGACAGACTTCAAAGCATGAAAGTTTGACAATCTAAGGTCTAGTCAGTTATAAGCCCGGCGCGCTACGTTAGTGCCTAAGAGCACGTGGCGATGCAGGAGTTACCCGGCGCAATAGCGGGGACAGCGTGGACTTCTGTTACTGGCTTATCGGCGTGCTTCGTCATCTGGGGCCGTGTGCCCGCTTCCCGATACCACTCCACGTGCGGGTCCTAGCCCGGCGTTCCTCAGACGGAGGAGTCCTCCATGCCTTACGCCATAATCGTCCCTGTCCTGTACCTGGTGGTTGTCCTGGTCCTGGGCGTGATTGCCTTGGTTCTCGTCCCCCGTGACGGCGTCATCGAGGTGCTCGACAGAATCCTGCGCTCGCTACGCTTGAAGTGAGCCGGCAAGCCCCACGGTGCGCCGCCGTCGGCTTGCCGCCGAACCCGGACGAGTCCATCCCGCAGCGGCGGGTCGGGACACGACGCACAGCCCTCGCAGGCCAGCGCGGCCTGCGAGGGCTGTTTTGTACTCATGGCGGCTACGTGTCCAAGTCGAGTTGACGCTGTGGCATGCCGGACAGGCTGTCGGCGTCGCCCTGGCCTTGGCTACAACCCCCCGACAGAGAGGCCACCGTGAGCCGAGCTCACGAGGGCCTGTGTGCTTGCGAACTAACTTGATGATGGCCAGGAACCGCGTCCACGCGGCGGGGTCGATGTTGAGCACCGGCCCTAGGCCGTCCTGCATGGTGTCTCGTACGCAGACCGCGCCCGGCATGCTGCCAGCCTCCACGCAAGCCTCACCATTCGCGCTAGCGCTCGCCTTGCGCCAGTTGGTTATCTTCCGTTCCATAGCTCCAGTGCCTCCCTGATGCTGTTCCGGCTCTCCACCCGGCTCAGTGAGTCGCCCCGAACGCGCTCAAAAGTATCCGATGCCGCCCGGACCTGCACCGGGTCGGTCGCCACGGTGTCTTCAATCAGCGAACCAGTGAGCAGCGTGTCGCCCTCACCCGCTACAGACGCCAGCGACACTGGCCCGCCCAGCCCGGCGTTCGCGCCGATGATGCTCGGCAGGACGTGGACGAGCGCGTTGCGGCGCTCGGACACCCCCAGGAGCTTGGCGAGTTGGTTGCGCATCGTCTCAGCCGTCCCGATTTGATGGTGAAGCACCGGCTCCCACAGGATTATGACGATGGTCGGGGGGTCCTCCCGGTCCAGCACCGCCTGTCGCGCCATGCGCGTCTGCGCTGCCCCCATCGCCTGCTCGTGGTCGCGCCCGTCGCCCCTGTAGACCTCATAGGCGTAGTCCTCGCTCTGCGCGATGCCCGGCACCAGCAACGGTTGCCAGTAGCGCAGCGCGGTTGCCCGCGCGGTCACCTCATACCACGGGATGACGCGCTCAGCCGGGTCATCGCCGTGCCGCACCAGGCGGTGAACGCCTTCAATGGCGGTGCGGGCGAGCCCGGTCACGCCGGTTTGAGCGAGGATGCCTGCCAATGTCGCCGTGGTGCAGCTGCCCGCCTCAGCGCGGGTGACGGTGCTCCGCTCTGCGCCGATTGCGCGAGCCAGCTCGCCCTGTGAGTCGTATTCCGACTGCGTGCGCGCGATTCTGAGCAGTTCCCCGAGCAGTTCCCTCGCGGTGATGTCTTGTGCAGCCATGGGCAGCGCTCCTCACGAATGGGCAGCAGGAGTATTTGCGGGTCAATGCGGGGCACTCGCTAGCTTCCCATGGGCATGCCAGTTCAGGATGCCTTTTAAGCAGCCGGGCGACGGAAGTACCGCGCAAGGCGGTTTCCCAGCCGGGCCCACCGCCCGGAGCAAGCCGCCCAGCGCTCTCGTCCCCGGTCCTGGCTGCCTGCGCTGCCAGGGGCACACGAGAAATCGAGAGGGGGAGTCTTCCGGTAGGGACTCCGGATTCCCCCGCCCCTGACAGCGCTCCACAGAGCCACTGAGGGAGGCAGGTGCAGCACGCATGAAGGACGAGGACCCCCGGAGGATGACGCCCGCGCGCCGGCTGCGCGATGCCATCCTCGCCGCGCGTGGCAGCGACCAGGCGGCGCTCATCAAGGCAGCAGCAGGCAGGCGGGACTTCCCGCTGTCATGGATTCCCCGCCACCTCCTGTGTTCCCAGCGCGTCGGCGACTACAGCAGGAACGGGAACCAGGGGTGAGCGAGCTGGCCGGGGCGGCGCTCTCGCGCCTGGACCGCGCTCGCGGTACCGCGCGGTGCATGGTCACCTGGGAGCTGAAAGCAGCGCTGGTGTCTGAGCCTGAAGGGACAACGCTGTGGCTGGCGCTGTGCGAGGAGGCCACCGCGCGCGTCAAATGGGGGTCGCTGAATGCGCGTCACGTGCCAGCGTCCTACAGGAAGAGGCATCGTGAACCTCCCTTTCAGCGTGCTGAAGGACTCAGCAGGGCGCTACGTGACAGGGGCGCTGTTCGACTGGGAGCTGACAGACGAGCTTGCAGATGACGCCACTGATGACATGCGGCGCATGGCGCTGCTGGTCGAGCTGCGTTACAGGGGGCTGAGCTTGAGTAACGAGGCTCAAGAGACAGAAGGCGCAATCGAGCACTGAACCGGAACGGATGGACAACTTAATCAAAGCGAGATTCATGTCAGTTTTGCCCCGTGCCTGGCGGTGGACGGTTCCGCGAGCCGTGCCGGGCACGGGGCTCTTAACCCCTTGGAGACGATGATGTTGCTGTCGGTGTACGTACCAGGCGGGAGCCGCCTCACGGCGCTTGAGCTGGCCGACCTGCTGGGCCCGGACGACGAGGACCAAGGCGACGAGCAAGACGACGAGCCCGTGGCGGCTATCAAACGCCTGCGCCCACGGGCACAGCCCCCGGTCACCGCTTGCGCGGTGGCAGGGGCCTTCTGGCGTGGGGGCAGGGTTCCGCGGCGATATAGATGTCTTGGTCTACATGAACTCGACCTCAAGCTCGTAAGACTCCGCATCCCCCTTGGACCACGTAAAGCTGCTGCTTACCGCCTGGCAGTCGTCCAGGTAGGCAATCGGCAGGTACATAATCGAAGGCCCCTGGCAGCCGTCGAGGGTATCCATTACACCTGCCAGGAAGAGAGACCCTTAGAGCATCGGGCGCACTGGTTCCGGACTCATATAGTGCAACCGGAGCGCAACCGGACCCTCATACCATTTCCTCCCGCCCATGGCGGCAATCGCGGCATTACGCAGGGCCATGAAGTACGGCCGCTGAGGGGACGCGGGGTTCCTCATGGACCGCCCGACCGTCTTCACAGGGGGGCGGCCTGTCACGTGCATGCGTATCCGCTCGCCAGCGCTCGGCGGCGGCAGGGTCGGGAGCGGGCCAACGTCCGTGACGTCCACCCCATAACCCTACGGGCTGCCTGGGGGCAGGGACGGCGGGGAAGCGTCGTCGTCATCGTCCTTGCCCCTCAGGATTCGCAGCACCTTCAGGCACCGCTCGCCGCGTTCCTTGTCCTTGGTCAGGACAGCGGTCAGGCCAGCCGCCAACCGGACCACGGCATCGGGGCCGAACCGCAGGACGACGAGGATAAGGGCCGTCGTGCCGCCAGCGGCAAGAACAGGCTCAACAAGGTCAGGCAGGGTCAACGCAGGTCTCCGGGCATGAATCGGAAACCAGCGTCTGAGGGTGCCCTCCCTTCGGCCCGTCGCGGTCGTCCATCGCGTCCCGCAACGGGGCGGCCCCGTCGCGTTTCCGCAGCGGGGAGGCCCTAGGCTTCATAGCCGTGGTCTGCCGAGCCGCATTCGCGGCTAGACGTTGGTGCTGCCCTCCAGTATGCCAGGTCGGACCTCTCCGACTTGGCGCTGGGAGCACGGTGGCGTAGGGGACCATGCCGACCACGGTATTGTCCCGGAGCTGCTTCGGAATTTGGCGACCCTGCTAGGCTGAAGCTTCAGCGCGCGCTGATGCGCAGCGGAATGTGATGAAATTGTTATCCGTTCTGCCTGAATCTTCAACCATCGAAACGCGGTAGCGCCAGCGGGCCAACTTGAACCATTCGTTCTTTTGAATGATTCAAGTTGGCAGCCAGTCCGCCGCGAGGTAAAACGCCAGCATGCCGCCAAGGGTCCAGTGGCGTTTTACGAAACCCTTGCTGCGTAAGGTTCGCCGCCTTCCGCCATGGCGAGATGAAGGGCGGCCTTATCCCAGCCCCTACGAGTGAGCATGATCGTATCCCCGTCGGCCCGCCGGACAAAGCCAACCGATGAGCCATCCTTGGTCGTGAGCATCCACAGGCCCGGCCCGATGTCCGTGCACCTGGCGGGAAGCGCCTCTTGCGAGTCGCTAGCCGGGTAGTCCAAGGTGGCGCACGGGTCCGCGTTCCCGCTGCCGATTCTTTCGATGGCGCTCCATTCGGTGCCACTCCAGAACTCGGATGGGTCTACAGGCTCATCGAAGTACGCGGTGACCTCATCCCCCTCCCGCAGGTACGATTCCTGCGTCATGCCGGGGACGGTGATCTGGCCTTGCCTCTGAATTACCGAGGTCAGTAGGAAATGGTATGCCAGGTGTACTGGGTGTCGACTCCGGTAATGAGCGTCGCCTGGGCGTATCCCTGCACGCCGGCATCGTACATCATTCCTGAGTTGCAGCCTGTTCCTCCGCCTATGATATCGCAGCCCGCCTCGCCCTTAGAGTTTATCGCCAGTGCGTCACCGCGGTCGCCGATGTATGACACTACTCTTCCCCAGATCGTGCGGCACGAGGGGGAGTACTTGAGCTGCAGGTTGCCCACCAGCGTGCCGTTGACGTAGTGATCTTCAGAATCGATTATCACGGCGTCATTGACGCACGGCGTGTTCGCGGCGGGTACGCCGTCGCATTTGAGACCGGAGCAGGTCGTGGAGGCATCTGCCTGTGGACCAGCGCCGATGAGGACTGAGGACGTGATCAGGGCGAGCGCGGCGGACGCCAGTACGGACTTGCGCATGTGATTCTCACCTGGTTCAGGAGTTGGGGCCGTACGGAGACGGTAACGCCGGTAACGCTCACGGGGTATCCCTCAAAGTTGCATGAATTCGATCATGGGCACGCAGGATAAACCGGCGCGCAGAAGTGGGTTGGGCCGAAGAGCAGCGTTCTGTGAGACTAAGGTCACGGAAGGCTCGCCGCCGCAGGTCAGGTCATCGAGGAAGCCGGCGCTGATGGCCTGGACCAGGTGCGGATCTGCGTCTCGCTCGGCACGATGATCTGCTCCAGCAGCGGGTGCGGCTTCCCCCGAGCCTGGCCCGGACGTCCTGCGGCAGGTCAGCGGCATGATCGCCGACCCTCGCCGATCCCGTGCTGACCTCCCTCAAGAGCAGGCAAGCGTGCCACCAGCCAGGTCAGTCCGCGAGCCGGAACGCCAGCTGCGTCTGCCATTTGCTGGCGTCCGGCTCCTCGGCCGGGTTGGTGAGGTAGAACTCGACGCGGCAGCCCCAGTGCTCGCCCGCATCCGTCCGCGATACGTCCCAGGCCAGCCCCTGCGCCTGCGCCCAGTCGAGCAGCTCGGCGGTGGCGGCGACCAGGGTGTTCGGGGCGCCGGTGTGCGTCATGACGGCGAACCGGCCTGCGGGCAGCGTCCCGGCGCGGACTTCGCCCTCGTCAGCGACCGGCGACGCGACGGGGACGCCGACCTCCACCTGAAGCTCCCGCTGCATGTCGATGACGTGATAGCGGAAGAAGGGCGGCCCTGCTGGCGCGATGCCGTGAGCGCCGAGCCAGCCGAAGATCTCCGGAATGCGGTGGGCCACTGAGCCGATCGTCTCCATCGTGACCCACGCGGAGATGCCCGCGTAGGGCTGGACCGCTCGCTGCGTGACCTCCGGTGCCATGTCCACTGAGCCTCCTTGATGACCGTGGGGTACAGGCTACTGGCTCGCTGGCGGCAGGAACGGGCCGCTTTGGTAGCACGGAGAGTTGCACATCTCGATGTTCGTGATAGAATTCGAAGTAGCGCAATAAAACAGCTTAGTAGCCGGGGAGGTGCGCGATGGCAGGCTTCACGACACAGGAGCGGGACTCCCGGTGGGACCTGTTCGTGCAGGACGGCCCCGGGGACCGGGCGAAGCCGACCGCATGGCAGCTGATGATCCTGGCAGACCTGTCAGGGCCGGACGGGCGATGCGCCGGGGCCACCGATGATGAGGTGTTCGGGGTGCTGGGCCAGTGGGGCGCGGCGGCCTCCTGGCTGGAGGGCCGCAAGCTCGCGGTGGTCCGGGAGCTGATCCGCCGCCGCCCGGACGAGCGCAACGCCGGCACCGCGACCGGCTCGGGGCTGCCGTGGGACTGGGACCAGCGGCTGGCCCATGAGGTCGCCCTGGAACTGCGGATCTCCGTTCCAGCCGCGCGCAAGCTGCTGTGGGCCGCGTGGGCACTGGAGGCCCGGCTCCCGGGCATCGGCAAGGCCTTGGACGCTGGCCGGATCGACCCGGGCCGGGCGCGGACAATCATCGAAGAGACCGACGTGCTGCTGGAGCCGGGCAAGCTCGCGCGGGCTGAGGAGCTCATCCTCGCAGGCGTGGACAAATGCGCGACGTGGACTGACCTGCTCCGGCTGGCCCAGCGGGCCGTGGTCACCGTCGACCCGGACGGCGCGGCCAAGCGCCGCGAGCAGGAAGAAAAGGAGCACGCCAGGGTCCGCTTTTGGCGGGAGGCCGCCGGGACCTGCGCGCTGCTGGGTGCCGGGCTGCCGACCGACGAGGGCTTGCAAGCGCACGCCCGCGTGGAGCAGCGCGCCCAGGCCTACCGCGCCGCCGGGATCAAGCGCCCGATCGACATCCTGCGCGTGGCGGCCTACCTTGACCTGCTCAACCTCGTCCCGGCCGAGGACCGGATCGCCCGCTTCGCGGCCGAAGACGCCGCCGAAGCCACCGGGAAGGCCCGCGAGGATGCCGGCAAGGCCCGCGACACCGGCCCCGTGAACGACAACTCCGCCACCGGCCACGCCGCGGATGGCACCGCAGGGGATAACGCGGCGGACGAGGACACGGGCAGCGATGACGACGGCGGCGCGGGCGGCGAGTGCAGTGAAGGCCCAGGCAACGGCGGCCCAGGCAACGGGCCGTCCAACGGCAGCCCCGCCAGTGGCCAGCCAGGCAGCGGCAGCGCCCGCGATCCCGAGCCGGCCGTCGCGGCCGAGGTCAACCTGACCCTCCGGCACCTGGACATCCCGTTCTTCACCGCCGCCGGGACCGGACAGCGGCCCGGGGAAGCCCGCAGCCTCGGGCCCCTCGACCCCGGCATCGCCCGCCGGCTCGCCGAGGCAGCCGCCCGGCACCCCGGCAGCACATTCTGCGTGACCATAGTCAACGGCGACGGGAACGCCATCGGCCACGGCTGCTGCACGCCCCGCAGCCGGCGAAAACCACATAACCGCGCACGGGGCCAGCGCGACGGCCCGCCACCGCCACCACCGCCACCAGCAGCACCCGGCTTCACCCTCACCCCGGGCCAAGGACCCGGGCCGCCTGGCGGCTACGGATCATGGATCCTCAACCTGCCCGGACAGGCCAGGGAACTCACCGTGGACATCCACCCGGTCCCCACCGGCCAGTGCGGCCACCAGTACGAGTCAGCCCGCCACGACCCCAGCGACCTGCTCCGCCACCTCATCAACATCCGCGACGGCAAGTGCGGCTTCCCGGCCTGCTCCCGGCACGCCAGGGAGTCCGATTTCGAGCACGCCCGACCCCACGACAAGGGCGGCCGCACCTGCGGCTGCAATTGCTGGTCCTGCAGCAGGTCATGCCACCAGGTGAAGCAATCAGAAGGGTGGGACGTGAAAGAGAACAGGCCCGGCTACCACGAATGGACCACCCCATCCGGCCGCCGCTACACCCAAGCACCGTGGCGCTACCCATCCTGAGCAACGATCGCAATTCTCCTAGTTGCCGGGAAGCGCGTCGGCGGTCATGGACCAGTTCGCCCTTCAGTACCGGTTGACGCGCGGCCGTTGCCGAGTTCACCGCCGAACTCAGCCGGGCCACCCGGTCGTCATGACGCGGCGTCGCTGTCGTCGGCCGGCTCAAAGAGCTTCCGGTAGGCGCCGTAGCCCTCGCGTTCCAGGTCATCGACGGGGACGAAGCGAAGGGCGGCGGAGTTGATGCAGTAGCGCAGGCCGCCGGCTTCCCTGGGCCCGTCGTGGAACACGTGGCCCAGGTGGCTGCCGCCGTGGGCGGAGCGGACCTCGGTCCGGGGGAACAGCATCTTGAAGTCGCGGCGCCGGACCACGTTGCCCGGCTCAACCGGGGCGGTGAAGCTGGGCCAGCCGGTGTGGCTGTCGAATTTGCTGGCCGAGGTGAACAACGGCTCGCCGGACACGACGTCGACGTAGAGGCCGGGCTCCTTGTTGTCCCAGTACTCGTTCTGGAACGGCGGCTCGGTGCCGCTCTCCTGGGTGACCCGGTACTGCTCCGGGGTCAGCCGGGCGACCGCCTCGGGGTCCTTGCGGTAGTCGTCGGTCATGTCAGCTCCCTGGTTCGCGGTCCCGCTGGCGGCGGGACGACCCGCGCCAGGTGCAACCGGGAACTGGCCGCCGTTATGTCCTATAGTCCGATTGACTACATGTCGATTACCTACCTATCATGAGCGCATGGCAGGACCACCGATGCGGGAACCCACCTTCTACGTGCTGGCCGCACTGCTGCGCGGGCCGTTGCACGGCTACGCGATCATGAAGCGGGCCGAGGAACTGTCCGGCGGGCGGGTCCGGCTGGCCACCGGCACCCTCTACACCGCGCTCGACCGGCTCACCGCCGAGGGGCACGTCCAGCTCGTCAGCGAGG
>Ga0210389_10003705_pt1 | contig 11942 bp, 12 predicted proteins | sample IncBWH28OmetaG_FD_160127 | JGI IMG/M metagenome (GOLD analysis project Ga0210389, IMG submission 160127) | Forest soil microbial communities from Barre Woods Harvard Forest LTER site, Petersham, Massachusetts, United States - Inc-BW-H-28-O ... | reverse complement strand
GCCCCCGCTACAGGCCGATGACATGCTTCCGGATTTGCTCTATGCTGAGACTGGCGGAGGCGATACATGAAAACAGCAGACGTGATGGAAGTTCCGATCTACGGACTCGCTGAGGCTGCCCAGTACCTCCGCGTGCCGCTCAATACACTTCGCTATTGGGTTCATGGCGGAGGATCTGTTCCGCCCCTCATTCGCCTCGCTACCAGCGAGCCTTCCCGCCTGTCGTTTATGAACCTGCTCGAGTGCTACATGTTGAGCAGCATGCGGGCCATCTACGACGTGCGCATTCCAAAGGTTCGCAGATCGCTGGCCACACTGGCGAAGTATGTTCAGCATCGGCATCCACTAGTGGAACAGGCTTTCCAAACAGACCGCCGCGACCTGTTCATTGAACACGTGGGCAAGGTTGTAAACCTGTCGAAAGATGAGCAGATTCTGATTCCGGGAGTAATGGAACTTTATCTGGAGCGCATCGAACGCGATCCAAGAGGCCTGTTCAGGCTTTATCCGTTTGTCATGGAAAGAACATCGAACGAGCCCAGGCTGATCCTGATTAATCCGGCCGTCGGTTTTGGCAAGCCGGTCATTGCCGGTACCGGCATCTCTACGGCAGTCGTTTCGTCGCGGTTCAACGCCCGCGAATCTGTGCCTGACCTCGCCTCCGAATATGGCGTCTCGCCAAAACAAATCGAAGAAGCTATTCGATGGGAGCAGAGGACCGCAGCCGTCGCTGCCTGAAGACTTCGTTCTTTACCTCGACGAAAATCTTCACAACTGCAAACCCATTCTCGACGCCCTCACTCAGTGCGGAGTGACACACGAGCGTCACGGGAGCCACTTTCCTCCCGGAACTGAGGACACCGCGTGGCTTCCTTTTGTGGGCGCGCGGGGCTGGATTCTTCTCACAAAGGACAAACGAATTCGGTTTAATGAGTTGGAGAAATCCGCAATCATGCGGAATCGAGTGCGCGAGTTTTATTTTGCGTCCGGGAATTACAGCGGCGCGGAGATGGCTGAAACACTGATCGCCGGGTTACGCGAGATGACCAGATTCTTTCGACGGTACAATCCGCCGTTTATCGCGAGCATCAGCAAGGCGGGCCATGTCAGTTTGAGATTCCCTTGATGAATCCGCAAATCGTTGACCGCATTAGTGGCCCGAGCGCTACAGTCGAAGCCGCGATAGTCATAACTCGGATGATTCCTATGACGCCGGTAATCTTTCTGTTGCCTCGTGTCAGTGCTGCAATGGGCAAAGCACTAGAGGGGCGATATGAACATGACTATCTTGCTAGCGCTCATCGTCGCGGGCGCCGCCGTTTTTGTTCTGACGAGAGTCGTCGTGCACTCGATTGCGCGCAAGGGCGAACACGCGACTGAGACAACGCCCTAGCAGGATTTCGCAGTCAAGAGCAGTGTAAATCGGAGTTGAACCCGCCCGCCACGTCCCTTTGCCGTTACCCCCGTCACTTCCTGATTATCCCTGCCGTCGTCTATCGTTAACTTGGACATAACTGTCCCTCCCCTTCGTGCGTGGATGCGCTCTGCGATAGGATTGGTTCGCGCCTCATAGCGAGACTTTGTGTCGGATAAAGATAAAGACAACGATAAAGAGAAAGATCAAGAGACAACGAACGGCAATCAGGAATTGCTCGGCCGGCCGATTCGCGAGCTTGGACTGAAGCTTGAGGGCTCACCGGTAGAGAGATATGTTGAGCAACTCTATCGCGAGCTTGAGGCTAAACGACTCGCCAAGTTTCGGCCTGCTTGCTATCTCACCGACGAGTGGGGGTGTCCGTCAGGCGAGCCGATTATTGGGATTCCGTTTTACCTGGCGAACGCGGAGCTGGCTCTGCTGGAGAAGCAGGCGCATGACCTCGAGGATGCGCGCGAGATCATGATGTATTTGCGGCACGAGGCGGGGCACGCATTTACGTATGCGTACAAGCTGCACACGAAGCCGGAGTGGAAGGAGATGTTTGGGTCGTTCCGGCGGCCTTATCGCGACAACTATCGGCCGGCGCCATTTTCGCGCGATTATGTGCGGCACTTGCCGGGGTGGTATGCGCAGAAGCATCCGGATGAAGATTTTGCCGAGACATTTGCGGTGTGGCTTACGCCGCGGTCGAACTGGCGAAAGCGCTATCGCGGCTGGCCCGCGATGGAGAAGTTGCTGTTTTTGGATCGGCTGGCACGGAAACTTGGGAAGACCGATCCTCCGCGGCGGCGCGGCGTGACTGACATTACCGTGGATGACATGGAAATCACCGTCGCGGAGTTTTATCACCGGAATGGGCGCGAGGAAGTTGCGGTGACTGAACTGACGCCGGATACGGACCTGCGAGATTTGTTTTCGGTGTCGAAGCGGCGGAAGACGGCGATGGCCGCTAGCGAGTTTCTCCATTCGCATCGCAAGCCGGTGATCGATAAAGTTGCACAGTGGACTGGAGCGCAGAGGCCGCTGATTAAGACGTTGGTCGACAACATTGAGAAGCGCGCTGAGGAACTTGATTTGCGGGCCGACAAGACTCGGACAGCGGAGCATCTGGCGGAAGTGACGGCTTATGCGACCGCGTTGGTAATGACTTATGTGGCTAAGGGGAAGTTCATACAACCGTGAAATTTGACTCAGCTACAGGCAAAAGGCTGAACCACAGAGGCCACAGAGATCACGGAGGAGTTCGCTTCTTGAAGTTTGGGGCAAGCGCTGAAGATTTGAGGGAAGAAGCTGTTTTGGAGACCTGATGATTGGAGCAAAGATGAAGATTGCGCTGCTTTATGACTTATGGAATGAAGATCCCGTCGCTGCGGCTGCGAAAGAGGATCCGACGACGGCCAATGGGAACGGTGACGGCAGCAAGCGCAACAGCGTCGCCCGCAAGGCTCGCAAGGTTACGAAGAAGATCAAGAAAGAGAAGACCGATCGTGAGGAAATTGCTGAGGCTTTGCAGAAGCTCGGGCACGAGACTTCTCATGTCGAGTTGGATGGGCGTCCGCAGTCCTTGCATGCGCTGGCGAAATGCGATGCCGATCTGGTTTTCAATCTGACGGAGTCGTTCGATGGCGACGATACCAAGGAAATGAACGTGGTCGCGTATGTCGACCTGCTTGGGCTGCGGTACACCGGCGCCGGGCCGCACGCGATCTTTATGTCGCAGGACAAAGCCGTCGCCAAGAAAATCTTTGCGTTTCATGGAATCAAGACTCCGTTTTTTGCGACTTCGTATCGCGGCCGCATTGAACATGCGCATGACATTTCTTTTCCGCTGATCGTGAAACCGGCGTGGGAGGATGGCTCGATCGGCATTGATGCGGGCGCGGTCGTGACGAACATTAAAGAAATGATGGAGCGCATCGAGTACATTCAGGATGAATTCGATTCGCCGGCGCTGATCGAGGAGTACATCGAGGGCCGCGAAATCTATGCGGGAGTGCTGGGCAGCTACGATCGCTCGCAGGTTCTGCCGCTGGTCGAGCTCGATCTATCACGCTTGCCGGAAGGTACGCCGAAAATTGCCAGCTACGACGTTAAGTTCGAGAAGAACACCGAGGCTTACAAGCTCACCAAATCGGCAATTGCAGAAAATCTGGACGACGACATTCGGAAGCGGCTCTCGGACACCGCGCTGGCGGCGTACCGCGCGCTTAAACTGCGCGATTATGGGCGCATCGATATGCGGCTTGCTCCGAATGGGGATGTGTATGTGATCGAGGCGAATCCGAATCCGTGGCTGGCCAGCCGTCAGGAATTTGCCATGGCCGCGAAGGCTTCGGGGCTGTCTTACACCGAGATGATCGGGACGATCGTCGATCTGGCCATGAGCCGGTACTTGAATTCAACTTTGGCGAATGCAACGGCTATGCGGTAGGCCAATTCAGCCGGGCGTCTAGCAGGCTGCGGAAAAAGTCGTTCCGGTTCGAAAGGGGTCACCTCAGTGGCTAAAGCCTGGTCTAAGACGAAGGGGTTATCGCAGCGGTGAACCGCTGCGCCACCCAAAATCAAGGTAGTATCGACTTTTTCCGCAGTCTGCTAGTGCAGACTTAACCGGCAATCTTATCGCTCCCTGACGGTCCCCGCCGGTTGCAGCCTTTCGAATACTTCCTCGGCCCGACGCAGCGCTTCCTGCACGTTATCGCAAATATTCTCGCCGCCAACCAACTCCTCAAATTCCGTCTGCCGGAGGAGTTCCGACGGCTGCTCCCTCGCGCCGCATAGAATCAGCTCGCGACCGCTCGCTTTCAGAGTTCGAGCCACTTCTTCGAGCGCGAACAGCCCCGTCGCATCGAGCGCCGTCATGTTACGCAGGCGAATGATGACCACAGGGGGAAGCGTGTGCAGATTCTCCGTGACAACGGAGAGCTTGTCGGTGGCGCCAAATAGAAACGGACCGTGAATGCGAAAGATGGTCGCGTAGTAGGGGATGTCTTTGTCCTGGAGAATGTGCACTCGGCCATCTTCGACGTAGTCGTCCGTGACTTGCGATACGGTTGTTGTAGCGGCGACGCGGCTGATGAAGAGGAGGGCTGCGAGGATCATGCCGGCCTGAACGGCTACCGTGAGATCGGCAAATACAGTAAGTGCGAACGTCACCAGCCAGACACTCACGTCGGTCTTGGTCAGCTTGACCAGCGCCGGAATCTCGAGCCATTCACCCATGTTGTAGGAGACGACCATGAGGATGCCGGCCAGTACGGCCATGGGCACGAAGCCGACCCAGTGCGACGCAAAGAGAAGGATCGCGAGCAGAGTGAGCGAGTGAACCATGCCAGCAACGGGCGTTTTTGCTCCCGCGCGGATGTTGGTTGCGGTGCGAGCGATCGCTCCTGTGGCCGGCAAGCCGCCAAACATCGGCGAGACCACGTTAGCCACTCCCTGGGCCACGAGTTCGACGTTGGGATTGTGCCGGTCATTCGACATGCGGTCGGAAACTACTGCCGACATCAGGGACTCGATCGCGCCCAGCATCGCGACGGTCAACGCAGGCCCGAGCAGACCGTGAATCAGTTCGGGGCGAAATGAGGGAATGGCGAAGTGCGGCAGACCGCTGGGAATGCCCCCAAAGCGGCTCGCGATGGTGTCGACACGCAGCTTGAAGATGGCCACGATGGTAGTGCCGAGGATCATGGCCACGATCGCGCCTGGAATACGAATGGAAATTCCGCGGCACACGACGATGATAGCGACAGTGCCGGCTGCGAGTAGCGTGGCTTCAATTGAAATCGTGTGGAAGCTCTGCGCAAGGGCTTCGATGCGCTGCCAGAACACGCCCGGAACCTTTTCCAGATTCAACCCGAAGAAATCCTTGACCTGCGTGCTGGCGATGAGGATGGCGATGCCGTTCGTGAATCCGATCACGATTGGCCGGGGAATGAATTTTACGGCCGAGCCCATGCCGGTCAGGCCCATGATCACCAGAATGACGCCCGCCATTACCGTGCACATGAACAAGCCGTCGACGCCGTGCGCGGCGACGATTCCAGCTACAACTACGACAAAGGCGCCGGTCGGGCCGCCGATCTGCGTTGTCGAACCACCGAGCAGGGAAATCAGAAAGCCGGTCACAATGGCGCAGTAGATTCCGGCCTGTGGCGTCAGTCCGGAAGCAATCGAGAACGCCATCGCCAATGGCAGGGCGACTAGTCCTACCGTGGTACCGGCGATTGCATCGTGCAGAAATTTGTTCAGGCTGTAAGTGCGCAGGCAGATAGCGGATTTCGGAAGCCAGTCGCCCGACAAGAAGGAGCAACGGAGGACGGTACGGTCCATGACAATAACGATTATCGCAGGGGCTCAAAGAAAACGAAGTGAGAGGCGTCACACGGAGGTAACGAGTCCGCAATTGCCGCCCAAAACCAGAGGCTGCCTGGAACCCGGCAGCCTCTCGAAAACGCACGCGGACAAAGGCGTCCGCGCCACACGGTTCAAATTCTTTCTAAAACATATTCCATAGATACTGGTTGTAGACGTCGTGATGGTATTGGACCTCGGGGGCCTTCACGAAGGTGCCGAGCAACCTGGGGCAGCGATCAGCTGAGGCTTGTTTCAGGTCGGCGTAACGGCCTTTTACATCTTCGCCGAGAAGCTTCGACGTCCAGTCGGCTTTGCGGAAATCCTCGAGCGCCGTATAGATGTTGTCGGGGAGATAGCGTTCAGCCTGGCGGAGATTCTTGATCTTCGAAGTCGTACCTTCGAGGCCAGTCTTGAAGATCGAGAGCATCACAAGATAAGGATTCGAATCCGGAGCCACGGAGCGCACCTCCACGCGCATGCTGCGTTCGTTTCCGATGGGAATGCGGATCATGGAACCGCGATCGACCGGTGATGCCTTAATCTGGTTGGGCGCTTCAAAGTGCGGATCGAGGCGGCGAAACGCGTTGACGCTCGGATTGAGCAGGAGGCAAATGTCGTTGCCGTGGGTCAGGATACGATCGAGGAACTCGTAGCCGAACTTGCTGAGCTTCTCTTCACCCTTCGGGTCCCAGAACTGGTTCTTACCGCTCTTGCTGATCGAGACGTTGGTGTGCATGCCGCTGCCGTTTACGCCGACGACAGGCTTCGGCAGGAAACAGGCGGTCAATCCCATGTTGCGCGCGACCTGCCGGCAGATGAGTTTGTAGAGCTGGATGTGGTCAGCCGCAGCCACAACTTCCGCGTAGTTGTAGTTGATTTCGAATTGCGAGGGAGCGACCTCGGGGTGATCTTTCTCGTTTTGGAAACCCATCGCCCGCTGCACTTCAGCGGTCGTATCGATGAAGTTGCGGAGGGGATCGCCGGGCAGGGAGTGATAGTAGCCGCCGGTATTTACGTACTCGAATTTGCCGGTTTCATGGTAGGTACGCTCGGCGTCGGAGCCTTGGAAAAGAAAGCCTTCGATTTCGTTGGCGGCGTTGAGCGTGTAACCATTCTTTTTGAACTGCCCCTCGGCGAAAGTTTTGAGCACGCCCCGCATGTCCGCGGAGTAGGGCTCACCGCCTTTGTCGATGACCTCGCCGAAAACCATCACTTTGCCGGGCCCAAAAACATCGGCCGGGCCCCAGTAGAATGCGGCCCAGTCAATGCCGAGGCGAAGATCGCTTTCGCGTTGCGCGGTGAAGCCGCGAATGGAGGAACCGTCGAAGGTCAGGTTGTCGTAGCTGTTGAGGAGAAATTTCTTGTCGTAGTCGAGCATGTGCAGGCGGCCTTCGAGGTCGCTGAACATCACCGTTACGGCCTTAATGCGTCCTTCATCGGCGAGGTATCCCAACCGCTCGTCCTGAATCTTGGCGGGAGAAACGCGGTCGAGGCGCTGTTTCTTCGCCTTCAAATTCATCTCTTCAAGTTCGTCGTAGGGGATTGACAAAAAATTTCGCAGTTCAGTTGACATGCCTCTCCTCGTTTTAAGAACAGTGTTGCAAGAATGTTAGCGCTAATGAAACGGTACAAACAGCAGCGTTCGGGCCGAGCCGGAAATCGCCTGGGCGTGTTGGTGAACACAATAAGGTAGCGCGGCGGAGGTAAATGAGACAAATAGAAATCGGTTATGGAAGCGATTAAGGAAGATTATCTTGCGGGAATGCAGCGATTGTGGTGCAAATTGCGCCTGATGAATGCCGCTTGAGCCGGATCACTGCTCTCGACCAGCGCAGAGGGTAATCCAGGAATCCGTGAAATAATCGGGTGCGAGGAAGTGCTTGTGAGTTGCGCGATTTGCGAAGTGCGTAAAGAGAAGCGGTTTTGCCCTGCATTGCACGGCCGAATCTGCGCGCAGTGCTGCGGGGAGCAGCGCGAAGTCACAATCGACTGCCCAAGTGATTGCCCTTATTTGCGGCAGGCGCGGGAGCATGAAAAGCTGCGGACGGTCGAGGATGTAGATCAGACGGCGATGTTTTCTGAGATTGAGATTCCTGAACATTTTCTGTATGAGCACAAAGAACTCATCATGGGGATCAGCTTTGCGCTGGCGAACAGCGCGAGGGCGGGTAATTTGCTTGGGGGCTCGTTTGGAAGTTCGCTCGCTGGCTCGGCCGGGAATCGCTCGCTCGCAGACCATGATTTGATCACCGCACTCAGTTCGCTGGTACAGAGTTATCGCACTTTGGTTGAATCAAGTTTGATTTATGAGCAGGCGACGGCGAATCCGGTGCAACAAAAGATTGCGCGCGAAGTTGGAACGATCGTAAACGAGTTTCGTGAAGAAGAAGTGAAGCATTTGGGGTATTCGCGGCTCAAGGATTCGGACGTGCTGAAAGCGCTCGTGTTCTGGGTGCGGATGGCGATGACGCGCACGTCGGGCCGGCCGAAGTCGAGGGCGTTTGTGGATTTCTTGTTCACGCAGTTTCCGGAGAAAGCATCGGGGATTGCGGCTCCCGAGGATGTGGGGAGCAGGATTATTGTGCCGTAGTCTTACCGGCGCTACGAGAATTCTAAATCTGACGGACGATCTGACCTTCCGCGAGAGCCGCGAGCAGTTCACTCGCTGTCTTGCCGAGCACCGGATGCTGGGCATTCGGGGCAATTTCGGCCAGCGGCTTGAGGACAAATCTTCGTAGGTGCATGGCGGGGTGAGGGATCTGCAGACCCGGCTCGTTTATGATGCGATTGCCGAACAGCAGCACGTCGATGTCGATTTTGCGCGGACCCTTGTCGCGAAAACGCAACCGGCCCATAGCGGCCTCAATGGCGAGCGCAGACTTCAGGAGCTCACGCGGAGTTTTCCCTGTTTCAAGTTCTACGGCGCAGTTCAAGAACCAAGGCTGGTTCGGGAGGTCGACTGGCTGCGTCTCGTACATCGCTGACTGGGCACGCAACGAGCCGCCATCCTTCACGAGCGCGATTGCCTCACGCAGGTTAGCCTCGCGATCTCCTATATTCGAGCCAAGCGAAAGATAAGCGAGTTCTGCCACCTTGGAGTCACTCCCGGGTCGCACGTGGATTCTGCGCGCTTCCGAGGGAGCGCACAGCCTCTTTAAAAGCCCTGCCGCGATGCTCGTAATTCTTGAACTGGTCGAAGCTGGAGCAGGCGGGAGCGAGGAGTACGATGTCTCCCGCCACCGCGGACGCAGAAGCGTGCTGGACGGCGGTTTCGAGAGTTTCGGCGCGATCGATTTCGCCGGCGCCTTGAATGTGCGATTCGATCTTCCCGGCGGCGGCGCCGATGGTGTAGACGCGCTTTACACGCGCGCGTAGTAGATCGTTGAGGAGGCTATAGTCGCTGCCTTTGTCTTTTCCGCCGAGGATGAGGTGAATGTTCCCCGGGAAAGATTCGAGAGCTTTGATGGTGGCGTCGACGTTGGTGGCTTTGGAGTCGTTGTAGTAATCGACGCCGTCCACTTTGCCCACAAGTTCGAGGCGATGCTCGACAGCTTTGAAATTCTGGACGGCATGGCGGATTTGGTCGGGCTGGCAGCCCGCCAACATTCCAACGGAAATCCCCGCGAGGACGTTTTCGAGATTGTGCGCGCCCTTCAGGGAGATTTCGGAGAAGGGCATGATTTGCTGCTCGCGTTGACCGTCGCGAAAGAAAATATGCGCGCTCCGGATGAAGGCGCCTATGCCGATTTCTTTCTTGCGGCTGAAGAGAAAGCGCTGCGCGAGCGTGCGTTCGGCTAGGTCGATGGTTGTGGGATCGTCGGCATTCAATACGGTGAAATCTTCGGGGCCCTGGTTTTCGAAGATGCGCGCTTTGGCTCCAACATAATTCGCGAAGGTCTTGTGACGGTCGAGGTGATCGGGCGTGATGTTCAGAATAACGGCGATGCGCGGGCGAAAGGCGATGATGGTTTCCAGTTGGAAGCTGGAGACTTCGAGCGCGATCCAGGTTTTCGGAGTTACCTGATCGACCAAAGTGATCGCCGGAGTACCGATGTTTCCGCCGACGAGGACGGGAATCTTTGCAGCGGCGAGGATTTCCCCGGCGAGCGTCGTGGTTGTAGTTTTGCCGTTGGCTCCGGTGATAGCCGCGATGGGGCCGGGGAGAAACTGCGCGGCCAGCTCGATTTCGCCGATTACTTTTTCGCCGAGATTACGGGCCTGGACCAGTTGCGGCGCGTCGAAGGGAACGCCCGGGCTGACGACGATCAAGTCTTGGTCGCGGAAGGTGCGGTCGCCATGGCCACCGGTTTCGACGGTGATTCCGTGCTCAAGAAGAAGCAGGATTTCCTGGCGGAGTTCCGCTTCAGGCTTGGAATCGGAGACTGTGACGCGTGCGCCGCGAGACTTCAGAAAGAGAGCCGAGGCAACGCCGGATTTGCCGAGGCCGACTACCAGGGCGCGTTTGTCCTTAAGTTCCATCAAAGTCTATTTCACCACAGAGACACAGGGGCACGGAGAAATGCAATTCTAGAATTCTAGGTTCCTCTGTGTCTCTGTGACTCGGTGGTGAAGAACTCATCTTAGTTTCAATGTCGTCAGGGCAAAGAGTGCGAACACTAGCGATGCGATCCAGAAGCGCACGATCACCTTGGACTCCGACCAGCCGAGCAGTTCGAAGTGGTGATGGATCGGCGCCATCTTGAAAATTCGTTTCTTGCGCAGCTTGTACGACCCAACCTGGAGGATAACCGACAGAGCCTCGATAACGAAAACTCCGCCGATGAAAGGGAGAAGTAACTCTTGCTTGATCATGACGGCAACGGTGCCGATAGCGCCGCCGAGGGCCAGCGAGCCGACATCGCCCATGAAGACTTCAGCGGGGTGCGCGTTGTACCAGAGAAATCCGATGGAGGATCCGACCATGGCTCCGCAGAAAATTGTTAGTTCGCCGATCTGCGGCATGCGCTGAAGTTCGAGATAAGCCGCGAAAGTGGCGTGGCCGCTGAGGTAGGTAAGGACCGCCAGCGCCCCGGCCGCGATCACGGTGCAGCCGATGGCGAGGCCGTCGAGGCCGTCCGTGAGGTTGACGGCGTTGCTCGATCCAACAATCACGAGCACGACGAAGGCCACGAATGGAAGGAAAGCGAGTGGCCACAGATGCGGATTTGTGGCCCAGCGCTCAATCACGAGATCCGGCTTGAACTGCTTGAAGAATGGAACGACGAGTTTGGTCGAGTATTCTCCGCGATGTTCGAGGACGATGAGAGCGAGTGCAATGATCACACTGGACAAAACTTGATAGCCGAGTTTCGCGCGCGCTGTGAGGCCGAGATTGCGGCGATGAACAACTTTCAGGTAGTCATCCGTGAATCCGATGGCTGCAAAGGCGAGCGTCGCGAAGACGGCAATCCAGACGAATGGATTGCTGAGATCGGCCCACAGCAGCGTGGGGACTAGGATGGCAATCGCTATAAGCAGGCCGCCCATGGTGGGCGTGCCGGCTTTCTTCTGGTGGGCTTGCGGGCCTTCTTCGCGAATGTATTGGCCGATCTGAAAATCGCGCAGGCGCTGGATCACGATCGGACCCACGATGAGCCCGGTGAACAGCGCGGTGAGGCTCGCGAATGCGGTTCGGAACGTAAGATAACGGAAGATGCGGAATGGCGGAAAATAATGGTAGAGCTTCAGATATAAGAGCCAATAAAGCAATCCGCCTCCAAGATCAGTCGTCAGTTCTCAGTTGTCAGTTCTCAGAAAAACCAACTGCCCAAACCCTTAGCTGCCGACCCTCAGTTAATGCCTGTTCGCGACCGCCTTGTTGACGATCCCGATTTTTTGTTTCCACGTTTCGAGCGCTTTTTCCAGCTTCACGCCTCTCGATGCTTTGAGCAACACTACATCGCCGTCGCGGGTTTCACGGGCTAGCCATTCGCCGGCTTCTTCGGGCGTGTCGACAAACTCGGCCCGGATTCCCGCTTTCCTCGCAGCATCGACCATTGCCTCGGCCTCACCCCGTACTCCCAAGAGCACGTCAATCGCCTTTTTCGCGATGTGTTCGCCGCATTGGCGATGAAGCTCTTCGCCTTCCGGCCCGAGTTCAAGCATCTCGCCTGCGATCACGATTCGGCGCTTGGCTTCCATTGAGGCTAGC
>Ga0210389_10003704_pt1 | contig 11943 bp, 5 predicted proteins | sample IncBWH28OmetaG_FD_160127 | JGI IMG/M metagenome (GOLD analysis project Ga0210389, IMG submission 160127) | Forest soil microbial communities from Barre Woods Harvard Forest LTER site, Petersham, Massachusetts, United States - Inc-BW-H-28-O ... | reverse complement strand
GCCAGCACGAGTTTTGATTCGCTTTCGCTGGTCGAGGCAGTCCCGATGATATCGCCGTGGAGGTTGGCGAGCTGGAGAATCGCCCCTTCGCTACTGGTTTGGACCGCTGCGAGTGCTCCGGCGACGTTTGCGACGTTGCGAGTCCAGGCTTCTGTTTCCTTGTTGATCGTCCACGCGGGCGAGCTGCCTGAGCCGGCATAGTGGGATATGAGGGTTCCGCTGGTGGTGCCGGTTGAGATTGTTTCTCTGATGCGTCCGGCGGGGTCTAGCTTGTAGCTGATCGCCTGCCCGTTTTGTTCCTCGCTGGCGAGCGTGTCGTTGACGTAGTAGCTGCTGGTGAGGGTGGTGCCTCCGGCGTCTTCTGAGGGTAGTTCTGTGGTGTTGCCGAAGGGGTCGTAGCTGACGCCTGTTTCGTCGAGGCGATCTGCCGTGTCGTAGCTGTGCGTTGTGCTGGTACCGCCGGTGGTGGCGCATTTTCCTTCGCTGCCTGGCGCGCGGGTGGTCTGGGATGTGCGGTTGCCGTCTTCGTCGTAGACGTAGAGGCGCGTCGTGCAGCCCTGGCCGGCGGGGGTTTCTTGGACTTCCGTGAGGCGGCCGAGCCCGTCGTAGGCGTAGTTGAGCGTCGAGGGCGCCCCGCCTGACACGCTCGTGCTTTGCGTGCGCCATTGGCCATGCACCGACGGGACTACGGTGTCGTCGTACCAGGTGCAGTTGCTTGAGCAGTCTGTGACCTTCTTGTATTCCAGGCCAGTCGGTTCCCCGACTTGGTTGTAGGTGTAGTTTGCGTCGAGCCCGTTGGGGTAGCGTTCGGTGGTTATGTTGCCTTCGATATCACGGGTCGCTGTAAAGGTCCCGACTCCGGAGTCTTTGATGCTTTCGAGCTCTCCGGTAGTGCTGTTGTAGGTGTAGCTGTCGGTGCCGGCGGCGGGGCCTCCTGCGTTCTCGCTGACTTCGGTGAGCCGGAAGTCCTTTTCTGGTTCGTAGCTGTATTTCGTGATACCGCCGTCGGCGTCGGTGTAGGAGGTGATTTGGCCGAGCGTGTTTTCTTCGATTTTGATGTGTTTGCTCGAGCTGGATTGTTCCTTGAGCGCACCGGTGTGTTCGTTGTACACGAACTTTACTTCTGGGAGCGAGACGTTAGCGCTCGAGTTCGAGGTGATCGTGGTCGCAGTCGCTCTGCCGGCCGCATCATAGGTGGTAGCGCTCGCTCGTTCGGTCGAGCCGACGGTGTCTGTCGTCGTTAGTGGCTCGTCCCAGATGTTGTAGGTGTAGGTGGTGACGGGCAGGTTCGGGATGCCGCTTGTTTCTGGCTGCCCGGCGGGCTGGCCCTGGCAGGGTAGCCCGGCCCATTCGGGGTGTTGGCCGCAGTTTTCGTGTTCGGTGTTCGCGGCTGCGGTGTAGTAGACCGTCTGCGTGGTGTGCGCGGCCGCGTTGCTGGCAGTGACCTCTTGGATGCGATTGTTGGCGCTATCGACGACGTACGCCGTGCCGCCAGCGCTGAACGCTATGCCGAGGGGTTTCTCGAACTGCCCGGTGCTACCCGTGCCGGTGCTGCCGAACGCTTCCTCGTACGTGCCCGCGGTCGTGAATAGCTCGATGTCGTTTGCGCTTTGGTCTGTCACGTAGAGCTGGTTCGTTTTCGGGTCGCAGGTGATGTGCGAGACCTGCGCGAAGCGGCCGTTTTCACCGGATTTGTAGCCGAACGAGTTGAGGATGCTTTCGGTGCCTTCGGTCCCTACCTGGTCTACCCGCTCTCCGGCGTAGTCCGTAGCGTAGAGTTTGCCCGCACAGACGGTCACGTCCTGGTATTCGCCCTTCCCGACGCCGGCCACGGCTACGTATTTGCCTTTGTTGGTGGCCTCCTCGAGCCGATGGTTGCCTTTGTCGGCGATCCAGAGGTTGCCGCCCGGTTCGGCGGTGATGCCTGCTGGTTCGTTGAACCGCAGTTCGCCGCTGCCTTTTTCGCCGAACACGTTCGTGCCGAGTTTCCCGGCCATCGTGAAGTCCACGACCCGGTCGTTCCCGGTGTCGCTGACGTAGATCTGTTCGTTCGCGGAATCGTAGGCGATCCCCTGGGGAGCAGAGAGCTGGCCTTTACCCGACCCCGCGAGACCCGCTTTGCACGTGCTCGTACAGACTTCGAGCTTTTCTTTGCCTTCCGCCACACCCCACCCGACCGCTTTGATGAAGGTCCCGCTCGAGGAGAACTCGTCTATTCGGTTGTTCGCGGAGTCCGCAACCCACACGTTCCCACTGGCGTCAACGGTGTCCGCGGTGGCACCGTTGATCTCGCCGGCTTCTGCGCCGTGCGTGGCGAACTGGGCGTAGGAGCGCGATATGCGGCTACCGCTTCTCCCAGCGGGCGTCGTCGTTTCCTTGACTGCTCCGGTCGAGGATTCGTAGACGGTGCTTGCCGTGAGGTTTTGAGCTCCGGTGCTGGTCGTGGTGGATGTGGGCTCGTGGAGTTTCCATCCCAGGTTGCCTTGGCCGCTGTAGGACGTCGTCACTGTCCGCTTGTCTTCGACGTTCTGTCCCGGGATAAGGGAGCCTTCGCTGGTCGTCGTCACGAGATAGTACGGCCCGTTTCCGGGTTCTCCCTCGTCGTATTCATACGTGGTGTACTTGCGTGCGGAGACGGTTTCCCCGCTCGGCAGCTTGACCGTGTGCTGCGGGCCTCGACTTGAGTCGAGCTCAGTGCCGGTGGTGTTGTATTCGTTTTTAGTGTCTAGTAGTTCTGCCTGTTCGACGGATTTGCTGCCCGCTTCGAGCGCTTTTACGCGGTTGTCTGGGCTCAGGGTACGGGTCACGTCGTTGTAGACGTTGTATTCAGTGGTGGATATCGCGCCGCTGGGCGATGCTGTGTTGACGACGCGGTTGGCGCTGTCCATGTAGAACACGCTCGCGCGTTTGTAGCTGGTCGCCGGCCACCCTTGTGGTTCATCCGCGGAGATGAGCGCGGTAGCTTCGACGGGGATGTCGGCTTTTTGGCCCCATGTTTCGACTTCTTTGGTGCCCATCGCGTAGGGGGCTCCGGTGCCGGAGACGGGGACGTGATACTCGACGGTCGTGCCGGGACCGGGGGCGATCTGTTCGCCTTCGGTTTTTTCGGTCACGGCCGGGTTGAGCTTGCCCACCTTGTTGGTGCCGAACTCTGTGAACCAGACGTTGCCTTCGGCGTCTTCGGCGATGCCGTACGGGTCGCTTTTTTCGGGTAGTGCGTATTCGCTGAGTGCGCCGCTCGTGGTGATCTTATCGATTGTGTTCGCTCGGCCTGTCGTGAACCATAGGTCTTTTTCTGGGCCGGAGATGATGTCGTGGGCTTCGCCTGTCCCGGGGACGGTGTATTCGGCGCTGATCGTGCCGCTGGTGGTGATCTTGCCGATCTTGCTCGTGTTGGTGTTGCCGTTGCCGAGCTCGGTGAACCAGAGGTTTCCGTCCGGTCCGCTCGTGATGTCGTAGGGTCGCGTTAGCCCCGCTGGTAGTTTGTATTCGCTGATGGAGCCGCTGGTGGTGATCTGCCCGATCTCGCCTGTCCCCTCGTCGGTGTACCACAGGTTGTCGTTCGGACCGACCGTGATCCCAGTCGGGTCGCTGCCGGAGGGTAGTTTGTATTCGGCGAGGATTTCGCCGCTGGTGTTCATCTTGGCGATGTATCCCGCTTTGGACTCTGTGAACCAGAGGTTTTTGTCGGGTCCCGTGACGATGCCGACCGCGTGTTCGCCGTTCTGCGTCAGGTTGAACTCCGTCAGCGTGCCGGATGTCGTGATGCGCGCGGCGTGGGGTTTTCCGTATTCAACGAACCATAGGTTGCCGTCTGGGCCGGTGGTGATGCCTTGCGGTTCGTCATCATCAGAGCTGTATTCGCTTCGGCTGCCGCTGCTCGTCAGCTTTTCGATCTTCCCGCTGCCGGCATCCGTGAGCCACATGTTTTTATCCGGGCCTTGCGTGATCGCGAACGGGTCGCTGCCTGCCGGCAGTTCGTATTCGGTGACAGCCGCGCTGTGGACGACCGCGGTCGCGCTGGTTTCCTTGGCGACTGAGCCGCCACCGTTTGTGGCTGTGACGACCGCGATCAGAGTATGCCCGACGTCGTGCGCTTCGGGCGTGTAGTTGGCGTTCTCGGCGCCGAGGATTGGGGTGCATTCCGTGCCGCTGGTGTTGCAGTCCTTCCACGCGTAGCTGTAGGCGACTGGGCTGCCTGACCATTTGCCTTGTGATACGGCCAGCCTCACGCCAACGACCGGGGAGCCTGATAGGACCGGGGCGGTCGTGTTCGCCGGGCTGCCTTTCGTCCAAAGCGCCGCAGACGCCGGGGCCTGCGTGACCTTCAACAGCCGCCCGGTGTTCGCGTCGGAGGAGATCGTGCCGTAGCTCATCGCCGTCGTCTCCTGCCCGGCTGGCGTGATCGCGGTCAGGTGCCCTTCGCCGTCATAGCCGTAGGAGCTCTTCAGGGCTGGGGAGATGCGTGGGTCCCACTCCGCCTGAAGCCAGCCTTGGGAGTTGTATTCGTACTGCGCGACCGCGATCGGTGCGGACATTTCGCCTTTGACCGGTTCCCACGCAGTAAAGAAGACCTTCGACAGGCGCCCCTTGTATTCGCCCGTTTCGCTATTGGTGCTCGTCGCGTACTGGAACGTCAAGGCCCGGCAGCCCTGAACCAGTTTGGCGGTGCAAGCGCCTTCTGAAGGTTCCGGCGCAAGCATCTCTGTCGGCCTTGTGATGCCTTCTTCGGTCGCGAACGTGTAGGTCACTTTGTTCAGGCCGTTCGTGGCAGCCGAGATCGCCTGGCCCGCCTTGTCCGGCACAAACGCTTCGCCGCCGGACGGCTTCGCAAACCGCGTGTAGTCACCCTGAGCGTCGGTGATCTGGTATTCGAGCGGACTCGTCGAGTACTTCGTCAGCGTGTCGGTCTGATAGCCAGCCGGCGAGCTGTAGCCGCCGCCTTCCTTCGCGGTGAACACCAGTTCCTGCCCGCTGGCCGTGTGCACGGCGATGCTGGCGTTCGAGAGTTCGCTCAAGCTCTGCCAGCCCGCACCGGCGCCCGCATCGGGCAGGCTCAGCAACCACTGCGGCCCCAGCGGCCCCGTAGACCCCTGCGTCAGCTTGCGCGAGTCATACGTGCGGCTGACAGACAGCGCAGCCGCACCACCCGAGATCGACACGTCGTTCTGGCTGACGTTGTAGTCGCCGGTCTGAAGGTTAACCGCACCCGGGCCCAACGGCTCATACGCCGCTTCGTTCACGGTCACGTTGAACGACTTCGACGCTTCGTTGCCCGCCCAATCCTTCGCGATCACCGTGATCGTGTGCGAGCCGACACCGTAGCGCTCGCCATCCATCGTCCAGACGCTGCTCAACCCGAAGCAGCCTTCGGCAGGAATGCCGTGCGGTTCGCTACAACGCGTTTTGACCGTTTCCACGAGCTTCCCGTCGACCTTGACTTCGATCGACCGCACCCCGGACTGCGGATGTTCGTGCGACCCGTCTTCAGCCCCAAAATCAAGGGTGTAGTTACCATCCCCGATCACGCCATTTGCCGCCTGCCCAAGGGTCCCCCCGAACGAGCCGATCACAGGCGGCGTCTGGTCCAGGTACAGCGTGACTTCCGAGGTGCTCGTGGGTTCCCTGCTACCGATTTCCCCGGGCGAGATCGCGACTGCCGCTACGTGGCGTTCCCCGGTTGCTTTCACGCCCGCCAGGTTCAGTGGCTGTGAAGTCACGTTGTTTGGGCAGCCCCTGAACCCATTCTGGTTCACGCTGCAGACCACTTCGGAGGCGGTTGGCGATTCGCCGAACGGGATCTGGATCTGCAGTTCCTTGACACCGAGCCCTTCGTCTTCCGCTTCGACTGACCAGTTGGTGGGGCCTTCCTTCAGCCACTGCCCTTCATAGCCGGGATGCTTCAGGACGACGCTGTTTGGTCCTTTCGGTTCCCGATAGGTGATCTGAGCACCTTCCAGTTCGACATAGTTGAAGACTTTTTGGGTGCCGATAATCTCGTCCCCGATTTCAAAGATTTCGCCCTGGTATTCCGTTTCGTTGCACAATGGCGGATAGCCGCCATCGTGGCCTTCCTTGCCACCCTGCATAGCGCAGAACGCGATCGCCTGCCCCGTGCGATTGCCTTCTTCGACTAGCGGCTGTGGTAACGAGTCTTTCCATTCCTCACCGTTGTAGCTCCAGATCGGTTCCGCACCATTACTGCCGCTGATACGCGCATAGAGCTCCGACTGTTTGGCTTCCCGATGGGTAACGCCGACCAGGTCCACCCGCGTGATCCCCGCCGACCCAGACTTCCCTCTAGGTCCCGGAGCCGTCGTATACCACTCGCCATACGACCCCGCCGGTGCCCCGGGATTCGTGCCCGTGATCAGCTTGTTGAAGTAGGCGTGAGGTTCGAAGCAGCTGCAGTCACTCTGGGCTTCCCAGCCATTCCACACATCCGCGTCGTGTTCGCGATAGACCCCGTAGTAGCCGTAGAACACCGTCGGATCGACATACACCGGGAACTCAACCGCACCGGACAGATCGACGTGCGTCGTGAGGACCCGGCCCGCAAGCGAGTACGACACAGGCACCGATTCCCCAGCCGCACCCTGCGCCGTCGCGGGCGGCACAAGCAACCTCGCAACCCCCGCTACCACCGCTTCGACGGCACCCGGCACCACGGTACTCCACCGCAAGCTAGCCCCGGCCGGCAGATGAAACGCCAGCGCCTCTTCATCCGGCGCTTCCGCTGATCGCAGCTGCCACGAGACCTCAGCACCCGCCGGCCGCGGCTCAGCCATCAGATCGGTGTCCTTCGCCGCATTCGCGAACACCACCCGGTCACCGACCACAACCGGCGCTTCCGCGCCCCCAGCAGACACCGGCGCCACCCCGATATCGCCCGGAAACGCCAGCCCACCCGACGCATGCGTCGAGATCGCCACAGGCACCACCGGGTTCACCGGGACATAAGCTTCCCCGTCATCGCGCAACGCGAGCGACGTCGGAGCCATCCCCGACCCACTGTTGAGCTGCAGAGGAATCGTCGAGCTCACCACTCTGTGCTTACCGTCCGGCAGCCGCTCAGCCACAGTGTTCTCACCGAGGTAGCGCTCGAGGCGCACACCCGGTTCTTGACCCGGCGGCGTCCAAGCCGGAACCTGCACATGAAAATCTTGCTTCGCCAACGAAACCGCAGCCTCCCCACGAAGACCCCTAAACGCCGTGCGCGAAGCGCGCTCCGCATCCAACTGAGCAGCCGTCGGCGGGACCCCCAAAGCAGGGAACGGTGAGGCCAGTGACATCGACGGACCCGCGAGCACCGAAGGCGTTGGCACGGCCGGTTCGCTGCTCGAGACATCCGAAGACGCGGCCGCTGTCGCGATCCACCAACTCCCAAGACCGACACAGCACAACATCAACAAGCCCCGGACAGCAAGCCGCATAGAACGCCCCCAACGTACGCGAGCCCGAGACCGCTACGGCCGGACCCTCAGTTAGAACCAGAGTGCGCCGACCGTATATGCAGAGCTCGACCCTGTAAATGGGAGTTCCAATATAAATTTCTCCCAGTGAAACCAATAAACGGCAAGTCGGGCGATTATCTATCGGCACGTCGCCTCCCGCAGTGGCTGCGACATCCCGACGAGCTCGCGATTACGCCGCACGCCCAGCTTCCTGCGAATGCTCGCGGCGTGTTTTTCGACTGTGCGGACACTCAGGTCAAGGGCATGCCCGACTTGCTCGTAAGTCGCACCCCGCACCAGAAGCGCCAGCACCTCCTGCTCGCGCCCCGTGAGCTGCTTGGCCCCCTTTGGGTAGCGCCGCTCAACCCTCCGGCCGTCACGCGCGGCGAAGAACCGCTCCCCTCTTGCAGTCTGGTGCACAGCCGCCAAAACGTCCACATCGGGTTCACCCAACGCCAAACAGCTAGCGCCAGCACCGAGTATCCGCAGCCCGGTGTCCGACGAGAGCTCATAGCCAACCACGAGCAGATGGGTGTCGTGTGCTGCAGAGCGCAAACGCTCGAGCACACCCAGCCTCGTCGTCGATGGCAAGATCGTCACACGCGGCGCCCACCGCGCCAACGCCGACTCCAACCGCAAGCCATCGAGATCGTGCGCAAGGACACGCAGACGCCGATCACCGTCCAACAGCGAAGCCAACCCCAGCCCCAGAACCTGATCGTCAAAGCGCCCAACGACAACCGACGTGGGAGTGGCTACAGAGCCCACCCTGCTGCCTACGCGTTTCACAGGCCGCGCTGTGCCTGGCGCGCTCACCGCTCATGCTGAAAGCGCGGGACTCTCACTCGCCGCCACGGCACACGGGAGCGTGACGGCGCCGTGGCTCGACCGGGAGCGGCAGACCGTCCAGCAGCTCGCCCGGCGCTACACCAAGCCCACGACACAACCTGAGCACCGTCGTCAGCCGCGGGTCACGAAGCCGAGCCCGCACGTTCTCGACAGTCGTCAAAGACAACCCAGACGCATGCGCGAGGCGTGCCACGCTCAGCCCCTGCGAGTCGCGCAGCACATCGACCCTCTCCAACAGCAACTCCGTGATCACCTGCTGCTCGGCCCGCGCCAGCGAGCTCGCCGGCTTCAGCCACGCCCTCGCAGGCCGCATCTCCAACCCCAACTCGTGTATCCGCCGCTGAGCCGTCGCCCGCGAAAAACCAAGCGCCTCGGCACCCTCCCTGATCGACCGCTCCCCACGCATGTACGCGGCATGCACCTCCCGCACCTGCTCATCCGTCATCGCGCTCCGCCTAGACATACCCACGGCAAAGCATTCGCTCGGCTCGACAAATATCCCAGTTATTGGAAAAGCTGCACGAGTTGCGCATCGGAGGCGCAAGATACCAAATTGGGAGATCTAGACAGTGGAGCGCTAGGCCGCAAACAGCGACACTGTGAGATATGGCTGTTTCGCCATCTCAAGCCTTCGGGCAGGCCATGCGCGAGATCCGCAAGGAACGCGGCATCAGCCAGGAAGATGCCGCCTTCCACGGCGACATCGACCGCGCCTACTACGGACACATCGAGCGAGCCACCAAGAACGCGACGCTGAGGACCGTCTGGAAGATCGCACACGCACTCGGCGTGAGGCCCGCAGAGCTCGTCATCCGAGCCGAACAGATCCTCCAAGCCCCGCCGGAGTCCCACGGACTGCGATGACCCAACGCATGATCCGCGCTCTGGCGCTCCGGCTCAGCTGACGTGCAGGTACGTGAACCCGACCGCGCTGGGACTGGCGACGCGCGAGCCTTCGTAGGTCGCCTTGGCCCGCCACTGGCCGACGGTGGGCGGCGTGAAGGGGACGGTGGCGAGGCCTTCGCTGGCGAGCACGTGTTCCTCGCGGTAGTACTGCCAGCCGAAGACCGGGTCGAAGCGCTGGATTTCGACGCTGACCGGACCGGACTCGGCGGGCGTGACCTTGACGGAGATGCCGAGCGCTTCGCCGATGAGCGCCTTGGCGCCGCTGGTGAAGGAGATGGACGTGGATGTGATGGTGCGCGACTCGCGCAGCAGGGTGAAGTTGCCTGAGGTGTGGTTTCGCTCGGCGACGACCGCGTAGTAGACGCCGGGCGCGAGGCGGTGGGCGAGCGACTCCGAGCCGCTGCCTTCGCAATCGCATTCGATCACGTTGCCGTTCTGGTCTCGCAGCTCCAGCTTGAATTCGGCGCTGGCCGGCGCGGTGAGCTTGAGCGTGAGGTTCGAGTGGGTGGTCACTTCCATGCGGTACAAGCGCAGCACGGGCACACCGCGTCCGTCGAGATGGCCGCGCCCGAGGCCGTAGTTGGGCAGGGCCAGGCCGGGCGTGGTTTCGGCGGCGCCGGCGGGCGCGATGAGCAGGTGAAAGCGCTGGACGCCGCGGTGCGAGAAGCGCGGCGTGACGTCGAGGCTGTACAGGCCGCCCTGCCCGGCGCCGGGGGTGAACAGGCGGTAGCCGCCGCACTGGATCTGCAGCAGCGCGCCGCTCTGCTGTTCTTCTTCTTCGCCGCCGAAGGAGGTCGTTCCGGGGCCGAACAGCGCACCGCTGACGCACGCCCCGCCCTTGGTCTCGCTGGTGAGATTGATGATGTAGCTGACGCCGGAGTGCAGCAGCACCGAGTAGGCGGCGTTGACGTTCTGGATGCGGTCCACCTGGCCGGAGACGCCGGCGGGCGGTAGTGAGGCACCGGGCGGGCTGACGGCGGGCGTCGGCTGGAAGACTTCGAGCGTGAACGGGGCGAGCGTGGAGCCGACGATCGCACCGACCCTGATCTCGTACAGCCCGTTCTTGGAGGCCTCGAACGACAGCGACGCCTTGCCTTCGCCTTCGGTCTGCTGGCATTCGACGGAGTTCAGCTGGGAACGCACGGCGTGGTAGACGTCGAGCGTGGCGTCGAGCGTGCCCGAGGCGGCGAGCTGCAACGCGACCCGGTGCGCGCTGGTGACACGCAGGCTGTACCAGACGGAGTTGCCGCTCGGTTTGCTGCAGTCGCTCGAGGGTTCGTTTGCTTCGGTGGTGGCGCCGACGGTGGTGCCGTTGAGCGAGGCGGGCAGGGCGTGGATGACCTGGGCGCCGGCGAGCGTGTCGTTGGCGGGCGCGGGGGGCGCTTTGGTCGCTTCTTCGGCACTGGCGGCGGCGGCGAAGAACAGGACGCCGAGCGCGAGCAGCACTACGAGCATGGGCGCGTGAGCGAACCTGATCAGATATTCGCGGGCCGACGTGGGGGCGCGGCGGGTGCGATCGAGCATCGTGTGCAGAGTACGCGGCGCACAGGACGTTCTCCTACATATCGGGATCGGGGCGGCCATATCGGAATCGTCGGAAGCGCCGCTGGCATACCCTCTGGCCGATGCGCGGCCAGCTTCGTCCGATTCCGCTGATGGTGGCGGCGCTCGCCCTGCTGGCGGTGGCGGGCGCGGCGCTGGCGCTGGCGCTGGGCTCCTCCGGAAACGGCACGGCGAGCACGACCGGCACGACGTTGGTGTCGAGCTCGGCGTCGGCGGGACCGTCGCCGGAGTTCGACGGCGCGCCGCTGCCGGGGAACGTACAGGCGCCGAACTTCACGCTGAGCGACCAGTCCGGGCGCGGCGTGTCGCTGGGCGAATACCGCGGCCGGGTGGTGGTGCTGGCGTTCCTGTACACGACTTGCGGCGGCGAGTGCACCCTGATCGCAGACCAGATCCGCGGGGCGCTGGACGAACTGGCGAGCGAACACGCGCGCGCGCCGGCGGTGCTGATCGTGAGCGCGGATCCGGCGGCGGACACGCCCGCACGGGTGAGGAGCTTCCTCTCGGAGGTGTCGCTGACAGGGCGGGCAGAGTACCTGTCGGGGCCGCTGTCGCGGTTGCGCACGATCTGGCGGGCCTACCACGTGCACCCGGCGAGCGCGGGCAGCGCGGCGTTCGCCGAATACGCGTCGGTGCTGCTGCTCGACGGCGGCGGCGCGGAGCGAGTGCTGTTCCAGTCAGAACAGCTGACCCCGGAAGCGATCGCGCACGACGTGGCCAAGCTCGAGCACAGCGGCCAAGCCCACCCCGGCTGATACCCTAGCTGCGAGGTAGGAAATGCGATGATGTTCTCAACCAAGGCGGAGTACGGCGTGCGGGTGATGGTCGAGCTGGCGCGCCGCGCCGGCGGGGATCCTGTGCCGCTGGCGGAGATCGCCTCCCACGACGGGTTGCCGCTGGCATACCTGGAGCATCTCGCGGCGCGGCTGCGCAAGGCGGGCCTGGTGGACTCCAGGCGCGGCTCGCGCGGCGGTTACATGCTGGCGCGGCCGGCGAGCGAGATCACGATGGCGGAGGTGGTGGCGGCCCTGGAGGGAGCGATCGCACCGATCGAGTGCATCTCGGAGGCGGCGGATGGCTCGATCGTATGCTCGCGGGAGTCCAAGGGCACGGGGTCCAAGCCACACGCGTGCCCGACGAAGCTCTTGTGGACGCGGGTGCGCATGTCGAT
>Ga0210389_10003703_pt1 | contig 11948 bp, 9 predicted proteins | sample IncBWH28OmetaG_FD_160127 | JGI IMG/M metagenome (GOLD analysis project Ga0210389, IMG submission 160127) | Forest soil microbial communities from Barre Woods Harvard Forest LTER site, Petersham, Massachusetts, United States - Inc-BW-H-28-O ... | reverse complement strand
AGACCGGGTGGTCTTCAGCTGGGACATCAGCCCGCGGTGGACGATCGAGACCGACCAGGCCCAGACCAGCGAGGTCGAGGTGCGGTTCTACGCCGAGTCGCCAACCCGCACGCGGGTCGAGTTGGAGCACCGGCACATCGACCGGCATGGCCCGGGATGGGAAGCAGTCACTGACGGCGTAGCCGGGCCGGAGGGCTGGCCCTTGTACCTGGACCGGTACGCCGCAGTAGTGAAGGAGGGCCGCTGACATGCCGCCGATCGTTACCAGCGCCGAAATCGAGCGCCCGGCCGCCGAGGTCTTCGCCTACGCCACCGACCCCACCCGGTTCAGTGAGTGGCAGCAGGGCGTGGTGGACGGGCGCATGGACGGCCCGGCCAACGGCTCCCTACCACCGGCCGTGGGCGCAAGATGCGTGACGACGCGGCGCATCGGTGGCGCCAACCGCCCGTCCACTTCCGAGCTTGTGCATATCGACCCCCCTAAGACCTGGGGCGTGCGGGGCATTGACGGGCCGATCCGGGCGGCTGTCGAGGTCCAGGTCGAGCCATTGACCGACTCCCGCTCCCGGCTGACCATCAGCGTCGACTTCGCCGGCCACGGCATCGGCAAGATCCTGGTGCCGCTGATGGTCCGGCGGGAAGCACGCAAGGAGATGCCAGGCAACCTGGCAACGCTCAAGCAGAAGATGGAAGCGGACTAGGCCACCGAGACGCGCCGGGGAAATGCTAGCCCCCGCGACCGGGCAGCTACCCGATAGGTTGTTCGAATGAAGTTTGGCGCGACTCTGTGTTAGCCCGGCCCTGAGGCTTGCCGCGTAGTCGCCTCTACTGAAGTAGGTTCCGACTGTGGGATCGCCCGAAGGCTTGGTTATCAGGCGTGCCGTTCCGGACGCTGTCAAGTGGCTCGCTTCGGCGCGGGCAAGCGACGGGCGCTGGTTTGTGGTGTCGTGCGGCAGCCGGACCGTCCGGTGCTGGCCGGCTGGAACCGCGGACATCGAGGACGCGGCGACCCTGGTCTGCGATGCCGCGAAAGCGCCGCTGATGTCGCTTGGCCTCGCGTTCCTGCCTGGCGGCACCGATGTCGTCGTGGCACGCGGCACGGACGACCGGCTGCACCGCTGGGAGATCGCCTCCTGGCGGCCTTTGGGGGCGGAGGTCCGCGATCCCCTGCTGTACTTCCCTCCGTCAGGACGGCCGCTGATGGCAGTCACCGGGTCGGCCGGCGAGCCAGCCGCCGTCGCCAACCTGTCGGGCGGTGGCCTGGGCCGCTGGGATATCGCGACCGGCGAGCGGATCGGTGACGTGCTCGGCGAGGAGTACGGCGTCGTCCTGGCGCTGCACGCCGGAGCGGTGCCAGGCCTGGGCCCGGTCGTCGTGTCGGCCAGCGGCGACGGCCTTATTAGCCGGTGGGATCCCGTGTCCGGCACGGAGATCGGCGAGCCTGTCCGCTCGCGCGGGCTGATGACCGCGATCGTGATCGTAACGCTGCCCGGCGGCCCGACGGTCTGCGCGCTCGGCCACGACGGGCGCATGTACAGGCATGACCTGCTGACAGGCGAGCCACTCGGGGAACCGGTCGAGACCGGCTGGCAGCCGGGCCGGAACGGGATCCCGTGCCTTGGCCTCCTCGCCGCGGTGCCGGGGACCGGCGACGGGGTCGTCGCCGTGTCGGCAGACCGTCGTTCCGTCCAGCTGTGGGACCTGGCATCGGGCCTACCGGCCGGCGAGCTCGTCGTCCTGGCCGCGAGGCTGGGCGACCTTGCCGTCGCGCAACTGCCCGACGGGTCGCCGCTCATCGTGACCGGTCACTTCGACGGCCAGTTGCTCCGGTTCGATGCCAGGACCGGCCGCCCGGTGGGCAGGTCGGCCGAGCCGCATGGCACGACCGCCCCGCAGGTCGTGCCCGTCGCAGCCGGTGGCCGGGACATCTTGATCGCGCACGGGCGGGACACGATCAGGCTGCTGGACCGCCGGACCGGCGAGCTGCTGAGCGGAACATGGGACACGGTGGGACGCCGTATTGCTGTCGCGGGCCAGCCAGCGGGAGGGCTCATGCTCGCGGCGGCAGGGCTGCGCGAGCTCGTCCGCTACGACTGGCCATCGGGTGCCAGCCGTAGGCTGGCGGCGCCAGACGACCTCTCGGATATCGCGGCGGCCACGCTGGCTGACGGACGGATCGTTATCGCGGGCGCGGGTTGGGACGGAAACGTGTACCGCCTGGACGCCGCGACCGGCGAGCTGATCGGCGAGCCGTCACAAGGTTACGGAGACATCGTCTTCGCCGTCACGGTGGCCAGGCAGGCAGACGGCACGCCCATGTTCATCAGCGCTCACGCGGGCGGCACGCTGCTGCGCTGGGACGCCGCTACCGGCGAACGGATCGGGCGGCACCTGCCGGGAACCAGCAGCCATGCGGTTGACCTGGCAGTCATCGACCTTCCGGGCGGACGACAGCTCCTGGCCGGCCTGGACCGGCACGCGCTGTACCGCTGGGATCCGTTGACCGGCGAGTCCCCGTCACCCGCACCCCTCGGCGAGGAAGGGCGGTTCGCCGCAGTGCACGCCGGCCAGGACGGCATTCCCGTCGCGTTCATCCACTTCCCCGATGAATACGACGACCTCGAGGAAGGGCGACGCGTCGAGCGCTGGCGGCTGGACAAGCTCACCCGCGTCAAGCCGGATCCTCCCGTCACCTTGCGGGCGGTCTTCGACGAGGCGGGCGCCACATGGATGATCCTCAGCGAGCTCGACGGGTCGCTGAGGATCAGGCCACTGCCGCCGATCCTGGTAGAAGAACCCGCGCTGGAAGGGCTGTGGTGACCCTGTCGCCCCTACCCGCTACGACGAACCCGCCGCCCAGTGCGAAGCCACCCTCCACATCGCCGAACGTTGCTGGAGGCCGGCGCTGCCGCCGGACCATGCATCGATCCCAGGGACCCGACTAGCGGTCACGGTCGCAGTGATTGTGACCATGACCGATAGTTGGCGGACTTGGACGGTAGTTGGCGGAGGAGGTTCCGCTGGTCACTTTCGAGGCGTGACACCCAGCTATAGATGGCGGTTCCCAAGCGTTGTTGGCGGCTATGTATGTACAGGCGTGGGCTGGAAGCGGCGAGGCGATTCCCGGATTCGATGACCAGGCTGGGGTCTGCAGCCGCACGGCCACATCACCTGGAAGTCCGGGGGGCCAGCGCGGGGCGCAGGCCTGGCACGATGAGGACGGCCAGCGCGGATTCCTCCGCGCGGCGGGCGCCAGCCACCTGCAGCAGTCCTGCTGGACCTGGCGTGCGGTGTCAGGCCGCCGGGAGCATGTGGCGGACGGCGGTCACCAGCGCGTTCACCCCGGCAGGCAGCGTTGGCTCGATCTGCGGGGCGAACTGCGGCGAATGGTTTCCGGGAGAGCCGGCGGCCGCGCATCCCAGGCCCCAGAAGAAGGAGGGGACGCCCGCGGCCGTCCCGAAGAGGCCGAAGTCCTCGCTGCCCATGAACGGGTCAATCTCACGCGTGCGCTGCAGTGCGGCGGTGAGCCTGGCGGTCAGGGCGTCGTCGTTGACCGTGACCGGGAACGAGCTCAGCAGGGTGTACTGCGGCGGGCGCGGTGCTCCGGACGCGGAGGCTTCCGCGTCAATGATCCGCCGGGCGCCGTCGGTGAGCTTGCGCTGCACGTCCGGGTCGTAGGCGCGGAAGTTCAGCGTGATCGTCGCGGTGTCCGGGATGATGTTCTCCGCGTGCCCGGCGCGCAGCCGCGACACCGTGACGACGCCCTTGTCGGCGGGCGCGATCTCCCGCGCGACCAGGGTCTGCAGCCGCAGCACGGCCGACGCCGCCATCACCACCGGGTCGACGGCGTGCTCCGGCCGGGAACCGTGCCCGCCCCGGCCGTAGAGCGTCACGTCCCAGCTTTCCGCCGCGCCCAGGAACGGCCCCGACCGGTACAGCACCGACCCGGGGTCCCGGGCGAACACGTGCTGGCCGAGCACGAGGTCCGGCACCCCCGTCTTGTCGAACAGGCCGTCATCGAGCATCGCCTGCGCGCCCGCTCCGACCTCCTCGGCCGGCTGGAACACGGTGATCAGCGTGCCCCGCCAGGTGCCCGTGGTAGCCGCCAGTTCGGCCGCCGCGCCGCACAGGCAGGTCACGTGCATGTCGTGGCCGCACGCGTGCATCACGTGGGTGCGCTCGCCGCGTGCATCGACCGCGACCACGTCGCTGGCGTACTCCAGGCCGGTCTCCTCACGCAGCGGCAGTGCGTCCATGTCGGCGCGGACCAGCACCGCGGGGCCGTCACCGTTGCGGAGCACGCCGGCCACGCCGGTGCCGCCGACGCCGGTGGTGACCGCGTACCCGGCGCCTGCCAGCCACTCGGCGGCGATGCCCGCCGTGCGGTGCTCGGCGAACGCCAGCTCGGGATGGGAGTGCAGGTCCCTGTACAGCTCTTCCAGCGCCATGCCCGCATTATCCGTGAACCGGCACTCCGTTCGCAGCAATGCCGGCATGCGCGGACATCCTACTGAGCGACCGTGAAGATGACGTGTTGTCCAACTTCCGCCGCCCGCTGGAAGAACATGACCAGGTCGCTATAGTTCGACCAGGTGTAGGCGAAGTCCTCGTCGCCGAATTCCGGTCCGTAATCCTCGACGTCGATGCTGTCGTACCCTGCCCTGAGAGTGGCTTGATCAACTGCGGCTGCGGCACCGGCAACTTCTCGGACCTGCTCAGGAGTTAGCAGGCTGACGATGTAGTCGTCGCCTTCGTAGACCTGGGCGCCGCCCAGGATCACGGCATTCAGCGGGAACGTGCCGTTGCCGTACCCGAGGTAGCCGTCGGTGAGGCTGCGATGGATGGCGTCCCACGCCTTGTCCGTGTCGCAATGATCGACACTGATGGCTTCTTCCTCGATCTCCTCGACGAGCGCAGCGACTTGGTCATCGTCTGCGGCCGTGAGCAGGCGATCGGCGGCTTCCGCGCCGATGGCGAAGTGGACTCCCAGGGTCATGCGGCACAACGTACCGCAGCGGCAAAACCAGTCCTGTGTGAATGGTGACCCAGTCGTTCGGCGGCCCCTCGCGGGGGCATCTCGCGGGCAGGGGGCCAGCGGCTCAGTCGGCGGCCGCATAGAACGGCGTCACCAGGGAAGCTCCGGCGGTGGAGCAGTTATCAATCACCAGAACGGACCCCAGCCAGTTCGCACACCACCTCCGACCTCTGAGCCTTTCAGCACCAGCGCTCGACGTCACACCGAGCCGTCCTGGTTTGAACCCAGCAGGCTTCGGCGAGTGCCTGGGCATCGCGGACGCGCCAGCATTGTTGGCGCAGTGCTGATGATGCTGGCTGCGCTGTGCGTTATGGCCGCGGCGGCGCTCTCCGTGCCAGTGCCTGTCTCGCCGGCGACTGTGCTGATTACGACCGCGCCGACGCAGGGTATCGACGTGTCCGCGCTCCAGCATGCGCGGAAGGCGTCCATCAGCTGGCCAGACGTAGCGGCGGCGGGCAACACGTTCGCCGCGATAAAGGTGAGTGAGAGTACGTACTACGTCAACCCGTACTATGCCTCGGATGCGAAGCAGGCGGCCGAGAACGGGCTTTTCGTGATGCCGTATGCGTTCGCGAACCCGTTTCGCGCTAAGGGCAACGGCTCCGCGAAGGAGCAAGCAGATGCGGCGGCCCGGCAGCTCACCTCGGCCGCCGTGCCCACGAGCCAGATGCTTCCGCTCGCGCTGGACATGGAAGTCGATCCTTACGCGGCCAGCCAGAAGACCACCCAGTGCTACGGGCTGAGCCACAGTGCCATGGTGACGTGGATCCGGCAGTTCCTTGCCGAGGCCCAGCTCAAGACTGGCATGCAGCCCGTCATCTACACCACGACGAACTGGTGGAATGCGTGTACGCGGAACAGCGCGGCGTTCGGCGGCTATCCGCTGTGGATCGCGTCGTACGGGAAGTCGGCTCCCGCGCTGCCCGCCGGGTGGAACAAGTACACGTTCTGGCAGCACACAGCCAAGAGTGCCGTCCGCGGCATCACGGGTTCCAGAACCGACGAGGACTTCCTCGGCCCGGTCAATCACGCTAGTTCGGCAGCGCGGCCGGTCTCCTTCGTGCGGTACCCGCCGCCTGCGCCGGCCGGCTTCACCTACTGGATTGCCGCGGCGCTGCTCGTTGTCAGCGCCGGCATCGCGGCCTTGGCCGGCCTCACCACCGGCTTTCGCGATAATGGTCGTCGCCGGGCTCGCACGGATGGCGTACGCAAGGCAGGACCAAAAGAGCGGGTGACGGGAATCAAATCCGCCTGACCAGCCTGGCGGGATGAGAATCGGCCCGCAGGGTCAGCCTTACTCCGCCAGCATCCAGTGCGGGCCGGCCGACCAGCCGAGGAAGCGCCGCCGGCCGGCTGGGCCTGGCGCGCTGCCGTCGGCGTCGAACACGCCGCCTGCGATGGCATAGGCGAGCCCGTCGAGGGCCGGCAGCAGCCCGGCGGGCTGGTCCGGAGCGGTGGCCCGCACTTCGCCGACGATGCGCCGCTGCTCCTGCCGGGTGCAGAGGCTAAGGAAGTAGATGCCCTGCCGCCAGGCGTAGGCCGCGTTCTTCACGGCCTGCAGCCGCAGGTGGTAGCGCGACAGCCGCGGAGCATCGGCCAGTGCGCCCGCCGCCTGGCGCAGGGCACGGTCCGCCAGGCCTGGTGCCATCGCCGCGACCTGGTCGTGCAGCCCCAGGCCGCCGGTCAGCACCGCGAGGTTGTGCGTGGTGAGGATCTGGCTCTGCTCGATGACCGTCCCGTTCGCGGCGACCCGGGAGCCGCGCCGCCAGTAGCTTTCCGCACCCGCCGCCTCGCGCGAGCGATCCGCGCACAGCCGGGCGAAGTCCCGTGCCACCCGGTCGTCACCCAGGTCCGCCAGCCACTGTCCCGGGCGGGGCAGGCTGTAGTACCGCGCGTACAGGGTTCCGCGCAGCGCGGACTCTGCCATCAGGGCCGCGTCCCGCCACTTGCGGGTGAACGTCCCCATGAAGATGTCTGCCGCGAGCTCTTCGACCAGCGGCAGGCCCAGCCCGGCCTGGCGGGCGAGCCCCGCCATCTCCGACACCAGGGGATTGGGGAGGATCGTGTCCGGGAAGCTCGCCAGGGCAAGCAGCGTCACTTCCTGCAGGGTCCGCTTGGCCGCTGCCCGGGCTCGCTCGCCATCGCCTCCCGCTCCGTCACCCGATCCGTCTCCCGCTCCGGACCGGACAGCCTGCAGTGCCGCAACCCACGGCAGGTCGGTGTACCGGACCTGCCGCTCCAGGTTGAGCAGCAGCAGGCTGCGCCGCCGCCGGAACGCCGCGTACCCCTGCGCGTACAGGCCCCGCACCGCCTGATCCTCAAAGTCGGCGGCATGGACCTGGGCCGTGATCTGCGGCAGGACGGCCGCGAGGACCTCCGCCGAGCCAATGATCCCCCGCTCGACAAGCTCGCCCACGGGTGCCTCCAGCGCCCGCTCCGCCTTGCGCAGCAGCGTCCCGGGAATCGGGCGACCTTCCGGCGCGAGCGCCGTGACGGCGTCGAGCGACGGGATGCCGCCGTCCGCGGGAAACTCCGCCAGCCGCCTGGCAAGGTCATGCGCCAGGTCCGCGGTGAGCGGCAGGCTGGCGGCCCGCACTTGCTCCTCGCGCACGGACGCCCGGCGATGCGACCCCGGCGCCCCGTTGCGGGTGATCGTGTTGGCGAGGGTGCGCCGGATCCACCCGACATCCCGGCCGGCCAGGTCGCGGCTGTCCTGCGGGCAGCGCTCCAGCGCGGCCCGCAGCCGCTCAAAGGTGCCCTTCGCCGGCAGCGGACCGCGGATCGCCTGCGGATCCCGGCGGGCCGCACAGAAGTCCGCGAGCCACCGGGCGCGGCGTTCCGCCCAGTCGGCTGGCCACCGTCGGCAGGGCCACCCGCCGGTGACGGTCCCGGCAGGGCTGCCGGCCGCCTCCAGGGACGGCAGCTCGCCCTCCACCGTGTCGCACCACAGCGCCACGAGGCGGTCCAGCAGCGGGTGCCAGACCTTCAGCGTCTCCCGCATCACGGCAAGCTGGCGAGGTGGCCGGATGTCGTTTAGCTGGGTCGCGATCTGCCCTACCGTCGCCACGTGCACCATCGAGCCCGAGGGGTGCGACGGCACGCCCAGGGCGGGGGCCAGGCGCAGCCGCCCGAGCCAGGGACGCAGCTCCGCCGCAAGGTCGAGGGCGGCCTCCGGGTGCCCGGTGTCCAGCAGCCATGCCACCGTCGGCAGCGCGGCGTCCTCCGGGAGGTCGACCCGGTACGCGCCGGCGCGCAGCGCCTCCCGCAGCGCGTCCAGCCCCGCGTCGGTGAGGAACCACAGGTTCAGCCGCTCCCGGTCGGTCGCTCCCGGGGCCTGGCTTGCCGGTCGCTGGCTTGCCGGGGCCTGGCCGAGCAGGGCACGCTCGTCGTCGCGCAGCGGGGCCTCAGCGAGCAGCCGGCCGGACGCGAAGCCACCGTGCGCCACCTCCAGCGTCACCCATTCGGGAGTCCCGGCAACCGGGGTGCGGCTCCCGATGGTGAGAGACCCGTCCGCCATGCCGGCCAGCACGGACCGCCACATCGCGGCCTTCTCCGGCGCCTTCACGCATCCGATGGCCTGCTGAAGCTGCCCGAGCGCGTACAGCGGGGAAGCGGAGAGCTTCGGCTTCTCGGGTACCTCGGGCATGCCTCGTCCCCCTTCCGGCGACTGCTGAGATGAGACATGGAGGCGGGAATCGAACCCGCGCCCTCCCGGTCCCAAGCCAGGTGCGCTGCCACTGCGCCACTCCATGAGGTAGCTGGAGCATAACCGGGCAAGTCGGGGTGAGTCGTGCGATTTTCGCAGCCAGGTTCCGGGCGCGGCGCGGCAGGCGATTATTCGATAGCACTCGCCGCCTGACCGGCCACCTCAGTCCAGATCTCGTTTGTGCCTGGCCGACGGTGCTGCCACGATGCTCGGAGCCGCGTGCACGTCGATGATCAAGCCGTCGTCTCGATCAGCTCACCTCATGTCGTCGGCCGCCATGGTGTGGTCTAATCGGCCTGTGCTGGAGACTGCGGAGGAGATCGATCGCCTGCAGCGGCTGCTCGACCGCAGCGCCGCCGGGGCCGGTGCTCACCTGAGGGGCATCATCAGCGACGATCGCCGCCTGAACGCGGTGCAGGCATGCGAGAGGCTGCGCGGCATGCTGCTGCTCGTAGTCGCCACGGTGACCGCCGACGGCCGGCCGCTGGCCGGACCGGTTGACGGCTATTTCCTGCACGGGTCGTTCTACTTCAGCTCCGGCAGGGACTCGGTGCGAATGCGGCACCTGGCCGCCCGTCCCGCCGTCAGCGCCAGTTACCTCGCGGGCGAGGAGCTCGCCGTGACCGTGCACGGCCGGGCCGAGCTGTTCGACGTCTCCGATCCAGCCCACGGCGAACTGCGCCAGGCGATGCTCGACCACTACCTGCCGCTGCAAGGGCCAGCGTTCGAGACCTGGCTGGACCAGGCCGACCCGGTCGCAGCGCGCATCGTGGCGGACAAGATGTTCACCTACGCCGCGACAGCGTCATCGCCCGCGTAGGGGTACGGCTTGCCCGAGGCGCTGGGCGGGTCTTCGGCAGTGTCCGGCGATGGCGGATCGAACCGGAGCCGACTACGGCCGGGGGTGACGGACGACGTGCCCCTCGCCGGGGATGTTCTCGATCATGCCCTCGCCCTGCAGGATCTCCAGGGCCCGGGCCGCGACGCGGTGGGAGACTTGGTGGTGCTCGGCGATTGCATGCACCGAGGGGATGCGGCCGGTCATGGCCCCCTGGGCGATCTCGTCTCGCAGCATCTTGGCTACCTGCTGATATGGCGGCACCGCCGAGTCCGGGTCGATCACAGGGGCCAGCATGCCCGTTGGGCGGGCCATTGGCAAGGCCGGCAGGACCCCTACCTAAGAGCGCGCGTAGGGCGTCGAGGATCTGGCGGAGAAGTTGCTTGTCGGTGACGCGAGCCGTCGGTGCAGGCGCACGCACCTCGATGAGGCCCTCCCGCGCCAAGTCGTCGAGCAGGATGCGCACGACACCCAGCGGGAGGTCGACCGCCGAGGCGAGGTCCGCGACGGTAGCCAGCACACGGCATATGTCCAGGATCCGGATCCGCTCAGGACTAAGGGACGCCCGATCCGGGGTGGCCGGACCCCGCCCGACGACGTCCAAGAGGTCGTAGAACCGGTCCCCGCTTGGCCGGGTGCGGCCTCCCGTTAGCATGTAGGGACGAGAAACCGGCCCAGTATCCCAATCCGACCATCTCCCATCCTGGGCGTCCATTGTTCTTTCCCTACCGCGGGTTCGCCGCCATGTGGTTGCCGACGCGGCTGACGAGCACGGTCATCTCGTAAGCGATCAGGCCCGCGTCAGCTTCGACATCGACGACGACGGCGAGGCACGTTCCGCTACCAGCCGCGGCGATGAACAACAGCGCTTGGTCCATCTCGATGATGGTCTGCCGTATCTCACCGCCGGAGAGCTGTTGGCTGGCGCCGCGTGCCAGGCTCTGCATGCCCGACGCCAAGGCGGCCAGACGCTCGGCATCGTCTTGCACCATCCCCGGGGAGGCGGCAAGGACCAGACCGTCCGCGGACAAGATGACCGCCTGCCGGGCGTGATCGACCGTCTCGATCATGTTTGCCAGCAGCCAGTCCAGCTCACCACGGACCGTTCCCCCAGTCGTCATCGCTCACCTTCCTCGTAGTGGCCGTCTTCTGATCCGGCCTGGAGCCGGGCGCTGCGCCATCCCTGCTGCATGGCGGACATCAGCGAACGTGCTTGGTCTGCCGAGCGCGCCCGGGGCTGAGCGCCACCTTCGGCGGGAGCGTTGCGGGGCTGAGTGGCAATGTGGGTCTGGCGGGACCGGCGGGGCAGCCCTTGGTCCGTCGTGGCGCTGTGCGGCCCGAACGCCGGGGGCTGGACGTCCTGCGATGAGCCGCCGCCGAAAGGTGGCGCGTCGAAGGGCGAAGCGGCAGGAGGCGAGGCAGTGAATGGCGAACCATGCTGCCGCAAGGCGGCGGCGACGTGCGGCCTGCGTGCGGCCCAATAGTCAACGCCGGACGGGCGGAGCCCGCCGGACGCCGCGGGTGAGGCTTCGGCCCCGGTCGCGGCAGAGGGCCTGCCGGCCACGGGCGCGGTGGAGGGGACGCCTCGGTCGCTGGATACGACAAGCTGCTGCGGCAGCAGCACGATGGCCAGCGTCCCGCCGAACGCCGACTGGCGTAGCTCGACCAAAATGCCATGCCGGGCGGCGAGGCGGCTGACGACGAACAGGCCGAGCTGGTCGCTGTTCGCCAGGTCGAACTCTGGCGGGTGGACGAGATGGGAGTTGACGTCGGCCATGACCTCGGGTGGCATGCCGAGCCCGCGGTCCTCCACCTCGAGCACATAGCCGTTGGCCACCCAGCTCGCCGTCACCCGCACGCGGGTGAACGGCGGCGAGTACTGTGTCGCGTTCTCGATCAGCTCGGCGAGCAGATGGGTCACGTCGGCGACCGCGCCGCCGTGCATGAGGTCCTGCACGTCCACCTGCAGGTCGACCCGCTGGTAGTCCTCGATCTCCCCGCCCGCGCCGCGCAGGACGTCGACCACGGGGACAGGCTCCCGCCACCCTCGGCCGGGCGCGGCGCCGGACAAGACGATCAGGCCTTCCGCCTGCCGGCGCATGCGCGTGGTCAGGTGGTCGAGGCGGAACAGACGGTCGAGTGCCTCGGGATCATCGGTGGCGCGCTCCATGTCGTCGAGCATCCGCAGCTGCCGTTGCAGCAGGGACTGATTGCGCCTGGCTAGGCTGCGGAAGACATTGCTGACCCCCTGACGCAGCCGCGCCTGGCCGACTGCGGCTTCAACGGCCGTGCGCTGGACATCGGAAAAAGCCCGGGCGGTCTCGGCCACCTCGCGGGTCTTGGTGGGCAACGCCAGCGGCGGTGCCTCG
>Ga0210389_10003701_pt1 | contig 11952 bp, 9 predicted proteins | sample IncBWH28OmetaG_FD_160127 | JGI IMG/M metagenome (GOLD analysis project Ga0210389, IMG submission 160127) | Forest soil microbial communities from Barre Woods Harvard Forest LTER site, Petersham, Massachusetts, United States - Inc-BW-H-28-O ... | reverse complement strand
GGCCCTGCAAGACGAACTCGAGAAGATTCTTCGCGGCGCGGTGATCGGCTTGCGCGACGGCACCATTTCGACCGACGGGCTGGATACGTTCAAGCTCGGCTACGAATTCGTGCGCGACGAGATCGGCATGCGCCGCGATTACCTGAAGCGGCACGCCGGCCACGAGGACAATGTGGTGATGGTCAAGACCGCGCAGAGCGCGTGAGATCACTCCCTATCCGTGGGTGCATCCAGACGATGATGATCGGAGGTAAGTCGGTTCCGGCGGGTACGTCCCGAACCGGTGCATGGCGCTGGCATCGCAGGGTAAAGAGTATAAAAAATGCCGCTTGCTGAGGCAGACCTGTGAAAACATCCGTGGAGCGGAAAGCAAAATGGCGCGTGCGAATAGCCTTCGCGCTCTTGTTCGTTTTTTTGATTGTTCTTTCGGTTGGGGCCTATTTTGTAGCCGATCTCGGCAAGTTCAGGGAGATGGTTGCTCCCGGTGAAACGCAAGGGCTCCCGGCAATGGCAAGCCGGGCAGCGAATGAAACTGGCGTTGCTATCGAAAAGTTGTCAAATGAATTCAGACCACCGACGCTCTCCAAAGATGTCAATTCAAGCACGGCGAGCCGCGCTGATCTCGAGGCCCTTCGCAGCGAGTTGAAAACGGCTGAAGCCCATGCGACGGCGTTTATGCCGCGGTACACTGCTCTGCTCAAAACCGAGCACGACAAAGTTGAAAATTACGCTCGATCGTCTGGCGCGGATAGAGCAGCCGTCAGCCGGGTGTTGGACGGTAATGACCAGCGGCACGCGAAAATTACGGCTGTGATTTCCAGAATGTTGGTGGCGCGCGCCGAATATTATCGCGCTTACGAAAATTATCTCGATGTTCTGGTCAGCAGCTTCGGGGCCTACAAAGTCGTAAATGGTGAGTTCATATTTACACTTCAGAGCACCGTGGATCGTTACGACGTTGCCGCCCAGGCAATGACAATTGCCGCAAACCGTGTCGCTGAATTGGAAGAAGAAAGAAAAAAGCTACTTCAGCCGCAACAAGACACCGAGCACGTCGGCAAGGATAAATGACTGAAAACAGTGACAGCGGATTTGATTGAACGCCGAAGCCATCATCCCCGCGCGGCAGAAGTGTCGGTCGATTTGGCCGCGAGGCTGCGGCTGATCGCGGGGTTATATCCGAGCAAGAGCACGATCAACATGCCGATGAAACCGCATCCGGCAAGGAAGATCAAACCAGCGACGTCGCTGCCGGTATGATCGCGCAGCAGGCCGAAAGCCTGCGGGCCGAAATAGCCGCCAAGATTACCGATCGAATTGACGGCTGCGATGCCGGCCGCCGCACCGGCCCCGCTTAGAAATGCCGTGGGCAGCGTCCAGAAAACGGGCAGGACTGCGAAGAAGCCAAATCCGGCAATACACAGGAACAGCATCTTGATGGTGGGATCATCGACCATGGAGGCAAGGCCAAGGCCAGCGATGATAAACAGGAAAGCGACCACCGCATGCCATTTGCGCTCGCCGGTGCGGTCCGAGTGCATTCCCCAGAAGATCATGCCGACAGCGCCGACGAGATAGGGCACGGCTGTGATCAAGCCGGCCATCACATTCGACACGCCGAAGGCCTTGACGATTTGCGGCAGGAAGAAGCTCAACCCGTATTGGGGAATATTGCAGCCCATATAGACGAGGCCAAGCGCGATCACCCGCCAGTCCATCATCGAGCGAAACCACGAGAGATCCAGAATGCGCAGGCGCTCTGCGTGCTCACGATCGAGCCGGCCCTGCAACCATTCGCGCTCCTGCGGTTCGAGCCAATTTGCATCAATCGGCCGGTCCGTGAGGTAATAAAGAACCGCGAAGGTCATAATCAGCGCCGGAAAGCCCTCGATCAGGAACATCCATTGCCAGCCGTGCAGCCCGGCGACTCCTTCGAGACCAAGAATGAAGCCGGAGATCGGTGCTCCGATGACCGTCGATATGGGAATGGCGAACATGAACCAGCCGACAATTCGGCCGCGATAGGCGGTCGGAAACCAAAGCGTCAGGAAGAAAATGATGCCAGGGAAGAAACCGGCTTCGGCGACGCCGAGCAGCAGGCGGACAATGTTGAAACTGAGGTCTCCCAACACGAATGCCTGTGCGCCGGAAATGATCCCCCAGGTGAACATGATCCGCGCGATCCAGCGGCGCGCACCAAAGGCATTCAATGCAAGGTTGCTGGGCACTTCGAAGAAGAAGTAGGCGAGAAAGAATATCCCGGCAGCTCCGCCGAAGGCGGTTGCGGAGAGATTGAGGTCGGCGCGCATGGTCGCACCGGCAAAGCCGATATTGACCCGGTCCAGATAGGCAATGAAGTAGCAAAGCATGAGAAACGGCACCAGCCGCCAGGTCACCTTGCTCATGGTCGTGGATTCGATATCGCCGGGCTTCGCCTCGATACCGACCATCTGCATTTCCTCGATGTTGGTTTTGGTCTTCAAATGCCGCTTCGCGGCCAATTGCTCTCAGCTGCGCCAAATCAAGCGTGCAGCCCGAAAAAGCCTGAGTGGAAACGTCTCCGCCTGCAACTAAGTTCCATGCAGGACATTCTTTTGAGGCGCGACTGAAACGCAGCCTTTAGAATACGCCGCACCGCTCCCACCCTCGACCCCTCCCCTGCGCGATGAACGCGCGGGAGATGGAGCACCAAATAGCAGAAAAGGCTCAAAATGGCATTTCGTGTCTTGATCATCGGTGGCACGGGGCAGGTGGGAGCCGCGGTGGTGCGCGCGCTGGCTGCAGAGCCGTCCTGCGCTGAAGTAGTGATGGTCAATCGCAGGGCGATTTCTCTGACCGCTGATCCCCGTGTGCGACAGGTGATCCTGGATACGGCCGCTGCCCGGTTTCCGGCAGAAGTGACCAAGCTTGCGCAGAGCATGGTTGCGCAAGGCGATCCTGTCTATGGGGCATCCTGTGTTGGCGTCGGTGAAGGCAGCATGAAATGGAGCGAGGAGGAATTAAAGGCCCTCGAAATTGGCGTGGTCGGTGGCTTTGCCCGCGGTTGTCAGGCCGGGGGTATCACCCGGTTTTCCCTGCTCTCGGCGGCGGGAAGCACCGCGAAAAGCAGGATCCGCTATGCGCGGGTCATGGGGTTAAAGGAAGAGACAGTTCGAGGGATAGGCTTTCAACGCCTCGCGATTTTTCGTCCGGGAATTATCGCAGGCAATGCTCACACGCCGCGCTATGTGGCTTGGTTGGGGCGTCTGATTCCGGGACCGTTTGGCACGATTGAGCAGGACGATATCGGGCGCGCCTTTGTCGCCGAATTCATCAGCAGCCTGGCCCCAAAGGGGGTTGTGTATCTGGAAAATGGGGCGATGAGACAGAGGTCTCGTGCGTTTAAATAGTCGGCTATTTACTTAGCTTATCGTGGAGCATCCGGTGGCGCCGGACGGTCGCCGCTTCCCGCCGGGGCCGGCCCGCGCTTCGCCCGAGAACGCGGCACCGTCTCCGGGACATCCCGGTTTTGCGCCGCCGAAGCCTCGCTTTGCCACCCGCCGATAACGCTGTTTTGCACACCTCGTTGACGATCTCCCCCCGCTTGGGCACTTTGGGGACCGGTCAGCACAGAATGGCCGCATCAAGCTTCTTCCAGCAACGGGCGCTGCCTCCCGATGTCCAAGCCGATCGCCTTCCCCGCTCTGGCGCAATTTGTGACGGCAACGGCCGGCCGCAACATGACCAAGGCGGCCTATGTCGCGATCGCGGCCGGCATCGCCATGATGCTGCTCCTGACCGTTAATCCCGCCTATGAGGCCGCGCATCACTGGGTCGACGCGGTGCTGTGGGCGTGCCTGGCTTTCTTCGTGTTCGAATGGGTGGTGCGGCTTCGCCACGCGTATCTTGCCCAGCGCGGCTGGGCCTACGTCTTATCCGGCCGCGGGCTGGTGGACGCCGTCGCCGCCGCCGCCATCCCGCTTGCCCTCGTCCTCGGCGCCGATCCCAAATCGGCGTGGCTTCTCGGCGTCATCTGGATGGTCAAGGTGGTCCCGGGGATCCCGGGTTTGCGGCAGTTGCGCCGGGTGCTGGTGCTGGAATCCGGGCCGCTGCTGAGCGTGCTGGTGATCTTCCTGATGGTGCTGTTACTCGCCTCGGTGGCGCTGTATTTCCTGGAGCGCGACGTCCAGCCGGCCGGCTTCGGCAGCGTGCCGGCGGCCTTGTGGTGGGCGGTCGCCACCCTGACCACGACGGGTTATGGCGATGTGGTGCCGATCACGCCGCTCGGCCGGCTGATCGCGGCGGTGGTGATGATCTGCGGGCTCGGCGTATTCGGGCTCTGGACCGGCATTCTCGCCACCGGCTTTGCCGCCGAGACCCGCCGCGACAATTTCCTGAAGACCTGGGAATCGGTGAGCAAGGTGCCGTTCTTCGCCGCCCTCGGCCCGTCGGCGATCGCCGACGTGACGCAGATGCTGCGCACCATGGATCTGCCGGCGCGCACCATGATCATCAGGAAGGGCAAGGCCGGCGACTGCATGTATTTCATCGCCGACGGCGAGGTCGAGGTCGATCTGCCGGGCAAGAAGGTGCGGCTCGGCGACGGCGCGTTCTTCGGCGAGATGGCGCTGCTCGGCAACAATCTGCGCTCCGCCAATATCACCACCACGCGGGTGTCGCGCCTGCTGGTGCTCGACCTCGTGGACTTCCGCATGCTGATGGCGCGGCATCCCGATCTCGCCGAGACCATCGATGCCGAAGCCAAACGGCGCGAGCTGGAGAACAAATAATGCAGAAGCACGCCGCCACCGAGACCGCGAGCGCGCCGCTGCTCGACATCGACGGCGCGCGGGCCACCATCCGTCTCAACCGGCCGAAGCATCTGAACCGGCTGCAGCCCGACGACCTCGATGCGCTGATGGGCCTGTTCGACCGGATCGAGGCCGATCCCGCGATCAGGGTATTGGTGCTGACCGGCACCGGGAGAGCCTTCTCCGCCGGCTATGACCTCAACTCGGTCGCCACGCGCGCCACCAGCGCGGTCGAGGAGAGAAGCGCCGGATCGGCGTTCGAGGTCGTCGTCAACCGGCTCGAGGACCTCGCGGTGCCGACGATCTGCCGGCTCAACGGCGGCGTCTATGGCGGCTCGACCGATCTGGCGCTGGCCTGCGATTTCCGCATCGGCGTCGACAGCTGCGAGATGTTCATGCCGGCGGCCCGGCTCGGGCTGCATTATTACAAGAGCGGCATCGCCCGCTACGTGTCGCGGCTCGGCGTCGACAACGCCAAGCGACTGTTCCTGACCGCCGAGCGGATCGGCGCCGCGGAGATGCTGCGCATCGGCTATCTCACCGCGATGGCGCCGGCCGAGGCGCTCGACCAGGAGGTCGACCGTCTGGCGGGGATGCTCGCCGCCAACGCGCCGGTGGCGATGGCCGGCATGAAGCGCACCATCAACGAATTCGCCCGCGGCAGACTGGATGAAGCGGCGGCCGACCGCCGCGCCCGCGACAGCATGCGCAGCGCCGAGATCAAGGAAGGCATCAAGGCGTTTGCGGAAAAGCGGCCGCCGAAGTTTTGACGGGATTTGCCGTCCCTAAAACCCCCCAAAGCCTCAGGAGGGCGACCGGAACCAAGCCGGCTACCTGGCATTTTGCAGATTGACTACTGGTTGTAGATATTTATCCTACCCGTACAGCGGGAGGTTTGGAATGCGAAGCTTGCGGCCACATCCAGCGTGCGTTCGGCGAACGCCGTGACTGGACCTTCGCTCGACCGGATCATTGAGCGTTTGCAATTCTGCATCGTCGATGCGAGAGCGCTGCAACTCAAAATGCTGGAGCACATGTTGTCCATTGCGCTATTGGAAGCCATCGAAGCGAAGGACAAATCCAAAAACGAGCGCGATGAATAGCGCGCCTCGGGGCTCCAGATTCTTGATTTGACGCGTTTTCTTGACGCGAACCGGTCTCCACTTCGCTTGAAAACGCTCTGCATCATTCGTCGATAAAGCTGACGGTATCGGCGATGCCGGCGCGCGAGGTCCGATAGCTGTTGACCTTGTGCGCATGGTCGGCGAACCCGAACGAAATTCCGCAGATCACGCGGCGGTCGTCGGCGAGCTTGAAGTGGCGGCGGATCAGGCCGGAATGGCGCGCGAGGGCGGCCTGCGCAATCGTGCCGAGGCCCAACGCCTGGGCCGCCAGCATGAAATTGCCGACATAGGCCCCGCAATCGATCGCGCCATAAATCCCGAGCGGTTCGGTGCTGTGGATAATGGCGACATGCGGTGCGCCGAAGAAGTTGTAATTCTCCAGCGCCTGCCTGGCATAGGCGGCCTTGTCGCCGCGCGCGATACCGAGCGTATTGTAAAGCTGGAAGCCGCTCTCGCGGCGGCGTTGGAGATAGACCCCGAGATATTCCCGCGGCGGCGTGAAATCATGACCGTCTTCGACACCGGAAGCGGCCTCCGCATAAATCAACTTGCGAAAACGCTCCTTGGCTGCGCCGCTTGCGATCAACACCTGCCACGGCTGGCTGTTGCACCACGACGCCGTGCGCTGCGCCACGGCGAGAATATGCTCGATGGTGGCGCGCGGCACCGGGTCGGGCCGGAACGCACGAACCGAATAACGTTCATGCAACAGCTCTTCCAGTACGCCGATGCGGTCTTCGGCCGCGTAGCGCGGCCTCGGCGCCTTTGCCGCGACATCGGCCATCTTCATCGCCCCTTGGTCGGGATCTTGTTGAACGGCACATCCTTGTCGACCCGGATGTCGCCGGGCAGGCCGAGCACGCGCTCGGCGATGATGTTGCGCAGGATTTCGTCGGTGCCGCCGGCAATCCGCATCGACGGCGAAGACAGCAGCATCTGCTGGAACTGGCCGCGTGCCTCTTCCTCGGCGTCGCCGGTGAAGACACCGGCCGCGCCTTCGAGGTCCATGGCATAGGTCGCGATGTCCTGCAGCATCGAGCCCGCGACCAGCTTGCCGATCGAGTTCTCCGGTCCCGGCCGCTCGCCCTTGGACAATGCCGAGATCGCGCGGTAGCTGGTGTATTTCAGCCCGCTCGCCTTCACCGCCCAGCTCGCAAGCTTCGAGCGCGTGGCGCGGTCGTCGATGGCGAGACCTTCATCGGTCATCAGGTTGGAGCAGAATTCGAACATCTCGGGAAAGCCGGTCGCCAGCCGCGCGCCGATCGACATGCGCTCGTTCATCAGCGTGGTCAGCGAGACGTTCCAGCCGTCGCCGACCGCGCCGAGACGCTGGGAATCCGGAATCACGACATCGGTGAAATAGACCTCGTTGAACTCCTGCATGCCGTTGGCCTGCTTGATCGGGCGCACCTCGACGCCTTTGCTCTTCATGTCGAGGAAGAACATCGTCAGGCCCTTGTGCTTGGGCACGTTGGGATCGGTGCGCGTGATCAGCAGGCCGTAGTCGGAATAATGCGCGCCCGAGGTCCAGATTTTCTGGCCGTTGATGATCCAGTCATCGCCCTTTTTCTCCGCGCGCGTGCGAAGACCTGCGACGTCCGAGCCGCCTGCGGGCTCCGAGAACAACTGGCACCAGATCTGCTCGCCGGAGGCGAGCTTCGGCAGATAGTGCCGCTTGTGCTGCTCGCTGCCGAAGGCCATCACCGTCGGACCGCACATGCCCTCGCCGATCTGGAACGGCTGCGTCAGCTTGCCGTAAACGCCTTCTTCCTGCTGCCAGATCACCTTCTCGATCGGCGTGGCGCCGCGCCCGCCATATTCTTTCGGCCAGTGCAGGCAGGCCCAGCCGGCGGCGGCCTTCTTCTTCTGCCAGGCCTTGCCGACCTCGACCATGTCGTGCTTCTGCAGGCGGATGCGGCCGAGCGAGGATTTGGAAAGCTCCGCCTCGAATTCCTTCGGCGCATTGGCGTCGACCCACTTTCGGGCTTCGGTGCGGAACGCGGCTTCCTGCGGGGTGTCATCGAAATTCATGGCGAACCTCTGCTGTGTAGGGTGGGCAAAGGCGCCCTTCGCGCCGTGCCCACCAATTCTTGTGCGGACCAGAGATGGTGGGCAACGCTGCGCGATGCCCACCCTACGAATTAAATCATCTTCCCCTGGTCGGTATCTTGTTGAACGGCACGTCCTTGTCCACCCTGATATCGCCGGGCAGCCCGAGCACGCGCTCGGCGATGATATTGCGCATGATCTCGTCGGTGCCGCCCTCGACCCGGGTCCCGGGCGCGCGCAACAGCATCGCCTGGAATTTGCCAGTGGCCTCCGCGTCCTCGGGCCCGCTCAGCACGCCGGCCGCGCCCTGCAGATCGAGCGCATAGGCTGCGACATCCTGGATCATCGAGCCCGCCACCAGCTTGCCGATCGAATTCTCCGGCCCCGGCCGCTCGCCCTTCGACAGCGCCGAGATCGCGCGCATGCTGGTGTATTTCAGCCCGCTGGCGCGCACCGCCCATTGAGCGAGTTTGGAGCGCACGCTGCGGTCGTCGATCGCAGGGCCGTCTTCCAGCATCAGATTGCTGCAGAACTCGAACAGTTCCGGGAAACCGGTTGAGACACCGGCGCCGATCGACATGCGCTCGTTCATCAGCGTGGTCAGCGACACGTTCCAGCCGTCATTGACCTCGCCGAGCCGCTGGCTGTCCGGGATTTTCACATCGGTGAAATAGACTTCGTTGAAGTCGGATGCGCCGTTGGCCTGCTTGATCGGTTTTATCACCACGCCCGGGCTTCGCATGTCGAGGAAGAACATGGTGAGGCCCTTGTGCTTCGGCACGTTGGGATCGGTGCGGGTGAGCAGGATGCCGTAGTCGGAATAATGCGCGCCCGAGGTCCAGATCTTCTGCCCGTTGATGATCCAGTCGTCGCCGCGTTTCTCCGCGCGGGTGCGCAGGCCGGCGACGTCGGATCCCCCGGCGGGTTCGGAAAACAGCTGGCACCAGATGTTTTCGCCCGACGCCAGCGGCGGCAGGTAGCGCCTCTTATGCTCCTCGGCCGCGAACGCCATCATGGTCGGCCCGCACATGCCGTGGCCGATGATGAACATGCCCGAGAGCTTGCCGAACGCGCCCTCTTCCTGCTGCCAGATCACGCGTTCGATCGGGGTTGAGCCGCGCCCGCCATATTCCTTCGGCCAGTGCAGGCAGGCCCAGCCCGCGTCCGCCTTCTTCTTCTGCCAGGCTTTTGCCACTTCGAGGATGTTGGCGCCCTTGAGCTGGGTGCGGCCGAGCGAGGATTTTTTCAGTTCCTCCTCATATTGCTTGGGCGCGTTGGCCGATATCCAGGCCTTGGCCTGGCTGCGAAACGCGGCCTCCTGCGGGGTGTCATCGAAGTTCATTCGCCTTATCCCTTGCTCGTCATTCCGGACGATCCGCTCTTCGCGGATCGATCCGGAATCCAGAAGTCACTTGGCTCGAGATTCCGGGTTCGCAGCTATCGCGCGCCCCGGAATGACGTTGTGGCTACGCCGCGTTCCTTTTCCGCATGCGGTCGATCAGCGCGTCTTCCCAGTAGGACAGGCTGCCGAGCCCGAGCGCGGTGGCGTTGGCGCGGCGGTAGTACATGTGGCAGTCGAACTCCCAGGTGAAACCCATGCCGCCATGGACCTGGATGTTGTTCTTGGCGCAATGCTGGAACGCCTGCGTCGCGCTGATGCGCGCGGCGGCAGCGGCTTCCGGCAATTCCGAGGCGTTGGTCGAGAGCGCCCAGGCGCCGTAGTAGCAATTCGACCGCGCCAGCGTCGCCGACACATACATGTCGGCGAGCATGTGCTTCACCGCCTGGAACGAGCCGATCGGCCGGCCGAAGGCGATGCGGTCGAGCGCGTAGTCGCGGCCCATTTCCAGCGCGCGGTCGGCGCCGCCGACCTGTTCGAACGCCATCAGCACCGCGGCGCGGTCGAGCACCTGGCTCAGAATGCTCCAGCCTTCATTGGCGGCGCCGAGCGGCTCGGCCTTGCAATTCCTGAAGGTAAGTTCGGCCTGTCCCCGTGACGGGTCGACATTGGTCAGCGCCTTCGCCTCGACGCCCTCGGCTTTCATGTCGACCAGGAACAGCGAGATGTCGGTGTCGCGGCCGGTCGAACCGTTGCGCGCGGCGACAATGACAAAATCGGCGATGGCGCCGTCGGGCACCGGCTTCTTGACGCCGTTGAGGCTGTTGCCCGAGGCGGTGAGTTTGATGCCCTCCGGCGACGGATTGCCCTTGCCTTCGAACAGCGCCAGCGTGCCGATCGCGCCGCCCGATGCAATCAGCGGCAGCCATTTCTGCTTCTGCGCGTCAGAGCCGGCGAGCAGGATCGCTTCCGCCGCGAGATAGACCGTCGACGAGAACGGCACCGGCGCCAGCGCGCGGCCCATTTCCTCTGAAATCACGCAGAGCTCCAGATGCCCGGCGCCCGCGCCGCCGAATTCTTCCGGGATTGCGACCCCGAGAAAGCCCATGTCGGCGAGGCCCTTCCACAATTCGCGGTCATAGGGCGCCTTGCCGTCGAGCACTGTGCGCACCGCCCTGGGCGGGCATTTTTCGGCGAGGAATTTCCGGGCCTCGTCGCGGAGCTGCTTTTGTTCGTCGGAGAAATCGAAGTTCATGGCGTGTTACTCGGCTTGTGTGAGGTATCTTTTGTTTCGTGTCGTCCCTGCGAAGCAGGGACCCATAACCACCGATGGTGGTTCTTTAGGGAAGTCGTTGCACAGCGTGTTTCAATCGCGAGGCCTCGGCGTATGGGTCCCCGCCTTCACGGGGACGACGTTGATGGGTCAGTTCAGAATAATCACGTCCTCCCCCGGCGGATCGGCATAGAGCCGCTCCACCAGCTCCGCGCGGCGCTCGAGGCCGGCACGCTGGTTGATATAGCCCTTGTCGGTCAGTTCATTGCCGTCGATCGATGCCGGCTCGATCATCAGCATCGCGCGCGCGATCCGCATGCTGCTGGCGCCTTCGCATCCCTTGTTATGCGCCTGCAAGCCGCGCTTCAGGCAGGCCAGCACGTCAGGATGTTTCACGACATCCTCACAGCTCGCGTCGGGATTGCCCGTGATCTGCCGGCAGGCGTGCAAATTGGGCCAGGCCAGCAGTCCGACGAAGGGGCGATCCTGCCCCGCCACCAGCGCGTCCTGCACCACCGGCGTCGCGGCGGCGATGGCGTCGGTGCGGAGCGAACCGACATGAACGAAGGTGCCGGTGGTGAGCTTGAAATCCTCGACCACCCGGCCGGCGAAGATGATGCCCTGCACCGGATCATCGGGATCGACGAACACGCCGGCGTCGCCGATGCAATAAAACCCTTCCTCGTCGAACGCGGCCTTGGTCAGATCGGGACGCCCAAAGTAGCCGGGCGTGACGTTGACGCCGCGCAGGCGCAATTCATATTTCGCGCCTGATGGCACCATCTTCAGTTCGACGCCGGGAAACGGCAGCCCGATCAGGCCGACGCGCTCGGTGTCCCAATAGGTGCCGGTCGCGGTCGGCGCGGTCTCGGTCGAGCCCCAGCCGGTGTAGAACACGATGCGCTCGCCGGTGGCGCGCACCGCGAGCGCCTGCATCCGCTCATAGAGATCGTCGGGCAGCCGCGCCCCGCCATAGGCCATCAAAGCGAGATTCTTGAAGAAGCCGCGGCACAGCGCGTCGTCCTTTTCCATCGCAGCCGCCAGCGCGGCATAGCCCGCAGGCACGTTGGCGTAATAGGTCGGCGAGATCTCGCGCAAATTGCGCAGCGTCTCGTCGATCAGGCCCGGCATCGGCCGGCCGTCGTCGATATAGAGCGTGCCGCCTTCGGTCAGCACCGGATTGAACAGCGCATTGCCGCCCATGGTGTGATTCCAGGGCATCCAGTCCAAATAGGTGGCCTGCGGTGCGTCGGGATCGCGCGGCCGCACCTGCATCATCATCGCCGCATTGGCGCACATCATTTCCTGCGTGTTGATGACCGCCTTGGGCATTCCGGTCGAGCCCGAGGTGAATAGCAATTTGCCGACGGTCTCCGG
>Ga0210389_10003699_pt1 | contig 11955 bp, 3 predicted proteins | sample IncBWH28OmetaG_FD_160127 | JGI IMG/M metagenome (GOLD analysis project Ga0210389, IMG submission 160127) | Forest soil microbial communities from Barre Woods Harvard Forest LTER site, Petersham, Massachusetts, United States - Inc-BW-H-28-O ... | reverse complement strand
GGGTTACCACGGTGCGGGCTGGCACGAGCTGGCGAAGGTGTGCGGCGCGAGCGACGGTCGCATCGCATGGGCTGACGAACACGAATTCTGGACGGTCTCCGACGGGCGGTCCGGGCAGGCGGCCAACAGCAATGGCGTGCTGCCGCCGTTGGAAGACAACACCCTGTGTCACTTCGCGTTCAACGAAGCGACGAAAAGGCTTGAAGTCGTCGGTTCGTATGCGGCGCCTCCCTTCGAGGCCAACTCTTATCAGGCGATGCAGGCGGCCGCATGTCTGTCGCCGACGGATTGCTGGTTTGGCGGGGGTCCGCTGCCCTCGGAAACCGAAGTGGGCGCGTTTCACCTGCACTGGAACGGCGACGCCGTGGAAGCCGAACCCAACACCCACGATGTAAACGTCCAGGATATGCAGGTGTTCGAAGGCAAGCTGTGGGAGAGCCTCGAGCTGCCGGCTGAAGGGGCATCCGGGTTTGCGAAATCGCCAGTTGAAATCCTGCACCCGTCGATCCTGCAGGAAATCACGACGCTCGGCGGCGCTCACACTTTCGAACCGTTGCATCCGACCTCCTCACCCAGTGCGCCCAAGGAACCGCAAATGCTGCCTCAGTACGCATTCCAAACCTCCGGCTCTCCGCGCGGCGCGTCATTTCCGCAGGCGCTCAGCTTCCTGCATATGTCTGCGGCCGAAGGCTCCCTGTGGGCGGCGGCCGGTCCGGTCGCAACTCCCCCCGCGGGCTCGGCAGCGGGGGCGTTGACCGTGCTGCACGACGCTGGCGGCGTCTGGACGCAAGTTCTCGGGCCAGCCGAGACAGGGGAAGAAGAAGGAAGCGAAAGCATCGCCGTCGATCCACCCAACCTCGAAGGGGAGGCCGTGAGCTCGATCGCCGCCGAACCCAACAGCGCGAACGCGTGGCTGGCGTTGGATACGAACGAAGATCTCGTCAAACCCGAGCCAACGCTCGCCGCGACGCTCGCGCGCGTCGATGCGGAAGGGTCCATCTCAGAGGAACAGGTCCCCTCGGAAAAGCAGATCGACGAAGGCGCGGTAGGCGCCAAGGGCGCCGCCTCCAAGATCGTTTGCCCCGCCCAGAACGACTGCTGGCTTGCGAGCACCCAGGGCTGGCTGTTCCACTTCAGCGAAGCGGCCGACCGCACGCTGCCCATCGACGGCGAAGCGGCTTGGAATGGGGAACTGGTCACGGTGCGCCCGCATGACCAGGGACTGCCACAGGAACCGTCGGACTCCCAGGTCAGCGAAGAACCACAGGAAGAACCCAAAGCGCCGATCGCGCCGCTGGTCAAGCAGACGACCGTAAACCCATTCGCGATGGTCACGGTACCGCTGCTCTCCAACGTGCACTCGCGCCTGATTCACGGCAGCACGCTCGAACTCAGCTTCCACCTGGCCGTCGAGGCGCGCGTACGCCTGCTCGCCAAGCGCCACGCGAAGACCATCGCCAGTACCCCCACGCGCACCCTCAAGGCCGGTAAGCGCAGCTTGCTCCTGCGGCTGGACCCGAGGCGCTGGCCGACCAAGCTCGACCTGCAGACCCACGCGCTTGCCCCGCTGCCTGAGGTCTCGAGCCTCACCAGCGGTGTAGAAACCGTCAGCACGTCGCTGGCCTTCCCGAAGGCGCTGGGGATTACCGGCTGGGGACCGTCATTTTGAGTCTTCCTCGGGCGCGTGCACTCCGCCGACGACGGCGGGCGATGGTCCTGGGCGGATTTCCCGTCGCGGCGCTGGCGCTGGCGCTGAGTGGCGCGCTGCCGGGGATCGGCGGAACCTCGCACGCGGCCGGGTCTTCGCCTGTGGGAGAACCGTTCGTGTACACCGACAATGCGGTGCCGGCCAAGGAAGTGACGATGATCGGCTCGACCACCGAAGAAGCTGGCGCCGGCAAGTACGAGACCTGGGGTATCGGCAGGGGAGCGTCGGGTACGGTCGTCGTTCGCTATGCGGCGCAGAGCGAACACGTGGCGGAATCCGGCTGGACTCTGGGGCCCGCCCTGCAGACGCAGAACGGCGAACCTCTGAGTGGCTTCGAGCTGGACGAGCCAGCGGCCGCGAGCAGTTCCAGCCCGGCACCAAGCACGCTTGCCGGCCAGATGACCGCTCACGGGGCCGGAGTGCTGGCGGGCTCGGTCGGCTCCACGCAGATGCTGCTCGTGCGCGAACCGGACAATCCCGCCAACGCGTTCGAGGAGACCGCTCCGGTACCCGAAGCGGAGCTCGAATCCGGCGACGTCCTGTTCGGCGCGACGCGCGCTCCCCTGATCGTGCCACTCGATGAAGAAGGCGGCCACGCCGGGGCTCTGTTGGTCCCAGTGCAGGAGCATGCCGGATCTGGCCTCGAAGAATCGGTGCTGCACTGGAGCGGCGCGAGCAAGGAATGGACCAAGGAGAAGATCGAACTTCCGAGTGCAACCAGCGGCAGCGAATTTCACGTGCTGGCGATCGGCGCGAGCTCTGCAAGCAACGCATGGCTGCTCGGAGAGCTCTCCTCAGGAGACGTGGCGCTGTTTCACCGCGTGCTGGAAGGCGGCGAAACGGGCTGGAAGCCGGTGGCGCTGAAGCCCGCCGGTGAACCCGGAGAACCAATTCTGCTCGAAGGGCTTGAAGGCACGACGCCCGCCAGCGAACCGCTTGCGATCGTGGGCGCAGAAAAGGAACAGGTGCTCACGCAGGTGCTGACGGTCACCAGCCAGGGGGTGTGGATCGATGGCGACGCCACCAAGGCCGGCTCGGCGACGATCTACTTCAAGCCAGAAGGCGCCGGTGGATCATCGCTGACCGACTGGTGCACACAGCCTGGCTCATTCTCGTGCGAGCACGCCCTGCCCGAAGCACTGCCCACCGGCCCTTCGCGCAGCATCGCCTGGTCGAACTCGGGCAAGTTCGGTGAACGCATCATCGCCGGGCTAGCGGAAGGCGTGACGTTGCGTCTGGAAGCGGATGGGGAATTCAGACGCGTGCTCGCCGCCGGCGGGGCCGGGGCATCCACTGTCGGATCGGCCTACGGTGCGGCCTTCTCGAACCCCCACGAGGGTTGGCTCGGCAATGGCCAGCTGCCCGTGCATGTGACCATGGAACACGCAGAAAGCGCGCTCGCCCCGTGGCCGACTTCGTTTCGACACGCGCTCGTGGCAGTCGCGCCGGAGCCGGACGTCCCGGTCGGCGCGCTCACCAGCGAAGCCCTGGCGGTCGGCGACCTCGGCGAGGTGGTGCGCTTCAAGCCGAACGAAGGCTGGGTGCCGGAAACCCTGCTCGGCCCGGGCGGACGTCGCGAAACTCCGCGGCTGCGAGCCATTGCGTGGCCGAGCTTGAACCGGGCTTATGCCGTTGGCGATGAAGGTCAGATGTGGTTGTGGCGCGGTGAAACGAACCTGTGGGAACCGGACCCAGCGGCGCCCTACAACTTCCGCGGCAATCTGCTCGGCATCGCCTTCGAACCCGGAAACCCAGCGCGCGGGTACGCCGTCGGAGAGGGTGGCCTGTTGCTTGGCTACGGCAAGACCTGGACCCAGGAAGCGCTGCCGAGCGAAGCGCCGTGTGCACCGCTCACGGCCGGCAACAGCGAAGAAATCGAGCGGTGCAGCTCATGGGCGGACGCGAGCTTCACCTCGGTTGCGTTCGCCGGCTCGGAAGCGCTCATCGCCTACCGTGTGCTGCTCGCACGCGACCGGGGTCAATACAGCGGTGGGCTGATCGTCAACAACGGCTCCGGTTGGCACATCGACAAGGGAGCCGCGCAGGTGATCGGGACGAACGTCCCGTGGGCAGTGGCCGGCTTGGAAGACGGCGGCGCGGCGTTCGGCGCATCGGGTGAGGTATATGAGCGGGAAGGCGCCGGTGCGCCTTGGCAAGCCACACCGCAGCCGTTCCCGGGTGGGGGAGAACCCGGCTCACTTGCTCTGTTTCGTGAAGGCGGCGCGCTACGGGTGGTCGCGGCCGGCAGCGTCCCCGGTACGTTTGCCGTCGAAGCGGAACCGGAAGCGCCGATCGGGTCTCCTCCCGACCTGCTCCAGCCCTACCCGCTTCCGTCCAACCCGGAACGCGGCGTCCTGCGCCAGACCGCGAGCGGCTGGCGCGACGAAGAGCCCGAATTGAACAACGTCAAAGAACCGGCCGGGCGCTGGCAGAAGTACGACTCGGTATACGAGCCCGATCCGGTGTCGGCCGTCCTGATCGATCCGACTGGCTCGCAAGGCTGGGCTGTGGGTGGATTCGTCGAGGAACATCCAAAGCTCGATACCGGCGACATCTACCGCTACCCCGCCGACGGCTCCAAACCGCTCGGGTCTGAAGAAGCGGAATCGATCGCCGTCTCCCCGCCGAGCGGGACCACGAGCAGCGGCTCGGCCGGTTCAGGCGCGGCGAGCGTCAGCTTCGCGATCGGCGGTAACGCACAGTGTGCCGCGACGTGCTTCGACCGCGCCAACGCGAGGATCGGGCCCGACGTGTGGCTGGAACACGCGCTGCAGGAGGCACGCAAGACCAGCGCAAGGGCCTTCTTGTACACCGGCCCGCGGCTGGTCAGCCCGCACGCGATCGACGGCCCCAAAGAATCGGCCGAGACGATCGACTACCAACTCGAACTCGAACGCTACGAGGCGCTCTTGAGCAGCAGCCCGATTCCGGCGTATGCCGCGGCCACTCCCACCGACCGTGACGAAGCGGGCAGCGAGCACGAGTTCAGGGAAGTGTTCGGGGGACTCCCCTTTGCCGGGAACGTCGCCGAACCGGAGTCCGCGTACTACGCCCTTCCCGAACCGGCGTCGGGCCCTCCGGTGCGTGTGCTGGTCCTTGATGACAGCCTGGAAAGCGGAGAAGTCGAACAGGCGCAGCGCGAATGGCTGGCTCAGCAGCTCGGGTCGGCGGCAGGCAAGGAGCCGGCGATCGTCGTGGGCAATGCCGACCTCGGCGCGCAACTGGCGGCCGGCAGCCATCCGGGGGCCGAAGAACTGGTCAAGGTGCTCGTCAACGGCCACGCGTCCGCGTACTTCTTCGACTCGCCGGAAGAAAACGTCAAGGAGACGCTGCGGGCGCCAGGCGACACGCTGTCGGTTCCCGCGTATGGCTCCGGCACGCTCGGCTATGTCGACTTCGCGCACGAAAACGAAGAATTCCTCGGCGACAGTGGCTTTCTACTCGCCGAAGTCGGGACCGCGCCTGAATCCGACGGCAGCTTCCCAGTGCACGTCCATCTGATTCCCAACATCGGCGAACTCGCGCTCGAAGCCAAGCAGGGGACGCTGCTGCGTCGCAGCCATACCGCCCTGTTCGAAGCGCTGGCGCGTCGAGTGCGCGCGGGCAACCGCTCGGCTGAGGGTGCGTTTGAACCCGAAACCAATCCATACATACAGATCCCCTACACGTGCAGGGGGGTCGCGTGCGCTCGCGGTATCACCCCCGAAGCAGAAGGTGGTGGATCCTCCCCCGAATATCGCTTCAGCTCCTCGGAACCGGCGGTCGGCGGCTTCGTCAAGCAGAACCTGGCAGCCGGCAGCAAGGAAGCGGTGCTCCTAAACGCCAAGGAAGAACCAGAACGCGAACCATCGAGCGGCTCGAAATCCGGCCTGTTCTGTGCCTACAACCCGGGCGAAACGACCGTCAGCATCGAAGCGGGTGGGCTGAGAGCCTCGCTGAAGGTGACCGTCGAGGCCGGAAGCGCCGAGCAGCCATGTGGCACGGTGCCGATCAACAAGCTCAACGCTCAGCAGCAACAGGTCTCGCCCGCGCCGCCTCCGCCGGCCCCGGCGCCCGCCCCGGTGAGTCCGGCGGCGGCGCCGCCGGTGCTCTTGCCAGTGCCGCCGCTGCCGCCTGCCGTGGTCGCGCCGCCCGCGCGTGTGACGCCCCCTCCGGCGACGCCTCTGTTCTTCCTGCCGCCGATCCTGCCCTCGCCGCTGCTCGCGCTGCTGCCACCGCCCGTGCCCACCCCCGCTCGACCAACGCCACCGAGCGGCACCTCGGCGGTGTCCCAGCCGGTGGAGGCCGCCGAGAAAGAAGAAGAGAGCGAGGAGGCCACCGAGTCGGTGAGCAACCAGGCGGTCGCCTACCACGCGCCTGACCACGAGCCCAGCCCCGTATTCATCCTTGGCATCGTGGTGCTTGCGGCATTCGCCGGCGCATCGGCGCGGCGACGTCCGCGACGTGATCGGCGCAACGTGCGCGTGGCGCCCGCGACGATCTCCACGACCCGCGCTCAGCGGCGGATGAGCAAAGCGGATCACCCGTGGCGGTGAGTGCCGAGTTCACCGGTTCTTAACACATCCGCGAGATTTCTCTGAGTGGTGCGGCCCTGACGCGCTTGCCCCGAGCATGCCGACTTAACCACTGATGTAAAGGACCGGTGAAGCCATGTTGAAAGAGGCGAAGGCGTGTGCGACCGTGCATCGCGATTGGTAATCGATAGACCGGAGCGTGATGTCGAGCTTCCGCAGCATACGTTGGCTGTTCCTGCCCCTCCTCGCGGGCCTGTTGTTGCTCGCCTTCTCTGGCGCTTCGGCGATGGCGGCGGGAAGCTACGGGCAGATGCTGCGCTTCAACGGGAAGGGCACCAACAAAGAAGGCCACCCGTTTGAACTCGAGGGGCAGACGCACGCGTTCGGTGTCGACCCTGAAGCGGAAGACGTCTTCGTCGGCGATGAAGAAGGAGCGCAGTCGGAAGAATTCAGGCTCCAGGAGTACACCTCGGCCGGTGCATTCCAGGGTAAAGTGGTCCTCCAGCCCGGCGAAGTGGAACAAGCCAAAAAAGTCATCAAAGAACTGCCACCTGGGATGCAGAACGTCGAAAACCTCGAGGGCATCGCGATCAACTCCAAAGAAGAACGCATCTACGTGCTGGCGACCTACCTGCGCGAAAACGGCGACAAGATTGACGGTGGTCAGGAAGTCGCGGGTGGTCTGTACGCGTTCAAGATCAAACCGGAAACGATAGAAAACAAAGGCAAAATCGAACACGTGCTCGTGTCCGCCACGGCCAGCAAGGAAGGCCTGCTCGCCTCGGCCGTAACGCTGGAGGCGAACTCCGAAACGCCCGGGCAGGCGTTGCTCAACCCTTCCGGCATCGCCTACGATGCGAAGACCAACGAAGTCGTGATCCTTGGCCAAGTGGACGATGGCGGCACCTCCGGTAAGCACCTGGCTCTCGACCGCGTCAACGCGAAAGGTGGTGAACTGATCTCCACCTACGTTGACCCGACGGGCGGTACGCCGGCCGGTGACTCGCCCGTCGTGTCCAGCAACGGCAGGGTCTACTTCGTCAATACCTCCACACAGGACATTGAAACGATTGCACCCAGCTTCGGCTCCGAACCGACCGTGGCCTTCCACTACGGCGAGCCGGAAGGCTTCACCACCGGCCCGTTCGCGCAGGAACTGCTGAACTTCGAAGAAGCCAACGCTGGGGCAGCCTTGTCGCTCATCCCCGAAGGAGCAAACAACGGTCGCCTGGTGGCATTCGGGGACTTCACGGAACTCACCGAAGAAGGCGAACTCGGGGAAAGTGCGAGCGCCGCGGAGATCTTCAACTACAGCGAATCGGGCGAAACCACGACCGTCACGGAGAACGGATGGACCGGCGGCGTGCCCGGGCCTGGTAACGGTCCGAAAGAACCGTTTGCGTGCGAGATCGGCTTTGAATCCGAAGGCTATCCAACCGTCGCGGCGGGTAGCGAAAACTCTGTGTTCGTGCTCTCGCCAGCCACGGGCGAAGTCATCAAGTTCGGGGAAAAAGATGGCGAAGGCTGCCCCACGGCAAAGGTCCTCGGCGGCGTGCAGGCAACACTCGACGGGCACGTGATCACCGAACCGAGCACCGCCACCAAGGTGACGCTCGCAACGACGGTACGCACCGCGAACGTCTTGAGCGAGACGTGGAAGTTTGGCGACGGTAGCGCTGAAGAAACGGTGCAAGTGCCAGCGGGGCAGCAGACCCAGACCGCTGAAATCAAGCACAAATTTGCCACCGGCGGCAAGCACAAGGTCGAAGTGAGCATCCACACCGACGACTTGGCAAGCCCCGCATTGACCGCCTCGAGCGAATTCACGGTCGCACAGCCGCCGATCATCGTCGAAAGCCCGAAAAGCGAGCCGAAGAAGGTCGGCGAAAACGCCACCTTCGAAGCGAGCGCCGAAGGTTTCCCGACGCCGAGCGTCGTGTGGGAAGTCTCGGTGGAAGGCAAACCGTTCACATCGATCTCGGCCGGCGTGGAAACGAAAACGGTTGGGGACAAGGTCACCACGAAACTGACCGTGCCTAGCGTCACAAGCTCTGACAACGGCAACCGCTACCAGGCAAAGTTCAAAAACGTGAGTGGAGAAATCACGACTGCGCCAGCGACGTTGAGCATCGTAGCGGGCCTTGCAGAACCGAAAGTTACGAAAAGCCCGTCGAATGCATCGGTCACGGAAGGCGAACCGGTGGGCTTCGAAGCGACCGCCGAAGGCGCACCGGCCCCGACCGTGCAGTGGCAGTTCTCGACGAACGGCGGTGGTCCAACCGGCAACTGGGCTGACGTCGGAGGTGCGACGAGTGACAAGTACACGTTCGCGTCCGCGATCTCCGAGAACGGCTACAAGTACCGAGCCGTCTTCTCCAACGGGGTTGGCGAACCAGTGGACTCGGGAGAAGCGACGCTGACCGTCAATGTGCATCCGCTTGAAGCGCCCAAGGTGACGACACAGCCACGCGAAGTCGCAGTGGAAGAAGGTAGATCCGCCAGCTTTGAAGCGGGCGCCGAAGGCTTCCCGACTCCGACGGTGCAGTGGCAAGTTTCGACCAACGGTGGAGGTGCCACGGGCACTTGGACCAACGTCAGCGGAGCTGGGACGAGCGATCAGCTGGTGCTGCCCAGCACAACGACTGCCGAGAACGACTACAGGTACCGAGCCGTCTTCACTAACTCCGTGAGCAAAACGGACTCCGAAGAAGCGGTACTCAAGGTCAGTGCGAAGTCGTCTGGTCCTGGTCCTGGTCCTGGTCCTGGTCCTGGTCCTGGTCCCAGCCCGGGTCCCGGTCCCGGTCCAGGTCCCGGCGGCAGCGGAGTGCTCGGCTTCAAAGAAGGGGCCCCGCTTGCGACGGTTGCCGGTAACTCACTAACGGTCAGCTCCTCGGGTGCCGTGAGCATCAAGGTGAGCTGCCCCACGGGAGTCAAAACCTGCTCGGGGACCGCAACGCTGCGTACGTTGAAGGCGGTCGTGGCGCGAGTATCCCGTGCGAGCCTGGCGAAGAAGAAGCCCAAGGCGGCGATCCTGACGCTGGCGTCCGCCTCCTTCACGGTTGCGGGCGGTCAAACCGAGACGATCACGCTGCACCTGTCCGCTGCCGCGCGCAAGTTGCTTGCTGGCTCGCACGTGCTGGCGGCGCGGGCGACCGTGGTCGCCCATAACCAGGAAAACGTGTCGGAGACGACGCAGGCCACTGTGACGCTGCGTCCGGCCAAGCCGGCGAAGAAGAAGTCGAAGAAGCGTTAAGCGATCCGCGGGCCCGTGGGCGTCACGTCCGCGGGCCCGGAGCGGGACACTCACGGATCTAGGGTCACCGGATCGTAACATCGACAGAACATCGCCGTAACCTCGTGAAGCGCTGCAGAAGTCAGTCTGTATGCGTGGGACAGGTTGTCCTGCGCATATGCAGTCATTCTGCAAAATACTCACGGAGGTAGCTACGTAATGGGTCTATTCTCAGTACGCCGGACGGCATCGGCGTGCGTTATCTCGGCCGCCGCAGTTGCGGCGCTGGCGGCGCCTGGGGCCGCAAGCGCGGCAACTCAGTGCTCGGGATCGAACATCATCGCGGCAGGCTCGACGCTGCAGAAACTCGCTCAGGTGAGCGTGTGGGATCCGGGCTTCCACACGTCGGCGAACGCGACGGCGTGCAACGGCAGCCAGGGCAGCAAAGGCGAACCGACCATCTCCTACGAATCGATCGGGAGTGGCGCTGGACTGGAAGACTGGGGTTTCAACAGCCACGCCTTCGAAGCCGGCAGAGTCGCGGTCGTCGCGACCGACGAACCGGTCAACTTGGCTCAGAAAGCGGAAATCGAAAAAAACGAGACCACCAAAGTCGCCAACAGCGTCCAGAGCATCCCGGTGCTGCAGGCGTCGGTGGCGATCATCGTGAACCTGCCCAGCGGCTGCACCGCGAGCAACGGGATCAAAAAAAACCCGTGGCCTGGGCGCCTCGTCATCGAGAACGAAACGCTGCAGAAGATCTGGGTAGGCTCGATCACCAAGTGGAGTGAAATCAAAGAAGAAGGCGACAAACTCACGGGCGCGACCTGCAACCCCGAAACGCCGATCACGCGCGTGGTGCGCCTCGACGGCTCGGGCACGACGCACGTGTTCAAGAAGTACCTGACGCTGATCAACGGCACGGGCACCTTCGAAGTTGAAAAGCTCAACGGCGAAACAGTCACGAGCGAGACGTGGAACGAAATCTCCGAAGGCGCCGAAAACACGAGCTGGCCGGCAGCGGATCACGTTGTCAGGTCGACTAAAACCGGTGGTGGCGCACTCGTCTCGAAGGTCGCCGAAACGCCTGGCAGCATTGGCTACGCGAACCTCGCGGACGCCCGTGCAAACGGCGGGTTCAGCGCAGCTGGCTCTGGTCCCGAAACCGCGAAATTCTGGGCGCCGATCCAGAACAACGGCCTGACTGTCGTCGCCGGTAAAGCGAAATTCGCTGACCCGTCGACTGATGGCGACACCGAACCGTTGGCGAAGGCCAACTGCGAAAGCACGTCGTACACGAACGGGAAAGGTCAGAAATTCCCGCCGAAATTGACTGCGGACGCGTGGAACTCGGTGACGACGTCGACCAAAGAGAAAAAGTACGCGATCTGCGGTCTGACGTACGACATGGTGCTGAGCAAATACTCGGCCTACCCGGGGACCTCAGAAGGCGAGGCGACCACGGCTGAGAACTTCCTCACCTATGTGCTGGAAACCGGACTAGGCGGCGGCCAGGTGGCCATCGGCGAAAACCACGACTACGAACCGCTCCCCACGAAACTCCTCAAAGAGGCTCGGGCAGGCGCGGCGCTGGCGAAGTTCTAGGCGTCTGAGTCGCGCTGCGAGGTCCCGCTGGATGGCGGGACGCCGCGGCACTGATAGCAGTTCGTGCAGTACCGGCCGGGCCGCTCCAGGGATGGGGCGGCCCGGCCGTCGTATGTGGGCGGTGGGGCGGTTGCCATCGCCGTGCGCCTGCCTGGCGCCAGTTCGCGGCTTTACAAGACCGCGACATCTTCACCGGGTCCGTGAGGAATACTCGCGAGCGGAGAAACGAGGAGAACGTCAGGCATGCAATCGCACAACAAGGAGGTTTCTGTAATGAGGGTTCTCAACGCGCGCCGCTTGCCGGCGTGCCTTCTGGCGGCGATGTCGTCAGTCGCCCTTGCGGGACTCGGGGCCACCGGGGCCTCGGCCGCGACGCAGTGCTCTGGCGCGAACATCACCGGTCAAGGCGCAGCTGTGCTGAAGATCGCCGAGCAGAACGTTTGGGGCCCAGGCTTCCACACGTCGGCGAACCCGGCGGCATGCGACGGCTCGCAGGGCAGCAAAGGCGAACCGACAGTGAACTACACGTCGACGTCGAGCGGGGTCGGGCTCGACTCGTGGGGAGTCGCGAAAGGCGTTGCGAGCTTCGCGCCGACCAATGCGTTCATCGGCACCGAGGAACCGCCGAGTCCGGCCGACAAAGCGGAAATCGAAGCCAACGAGACGACCAAAGTGGCCAACTCGCTGCAGACGATTCCGGTTGCTCAAGAGTCGATCGTCGTGATCGTGCACCTGCCGACGGGCTGCACGGCGAGTAACACGATCAAAAAAGACCCGTGGCCTGGGCGCTTGGTGCTGAACAACACGACTCTGCAGAAGATCTGGCTCGGCGAAATCACGAAATGGAGCCAGATAACCGACTCGGGGGACAGCCTGTCGGGCGCCGGGTGCGAACC
>Ga0210389_10003698_pt1 | contig 11955 bp, 9 predicted proteins | sample IncBWH28OmetaG_FD_160127 | JGI IMG/M metagenome (GOLD analysis project Ga0210389, IMG submission 160127) | Forest soil microbial communities from Barre Woods Harvard Forest LTER site, Petersham, Massachusetts, United States - Inc-BW-H-28-O ... | reverse complement strand
CAGCGGCTCCCGCAGGCGCGCCGGGCATGCCGATGTCGATCAAGAAAATCGTGCTGCAATCCAGTCAGGCGAATTTCGCGGACCTGTCGGTCACTCCCAACTTCGCCACCGGCATCCAGAAGCTCGAGGGAACTGTTCTCGGACTCTCGTCAAAAGAAAATTCGCGCGCAAAAGTGGATATTCACGGTTCGATTGATGCCTTCTCGCCCGTCTCCATCACCGGCGAGGTCAATGTGCTGGGTGCGACGCTGTATACCGACCTGGCGATGAGCTTTCGCAACATCGAACTGAGCACCTTCAATCCGTATTCCGGCAAGTTCGCGGGCTACAACATCAGCAAGGGCAAGCTGACCACGGAACTGCACTACAAGGTCGACGGCCGCAAGCTCGACGCGCAGCATCACATCATCGTCGAGCAGCTCGAATTCGGCGACAAAACCGAAAGCAAGGACGCGGTCTCGCTGCCCGTGAAACTGGCCGTCGCGCTGCTCAAGGATCGCGACGGCGTGATCGATCTGAATCTTCCGGTCAACGGCTCGCTCGACGATCCAAAATTCAAGTTGGCTCCGATCATCTGGAAGGTTTTCGTCAACATTCTGGAGAAGGCGGTCACGGCGCCGTTCGCGCTGCTGGGTTCATTGTTCGGCGGCGGCCCGGACCTGCAGTTCGTCGATTTTGAGCCCGGTGCCGCCGAATTGGATCCGGTCGCCGTCGAAAAAGCCCGAAGCATCGTCAAGGCGCTCGATGCACGGCCGCAGCTCAAGATCGAGATTCCGATTGCCGACGTTGGCGCGCTTGATCGCCCGAGTCTCGTCGAGGCCAAATTCCAGGCGCAGCTCCAAGAGGCGCAAGCCGCCACGACGGCCCGCAAGAAATCATCCGCCGCCGCGGCGGGATTTGATCAATTGGATGCCGCCTCTCAGCTTGATGTGCTGACGAAGCTTTATGCCAAGAATTTCGGCGCCGATCCCAAGTTTCCCGAGTCGGTCGACGCAATCAAAACCAAGCCGGAAAAGACGGCGGCCAAGAACGATTTCTTGAGCCAAGAGCTGCATCAGCACATCGCGGTGAGCGACGGCGACCTCACGGCATTGGGACAGCAGCGGGCAATGAACCTGCAGCAGGCCCTCTTGACGGGCACGCAAATCGATCCTGCGCGCGTGTTTTTGGTGGCCAACGACAAGGCCAAGAACCAAGACGGGCGTGTCCGGCTGGAATTGTCGCTGCGATAAGGGCGGTGCCGAGCGCACCATAATGATACGCGCACGGCCGATTTGTGCCCTGAATGGGGGCGTCAATGCACCCTCAGGCCACCGGCCGCGGCCTTAAGCTGCTGATCGCGCTCGATACTTCCATGCTGGCACAAGCGGTGCTTTCCGCCACGCAGCAGTCGGTGCCGCATGCGAACTCAAAGCCGGATGAAGCTCATTACCGCGATCATCAAGCCGTTCAAGCTCGACGAGGTTCGTGCGGCGGTCAGCGAGATCGGGGTTCGGGGACTCACCGTCACGGAAGTGCGGGGGTTCGGCAGGCAGCGCGGCCACACCGAGATTTATCGGGGGGCGGAGTATGTCGTCGAGTTCGTCCCGAAGACGAAGATCGAAATCGCCGTGGATGATGAACTCGTGGAGCAATTGATCGAGGCGATCATGAAAGCGGCGAAGACCGGCAAGGTCGGCGACGGAAAAATATTTCTCTTCGATCTTGAACAGGTCGTGCGCATTCGAACGGGCGAGCGCGATTCCAGCGCCATCTAACGTACAGGGGATACGATGAAAAAACTGCCGATGCTGGCTTTTCTCGGGGTGTTGACGCTCGCGATGCCCGCGGCGTGGGGCGATGGCGCACCGACCGCGCCCATAGTGATCGGCGCCGACAAGATCAGCGCCGGCGATACCGCCTGGATGCTGACCTCTACCGCCCTGGTGCTGATGATGTCGATACCGGGTCTGGCGCTTTTCTATGGCGGCATGGTGCGCAAGAAAAACGTTCTGGCAACGCTGATGCAGACCTTTGCGATCGTCTGCGTCGTGACCCTTCTGTGGTGGCTGGTGGGCTACTCATGGGCATTTACGCCGGGCGGCAAATTCCTCGGCGGCTTCAGCCGCGCCTTCTTCGACGGCATGTCATTCATGCATGACCCGGTCAACAAACTGTCGGTGTCCCATCTGGCTTTGACCATTCCCGAAACGGTCTATGCCATGTTTCAGCTGACCTTTGCGGTCATCACGCCCGCGTTGATTGCCGGCGCTTTTGCCGATCGCATGAAGTTCTCCGCCATGCTGGTGTTCATGGCCGCCTGGTCCTTGTTGGTGTATGCGCCGATCGCGCATATGGTTTGGGAGCCGAGCGGATGGCTCAACGCTGCCGGCGTTCTGGACTACGCCGGCGGCACGGTCGTGCACATCAACGCCGGCATGGCAGGACTCGCCAGCTGCATGGTGCTCGGCAAGCGGTTGGGCTACGGCCGCGAAAGAATGCCGCCCCACAATCTGACGCTGACGCTGATCGGCGCATCGCTCTTGTGGGTGGGCTGGTTTGGCTTCAACGCCGGATCCGCGGGTGCCGCCGACGGGCGCGCGGGCATGGCGATGCTGGTGACGCAAATGGCGACGGCGGCGGCAGCCTTGGGTTGGATGTTTGCGGAGTGGTTTTCCAAGGGCAAACCAAGCGTGCTCGGCATCGCTTCCGGCGCGGTGGCGGGGTTGGTGGCGATTACACCGGCATCGGGTTTTGTCGGCCCCACGCCGGCGGTGGTTATCGGCTTGGCGGCGGGCGTGATTTGTTTCGCCGCCGCGACGTCGCTGAAGCATGTGCTCGGCTACGATGATTCATTGGACGCATTCGGCGTACACGGCATCGGCGGGATGGTCGGCGCGTTGCTGACCGGTATTTTCGTCAGCAAGGAGATCAGCGGCGTGGAGAACTCCGTCATGACGCAGTTCCTCATCCAGCTCAAGGGCGTTGCGGTGACCGTCGTCTACGGCTTCGTAGCCAGCTATATCATCTTGAAAATCGTCGATGTGGTCATTGGATTGCGCGTGACGGAAGAGCAGGAACGCGAGGGCCTGGATATTTCGCTGCACGGCGAAAGCATCGAGTAGCGACCTTTAGAACCTCCGACAATCGCCGAAGATGGCGGATGGGCGTAAACTTGGCCTTATCCCAAGGAGCGCCGCCTTGCCCATCCTCGACATTTTACTGATCGCGCTGGTTGTGATTTTCATGTCGGGCCTGCGTGTCGCCCAGCAATACGAGCGCGGCGTGGTTTTCCGGCTTGGGCGCTACATGGGACTGCGCGGGCCGGGGCTGTACTGGATCATTCCGCTGGGCATCGAACGTTCGGTGCGCGTCGATATCCGCACACGCACGGTATCCGCGGAACAGCAAGAAACCATCACCCGCGACAGTGTGACCATCAAGGTCAATGCCGTGCTCTGGTACCGGGTCGTGGATGCGGCGAAAGCCGTCATTGAAGTGGCCGATGCACCCGCCGCGGTGTATCAACTGGCATTGACGGGGCTGCGCAATATCATCGGCCAGCACGATCTGGATGAAATCCTGCAGGAGCGCAACAAGATCAACGTCCTATTGGGCGACAATATTTCCGGTTCGACCGCGGCCTGGGGACTCGAAGTGCAGCGGTTCGAAATGAAGGATGTGGAACTACCCAAGGCCATGCAGCAGCTGATGGCGATGCAGGCCGAAGCCATCCGCGAAAAGCGCGCGCGCATCATCAAGGCCGAGGCGGAGCTCGAGGCGTCGGTCAAGCTGTCGGCGGCGGCGGCACAGATGACCGCGAATCCGGCGGCGTTGGAGCTGCGGCGCATGCAGATGATTTCTGAAGTGGGCGCGGAGAACAACAGCACTACGGTGCTGATGATTCCATCGGACTTCGTTTCCCTGGCCCATAGTCTGAACGACTATCTGGCGCGGCAGCGGCCGGCGAAATCGGGGACGGATCATGAAAAGAGCTGAAATCATGCGGATTTTTGCCGTCGGCGCCGTGGTCTGCGCGCTGGGTGCGGCGCGCGCGGCCGACTACCCCGCGCCGCCGGCCCCGGACGCCGCGGCCGCGCCGGCGCCCGCGCCTGAAGTGCAAATACCGTTCGCCAAGACGAATATCTGGAATTGGCAGGTGGTGGACGACAACACCGTGCTGATTCAAGACCAAGGCCGGCGGTGGTACAAGGCCACGCTGTTCCGCCCCTGCATCAATTTGTCGTTTGTTGCGAACAGAATCGCGTTCGACTCGAATCCCAGCGGCGCATTCGATAAATTCAGCGCAATTCTGGTGCGCGGAGAACGCTGCCCCTTGAAGTCGCTGGTTGAAACCAGTGCACCGCCCAAAAAAGTGAAGGCCAAGAAGCCCGATCCTGCCCCCGCGCCGCAGTAGCCGCGTCTCGTCCTCAAAGGCACCCGGCCGGAACCGTGCCGCCGGCGATGTCCGCTTTTTGCGACAAATTTCGTTGCACTCAGTTTGCAGCGAAACGTTTCGTGATCGAGGTCTCATTTTCGGACCGATTATGCCAGGTACTCTTCCCGTGCCTTGTCAGCCCACTCAAGCCCACGGAGAACACCGCATGAGCAACCCCTACAACAGCGCGACCGAGCGAGCCTCGATTCTGGGTCCGACGCTGTATTTCAAAGGCGACCTGACCGCCGAGGAAGATCTGTTGATCCAGGGCCGCGTGGAAGGTTCGATCACCCACACTCAGCGCTTGACCGTCGGCCCGCAAGGCACCGTCAAAGCAAACATCAAGGCGCAACTCATCATTGTCGAGGGCACGGTGGACGGCGACCTGCAGGCCGAGAAATCCGTTTTCGTCAAAGAGACAGCGAAGGTACACGGGAATATCTACTCGCCCACGGTGAGCATTACCGAGGGCGCGAACTTCAGCGGCAGCATCGACATGGACGGCAAGAAGGCCGGCCAGCAGTCCACTAAGTTCGATCCGGTCCGTGCAACGAAAACTGCCGGCGGCGCTGCGTAGCAATGTCGTGGTTCAAAAAACCTTTCGATGGAGATGATCCTATGATGAATTCCCCCAGCGGCCGCTCCGGCGCCGAGCCTTCTCTGACGCGACCCGAGCCAAGAGTGCCGGGAGCGGAACCACGGACGACGGCGCCGCGCGCGCCTGAGGCCGGCCGCACGCCCGATGCCAGGGCAGCGGAAGCGGCGCCTCGCGCCTCCGTCTTGGGGCCGACCTTGCGATTCCGCGGCGAATTGTCGGCGCAAGAGGACCTGATCGTTCAGGGCAGCGTCGAAGGTTCGATCACGCACACGCAGAGCCTCACGATCGGAACCGACGGCTCGATGAAGGGCGACATTCGAGCCCGCGTGATCGTCATCGACGGCAAAGTGGAAGGCGACCTCTACGCCACCGAATCCGTCAACATTCGCGCGACCGCCAAGGTCAAGGGCAATGTGTTCGCGCCCCGCGTCGGCATCAGCGAGGGTGCCTTCTTCCAGGGCCAGATCGACATGCAGCCTTCGGGCGCGGCGGTCCAGGAGCACAGCGCGCGATTGCGTCAGGCCGCGATATCCCCGCCGATCGAGGGAGCAGCGGTCGATCAAATGTTGAGCGGCACACGGGATTGACGGCCGGCACGGATTGACCGCCGGCGCCAATTGAGCGCCAGCACGGGTTGGCGGGCTAATCGGAGACGAATAACTCCGGGTCGACCCAGGCGCGATTGAGAACCAGGCCCCAATGCAAATGCGGCCCGGTCACCCGGCCCGTCTTTCCCACGGCACCCAACGTCGCTCCCGAAGCCACGCGCTGCCCGGGTTTCACGTCGATCGCGCTCAAATGGCAATACATGCTGATCACGCCGCGTCCGTGATCGACGAACACGGTGTTGCCGTTGAAGAAATAATTGCCTGTATCGATCACGGTGCCCGCGAGCGGCGCCTTGACAGGCGTGCCGACGGGTGCGGCGATGTCCATCCCGCTGTGCGGATTGCGCGATTCGCCGTTGAATATGCGGCGCATGCCGAATGAACTGCTGCGCACACCGGGGACCGGTTGTTCCATGCGCAGCGTCTCCGGCTGATCATCGCTCCAGCGGCTCAGGTCGCGATCGATGATCAATTTCTCACGGTTTACGCGCTCGAGGTCGGCACGCGACAGATTGACCTGCCCCGGCGCCACCTTGAGCGACTGGCTCGCGTAGTGCTTGTCGCCGATCGGGAATTCGACCTCTTGGCGGGAATCGCCGCTGCGGACGATGACCACCCGCGGCGCGAGCGGCGCCGACAACGGGATGCCGATGATGGCGATCCAGCCGGTGCCGTCCCGCACGACCAACGCCCGGTGACCCTCAACATCCACGTAGGGCATGGCGTCGCCATGCAGGTCCAGGCGCAGGATTTTGACGCCGCCCGGCACCGCGCTCTCATGCGGCAACGCATAGGACAAGGCCAATGCCGGACTCGCACACAAGAGAAACGCGGCGCCGCGAATCAAGGTTCCTCCACCTTGGCGCGAATCTTACCCACGGCCAAACGCGCCTCGATGATCATTCCGGGCGCTGCATCGGCGGCGCTGCGCAAAATGCCGCCGCTCTCGAGGCTGACAATGGCATAGCCGCGATCCAAGGTGGCGAGCGGGCTCACGGCGTTCAAGGTGCGCAGCAAGGGCGAGAAGCGCTCGCGCGCGCGATGCACGCGCGCAAGGGCCGCGGCACGCAGTCTTGCGTACAGGGCGGCATGCCGGGCCGCGGTGCTGCGCACCCGGGCGGCGGGACTCAATTGCCATAGGCGGCTGCGTCGATCACCGAGCAGCGAACGGCGGTCGGCGAGAATTTGGCGCAGAGCCCTGGACATGCGCTGCTCCAAGTCATCGAGGCGCTGAGTTTGCTGCGACAGCCTCGCCGTGGGACTCACGAGGGCCGCGCGTCCGATGAGCCAGCGCAAGCGCTCGCGCCGCGCCTCGACCCGGCGCAGCAGGCCGCGCCGCAGACGTTGTGCGAGGCGCCCGAGCGAGGCGAGATATTCCTCGCCGTCGGGCACGGCTATTTCGGCCGCCGCGGAAGGCGTCGGTGCGCGCACATCGGCGGCGAAATCGGCGATGGTGACGTCGATCTCATGCCCTATGCCGCTGACAATGGGGATGGGCGAGGCCACGATGGCGCGCGCCAGCCCCTCGTCATTGAACGCCCACAGGTCCTCGAGCGAGCCGCCGCCGCGCGCCAAAATGAGAACGTCGCATTCGGCGCGACGGCCCGCGATGCGCACCGCCGCGGTGATTTCGGCGGCCGCGGCGGCGCCTTGCACCGCCACCGGATAGATCAGCACGGGAACCGCGGCAAAGCGCCGCGCGAGCACGTGCAAAATGTCGCGAATTGCGGCTCCGGTAGGTGAAGTAATGATGCCGATCCGCTTGGGGATCAGCGGCAGCGCGCGCTTGCGCTCGGCTGCAAACAGACCTTCCGCCGCGAGTTTTGCGGACAATTCCTCGAACTGCCGTTTCAGAGCGCCGAGGCCGGCGGCTTCCATGTGGTCAATGACGAGTTGATACTCGCCGCGAGGCTCATAGAGGCCGATTCGCGCCCGCACCAACACCTGTTGGCCGTCCCGTGCGCCGAAGGTACACAGCATATTTCGTTGCCGGAACATGCAGCAGCGTACCTGTGCGGTCGCGTCCTTCAGCGAGAAATACCAATGTCCGGAGCTGGGCCTGGCGAGATTGGAGATCTCAGCCTCGAGCCAAAGGCTGCCAAAACCGCGCTCGAGCAGCACCCGGACCTCCCGATTGAGGCGTGAAACGCTATAAATGTCGCGATTTGCGGCCGATTCCATGGAGCGCATGATACTGCGGTTTACCGCGCCGCACCCGCAAGGTACAATGCGCCGCCTCTTAGACAAACCTGGAACGCGATGCGCATTCTTGAAGAGGCACTCACATTCGATGACGTGTTGCTGGTGCCGGCATATTCCGAAGTCCTGCCCCGCGACGTATCCCTTGCAAGCCAGCTAACCCGTGAAATCCGGGTCAATCTTCCGGTGGTCTCGGCTGCCATGGACACGGTCACCGAGGCGCGCCTTGCCATCACGATTGCCCAGGAAGGCGGCATCGGCATCATTCACAAGAACATGTCGATCGATGATCAGGCACGGCAGGTCGATCGGGTGAAGAAGTTCGAGAGCGGCGTGATCAGCGACCCGATTACCGTAAATCCGGACATGACCATTCGTCAGGTGCTGGAGCTGACGCGCGCGAAAAACATCTCGGGCGTACCCGTGGTACTCGGCACCAAGGTCGTGGGCATCGTCACGCATCGCGACCTGCGTTTCGAGACCAAGCTCGATGCGCCGGTCTCCTCGGTGATGACGCCGAAGGACCGCTTGATCACGGTACGCGAAAACGCGCCGAAAGATCAGGTTCTGGCGCTTTTGCACAAGCACCGCATCGAAAAGGTGCTGGTGGTCGCGGGCGATCATGAGTTGAAGGGAATGATTACCGTGAAGGACTTTCAGAAGGCCACGGAATTCCCCAATGCCTGCAAGGATAGCGTCGGCAGTTTGCGCGTCGGCGCCGCGGTGGGTACATCCCCGGATACGCTCGATCGCGTCGGTGCGTTGCGCGAAGCCGGAGTCGATGTCGTCGTGGTGGACACCTCGCACGGACATTCGCGAGGCGTGCTGGACACCGTTTCCAGGATCAAGGCGAAATATCCGGACATGCAGGTGATCGGCGGCAACATCGTCACCGCTGAGGCAGCGCTCGATCTCGTCAAGCACGGCGCGGACGCCGTCAAAGTCGGCATCGGACCGGGCTCCATTTGCACCACCCGCGTCATCGCCGGCGTCGGTGTCCCGCAAATCAGCGCCATTGCCCGGGTCGCCAAGGCGCTCGAGGGTACCGGCGTGCCCGTCATCGGCGATGGCGGAATTCGCTACTCGGGCGACATTGCCAAGGCGCTCGCGGCCGGCGCGCACTGCGTGATGATTGGCGGCATGTTTGCAGGAACGGAAGAATCCCCCGGCGAGGTCGAGCTCTATCAAGGCGGCTCGTACAAGGCCTACCGCGGCATGGGATCTCTCGGCGCGATGGCGCAAACGCACGGCTCCAGCGACCGCTATTTCCAAGACACCACTTCGGAGCTCGAGAAGCTCGTACCGGAAGGCATCGAGGGCCGGGTGCCGTACAAGGGCAGCCTGGTGGCGATTCTGCATCAGCTCTCCGGCGGATTGCGCGCCGCCATGGGCTATACCGGCAGCGGCAGCATCGAGGAGATGCGCACGCGCCCGCAATTCGTGCGCATCACCAATGCCGGCGTTCGCGAGAGTCACGTGCATGATGTGACCATCACCAAAGAAGCGCCCAACTACCGGATTGGTTGATGGCCGACATTCATGCCGACAAGGTTCTGATTCTCGATTTTGGTGCCCAATACACGCAGCTGATCGCCCGCCGCATCCGCGAGCTCGGCGTCTATTCCGAAATCTACGCTTGCGATGCACCGATTGGCGACATCAAGACATTCTCGCCCAAGGCCATCGTGCTGTCCGGCGGTCCTGAATCCGTCTATGACTCGAAGGGCCTCGAAGCGCCTCCCGAGATTTACTCGCTGGGCGTGCCGGTGCTCGGAATTTGCTACGGCATGCAGACCATGGCCGCGCAACTGGGCGGCAAAGTCGAGGGCTCATCGCACCGGGAATTCGGCGCCGCGCAGGTCAGGCCGACGAATGGCTCGCCGCTGCTCGACGGCCTCGAGGACAATCGCGACGCCCAAGGGCGGCGATTGTTGGATGTCTGGATGAGTCACGGCGATCGCGTGGTTGCGGTGCCGCCCGGATTCAACGTCATCGCGGCCAGCGACAATGCGCCGCTCGCCGCCATGGCTGACGAATCGCGCCGCCTGTACGGACTGCAATTTCACCCGGAAGTCACGCATAGCCTGCAAGGCGGCGAGATCCTCAGGCGCTTCGTGCGCGAGATCGCCGGTTGCGGCGCGAGCTGGGCGACCCGCAACATCATCGAGGACAGCGTCGCGCGAATTCGGGCGCAGGTCGGCGGCGACCGCGTGCTGCTGGGTTTGTCGGGCGGTGTCGATTCCTCCGTGCTGGCGGCGCTGCTGCATCGGGCAATCGGCAGCCAATTGACCTGCGTGTTCGTCGACCATGGCTTGCTGCGCTTGGGCGAGGGCGACCAGGTCATGGCGACCTTCGCCGAACACATGGGCGTGCACGTCATCCGGGTCGATGCCGAGCAGCGATTCCTGGCGGCGCTGGCCGGGGAAGCGGATCCTGAGAAAAAGCGCAAAATCATCGGGCGGGTCTTCGTCGAGGTGTTCGATGAAGAGGCGGGCAAGCTCGAGGACGTGAAATGGCTGGCGCAGGGAACGATTTATCCGGACGTGATCGAATCGGCGGGTGCGAAAACCGGCAAGGCGCATGTGATCAAGTCGCACCACAACGTCGGCGGCCTGCCGCAGCACATGAAATTGAAATTGCTCGAGCCCTTGCGCGAGCTGTTCAAGGATGAGGTCAGAAAGCTCGGCGTCGAGTTGGGGCTGCCGAAGGAGATGGTGCACCGGCATCCGTTCCCCGGCCCTGGACTTGGCGTGCGAATCTTGGGCGAGATTCACAAATCGCACGCGGATCTTTTGCGCCGCGCGGACGCGATTTTCATCGAGGAGCTGCGCACGCATGATCTCTACGACAAGGTCAGCCAGGCTTTTGCCGTGTTTTTGCCGGTGCGATCGGTCGGCGTCATGGGCGATGGGCGGCGCTATGACTATGTCATCGCGTTGCGTGCGGTGGAAACGATTGATTTCATGACCGCGCGCTGGGCGCGCCTGCCCTATGATTTCCTGGATCGCGTCGCGCACCGGATCATCAACGAGGTGCCGGGAATTTCCCGCGTCGTCTACGATATTTCGGGAAAGCCGCCGGCGACGATCGAGTGGGAGTGAGGGGACTATCGGAGACTATCGCCCACTTTCACTACAAGACACAAGGAGAGTGCGTGGCGGTCGAAGTATGCCAATCGGAAGTTTGTGCTAGTTTTGTCAGATGGACAGAAGGATCACTTGGTACAGCAGCCTGAAAGCGATGAAGTCTGACGAATATCGTTCCTGGCAATGTCTGTCGGGAAGCGAGCGAATTCGTGCTGTAATGGACCTCAACCTTGACCTTTATGCGATGAAAGGACAAGCCGCGGATGCACCAAGACTTCAAAGAACTCTTATCTGCCTTCAACGCAACCCGACCCGAGAAATCGAAGAGCAGCAGCGTCCGGCCTTTCCCGCCGCGAGCGCTCGAGACGAGCTCGAGCAAATCAGGAAAGAAGGGCGCGAGGAGTGGTTGAGGCAGCGAGAGCAAAAAGGTTCATCTCCGACCCTTGAGGAGCGAAGGGCCGCGAAGACTGGCTAAAGTTGCGGAACCAACATACCCCGGAGAATTCTCGGGATCCCCAAGATCGCTCTGCCGAGAGGGATCAAGAAGCAAAACCCAAGGATTTATCCGAGAATCCGGATAAAGGGCTGGACAACGATCTGAATTAGTCGCCGTCAAAGCGAATTCGCGCAGGTGGAATACGACGAGAAGAAAGGCGATTCTGCTACGGCTACTCTCCATTAGAATTCGGCGTGCCAAACAGCTTGTCGTACATTCCGACGGACATTTGAGAGCGAGTTCCCATGAAGATCAACGTAGACAGCAGGTTACGGAGCCAGGAGATTATTGAGTGGGAGTAACTTTCCCAAGCCGTTGTTTATAAACGGTATGATATATATCATACCATGAAATATCGGTGTTAAATACCGAATATTCATGGTAACCTGAGGCCTATGATAGATCGCGAATTGCATGCGCGGCAGATCACCGGCCTCTTGAAGAGATTTCCTGTGGTTGCGATTCTTGGCGCGCGACAGGTCGGGAAAACGACTTTGGCAGCATTGATAGCGCCCACCGTGAGCGATCGTATCACTCGCTTCGATCTTGAG
>Ga0210389_10003697_pt1 | contig 11956 bp, 12 predicted proteins | sample IncBWH28OmetaG_FD_160127 | JGI IMG/M metagenome (GOLD analysis project Ga0210389, IMG submission 160127) | Forest soil microbial communities from Barre Woods Harvard Forest LTER site, Petersham, Massachusetts, United States - Inc-BW-H-28-O ... | reverse complement strand
CGACGAGCACCAGCGTGATCGCCAGGTGCCCGGCGGTTTCGCTCGAGCTGCGCGGGGGCGCGAACACTCCCGCGCCGACCACGCCGAGCACGATCGCGACCGTCGCCACGTGCTCGCTGCGCCCGGCGTGCTCGCCGAGCATCCGGCGACCGAAGTACAGCAGCACGAGTAGGCCCACGGCGAGCGCCGGCTGTACGACCACCAGCGGTGCCAGCCCCAGCGCCAGCACCTGCAGCGGCCAGCCGAGGATCGACAAGCCCGTGCCCATCAGCCAGCGGGCGCGCTTGAGCAGCCCGCGGACGAGCGCCACGCGCAGATACTCCTCGTGCGGAGTCTCCTTCGCGTCCAGCGCCTGCAGTGCGACCCCTAGGCTGTAGAGGCTGGAGGCTCCGAACGCCGCTGCGATTCCAAGCACCAGATCGACCATGTCCGCCCACGATCATCGCATTCGCACGGCGCGGCTCGCCGGCGCCCTCGGCGGCCTGACGATCGCCGGCTACATGGCGCCGGCCCTGGCTGGCTTATGGGCGGCGTTGCGCCCGCTGCTCGGAGTGGAGGACCGCACCGCCAGCGAGCGCGGCTACGCGCTGACCTTCGACGACGGCCCACACCCCCAGGGCACGCCGGCGGTGCTCGAGATCCTGGCCCGCGAGCGCGTATACGCGACCTTCTTCCTGGTCGGCGAGCAGGTGCTGCGCAACCCCGCGCTCGCGCGCGAGATCGCCGCGGCCGGTCACACGGTCGCCCTGCACTGCCATCGCCACCGCAACCTGCTGCGCCTGACCCCGCGCCAGGTGCGCGATGACATCGCGCGCGCGCACGAGGTCATCGCCGTGCACAGCGGCTGCGCGGTCGAGCTGTACCGCCCCCCGTACGGCGTTCTCAACGCGGCCGCCCTGCGCCTGGCCCGTGCGTACGGCTGGCGCACGCTCTTGTGGAGCCACTGGGGCCGCGACTGGCGGGCGGCCGCCACGCCCGAGTCGATCGCCGCGGAGTTGACCGACGGTGCCAGCGCGGGCGCGGTGCTGCTGGCCCACGACGCCGACGACTACTCGGCCCCCGGGTCGTGGCGGCGAACAGCGGCGGCGCTGCCGCGCGTGCTCGACACGCTCGCCGAGCGCGGGCTGGAGCCGGTGGCGCCATGACGGCGTCGTGAACAGGTGGTGAGGGCTTCGTGAACGTGTCCTGACGGCGCCGCCGGCCGTCGCGAGGACGAGCTCAGCCGTCATCTCGGCGGCTAACATCGACTGCTTGTCCGCAGTCGCCCCGATCGAGGCCCGCGCCGACACCCGCGGCGCTCGTGTGCAGGGCGTGCCGGCGACCACCGTGGTGCGCAGCCGCTGGTGGCTGGAGGCGCTGACAATCGCTTGGCTGTGCTGGGTGTACGACGCGGTCAACAACCTCGCGCCGCTGCGCCTGCACGTGGCGCTGAGCAACGCCCGCGGGATCCTCAGCGTGGAGCGGGCGCTGCACATCAACGTAGAGCGCACGCTCGATCACTGGCTGGCCACGCAGCACACGCTCGGGCTGCTGGTGTCCGACTACTACGACAACGCGCACTTCATCGTCACGCTCGGGCTGCTCGGCTGGATGTGGTGGCGGCGTGCCGACATCTACCGTCCGCTACGCAACGTGCTGGTGCTGGTCAACGTGCTCGCGTTCGTGGTCTTCTGGCTGTTCCCGGTGGCGCCGCCGCGGATGCTCCCGGGCTTCGTCGACGTCGTCGCCTCCACCCACGCGATCGGCTCGTGGCACACCGGCGCGCTGGCTTCCGCCGCCAATGAGCTGGCGGCCATGCCTTCGCTGCACATCGCATGGGCAGCGTGGTGCACGCTGGTCGCGTGGCGCATGTGGAGCGACCGCCGCGTGCGCGCGCTGGCGGTCGTGTACCCGTTCGTGACCGCCTTCGCGGTGCTCGCCACCGGCAACCACTACGTGTTCGATCTCCTCGGCGGGCTGGCCACGTTCGGTGTGTCGGTGCTGCTCGTCGAGCAGCTCGGTGGCAGGCTGAGATGGTCACGAGTCGAGGCCCAGCGCGGGGAAGCTGGCAAGGTCGGGTAAGACGACGAGCGCGTACCGACTGTCACAAACTTGTTACGAAGTCCAAGACCAGGTAGACTGGCGCCGCCGCCGCAGACCGTTTGAGGGAACGCTCGGGTCGGCCCACGCTTGACAGCGCGGGGCCGTTCTCGTCTGTAGGGTGGCCCTGCGAAAAATGCCAGACTTCGATGCCAACGACGGCCTCGCGCGCCTGCCCGGCTCAGCTCCGGGAGGGCACGTCGACGCCGCAGCCACCGCCATGGCGCTAATGCGCTCCCTTGACCTCGTGCTGCTCGCGCTCGGCAGCGCGATCGCGCTGGCATTCGGCGCGCCGGCGGTCGGCGTGCTGATCGCGGCTGCTGCGTGGGTGCTGCAACGTGTGCTGGCGCGCTACGGGCGACGCTGGATCTCCGGCCAGGGGGACGACGCTCGTTTCGGCCTCAACCTGGTCGACGGGTTCGGGCGCATCTGGCTACTGGCCGGAGCGATCGTGCTCGCCGCCGTCATCGGCGGACGCCGCGACGGTCTGGCCGCGGCGCTTGTGATCTTCTTCGCCTACTCGGTCGCGTTCGCCATGCGCCTCATCAGCGGTCGACCGCAGGGAGAGCCGCAGCGATGAGCGCCGTAGCCGCAGCTCCGCCCGCTGGAGCTTCGACTCCCAAGCAGGGGATGAGCAAGGGGAAAAAGATCCTCTACTCGCTCCTGGGCGTATGGATCGGCGGGATCGTGCTGTTCATCATCCTGTTCGGCTTCAAGTCGCACAAGGCGCCGGATGTCGTCAGCGGCGTCTTCTCCCCGACCAATGAGTTCAAACTCGACACCTGGTTCAAGCTCGGCCCGGTCGCGTTCAACAAGGGTGTTCTGTATCTGCTGATCACGGTCGCCATCACGATCGGGGTGATGGCGTACGTCGCCAGGCGTTTGAAGCAGCGCCCCGGGCGCCTCCAGGTGGCGGTCGAGGCGTTCTACAGCCTCACCCGCGGCATGTCCAAAGAAAACCTCGACGACGACATGCAGCGCAAGTACTTCCCGTTGATCGCCACGATCTTCGTGTTCATCCTCGTCTCCAACCTGATCGGCTACATCCCGCTGCCGGTCGACAGCGGCGAGACGTTCAAGCTGTTCGGTGCGAGCATTCCGTCATTCCAGATCTACGCCGCCGATACGAACGTCGCGTTTCCGCTGATCCTCGCACTCGGTGTGTTTGTCCTGTTCACCTACGAGGGAGTCAAGCACCACGGCCCGATCGGATATCCCAAAAGCCTGATGCCGGGCGGCATCAAAGGCCCGATCGTGGGGCTGATCTTCCCGATCGAGATCCTCTCCAACTTCCTGCGTCTGATCTCGCTGACGGTCAGGTTGTGGGCGAACCTGCTCGCCGGGCACATGCTGATCGCGTTCATGGGCGGTGAGCTGGGTGTGCTCGTCGGGGATCAGTGGGTCCAATGGTTGCTGTTGCCGTTCGGGATCGCGATCTACCTGTTCGAGGCCGTGCTGATTGCCGGCCTGCAGGCTTTCATATTTGCCATCTTGACTTCCATCTACCTCGGCGGAGCGGTCGAGAGTCACTAACAAACAAGGAGCTATCGAGCAATGCAGTTTCTACATCTGTTGAGTGCGTTCCACCCGCTGCTGGGTGTCGCGGAACCGATCATCAAGCAGAGCCAGGATGCCGGTCGCGCGATCGCACTGGGCGTCGGCGCCGGTGGCGGCGCCGCTGGCGCCGGGGCGGGCATCGGAGCGGTGTTCAACGCTTCGATTCAGGCCAAGACTCGCCAGCCGGAGCTGCGCGCCGAGATCGAGCGCGACCAGTGGCTCGGCTTCGCCCTGACCGAGGCGACCTTCTTCTACGGCCTGGTGGGCGGCTTCATCGCCTTCTTCCTATAGGCCGATGCTCTCCGCGCCAAGCATTCCACTCGCCTCCAGCGGCTCGTTCCTGATCAGCCCCAATGTGGGGCTGATGGTCTGGACCATAGTCGTGTTCTTGATCTCGCTGTTCATCCTGCGCAAGTGGGTGTTCCCGCTGATCGGTGAAGCCCTGGACAAGCGCGCGAAGACGATCGAAGGCGAGATAGACAGCGCTGCGCAGCTACGTCAGGAGGCCGACGGGATACTGGCCGAATACCGCGAGCGCTTGAAGGAGGCAAGGGCCCAGTCAGAGGAGATCCTGGCCCGCGCGCGTCAGACCGCCGAGGCACATGAGCACGAGGCGCGCGACCAGGGCAAGGAGATCCTCGCCGAGGCAGCCAAGCGCGCCGAGCGCGAGATCGACGCGGCCACCAAACGGGCGCTCGACGACATTCGCCGCGAGGTCGCCGACCTGACGATCCTGGCAACCGAGAAGGTCACCCGCAAGACGCTCAACGCGGACGACCAGCGACGCTTGGTCGAGGAGGCGCTGGGCGAACTGGACCTCTCCGGCCTGTCCTCCGGAGCGCAGAACAACTGATGGAGGAGATCGCTCAGGTATACGCCCGCTCTCTATTCGAGGTGGCGCGCGAGCAGGGCAAGCTCGACGAGCTGCGCGAGCAGCTCGCGCAGCTGGCGGACGCGCTGAACGAGCATCGCGAGCTGGCGGTGTTCTTCTTCTCGCCGTACTTCTCGACCAAGGAGAAGCAGGAGGCACTCACGCGCCTGCTGGACGGCGCGGCTCCTGAGCTCGTCAACTTCCTCGAACTGCTGATCGAAAAGCACCGCATGCCCGTCATCTTCCGCATCCGCCACGAGTTCGAGCGCCTGTGGGACGAGGAGAACAAGACACTGCCGGTCGAGATCACCAGTGCGATCGCGCTCGACGCGCAAACCACCGAGAGCCTCGGCAGGACGATTGGCGAGCGCACCGGACGCAAGGTGACATTGGCCGCGCGCGTCGACCCGAACATCCTCGGCGGCGTCATCGTCAGGGTCGGCAACTCGATCCTCGACGCCTCAATCCGCAACCGACTGGAGCAGCTGCGCAGGCACGTTGCCCAAGCTTCTTAGAGGCCCGCCCGCCCGGCGCAGTCGGCTGCAGGCCGACCAGCCAGGCCCCTCTTTTCCAATTAGGAGATCAAATGCAAATCAACCCCGATGAGATAACAAGCATCCTCAAGAGCCGGATCGAGGGACTCGACAGCGGCTCGGCCGAGCTGACGGAGGTCGGCACGGTGCTGTCGGTTGCCGACGGCATCGCGCGTCTGCACGGCCTCGAGAACTGCATGTCCTTCGAGATGCTCGAGTTCCCGCACGGCGTCACCGGACTGGCGCTGAACCTCGAGTCCGACAACGTCGGCGCGGTGCTGTTCGGCGAGTGGGAGCACGTGTCCGAGGGCGACACGGTCAGGCGCACGGGCACGCTCTTGAATATTCCCGTTGGCGAGCAGATGCTCGGGCGCATCGTCGACCCGCTCGGGCGCGCGCTGGACGGCAAGGGCGCGATCAACGTCGAGCAGACGCGTCCGGCCGAGTTCAAGGCCCCCGGCGTGGTCCAGCGCCAGCCGGTGACCGAACCGATGCAGACCGGCCTGAAGGCGATCGACGCGATGATCCCGATCGGCCGCGGTCAGCGAGAGCTGATCATCGGCGACCGCCAGACGGGCAAGACGGCGATCGCGCTCGACGCGATCATCAACAACAAGGACACCGGCGTGGTGTCGGTGTACGTGGCGATCGGCCAGCGCATGTCGACGGTCGTGGCGCTGGCGCAGACGCTCGAGGAGTACGGCGCGCTGGAGAACACGATCATCGTGGCGGCGGCGGCCGACGAGGCGGCGCCGATCAAGTTCCTGGCCCCGTATGCGGGCTGCGCCATGGGCGAGCACTTCCTCTACAACGGCCGCCACGCGTTGTGCGTGTACGACGACCTGACCAAGCACGCCTACGCCTACCGGCAGATGTCGCTGCTGCTGCGTCGCCCGCCCGGCCGTGAGGCCTACCCGGGCGACGTGTTCTACCTGCACTCGCGCCTGCTCGAGCGCGCGGTCAAGCTCAACGACGATCTCGGCGGCGGCTCGCTGACGGCGCTGCCGGTGATCGAGACGCAGGCCGGCGACGTGTCCGCGTACATCCCGACGAACGTGATCTCGATCACCGACGGGCAGATCTTCCTCGAGTCTAAGCTGTTCAACTCGGGTGTGCGTCCGGCGATCAACGTCGGCGTGTCGGTCTCCCGCGTCGGCGGCAACGCCCAGATCGGCCCGATGAAGAAGGTCGCCGGGAGGATCAAGCTCGAGCTCTCGCAGTACCGCGACCTGGAGGCGTTCGCGCAGTTCGGCTCGGACCTCGATGCCGACACGCAGCGCACGCTGGCGCGCGGTGAACGGCTGGTGGCGACGCTCAACCAGCACGAGCGCGCACCGCTGGCGGTCGAGGATCAGACGGTGCAGATCTTCGCGGCCACCAACGGCAACCTCGACCGGCTGAACGTCGAGCGCGTCCCCGAGTTCCTGCTCGGTCTGACCGAACGCCTGCACGCCCAGCACTCGGAGCTGCGGGCGAAGATCAACGGCGGCGACTGGTCGGAGGAGACCCAGAAGGAGGTGCGCGAGACGGTCGACGCGTACGCCAAGGACTTCGGCTACGACCTCGACGAGGAGGGCCAGCCGCTGGACGATGAGCAGGCCCCGCCCCGCGCCCGGCAGCCCGAGCAGTCACAGGAGGCAGTCGCGGCGGCCTAGCGCCGGCGCGGCCCAATAGCCATGGCATCACAGCGCGACGTCAAGAACAAGATCGCCTCGGTCAAGAACATCCAGAAGATCACGCGAGCGATGGAGATGGTGGCCGCGGCGCGCCTGCGCCGGGCCGAGCAGCGGATCGCCGCGCTGCGCCCGTACGCGGACGCGATCGGCCGGATGACCCGTCAGGCGGCGCAGGCGGCCGGCTCAGAGGCGGCGCGGCTGCCGCTGCTGCGCGAGCACGACTCGCAGACGAACACCGGCCTGTTGCTGGTGACCGGCGACCGTGGCCTGGCGGGCGGCTTCAACTCGCAGATCATCCGCGCGGGCGTGCGCCTGTCGGGGGAGCTGGCCGAGGACGGCCTCGAGAGCCGCTGGTACGGCGCAGGCCGGCGCGGCGTCTCCTCGCTGTCGTTCCGCGGTTACGAGCTGAGCGGCTCCTACACCGGATTCTCCGACCAGCCCTCGTACACGGACGCGCGCACGATCGCCGACGATCTGATCCAGGCGTATGTCGACGGTCGCATCGACCGCGCCGAGATGGTCTACAACTCATACGTCTCGCCGCTGACCCAGCACGTCACCCGCCAGACGCTCTTGCCGTTGACCCACCAGGCGATCTCCGGCGGGGATGACGACGTCGCGGGCGCGGCCGGGGGGGAGGAGGCGAGCGGCGCTCGCCCGCGCGGGGGCGTCGAGTACGAGCCCGACCCGGAGAAGATCCTCAGGCGCCTCGTGCCCGACTACATCGAGATCTCGATCTACCGCGCGCTGGTGGAGTCTGCGGCTGGCTTCTTCGGGGCGCAGATGACGGCCATGCGCAGCGCGTCGGAGAACGCCGGCGAAATCATCACCGACTACACGCTGCAGATGAACCGGGCCCGCCAGGCGGAGATCACCCAGGAGATCATGGAGGTTGTCGCCGGAGCCGAGGGTTTGAACTGAGCGGGCGGGCGCGTCGCGCCCTGCGATCATCGATACGAACTTGAACGGATAGACAGGAGAGTCACAGCAAATGGAGGCCAGCATCGCCACAGAGCAGACACCCACGGGCGCGGACGGCAACGGCGCCGAGCGCAACGTCGGGCGCATCGAGGAGATCCAGGGCGTCGTGATCGAGGCCGTGTTCCCCGAGCGCCTGCCCGAGATCAACCACGCGATCACCGTCGCGCGCCCGTCGGCCGCCGCCGACGAGGAGGCCCCGGGCATCAGCTCGGGCGCCGGCGAGGGCGTGCTCGTGTGCGAGGTCCAGCAGCACCTGGGCGACGATCGTGTGCGAGCGGTGGCGATGGACACCACCGACGGGCTGGCGCGCGGCCTCGAGGTCGTGGACACCGGCGGGCCGATCACGGTGCCCGTAGGCGAGGCCACGCTGGGGCGGATCTTCAACCTGCTGGGCGAGCCGATCGACCTCGGCGAGCCGCTGCCGGCGAACACCGAGCGGCGCGGCATCCACCAGGACGCCCCGCGGGTCGAGGACCTGACGCCGACGACCGAGATGTTCGAGACCGGCATCAAGGTGATCGACCTGCTCGCCCCGTACGCCAAGGGCGGCAAGGTCGGGTTGTTCGGCGGCGCGGGCGTGGGCAAGACCGTGCTGATCCAGGAGCTGATCCATAACCTTGCCAAGGAGCACGGCGGGCTGTCGGCGTTCTGCGGCGTGGGCGAGCGCTCGCGCGAGGGCAACGACCTGTGGCTGGAGATGAAGGAGTCGGGCGTGCTCGACAAGACGATGCTGGTGTTCGGGCAGATGAACGAGCCGCCCGGCGCGCGCATGCGGGTGGCGCTTTCCGGTCTGACGATGGCCGAATACTTCCGCGACCAGGGCCAGGACGTGCTGCTGTTCATCGACAACATCTTCCGCTTCGTGCAGGCCGGCTCCGAGGTCTCGGCGCTGCTCGGGCGCATGCCCTCGCAGGTGGGCTACCAGCCGACGCTGGAGACGGAGATGGGCCAGCTGCAGGAGCGCATCACCTCCACCAAGAGCGGCTCGGTCACCTCGATCCAGGCGATCTACGTCCCGGCCGACGACTACACCGACCCGGCGCCCGCGTCGGTGTTCGCGCACCTGAACGCCACCACCGCGCTGTCGCGGGCGATCTCCGAAAAAGGCATCTACCCGGCGGTCGACCCGCTGGACTCGAACTCGACGATCCTCAAGGCGGACATCCTTGGCGAGGACCACTTCCGCGTGGCCAACCGTGTCAAGGAGATCCTGCAGCGCTACAAGGAGCTACAGGACATCATTGCGATCCTCGGTATCGACGAGCTCTCCGACGAGGACAAGCTGACGGTGCAGCGCGCCAGGCGGATCGAGCGCTTCCTGTCCCAGCCGTTCTTCGTGGCCGAGCAGTTCACCGGCACCCCTGGAGCGTACGTGAAAATCGAGGAGACCATCCGCGGCTTCCAGGAGATCATCGACGGCAAGCACGACGAGGTCCCCGAGAGCGCGTTCTTCCTCAAGGGCACGATCGACGAAGTCGTAGCTGCCGCCCAATGACCGGCGCATCTCTGCGTCCTCGGTCGCTCGTGTGCGGAGCACACTTCGCTCCCTGCGTCCTTGATCTGCTTGGTCATAGGACGGCAGGCGGCGGGAGGATTAGCTAATGGCTCACTCGAAGTTCCCAGTCGAAGTGCTGACACCCGAGGGCGAGGTGTTCTCCGAGGAGGTCGAAATGCTCTCGACGGTCACGACCGTCGGCTCGATCGGCATCCTCGCCAACCACGAGCCGCTGCTGGCGCGCCTGGAGCCGACCGAGCTGCGCCTGTACCGCTCGGAGGGCGAGATCGTGCGCTTCGCCCAGGCGGAGGGCTACCTGCAGTTCGCGCAGAACCGTGCGCTGGTACTGGTCGAGGAGGCGATCGCCCCCGAGCAGGTCGACCGCCAGCTGTATGAGACCAAGCTCTCAGAAGTGCGCCGGGCGGCCGAGGGCGCCGAGCCCGACAGCGAGGAGCACGCCCGCGCGCTGCGCGACGCCAGACGCTACGAGGCGTTCCTGGCAGTTGCACAGAAGTAGGCGACAGATCGTCTCTCAGCCTCAACGGCTAGCCTTCTGCGACTCATGAGCGCTGCACGCGAGCCAATCGGGGTGATCGGCACCGGCTACGTCGGGCTGGTGACGGCTGCCGGCTTTGCCGAGCTGGGCTGCGAGGTCTGGTGCGTGGACATCGACGCGGCGAAGATCGAGCGGCTGCGCCGGGGGGAGGTGCCGATCTACGAGCCGGGGCTCGAGCAACTGCTCGAGCGAAACGCCGAGCGCCTGCACTTCTCCACCGAGATCGCCGACGCGCTCGGCAACGCGCGGCTGCTGTTCACGGCGGTCGGCACGCCGCCCACCTACTCCGGCGACGCGGACCTGTCGGCGGTTCACGCTGTCGCCGACGCGATCCCCGCCTCCAAGGACCACGCGCTCGTGATGAAGTCGACCGTGCCGTGTGGGACCGGGGCAGCGCTGCGGCGGATCTTCGGCGAGCAGGGCAAGGCGAGCCTCGCATACGTCTCCTGCCCCGAGTTCCTCAAGGAGGGCTCGGCGGTGGACGACTTCCTGCACCCCGACCGCGTGGTGGTCGGCGACGACGGCGACTGGGCGGGGGACGCCGTGGTCGAGCTGTACGCGCCGCTGGACGCGCCGCTGGTGCGCACGGACGTGGCCAGCGCGGAGATGGTCAAGCTGGCGTCCAACGCGTTCCTGGCCACCAAGATCTCGTTCATCAACGAGATCGCCAACGTCTGCGAGGAGACCGGCGCGGACGTGGTGGAGGTCGCGCGCGGCATGGGCCTGGACGACCGCATCGGGTCGAAGTTCCTACAGGCCGGGATCGGCTTCGGCGGCAGCTGCTTCCCCAAGGACGTCGACGCGCTCAAGCAGCTGGCCGGCAACTCCGGCTACCACTTCCAGCTACTGACCTCCGTGATCGAGGTCAACGAACTGCAGAAGCGGCGCGTGATCGGCAAGCTGCACAAGCACCTCGGCGGCCTGGTGGGCAAGCGCGTGGCACTGCTCGGCCTGGCGTTCAAGCCGAACACCGACGACATGCGCGAGGCATCCTCACTGGTGCTCTCGGCGCGCCTGCACGCTGACGGCGCACGGGTCGTCGCGTATGACCCGGTGGCCGAGGAGCAGGCGCGCAAACTGGTCACCGGGATCGACTTCGCGGGCTCACCGCAGGAGGCCGTGACGGGAGCTGACGCGGTCGTGCTCGTGACTGAGTGGAGCGAGCTGCTGGAGCTTGACTGGGCGACGCTCGCCCAGGCGATGGCCGGCTCGCTGGTGATCGACGGACGAAACGCCCTGGACCCGCACGCGATCCGCGCGGCCGGGCTGACCTACGAGGGCATCGGCAGGCGATGACGCGCCTCGAAGGGGCGGTGAGCACATACAGGCGGTGATCTTGGTGGGCGGGCAGGGCACCCGCCTGCGCCCGCTGACGGCGACGGTGCCCAAGCCGGTGGTGCGCCTCGTGGACCGCCCGTTCATCGCGTTCATGCTCGAGTGGCTGCGCGGGCACGGGATCGACGACGTGATCATGTCGTGCGGCTTTCTGGCCGACGGGGTCCGCGACGTGCTGGGCGACGGCTCGCAGTTCGGCGTGCGCCTGCGTTTCGTCGAGGAGCCCGACCCGCGTGGGACCGCGGGGGCACTGAAGTTCGCTGAGCAGATGCTGGACGAGCGCTTCCTGATGCTCAACGGCGATGTGCTCACCGACATCGACTTGACCGCCCAGATCGCTCAGCACGAGGCCACGGGCGCTCGTGCGACGCTCGCACTGGTGCCGGTCGCGGACCCCAGCGCGTATGGCCTGGTGGTGCTGCACGAGGATCGCTCGGTGCGGGACTTCGTCGAGAAGCCCAGCTCGGACGACGATCTGCCGAGCAACCTGATCAGCGCCGGCGCGTACGTGCTCGAGCGCGACATTCTCGAGCTGGTGCCGGCCGAGCGCAACGTGTCGATCGAGCGCGACGTGTGGCCGCGGCTGATCGATCACGGGCTCTATGGGTTTCCGTCGGAGAGCTATTGGCTGGACATCGGCACACCCGAGCGCTATCTGCAGGGGACCTTCGACATCATCCAGGGCAACGTCGAGACGGCCGTGCGCGAGCGCTTGGGCAGCGATCGGCTGGCAGTCGACGAGCGCGCGCGTGTGGACGGCCGAGCGATCCCGCCGGCGCTGCTCGAGCACGGCGTGCATGTCGCGGCGGGCGCCCACGTCGGCCCGCTGGCGGTGCTGGGACGCGACGTCTCGGTGGGCGCCGGCTCGAGCAT
>Ga0210389_10003695_pt1 | contig 11957 bp, 6 predicted proteins | sample IncBWH28OmetaG_FD_160127 | JGI IMG/M metagenome (GOLD analysis project Ga0210389, IMG submission 160127) | Forest soil microbial communities from Barre Woods Harvard Forest LTER site, Petersham, Massachusetts, United States - Inc-BW-H-28-O ... | reverse complement strand
ATGGACCTCAAGGCGTTCGCGGGCGGGCAGACCCCGATCCTGCCCGGTCGCGGATTCGGCGGGCTCACCCAATCCGTGGTGCGCAAGCCGCTGATCGCGGCCGTCGAAGGATGGGCGCTCGGTGGTGGCTTCGAAATGGTGCTGGCCTGCGACGTGATCGTCGCGGCCCAGAACGCCAAATTCGGGCTGCCCGAGGTGAAACGGGGACTCATCGCCGGCGAAGGTGGTGTGATCCGCCTACCCCAGCGCATCCCCTATCACGTCGCGCTGAAGGTGCTGCTCACCGGTGAGCCGCTGGCGGCCGTCGATGCCGAGCACTACGGGCTCGTCAGCAAACTGACCGAACCCGGCGCCGCACTATCCGCCGCCCACCAGCTGGCCCGGCGCATCGCGGTCAATGCGCCGCTGGCGTTGGCGAAAGTCAAAGCGGTACTGCGCGACACCCAGGGCCTCAACGACGCCGCGGCGTTCGCCCGTCAATCCGAAGATGCCCACAGCCTGCTCGACAGCGAAGACGCGCACGAAGGAGCGCTGGCCTTCGCCGAAAAACGCGCCCCCGTCTGGCGCGGCCGCTAACCCGCCACCCACACCTCAAAGGAGCAACCATCATGACTAGTACACGCAACCCGGTGCGCAACATCGCCATCGTCGGCACCGGAACCATCGGCGCCAGTTGGGCAACGCACTATCTGGCCCGCGGCTTCGATGTCACCGCCACCGACCCCGCGCCCGGCGCCGAGGCGGCGCTGCGCTCCTACGTCGAAGCCGCCTGGCCGGGCGCCTCGACGCTGGGCCTGGCGGCCGGGGCCTCACCGGATCGGCTGAAGTTCACCTCCGATCTGCGCGCCGCACTGGCCGATGCCGACTTCGTTCAGGAAAACGCCCCCGAGCGCCCGGAACTCAAGATCAAGCTGTTCGCCGACATCGACGACGCCACCCCACCCGAGGCGATCATCGCCTCGAGTTCCTCGGGCATCACGATGAGCGTGATGCAGGCTGAATGCCAGCGCCCCGAGCGCACCGTGATCGGGCACCCCTTCAACCCCCCACACGTCATTCCCTTGGTGGAGGTCGTCGGCGGCACCAAGACCGCCCCGCAAACCATCCACGACGCGATGGTGTTCTACGCCTCGATCGGCAAGAAACCCATCCACCTCAAAAAGGAGCTGCCCGGCCACGTCGCCAACCGTCTGCAATCGGCGCTGTACCGGGAAGTGGTCTACCTGATCGGCCAAGGCGTGCTCGACGTCAACGACGCCGACGACGCGGTGTCCTGGGGCCCCGGCCTGCGCTGGGGCGTCATGGGACCCAACCTGCTCTGGCACCTCGGCGGCGGCGAAGGCGGCATCGAACACTTCATGGAGCACCTGATGCCGCGCATGGCCGCCGGCTGGCCCGGACTCGGCAACCCCGAACTCACCCCGGAACTGGCCCACCAGATCGTCAAGGGCGTCCTCGAAGAAGCCGACGGCCGATCGATCGACGAGCTGGCCGCCGAGCGCGACGAGATGCTGTTCGGGCTGCTCGCGGTGCGCGCCGAATACGGGGCCTCCTGCGGGACGAACGCCTGAAAAGCCCGGGCCGTACGGAGGCAACGATGCTGAGCGCGATGTATGGGTGTCGGCGATGATACCCATGACCTTCGGTATTGCGGGTTACGTGATGGTGTCGCGCAACGGTGCCGTTCCGAACCCCCACCGTCACGCCTCAGCGTCAAACCACAACGGAATTGACTAATCAGCGTGCCAAAGATGTTGACACGCTTACTGCTCGAAAGGACCAATCATGACCCTGACCGGAAAATTGTTCGTGCTGGAAGCCAGCGGTGGCGGACGGCTGTTCTCCATCAACCCCGACGGCTCCGACAAGACGTTCCTGGTCACCGGGTGCCCCGTCCCTGACGGTGTCGCGGTCGATGTCGCGGCCGGCCACGTCTACTGGACCAACATGGGGATTCCGCCCGCCAACGACGGCTCGATCGAACGGGCCGACCTCGACGGAGGCAACCGCACCACGATCGTTCCCAGCGGTGGCACCTACACCCCCAAGCAACTTCATTTCGATCCCGTGGGCCGCAAGCTGTATTGGTCGGACCGGGAAGGCATGCGGGTGATGCGCTGCGACCTTGACGGCTCCAACGTCGAGACCCTCGTGCAGACCGGGCAGGGCGACACCGACCGCCGCGACCAGACGAACTGGTGCGTCGGGATCGCCGTCGACCACGTCGGCGGGCATCTCTACTGGACGCAGAAAGGCCCCAGCGACGCCGGCCTCGGCCGGATCCTACGGGCCGGAATCGACCTTCCCTCAGGCGAGACCGCGTCGCGCCGCAGCGACATCGAGGTGTTGTTCAAAGACCTGCCCGAACCCATCGACCTCGAAATCGAGCACAACACACGCACGCTGTACTGGACCGACCGTGGCGACCCGCCACATGGCAACACCGTTAACCGGGCCCAACTAGACGCCATCGGCCGGAGCGAACCCGAAATCGTGCTGACCCACCTGATGGAAGGCATCGGTATCGCCCTCGACCCAGCCAGAAACCGTATGTTCGTCACCGACCTGGGCGGCAACATCTGGGTGGCCGCCCTCGACGGAACCGGCAGCCGACCCATGCGGGCGGTGCAAGGCAACCTCACCGGTATCGCCTACGCCGAGCTGCCCGCGGAAAATTAGGAGGATGCAATGAGTTTTACTCTGGCAACCGATTTTGCAAGCCGGCCGGTGGCCGTGATCGGCGCCGGAACGCTCGGCCGCCGTATCGCGCTGATGTTCGCCGCACACGGCGCTGACGTACGAATCCATGACCTCGCCGAGGCGCAACGCCGCGCCGCTGTCGACTACGTCGCGCAGAACCTGCCCGCGTTGGCGGACCGGCTCAGTGGTGTTGTGCCGGGCCAGGTTTCGGTCAATGCTGACCTCGGCGACGCGGTGCACGAGGCGTGGCTGGTCATCGAGGCGGTCCCCGAGCGGCTCGAGCTGAAACGGCAGGTGTTCGGACAGCTCGACGAGCTGTCGCCCACCGATGCCGTCCTTGCCAGCAATTCGTCGTCCTATGCCAGCCGGCTGTTCTTGGACAATGTCAACCATCCCGAACGCGTGCTGAACATCCACTTCTACATGCCGCCGAAACAGAACGCTGTCGACGTCATGTCCTGCGGCAAGACCGACCGCGACGTCATCGACTTCGTATTGGCGACGTTGCCGCGGTTTGGTTTCTACCCGTTCGAAGCGCGCAGGGAGAGCACCGGATTCATCTTCAACCGGGTATGGGCGGCGGTGAAGCGGGAGTCGCTGGAGGTCGTTGCCGAAGGCGTGTCCACACCGCAGGAAGTCGACCGGATGTTTGAGATCAACAGCGGCTCCGCCGCCGGGCCTTTCCGGATGATGGATCGGGTCGGCCTGGACGTCGTCTTGGACATCGAGGAGCACTACTGCGCCGAGCACCCGGAGTACCCGGAAGGGCCCCGGCGGGTGTTACGCAGTTATGTGGAGCAGGGTCGGCTGGGGGTGAAATCCGGCGCGGGGTTTTATGACGACTACCCACGCCCGTCCGATTCGTCGCTCGCTTCCTAACGCGTGGAGAGCTCACGCTTTGATGAGCCGTAGAGACACGCGCAGACTTACGCGCGGAGAATCGGTTTCAGCGCATCGAGCACCGCAGGGTCCTCGATGGTCGACGGCGGCGCCTCGTTGCGCCCGTCGGCGATGCCCCGCATCGTCTTGCGCAGTATCTTTCCCGACCGCGTCTTCGGCAGCGCTGGAACAACGTCGACGAGTTTGAAACACGCCACCGCGCCGATGTTTTCGCGCACCGCTTCGATCAATTCATCGGCCAGTCGCTCCGCCGTCGCACCAGCCTTGAGCACGACGAAACCGCGCGGCACCTGACCCTTGATCTCGTCGGCGACACCGATCACCGCGCACTCCGCGACGGCAGGGTGCCCCGCCAGCACCGTCTCGATCGAGCCCGTCGACATCCGGTGTCCCGCAACGTTGATCACGTCGTCGGTGCGGCCCATCACGAACAGGTAGCCGTCCTCGTCGAAGTACCCGCCGTCGCCGGTCAGGTAGTAGCCAGGGAACGCCGACAGGTAGGAGGAAACATAGCGCTCATCGTCGCGCCACAGAGTCGGCAGGGTGCCCGGCGGCAGCGGCAAGCGTACGCAGATCGCCCCTTCTTCGTTGGCGTCGCACTCCGAGCCGTCCGGCCGCAAGATCCGCACGTCGTAGCCCGGCATCGGCACCGACACGGAGCCTGGCTTGATCGGCAGCGGTTCGACGCCCATCGGGTTGGCGGCGATGCTCCAGCCCGTTTCTGTCTGCCACCAGTGGTCCGCGACCGGGATGCCGAGTATGTCCGACGCCCAGCCGTATGTGCCGGGATCGAGACGTTCGCCGGCTTGGAACAAGTACTTCAGCGCCGACAGGTCGTACTTGACGAGATGCAGACCCTCGGGGTCTTCCTTCTTGATCGCTCGGATCGCCGTCGGAGCGGTGAACAACGCCTTGACGGCGTGCTCCGACGCGACACGCCAGAACGCGCCCGCATCGGGGGTGCCGACGGGCTTGCCCTCGTACAGCATGGTCGTCGCGCCGAGTAGCAATGGCCCGTACACGATGTAGGAGTGGCCGACAACCCAGCCGACATCCGAAGCGGCCCAGTAAACTTCGCCGGGTGCAGTGTCGTAGATGTACCGCATGCTCCACAGCAGCGCCACCGCATGCCCGCCGTTATCGCGGACGATGCCCTTGGGCTTGCCTGTGGTCCCGGAGGTGTACAGCACGTACAGCGGGTCGGTCGCGGCGACAGGCACCGCGTTGACGGGTTGTGCGTCGGCCATCAGGTCGTGCCAATCGTGGTCGCGGCCCGCGAGCGGCTCGCAACGAAGCTGCTCGCGCTGCAGGATGACGCACGCCGGCGGGGAGTGCTCGGCGATGTCGAGCGCGGCGTCGAGCATTGGCTTGTAGTCCACCGTTCTGGTGGGCTCGACGCCACACGATGCCGACACGATGACGGCCGGTTGCGCGTCGTCGATGCGCGCGGCGAGTTCGTGCGCCGCGAACCCACCGAACACCACCGAATGCACCGCGCCGAGACGTGCGCACGCGAGCATCGCGATCACCGCCTCAGGCACCATCGGCATGTAGATGACGACTCGGTCGCCCTTGCCGACACCCAATCCGCGCAGCGCTCCGGCGAAGCGGGCGGTTTCGTCGAGCAGCTCGCGGTAGGTGTAGGTGCGCTGCGACCCGGTCACCGGCGAGTCATAGATCAGCGCCGGCTGCTCGGCGCGGCCACCGTCGACGTGGCGGTCCAGCGCGTTGGCGCAGGTGTTCAGCTCACCGTCGGGAAACCACCGGTAGAACGGCGGATTGGAGTCATCGAGGACGCGCTGCGGTTCGCGGGTCCACGCCACCGCCCGCGCGGCGTCGGCCCAGAAGGCCACGGGATCGGCGATGCTGGCGTTGAACATGTCGCGATATTCGCCCATACCCGCACCGTAGCGCGGGAGCGGTTGCCCATAGTGCGATTCGCGGCTGCTGAATCGCCGCTGATTCCGGGGGCGCGCCCGTCGTTCATCGAGGCCGTGTTCCCGTGATCGACTAATCGCTCTCAGACGGCGAAGACAGGTAGTCGGCTACGCGTGTGATGACCACACTGCGGTCCTACGTTGCGTTCATGCCAGCTACCAGGGCCGCCCTAGCAGCCCTCTCCCCATCCAGGAAGGACCGCTAGTGCTGCAGGCAATCGCAAGACTGGCTCTGGCCGCGCCGCGGCGGATTATCGCCGTCGCGTTGCTGATCATGGTCGGAACCGCGATCTTCGGTATCCCCATCGCCAAGGACCTGCCGCCCGGCGGTTTCGGGGATCCGACATCGGAGTCATCCCGTGCATCGCAGCTGCTGTCGGAAAAATTCGGCCAAGGTGACATGCGGATGATCATCGCTGTCACCTCGGATGCAGGCGTGCACAGCCCGGCAGCGCGGGCGGCCGGCACGGAGCTCGTCGCGCGCTTGACGCGCTTGCCGTACGTTGCCGAAGTGACATCGGCGTGGACGGCGCCAGCGCAGGCTGAGCCGGCGTTGATCAGTAAGGACGGGAAGACCGGACTGATCGTCGCGGGCATCACCGGCGGCGAGAGTGGCGCACAGGTGCACGCAAAGACGCTCACCGAGGGACTGCACGACGTTGACGGCGTCACGGTCAAGGCGGGCGGCGAGGTGATGGGCTCCGTGCAGCTCATCGACCAAACCAAAAAAGACTTGCTCGTGATGGAAGCCATCTCGCTTCCGCTGAGTTTCCTTGTGCTGACGTGGGTTTTCGGCGGACTACTGGCGGCGGCGCTGCCGTTGGCGGTCGGGGTATTTGCGATCCTGGGCTCGATGGCAGTGATGCGCGCGATCTCGTTCGCGACCGAAGTTTCGGTCTTCGCGTTGAACCTGATCCTCGCGATGGGACTCGCGCTAGCCATCGACTACACGCTGCTGATCGTCAGCCGGTTCCGCGACGAGCTTGCTGAAGGCGCAGGACGTGATGAAGCTCTAATCCGCACGATGGCCAGCACAGGCCGGACAGTGCTGTTCTCCGCGATTACGGTCGCACTCTCGATGGTGGCGATGGCATTGTTCCCAATGTATTTTCTGAAGTCCTTCGCCATTGCCGGCGTCGCGGTGGTCGCCTTCGCGGCGGCCGTCTCCGTAGTGGTGACGCCCGCGGCGATCGTGCTCCTCGGTAAGCGGCTTGACTCGCTCGATGTGCGCCGTTTCGCGCGCCGTGCGCTCGGCCGTCCGAAACCGGTACGACGCCCAGTCGAGATGTTTTGGTACCGCTGGACGAAAGCCGTCATGCGGCAGCCGATTCGGATCGGGTCGGCGATCATCGTGCTACTGCTTGTCCTGGGCGCGCCGTTCCTTGGTGTCAAATGGGGGATCCAGGATGACAGGGTGCTGCCGGGCTCGGCTTCGGCGCGCCAGGTTGGTGACGAGCTGCGCACCGGTTTTGCGTTCAACTCGTTGACAAATGTAGTCGTTGTGATGCCGCACGTGGCCGGCGTTACTCCGCCTGAATTCACTCGCTATGCCGCGGAGCTTTCGCTGGTAGCGGATGTGTCTTCCGTTTCGTCGCCCGTCGGCGCGTTTGTCGCCGGACGACTGGCTGGGCCTCCCTCCGCTGCAACGGGTTTGAAGGATGGCAGCGCGTTCTTGACCGTCGGCTCCACCGCACCGATGTACTCGCAGGCATCGGAAGTTCAGCTGGAGCGGCTCCACCACGTCGCAACTCCCGGTGGCCGAGATGTCCAGCTGACAGGCTTGGCGCAAATCAACCGCGACAGCTCAAAGGCGGTGAGCTCGCGGCTACCGCTGGTGCTGGCGGTCATCGCCGTGATCACCTTCTTCCTGCTGTTCTTGTTGACCGGCAGCGTTGTCCTACCGCTGAAGGCGCTGCTGCTCAACGTGATGTCGTTGACCGCCACATTCGGTGCGTTGGTATGGATCTTCCAGGATGGCCACCTCGGCGGGTTCGGCACCACGGCCACCGGCACGGTGGTGGCAACTGTCCCAGTGGTGTTGTTCTGTCTCTCATTCGGGTTGTCGATGGACTACGAAGTGTTCTTGATCTCGCGAATCAGGGAGTCCTGGCTGGCATCCGCGAAGACCCGGGCCGACAACGACGAAAGCGTCGCCCTGGGCTTGGCCCGCACGGGGCCGGTCGTTACGGCCGCGGCGCTGTTGATGGCGGTTACCTTCGCCTCGCTGATCTCCGCCAATGTGTCGGTCACGCGGATGTTCGGCGTCGGCGTCCCGCTGGCGGTGCTGATGGACGCAACTCTGGTCCGGATGCTGTTGATGCCGGCACTTATGCGTGTGCTTGGTCGGGTGAACTGGTGGGCGCCGGGACCGCTGGTGCGGCTGCAACAACGTTTCGGCACCATCGAGGCTCACGGACCGCAGGAAACGTCATGGCAGGAAATCCGCACAGCCGATGAGACTGCAGTGGACACACCCATTTCGGCGACCGAGTGCGCCCAGATACCCGTGGCGTGACCGTTGGCGGACCCACCCGCGTCGATGCCCGTTACCGCAGGAGGTCTTCGACCCTCGATAGACACCGGTGGGCGCGGACGGTATCGAACCGCCGACCGCTGGTGTGTAAAACCGAACCCGAGCGTCCACAGCACGCGATGACACAACGGTGATCGGCGCCGGCCCGCACGAGCGCAGCGCGTCGCGGTCGAATCAGCGCAACGGGTCGCGGCCCCGCACGATCAGCACCACGGCCGGGGATCTGGAACTACGGATCCCGAAACTGCGCACGGGCTCGTTCTTTCCGGCATTGTTGGAGCGGCGCCGCCGGGTGGATCGGTGCCTGTTCGCGGTGGTGATGGAGGCCTACCTGCACGGTACCTCCACCCGCAAGGTCGATGACCTGGTCAAAGCGCTGGGCGCCGACACCGGTATCTCCAAGAGCGAGGTGTCGCGGATCTGCGCCGACCTGGACACCGAAGTGGCCGCGTTCCGGGACCGGCCCCTGGCCGGGCAGTCGTTTCCGTATGTGTTTCTCGACGCCACCTACTGCAAGGCCCGGGTCAATCACCGGGTGGTCTCCCAGGCGGTGGTGATCGCCACCGGGGTGGCCGCCGACGGGCGCCGCGAGGTGCTGGGATTCGAGGTCGGTGACTCTGAGGACGGCGCATTCTGGACGGCGTTTTTGCGGTCGCTGAAATCACGCGGCCTGACCGGGGTGCAGCTGGTGATCTCTGATGCCCGCAGCGGGCTGCGCGCCGCTATCGAGGCCATCGTGATCGGTGCGGCCTGGCAGAGATGTCGGGTGCATTTCCTCCGCAACGTGCTCGCCCAGGTCCCCAAAGGATCGGCCGAGATGGTCGCCGCCGCGATCCGCACTATCTTCGCCCAGCCCGACGTCGCCCACGTCCGTGAGCAACTCGACACCATCGCCGCCATACTCGGCCGCCAACTACCCAAGGTCGAAGCCATGCTGCGCGAGGCCGCTGACGACATCACTGCGTTCGCGGACTTCCCTGTGCCGCACTGGAAAAAGATCTGGAGCACTAATCCGCTGGAACGGCTCAACAAGGAGATCAAACGCCGCACCTACGTCGTGGGAGTGTTCCCCAACCCGGCCGCCCTGCTGCGGCTGGCCGGCTCGGTGCTTGTCGAAGCCCACGACGAATGGCAGGTCGCCGACCAACGCTACCTCTCCGAAACCACCCTGGCCCTGCTCAACAAACCCGGCGGCCAACCACAGCAGAGCGTTGCAGCCCACGCCGCACTGACGGCATAGTTGAAACCCGCAGAGCTTCAGGCGAAACGCCCGCTCGGCTTAACACCAACTCCCCGACGCGCAACCCGTGTGGATTGCGCGGCCCAGGGCGCCCGATCTGCTTGATTTGGTCCCACACAGGGTGTCGTCAAACTCGCCGAGGTGGGAGTTGGCGCACGTCGCGTCCACACCGCCGACGAGCTCGCCGACGCCCGCCGCGGCGCCTTCATCCAACCCGGACCCGCACCTAAATTGACGCGGTGGTGGGCTCACCGCTGCGCTGGCCATCACTGGGCCGTCCGCAGGCCCGTTGGGGGACACCCGCGTGCGCGGGCGTGGGGCCCGGCCCCGAAGAGGTCGGGGAGCACCCCCACCCGCCAGCGGTGAGCACCCCCACCCGTGTGCCGGGCAGCTACTCCCGCCCGCGTGCCGGGGGTAGCGGGCGACCGGAAGCCGGCTAGCACCCCGGCGAGCCGCTACCGGCTGGCAGTTCAGACAGCTGGGCACCCGGCCATGTGCTCATCCGGTCACGGGCATGCGGGTCAAACCCGCGCATCGTTTGCCTCGGCCGCTACCCCAGACCCAGCCGCCCCGCAACGGTCGCGGCGGCTCCCAACCGCCGCACCCGCTAACCACCCGACCAGTCAACACCGCACCCGCTGCTCGCCCCGGCACCGGCACCGCCAAGCCGCCCACGCTATCCGCTGCCAGGTGATGCATCAGCCAACAACGGTGACGGCCTCAGCCTGACCCAGCAGCTACGACGCGACGCGCAGCGTCGCCGCCGCCGGGGTTGCTGGCGGCGCCGTCCACCGTGATGGCGCTACCAGCGCCGCCGGTGGCGGCAGGCCAGGAGCCGCCGTCACCGCCGCTACCGCTGGTTTCCGCCGTCGGGGTGGCTACGACCCCGCCGGCCGCGCCGCCGTCGGAACCAACGGCATCGGTGTTGGTCGGTGTTAGCCGGACTGGCCGGGGCTGCCGTCGCCGTTGCCCTGGACGCCGCCGCCGCCGCCGCCGCCGGTGCTGACGGCGCCGCCGTCGCCGCCGTTGTTGCCCACGCCGCCGGCGCCGTGGCCGCCTGCCCCGCCGCTGGCGCCGCCGCCGCCGCCGCCGCCGTTACCGGGGATGCTGGCGGCGACGGCGCCGCCGCCGCCGCCACCACCGGTGCCGGCGCCGCCTGTCCCACCGTTACCGCCGGTACCCGAGGCGGAGACGCTGTCAGCGTTGCCGCCGTTGCCGCCGTCGCCGGCGACACCGCCGGCGGAGGCAGCCCCACCGCCCCCGCCGCCGCCCCCGCCGAGCGCAGCGGTCTCACCGCCAAAACTCTCGGTGTTGCTGCCCCCGCCGCCGCCGCCGCCTGATCCAGCGCCGCCGCCTACGCCGCCAGCGGCGACGTCACCGGCGCCGCCGCCACCACCGGTACCGCCAAATCCGGTACCCGCGCCGGTGCCCGTGGTGGAGGCGGTGCCGCCGCTGCCGCCGTCGCCGCCGCCACCACCGGTACCGCCAGTGCCGCCGCTGCCGCTGCCGCTGCCGGCGTCGCCGCCGCCGCCGCCGGCGCCGCCGCCGCCGCCGCCGCCGCCGAAGACATCGAAGGCATTGAACTGGTCGGTCACGGGGGCCACGTTGCCGCCGCCGGTGCCGCCGACACCGCCGTCACCGCCCATGCCGCCGTCGCCGTTGGTTCCGCCGTTGGGGGTGCCGCCGCCGGTGCCGCCGGCCCCGCCTTGTCCAGCGTTGCCGCCTTGGCCACCGACGCTCTGATCGGTGCCGTCGCCGGTGCCGCCGGTACCACCGTTACCACCGACCCCGCCGTTACCGCCGTTACCGCTGGTACCGGACGCGCCACCGGCGCTACCGCCGGTACCACCGTTGCCGGCGGTGCCGCCGGCCCCGCCGGCGTCACCGCTACCGGCCGCGCCGACGGCGCCGCCACCACCATTACCGCCGGCCCCAGCGTCGCCGCCGTTGCCCACAACGCCCGCAGCACCAACACCGCCGCCGGCCACCCCGCCGGTGCCGCCGTTACCGCCACTGCCACCCGCGCCGCCGGCGCCGGCGCCGGCGCCGGTGTCTGCGACACCCGAACCACCGTTACCGCCCAGGCCGCCCTGGCCGCCAGCCCCGCCATTGCCGTTGGTGCCACCCACGCCGGCCGAACCGCCAGCACCGCCGTCACCACCAGCGCCGCCATTAAAGCCGTTGCCGCCGCTGCCCGGGGTGGCCACATCACCGGCCCCACCGTTGCCACCGGTGCCGCCGGTACCACCAACGCCCGCGTTACCCGCGCTGCCCGCAAAACCCACACCGGTGCCCGCCTCGCCACCCGCGCCCGCGTCACCACCGTTACCACCAGCACCGCCGGCACTGCCGTCGCTGCCCACACCCGCAGCACCATCAGCACCGTTGCCACCGGCCCCGCCGTTACCGCCCAGGCCACCGTTGCCGTTGGTGCCACCACTACTGGCCGAACCGCCATTACCGCCGGCACCACCGGCGCCGCCGTTAAAGCCCGCGCCGCCGGCCGCGGCCGCGTTGTCGCCGGCCCCACCATTACCACCGGTGCCACCATTACCACCCACACCCGCACTACCGGCAACACCGGCCGCGCCCACACCGGTGCCCGCCGCGCCACCCGCGCCCGCGTCACCACCATTACCACCAGCAC